>Ga0181518_10001377_pt1 | contig 24943 bp, 15 predicted proteins | sample PEATcosm2014_Bin_28_FD_119751 | JGI IMG/M metagenome (GOLD analysis project Ga0181518, IMG submission 119751) | Peatland microbial communities from MTU Mesocosm Facility, Houghton, MI, USA - PEATcosm2014_Bin01_60_metaG | ecosystem: Environmental > Terrestrial > Soil > Wetlands > Peat | place...
GTAGCTGCGGGTTTTGGCCCGGTGGGGGAGCCGTCCCCTATGCCGCGTTCTACTCCTACGCGTATCCGGAGCCAAGCGGGTTCTCGAAGGCGTCTGTCAAGCCTGACGGGGCTTTTTACAGCGCCGATTTTCGGGAATTCATCCTGCCGTATGACATCGTGCGGCAGTCGGAGGCTCCGGATCACACCCTTCTTGACTTTCTCCAGTCGACTTATGAAGCCACGGCCAATTTGGCCAAATGGGATCGGAGTGCGCTGGAACGAGACCACGACCCGCAGAAAACAGTCTGAGCATGCTGATCTTCTTTGGAGGGGTACCCGTGAGAATATGCCGTGTTCTAGTGATTTTGTTTGCCACAGTTGTCCTGATGGCATCGTCCGGACCTGACGATCGCCAGGTGACGGACCCGAAGTCCGTCAGTTCGCCCGCCAATCCAGCGGCCCGACCCATACCCATCGACGACCTTTTCTTCACGCGCAGCGTCGGCGGACCGTCGTGGTCCCCCGACGGCAAGGAGATCGTGTTCACCACGAATCTAACGGGCCGCAACAACCTGTGGAAGGTGCGGGCATCGGGTGGTTGGCCGATCCAACTCTCTCAGTCCGATGACCGGGAAAGCGGCTCTGTCTGGTCTCCTGACGGCAAGTGGATACTCTTCGAGCAGGATCGTGGCGGCAACGAGTATTACGACATCTTCGCGATCCCGGGCGCCGGTGGTGAGGCGATCAATCTCACCAACACGGACGATATTTCAGAGACGGACGCCCACTTCTCCCCGGACGGCACGACGGTGGCCATCTCCTATAAGCCCAAGACCTCGCCGACCCCGGACGTCGCACTTCTCGATTGGCAAACCCGTAAGGTGCGCAACGTCACCCAAGAGACGACGAAAGATCATCTTTGGAGCTTTGTGGCTTGGAGCCAAGACGGAAAAAGCATTTATGCCAATCGAGCTTATGTGGGATTCACCGACTCCGACATCTTCCGCGTGGACGTGGCGAGCGGCAACCGTGAGAACTTGACACCTCACCAGGGCCAGGTTCGTTATCAGGCTTCCTCAATCTCTGCCGATGGGCGGACTCTGCTCGTGACTTCAAACGAAAAAGCGGGATTCAACAACGTCGCGATGCTCGACGTCGCAAGCAAGAAGCTGACTTGGGTGACCGATACCCATTGGGATGCCAGCGCCGGGGACTTTGCGCCGCAGGGGGGCAAATACACTTTCATCATTAACGAGGACGGGCGCACCGACGCCTACGTGGCCGATCGTGATGGCGGGCAGCGGGAGAAAATCTCCTTTCCTGCCGGGTTGACCTTTTTTTCCGGTAATCCAACACCGTTTTCACCGGCCGGCGACCGCCTGCTTGTGTCGCACCAAAGCTCGCAGCGGCCATCCGATCTATGGGTATACGATTTAGCATCACGCAAAGCCACGCAGTTAAGCTTTTCCGCGATCGCGGGCCTCAACCCCGCGCTGCTGCCGCTATCGCAGTTGGTGCACTACAAAAGTTTCGACGGAAAGACAATCAGCGCCTTCCTGTGGATGCCTTTCAACCTGAAGCGGGACGGAAGCACCCCCGGAATCGTCCTTCCACACGGTGGTCCCACCGGACAGACAACCGACTCCTTCAACCGGACAGCAGCCGCGCTGACGTCTCGCGGCTACGTGTGCATCGCTCCCAATGTTCGGGGCTCAACCGGATACGGGCTGGAGTTTCAGAAGGCGAACATCAAGGATCTGGGGGGTGGAGACCTGCAGGATGAAGTGTACGCAGCCCGCTTCCTCGTGGATACCGGCTACGCGGACCCCAAGAAGATCGGCATCACCGGCGGTTCCTACGGCGGTTACATGACGCTGATGGCAGTCGGCAAGACCCCGGATGTGTGGGCGGCGGCGGTGGAAGAATACGGGATCATCAACTGGCTCACCATGCTCCAGCACGAGGACCCTTTCCTGCAAGAATACGAGAAGTCTCTGCTGGGTGATCCGGTAAAGGACCGCGGCATTTATGAAGATGACTCGCCCCTCAAGTACATTCGGAACGCCAAAGCTCCGCTGCTGGTGCTGCAGGGCGACAATGACATCCGCGTGCCCAAGGAGGAAGCCGAGCAAGTGGCACAAACCTTGAAGGGCGCCGGCAAGACGGTGGACGCGCATTATTATCCCAACGAAGGCCACGGGTTCGCCAAGCGCGAAAACCAGATCGACGCTATCCAGCGGACTATCGAGTGGTTCGACCGATATCTAAAGGGGAGTCAGAAGTAAGAGAACATCACTCGGATTATGGTGGCGTGAGTTCCGAGGCAGAATGTGGGGTTTATCCCCAACGTCGCCGTTGAACTCGCCTACCCGATAGTTGGGGATCGCCGTCGAAGAAAGTCTCTGAAACGTTTAGGGTTTGCCGCAGATTTCGTAGATCGGTCCTGCCTAATCGGCAAGCTTAGACTTATCCGGCGCCAACGGATTACTCGCCATTACGTCGTTGATCGCGGGTAATCGGGCGGGCTTTGGCAGGTTTCTGAGGCGTTCGTTGGCGGGGCTCACTGCGGTCGCTGCAGCGCAGCACGGGTTCCCGCAATTTGAGGCAGATTGGCGAGCAAGCTTGCGGAGTCAAAGCGGCACCCAACCTGCCCTGGAGCGAAGGGAAGGGCTGTCGCGCTCGAAGGCCTTGCCCGGAATTCCTCCAGGCCTTGCTCAGAAGTTCTCGAGAAGGCGCTCGTCGCGCCGAAATACAGCGCCTCGACCTTCCGCAGTCGCTCGCGTAGCTGCTCTTCGATCCTCATCGGCATCGCTCCTCCGGCGGAACGAGCCCATCCGGCGAACCGGCGGTCAACCCGCGTTTCCACGATGTCCGCAACCGATCACCGTGGTGAGGGCGCACCGCTTACAATCCACCCTTGTAGGAGCGCGTGCGTTTCCCGAAACCTGCGCCATCGCGGTATTGGGCACCGATCACCTTAAAACAACGGCCTTCGAACTATCCAACGAACAGCTGGAATATCTCCTCGCCGGAAGCCGGTACGACATCGCCGTACAGGACATTGGACGTCTCACCCGTGCCGGGCTGAGAGCCGCCGCAGGTGTTCGTATTCTGTACCGCAAGCGTGCCTGATGATACCCAGTAGGTCAGGACCCCCAATCCTGATGTGAATGTGCAGGTGTGAGTGCCGCTAGGCGGTCCTACGAGATCGACCTGGAAGCCATCGATCGCGCACAAGCAGTCAGACGGGAACGTGAACGTGTGGCTGGAAAGCGTGCCCGCGGGATCGGTAATACTGAACGTCGCACTTGTCACATTGCCGTTGGGCTCAGTGGCAAGCGCAATTCTCATCACTGAGCCTGCCGGCACCTGATTCGATGTGGCGGAGGCGAATGGGACGTAATTTGGGCTAGGGCTAAAACCGAAACCCTTTACCTCGGACCAGTACTGGATCCCCCCCTGAACCGAGTTGTTTTCTACGGCGATTACGTACTGAAACCAATTCAGCGGCTTGTCACGATAGGTAGCTTGTGGATTGGTCTGCGGATAGCAATTCAATTGCAGCGAGAATCCATTATTCCCGGACGTGACCAAGTCCAGCGTGACATGGAGGGTTACAGTCAGGTTCTGCAGACTCTTACAATTGTCGAAGAGAACTGCGTTGTTGCTGCTACTCAAGGGCATGTTCATCACCTCTCATTATCGCGAGTGTGAAGCATCACGTTTTCGAAGTCCCGCCGCGAGTTGTAGGCCGGGATTTCCATTTTGGCTTCCCTGAACGCTGGTAGAGTATATGTGTCGGAGCGCTTTGGCGCAAGACTTTTCAGACTTTTTGTCAAAGCAAAGTAGAAATGTCCTGTTCTTAGCAAATTAGAAAGTTCCGTTTTTCGTTCTTTGGCGGCTAACCGGAGGAGCCCGTAGGGCGACGGAGGTTAGCCGCCAAAGAACCTCGGCGACCCGCCCCAGGTCGTATCCGGCAGAATTACTCCCAAAGGAGGACTCTTCCGGAGATGGAAATCTTTCATCCAGTTGTGCACAACCTTGGGGCGAAGCCTCGGCGCGCTTGCCGGTTTCCGGGGTGGGGGCGTTTTCGGTCGTGGCGGGCACTCCGCCACGCTCAGGCCATACTGGCGGAACTTTACCGCCGACGTACAATATGCACGGCTAGAATCGTGCCGTCATTCCGCTGTCAGCGCAGGAATGGACGCTGAAATGACCAAGGACGATAGCGTCGGGAAGACCCTGAGGGATGCAGGCATGTTTCCGCCTTCGGTCCAGGACAGCCATTACGGCGACAAGCCTGAAATGACCAGGGAAGAAATCATTGAGAAGACCCTGAGAGAAATGAACTTGTCGTCTTCCTCGGAAGATGGCAGCCAGTCCAGCGACGAAGCCGGTCGCCTCTCGACCGTCATCGCCGAGCTTGGGCGCAGGCTGCCCGACGGCAACATCAAGACCTGTGGCGCTTTCAGGCACCTCAAAGCAGCCTGCTGCGACCCCTGCCACACGTCTAGTCCGCACACTGACATGAGCCTGATTGACCTGCCCGATGGCACCCAGGCGTGGGTGTGCTGTGCGGTGGAATTTGCGATTTACCCAGAGCGCTACGCAGAACTCATGGAGCGGTCACGGAACTGTCCGGAGGGGAAACTGTTCATAGACATGTTCGGCGGTGAGGACCGCAAGAAAGACTAGCAAGGCGGAGCAATCTCAGCAAATCGTTAAGGAGCTCGGCTATCAAATCGGGGCTGGCAACGCCGGGCGCCTCGAGCCAGATTGTGCGTTTGCAAGTTGGACAGAGCCCCTTAGATCACTGCTTTATCCACGACGTATCGGACTTCCGAACTGCCTGCTTGGCCGGCTGCAAAACCGGCTTTTGGGACGGTTGGGGCATTTTTGAATCGATCCTATTCTTTTCCAGCTTGCCAACGCCTGGAGTAAAGACTTTCACGATCCTTTGAATCTTCCATTCGGGCGGGTCGGTCCCTGGAGGCAAATAAGGAATGCCGCCAGCTTCAGCGCTTCCCCTCGCCTGCAGGTCAACGAGAAAGTCATGCAGCCTCGTGACGCCGACGGTGCTGCCCAGTAGCCTCTGCAGGAGCGTCGCGGGTTGTAGCCAAGACCAGCCCTCAATCACGATCAGGTGTCCGAGGTTGGCCTCTTCCCCATAGTGAAGCCGAATTACTGGGACACTCGCCAGGTGATAAATCCAAGGAATATGCTCAAACGCGTATTCTGGAAAGCTGCCAGCCCCGAGCTGCATTTGCCGCTCCTGAGTATTCCACCCCCCCGTGGTCTTTACCACGTAAATAGTGGTCTTCGATGCGGGCAACACTTTTACTTCGGCCTTATGGCTCTGAATATAGTTCTGAGCCAACGCTTTCGTTCCCTTGCCTGTTCCAAGGCCTTGCGGGATTACTTCCACGGTGGCCGTGCCGAGGGCGTTGGGATTCGTAGCCCGCAGCTCGTCCTGCAAGGGAAATTTGGTTGCGGTGTAGAACTCCGGCGTAACGCTGATCGCGGTAAAGAGGCAATTATCAGTATTTGCGCCCTTCCGGAAAAACACCTTGTTTCCCAGAGTGTTGAATGGGTGCCAATCCTGGTCCATATTGGATTTTTGCCGCAAATGTGGAATTCGCGACTGGGGAAGAGTTCCCTGGTTGTTCTCAATCTGCTGCGGAGTGCGGCCATCCCCTCGAAACACGATACGAACGCCTTGACCTTGCAACTGGTAGTTTCTAGCGGAATCCTTGTACAAAACCTCCGGATCCACCTTCTCTCTTATGGTGAACTCTTCGAATCCCTCTCTTCGCATTTCGTCCAAGAGCCTTCTTCTATCCAGAGCCGCCTCCGCTATGTAGCTCCCGTCGACATTGGTGATTTGGTCAAAATAGAACTGCCTCCGGGCAGGATTGGGAAGTTCGACATAGAAGTAATTGAACCAGTATTGGAAGCTAAACTCCGTTAGTGGTTTGGGATACGCAAACTTGTCGGGTGCCTTCTTTCTGGGAGGCTCGATCGTGTCTGCGATCTCCGTAATCAGTGTCTTGAGCCCTCTGAACTCTGCGGCGGTAATCTTCTCGAATCCTTTTTTCTCGAGCTTGTTGTTAATGGTCATCAACGACAACCCAGGGGACCCGACGCTCCCGACAAGCACTTCTTTCATGCTTTTCTTTGTCACCGCCGCTACTTCGGCGGCAATTTGGCGCAAAAGATCAGGCCATTGCTCAAGGGTTGGTTTGGGCATATATGTCCTCCTGTTATCAGTATTAACCCCGTGGGCTCAACTGATGCCGTGCTCTTCGGCTTAAGGTATCGGCTCCTGTTTCCTGCAATACTAGATCATATTGCCGAGGGTTAAGCGCCCCGGGCGTGGCCTATGGCGGAAAAATCGAAGAAGCCTTCATCCAATGGCTACCCGGCTAAAATCCTGCGTTTTGGGCCGTTACTTAGGGAAAACCCCCTCTTTTCCTTCAGAAGAACCGGTGCCGCTAGGAAGGTCATGAGCGTGGGATATGCCCCCGACATCAAGTTCCATTCGAGCCGTCGAAGCTGTGAATTAAGTAGGAAACGCGCCCTTGTCGGGAACCCGGATGTTGCAGGCATCCTTGTGCGGGAACGGCCAGTCCTGTGCCGCTTCTGATTCGTTCACACGGGGCTCTTTTACACGACTCCCCAGAAAAGATGCAGTGTGGTTGCTGGGTAAATTGCCCGATATCGAATTTTAGGCGTTTCGTATTCTTGAGTCAATGACTGTTTAAGAGATGGTCAAGAAATAGTGCTTCCGGGAGGATTGGTATCGAGGCGTCTGGCTTGAGAGAGTGATCCGAACTCCAAAGGCAGGGCAATCCCATTTTGGCCTCTCAACCTGACTGGAGAGCCACGGCGGTAGGAGTGAGACTGAGGCTCGCGGCAGGTGAGCGAAAAAACTCCGCTTTCCGGGCCGCTGGCAGGGATTGAGATTTAAGGGGTTAAGTCGCCGGTTCCAGCGAGCGGCAAACATCTGTTTCTTGCTCACGGATAACGCCATCGAAGAAACTTCAGCGCAGGTCCCCGCCCGATACCAAAACCAAGGTCTGTAGCGCTTTCAGGCAACTCAAGGCAGGCTGCTGCGATTCCGACTGCGATGTCGACTATCGTAATCATTCCCGGCCGCTCCGCAAACCCCCGTTCCGTCTGATTGTCTCGATTTGTCACACCGTGCTCTGCTGTCGAGCTCAGATGTAGTCACGGAGCGGGGAGCCGACTTCTCATTCCCAATCCGCTCCCGGCGATACCGATCACCTGAAAATCAGTGGTAGGAAGGGGAATTTCCAGAAGTTACGCGGGCAAAACCCAATCTCGCGAGCGGAATTCGCGCGAGGCACCCCCCTGTGCACTCAATCCCCGCACAACCCGCTGCGGGCTATTCGACAATTAGTGATGTTTGGCTTCTTTGGCCTGCTCGATCTCCTTAAGAGCGGCAGCGACGTTTTTTGTTGGCGGATTGTTGGGACCATAGTGATCGGCATATATCTTCAATGCGCGCTGGGTGGAACTAAGTGCGTCGTCCAAGTCTCCTTTGGCCTTGAGAATATGGCCGATGCCGTAGACATCAATGGCGACTCTAGGATCGTCAGGTCCGTAGACCTTCTCTTTTACACTCAGTGCCTGCCTTGCATAAATGAGCGCACCGTCCAGATCTTGCTTATCATAAAGTATCGAAGCGACGTTGGTCGCATCTCTAACCACTGAATTATCGTCATGGAGTTTCTCATCGATCTTCAGCGCCTTTTGGAAGTAACTGATCGCACCGTCCCGGTCTTTCTTCTGCGAAAGAATCGAGCCGATGTTGTTGGCATCTCTAGCCACAAAAGGATGGTCAGGTCCAAGGAGCTTTTCGTCGATCTTCAGCGCCTGCTGAGCGGAACTGAGCGCACCGTCCAGGTCTCCCTTGGCTTGGAGAATCACGGCGATAACGCCGGCGTGTAAGGCCACATGAGGATTGTCGGGTCCATAGGCCGCTTCATCGATCTTCAGCGCCCGCTGGGCGTAACTCAGTGCCGCGTCCAGGTTCCCTCTGTCCATCAGAATCAAGCCCAGGTTGTTGCAGTCTGTGGCCACATTCGGATAGTCGGGTCCATAGAACCTTTCATCGATCTTCAGCGCCTTTAGCGTGTAACTCAGCGCGGCTTCCAGATTTCCTCTCGCCCTCGTAATCAACCCGATGTTCTTGTCGTCTGCCGCCACATCCGGATGGTCCGGTCCATAGACCTTTTCATCGATTTTCAGCGCTTGCAGTGTGTATTTGAGCGCATCGCCCAGGTCTCCTTTACCCAGGAGAATCACGCCGAGGCTTCGGGCGTCTCGAGCCACCGAAGGATGGTCGGATCCATAGACCTTTTCATTAATCTCCAGCGCTTGTTGCGCGGACTTCAGCGCGCCCTCAAAATCAGCTTTGTTAGAGAGAATGGTACCGATCTCGTCGGCATCGATCGCCACCCGAGAATCGCTCGGTCCATAGACCTTTTCATCAATCTCCAGCGCCCGCCGCGCGGACTTGAGCGCGCCGTCCAGGTCTGCCTGACTCCCCAGGACTGCCGCTAACTCGATATCGAGCAGAGCCTCGTGCTTCTCATCGCCCTTCCCGGCGATGAGGGCTAGCCCCGCACGCAGCGCAGTTTCTGCTCGGGGCAGGTCGGGCAACCCCTCATATGCACGTCCCAGAGTTAAGTAGAAATCCGGCAGTTGCACTGCCGTGGCTGCTTGCTCCAAATAGGGAAGTGCTTCCCGAAAATGATACCGGTCAAGGAGTTCGTAGCCTTTTTCGTAGGCGGCTTTTGCTTCGTCTGCCTTTGCCAGCAAGTTCTTCCTGAGTTCGCTGATCTCGCTGCTAACTTCGCGGGGAGTCGGCGGTGGCGATTGAGCGGTTTTTTGGTTAAACTCATCCAGCTTGGCATTGATCGCCGCTATTTGTTGCAGGATCTGCGTCTGGCCGCTCGCCACTTGCTCTGTGAGGGCTTCGATACGTTCGAGGATAATCTCCTTGCCGCTAGCCTGCGCGAATTGGCGAAGATTGGCGTAGTAGCTATCCAGCAGGCTTTGTAGATGCTGTTCGTCGGCCTTTTTTCCTTCGGCAATCGCTTTTCGAATTTCCTCCAGTCCGGCAGCGTCCTCCTTGAGGCGCGGGTAGATTCGATTGAGTCCGTCGGCGTACTGTTGTCTGGTGATGGCACAACTGTTGTATCCAGCCGCCAGTCCCTTCACAAAGACATCCCATTGCTGCGTAGCAGCAGAGGCCTCCTGCAACTTCTTTGGGGCTACTTCCAGACGGGCACCGAGGACGCTCAAGGCGCTCAATGTGCCGGCGAAGGAGGATACGTCGTACTGAAGGGCGACTTGCTTCACGTCGATCTCGTAGTGATCACCGTCCGGGCAACTCTTCTTATTCTGCGCCCAGCATCTGCTGGCCGACGCGAAGAAAAGCAACAAAAGCGAAGCGGATAGGCTCGCTATCCTCCTGCGCAGTCGTAACCATGGGCACCGCCTCATCACTCCCCCAACTTCCTTACAACCTCGAGATATTGCTTCGTGAGATCGGCGAGCTGCAACCTTTCCTCACCGGAAAGCGTTGTTCTCTTAGCCATCGTGTCCATCTCGCGCGATAGGCTGTCGAGAGTCTGAAACCGAGCGCCATATTGGTCGTACCTCGTCCCGCCAATCGCACAAGCGTTGTATCCGTGCACCACATACTTGCGAAACTCATTGGCGCTCTGCATCGCTTCCGAAAGCTGCTGTAACTGAACTGGATCCAGCTTGCCAGAGAATTTCGCCTTGTCCGCAACACTGGCCTCAAACTCTACTGAGTAAGCCCAATACTTCGTGTTAAAATCGCGCGTATCGATCGTTCTTCTCTGTCCGTCGCTGCACCGGATCGTTTTCGAGGTTAGCAACCAATCCCGCGCCACAATTACCAAAACGATGAGCACACCTGCGGCGATGCCGGCCAGTACAACGGTCTTTGTGTTCTTGGTCATAACGGGCCTTTCGTGTGCCGTCGGTTCTACTGGGTCGAACTGACGCGCATATCGTTAATCTTTAATTGGCTCAGCATTGTCTGCACGAATCCGTACAAGTCTTTCGATTCTTGCAGTAGTGCCTGATCGCCGCCCGATGCTTGCTGCGGGATGCTTTGCAGATCACCGCTGGTCTTGCCCGCATACGAAATCGTGGTAGTCGTTGCGAAGGAGACCGGTTTCGCGCAGAGCGCGGTCGGGATTGCGCTGACATCGCCAATCGCTGTAAGCAGGCAAAGCAGTGTTTTTGTATCGATTGTTCCGGGAGGAAACTCCCGCGTCTCCACCATGGGGTCCAATTTACCCCTAATTACTGACGAGGCGCTGCCGTCATTGCGTATCACAACGGTGTAGCCACTCGTGTTGGTGGAGCCCGAATTAATTATCGTAGCCAGAATTCCCTCCGTGCCCTGGTTCGTTCCTGACATTTCACACCTCCTAACTGAATGAATGGAGATAAGCACCGTCTCCATAATGAGGGCTTTGTCGCGCCGCCAAAACGCGGGCGTTGGGATTGCAAACCTGAGACGCCAAAATTCGGTCAGGCCCGTGAGAGGGCGAGATCCCACGCCGAGCGACCCAACAACCCCAGGTGGCCGAACAGCGCGTGTCGTGCTCAGTGTCTGAGAACGGGTTTGATTCCCCAGGGCCGGCGGGTGAATGGGAAGGCGGGAATAATAGGCGACCTTTGCATTCCATCAGGCGCCCGAGAGCGTGAATTTTACTGTTTCGTAATAATCCAGGCAGGAAACAATGTCAATGACATGGCTCATAATACGGGATGACGAATCGCAATTGGATGAAAAGGTTAGTGTGCTGCACTCCCTTGAATAGCGAGTGACCACCTGCGTAAAACCACCGAGATGGGGTGTGAGTCCGGCTCGCTCCCTCGCGCTTCATGGAGTCTTGTGGGATTCGGCCTGATAACGCCCTTCCCTCCCGGAATCCAGCCGGCCAAAACCGGTGACCAGTTGACGGGCATGCAACGAGCACCCCAGCACGTGTCGAGCGAGCTGACCCCCGCCTTCTTGCCGCATTTGTGCCCTGGTTCAAAAGGTTAAAATCTGCCGCCTTGTGCTGTCGCTCGAAGTTGCTGATTTAGCGGGGATAAGACATCCCAAGGAAATGGGGAAAGAGGAATTTCAGGTGGTTGCCAGACTACAGTCGGTGAACCAACGGCGGGTAAGAGAAGCAGGCAGGACAAGGATGCAGTGCGTTGTGAGATGCGGCTTGGGTTTCAGAACGCACAAGGGCTGGCCTTGAACGCGCACGCCGGGAAGGCAAGACTCTCGGTCGGCCAAAGGCCGAGGTCAACGCCGCCGAAATTCGAGGGCTCAGGGCACAAGGCCTCTCATGGTCTGCCGTCTCGGCTCAAACGGGGGTCGCACGGGCTACTTGCCAGCGGGCAGTTGCTGCTTAGAGTTTCTTGGTTTCAGGGAACTGAGCCACGAATTGTTACCCATCAAGACGCTACGCCTAGTGAGAATCCATCGGAAAGGACGACGCCCTGCGGGCCTCCCCGCTCCAACTAGTCTTTTTCCCTTTGCGGCTGTCTCAAAGCTCGGAGGGTGGAAGCCAACCGTGGGCTGAAGCCAGGCATAACCAGGGCCGCCTGTGGTCACCCCAACCTGCTCGGCGGACCCGGATCCCCGACCGCCGCCGACCGATTCTCGCCGAGGCCGAGCCGGCGGGGAGGGCGAGGTTCCCGATCAAGGCTAGCGACCATCCAGGATTTGAGGGACATCGTTCCACCCTACGGCGTCACACAGGGTCTGAACCGCTTGGCGGCCATTTTCCAGGAAGCCGACCTATCATTCCCAATCCATTTTGTATGGGCCTGCACCCATGATGCGCACAGGACCCCTTAGGGGAATCTTGGTCCGCAGCCGGGACCACTTCGCAGTGGATCCAGCACGGAGAGGTGCTGCTGTAGATAGCCCTCCCGCGAACTGTTCCGCTACTTGAACTGGCCCGGATAGTCCTACTCCGTGTTCTATTGTGCGTTGACTCAGGTGCAAACGCGGCCTAAGATAGCCATCCGAGGCGGGACCCTCGTATGATTGGCAAAAGCGTTTCCCACTATCGCATCGTTGAGAAGTTGGGCGGCGGGGGCATGGGTGTTGTCTATAAGGCTGAGAACACCACGCTGGGCCGTCAGGTCGCCGAGCGGCAAAGAGGAGATTGACACCCGCACGTCGCAAAACGCGTCGAGGCTAGTTTGTAATGTCTAAACGCTCTGACCGGTTAGTTTCCTGAGCATTGGGTCTGCCGTCAGGTGCTTCGGTAGGGTTAGTCAGCTTAAGATCACAAGCGGCTTCGAATAACCCGGCGCTTCGATTGGGTGGCCTCGTAGAAATTTGACTGGACGAGGTTTCGTACGTCACATCGAAGAGTCCCAAGGCGAGATGGCGTTCTCCTTATGTGAATTTGTTCCAACGGTGGAAGATCAACCCCATCTCGGCAAAGCCTCTTCTTCCCCGGCCATATCCTTTGCTTGGAGTCATCGAGTTTTTGGCAGCGACAGATCCACGATCCAGAGCCCCGAGAACTCTCGTAATGGACATTTCCGCGGCGTCGCGGTCAATCGCAGTGGTTGGAAATCAAACAGGGCTCGAGTATTTAGCCCTGTTATCAGGACGACTTAGGTATTCCGCCACACGCCGGGCGACACGTCGACCATTGAAGTAGCACCATTCAGCGCCGTGATAATCACCGAGGATATTCCCAGCGGCAAACCACCCACGCCTTGAAAGCTGGAAATCGGAGCCGACCACGGCACGGCGCGACGTCAGGTCAACTTGAAGATTCCCCGTCAGCAACAACTCAGTGTTGGGGATGAAGTCGCCGCAGATCATGATGGTGCTGCCATGCACTTGAGCCCCGTTCGCCAGCGTCACGCCTGAGGCGGCTTGCGTCCCCGTTACCGTCACCGCAGGCGCCCCCTCGTGATAGACAGGCTTGGCCCAGCGTCGAAAGTACATTCTAGCAGGCAGACTGCAATGGGGCTTGTGGGACCGATCAACCACAATTGCATCTGAAGCCCCGGCATTTCTCAAGATCGCGGCGGCCGTGAAAGCGGTCGAGTCCGATCCCAAGACGATCGGTCTTGAAACCACGCGGACATCGCAGTGATCCATCAAGTCCAGTAAGTTCTTCAGGAACAATAGGCCGCTCGGACGGGAGCCGAAGATCCAGCCTCGTTCAGCGGCCGTTTTCTCGCGTGCACCACACGCCAACACTACAGCATCCGCCGACACCTGGAACCTTCCGCGGTTGGGACTCACGACGGTTACTTTCTTATCCTGCGGCGAGATCTCGCTCACTTGACTCTCGAGCCAGACTTCGATGTCGCTGCCCTGCAACTTCTGGGCAAGGCGCTCGGCCATCTGCTGTCCAAAGATCACCCTTCCCTGGGTCCACAGCACAAAAGTGGGGACTCCTCCGCGTTTGACCTTATAAAGTGAGGGCACGCCTCCGACCCTCTCACTGCGGTCAAGCAAGATGACGGGCTTGATTCCTCGCCGGGCCAAGCCGATCGCCACCCCCACGCCCGCGGGTCCAGCGCCAATCACCAAAACTTTGGCTTTCTCCATGGAGTTCATAACGGCCGATACTCCAAAGGGCCCCGGCTACGAGGACAACAACTCGCTTCCGGGTCCCTTTTTGGTCACGCTTGGCAACGGGATGCCGCAGTGACTCGAAATAATCTGAGCTATGGGCACCAAGCATCCTAGCCCCTGACATCTTCCCATCTGCGTCCTTGTCCGCCGCTTGACGGCGTCCAGCGTGCGTGGCTTCAGCGGCGACTCCAAGGCGTCGATAATCTCCCCCCGCGACACATTCTCGCAGGTGCAAATCAGCCGGCCGTAGTCCGGCCTTCGCTTTACCAATTCGGTATTCTCGAATGGCCTTCGCCACCATCCCGGCAAGTCGTGCTCAGGCCGGCCGTCGAGGGCGTCGGCTCTTTCTTCCAGCTTCAATCCGCAATTGTCGGTTAAACCCTGAATCAGGTAATCAGCAAGCGCAGGTGAGGAGGTGAGTCCTGTGGATCGGATGCCGGTGACGGTGAGGATCCCCGGATGGCGATCATTGTAGCGAATCAGGTAACTCCCTTGAGAGCAATTGCAGCGCGCACCCGCATAAGTGCCAATTACGGGCTGCCGCTTCAAATCAGGAAGAAGTCTTGCCGCTCCCTCGAGCACGGCTTTGAGGCCTTCTTTTGTGGTCCAAGTCGCATCGGGCGAGCCCAGCGGCAGGTCCTCCGCCGTGGGCCCTGCGATCAGGTTCCCGAAGATGCTGGGAATTACCAGCACGCCCTTGGTCTGCGGTGTCGGAACCGGCAAGAGAATCCCCCTAACGGATGGGCGACTGACCTTATCGAAGATCAGGAACTGGCCGCGGCGCGGGTTGATATCAAACGGCTGGCCGGCATAGGCGTCAGCGAGAGCGCGGCTCCCCAGCCCCGCCGTATTTACGAGGACGCGAGTGGTGACTCGCTTTCCTGATGAGGTTACGAGAGTCTTGACCTCGGCGCCAGGGTCCTCGACGGTCACGATGCCAGCGCCCAGGAGAACATCGGCCCCGTTCGCCAGCGCGACCTCGGCGAATGCGATCGGGGCAGTAAACGGGTCGGCAATCGCTTCGCGAGGCACTGCCAGACCGCCTCGGACGTAGGAAGGAACGTTGGGCTCAAGTTCCAGAACTTCGCTTCGCCCGAGCAGTTTCACATCGTCGACACCATTCGCCCGAGCCTTCTTCAGGATGTTCGGGAGTTGCGCTTCTTGCTCCTCATCAATGGCGAGGAGCACCGCGCCACAGGGGTCATAGGGGATCCTGAGTTTCTGCGCCAGGATCGGCCATTGCCGGCAAGCGTGCGTGACAAGTTTTGACTCCAGGCTGCCGGGCGTGGCGTCAAAACCCGTGTGAATGATGGCACTGTTGCCCTTGCTGGTACCTTCACCCACATCAAAGTTCTGGTCGATCAGTAGCGCTCGCAATCGAAAGCGGGAGAGTCGATAAGCCAGGGCACAGCCCACCGCACCGGCTCCCACGACGATCACGTCAAAAGGTTGTGGCCCCAGTTCATCGGAATCCAGGAACTTCAGTGACGATTCACAACCCACGCCGGGCCAGTCATACAAGACCTTGCCTCGTCGGGTCGATGTCTGATTCATGGGTTGTTTAACTCCGCCTATCGTCCGGCAAGGCCTCAAAGAATGCTACATACGGCTACTACCCGGCTTGAATCCGCCCGAAACCCATCTGGCATTACGCCAGGGCGTACGACCTTACCGCTGCCCCGGGGCGCTCTTTCTCCCGTGTTGCGCTCTCCCCACGCCGCATCGTCCCTATGTGCCGCAGCGGAGGGAGAGCGCATTCCATCTGGAGTTGCTGTTCACACTGCGCTACGCTTAGAAGTCAAGCCGCAATGCAAATTGGACAGTACGAGCGCCCGTGCCCTCCGCGGTCTGAACGCCACTAATGGTGCCGAACGCACCCGAGTTTACCGTCATGTTGGGGATTGCATAATTCACATGGTTGAGAATGTTTGTGGACGTGCCCTCGAAGCGCAGCTTCAGGGCTTCGTTCAGGCGGAAGTTCTTGGACAGCCCGAAATTCCAAACCGCCGTTCCCGGGCCTTCGAAAATACCAAAGCCCGCATTCCCGAAGCGGCCAATGGGCCTCGCCGGCCAACCGTAAAAGAGGCAACTCCCATCATAGAGTTTCTCCTCCGACTGATCCGTCCCTGAGCAAGCGCTCGCGGGCAGCAGGTCTGGCCGCTGTTGTCCTTGCCGACCGGGCGCATCCGTTCCGGAAGGATCCAGTGAGCCGCCATATTGGGGAGTGATGTAGGGTCCGGTTTCCAAAACGATGATATTGGAAGTGCGCCAGCCACCCACGATGCCGTCGAGAACGCTGTTCATGGAGGACCCATACTTCATCCCGCGCCCCACGGGAATGTCGAACACCGCGGTCGTCAGCCAGCGATGGCGGCGCGTGAAGGCAACATTTCCGTAGTTTGCCGGCAGGTCAAAGTGGTTGATGACCCGGCCGCCGTATTCACTCTGGAAGTTGTTATTCAGAACGTCCCCCTCGCCATCCGAGAGGTTCTTGGCCCACGTCCAGGTGGACTGAACGAACAAGCCGGCACTGAATCGGTGCGTGACGGAAGTTTCCATCGCATTGTAGATGGCCGAAGCACCGTTGGTCAGCGTCTCAATTTGCCCCCAATTCGGGTAGGGTTTCTCCGTTGGTGTCCAAGGTGCGGCCTGTGGTTGAATCTCGTTAAGATCGGGGCTCACGACGAGTCCCACCGAACGCATGCCATTGTAGGTCACCCGCAAGCCGGTCTGGCGTCCAAGGTCGCGCTCAACCGTCAGGCTCCATTGTTCGTTGTACGGGTCGCGAAGGTGAATGTCGGTGGCGGTGCCGAACTCTTCGCTGCCCGCGGCGGATACTCCCGTGGATGGATTGTTGCTCTCGGTATTCGGAAACTGGATTGTGGCTGCACCAGCGGTGATCGAGTTATTGAATGCCTGATAGTTGCTGCTGGAAATACTCGTCAAGGCATTGAAAATAGCTCCCTTCATCATCGCGTCGTACAATCCCGCACCGGCCCGTACCACCGTTTTGTCCGAGAGACGATAAGCGAGGGTCAGACGAGGGAGCATCTTCGTCTTGTCACCGAATCGCAGTGCTTGCGGTATACCCACTTTTGACGCGAGTTCCATGGGTGTGCAAGGGTATAGTCCGTAGGGGGTGGGAACCGGAGTCGAAAGACCACAGGCGTTGACCCCCTCCTCGAATGCCAGAGTCGTCAACTTCGCGCCTTCATCCGGTACGATGAATCCACCCGTCGCAGGATCGAACTGAGTAATCTGATAGGTCTCGTCGTGAAAGGGAGGATGGTATTCGTAGCGAACGCCGAAGTTGATCGTGAATTTGGGACTAACCCGGAAGCTGTCCTGCCCGAAGAAGCCATAAGACTTCGCCCGGCCTATGTAGTCAGCGCCCGCGGCGACCACTTGCGTTTGATTTGGCAGTCCGAGCAGGAAATCGGCAATGTCAGACCCCGTAAACGCACCGTTGAAGTAGAAATTGCCGAAGTTGTCCGCGCCATCGAAGTTCGAGTAGTCGCCGAGCCTGTAAGCTCGAACGTCGAATCCGAACTTCAAGGTGTGGCGGCCCCGAAGCCAGGTGAGGTTGTCGGCGACTTGGATCGTGCCCTCCTTGAGAGGCTCCTGCCTTCTGCCGCTAATACTCGTGAGGCCGGAAGATCCACTGAAAGACAAGCCGGGAATGGCGGAACCCTTGGGGAAGGGCGCCGGGAGTTGTTGCAGACCGAGGGTTTGGGTCACCAGGGTTGCGCCATCCGGGAATTGCGGGTAGCTGGTGAGCTTTATCTGATGGCTGTAGGCAAAGCGGGCCTCGTTGAGCAGCCCGGAGGTGAATGCGTAGTTGTGGCTGAGGACGTAAGTTCGGGGTTGCGTCGACACCTCTTGGGGCCCGAGATTGAGCCCCAGAGGGCTATCGGCTACCAAATTCTTCCAACTGATTCGGCCAAAAATAGACTGCTTCTTGGTAATGTTCTGGTCAATCCGGACGTCAAACAAGTTGGCGGTCACCGGAGCAGCGTAATTCGCGGTGAGGTTATTGGTTGTATTCAGCGCGCCGGCTTGTTGAGTATTGGCCACCGGGTAGAATGTATTCAGAATCGCCGCGGAGGTTGGGTTGACAGGAATCTGGTTGTTCACGAAGGCCGTCCCCGTAAGGGGATTGTACAGTTGAGTGCCGGGCAGCAGCGAGGAGAAGTCTCCGTTCCGCATGGCCGTGGTCGGAACGTTCTGGGTGATGGCGGCAGCCGAGTGCTGGCGGTTGCTCTCCCAATCGAAGAAGAAGAAGGTGCGATCCTTGCCGTTGTAATGAGGGAGTATGACCGGCCCGCCGATCGATCCGCCGAAATCATTATCCCGCACCTTCGGCTTGTGTGTCGCGAAGGCCGGGATGGCATCCAGAGCGTCGTTCTGCAGATATTCGAACAGGGAGCCATGGAAGTGGTTGCTGCCTCCCTTGGTAACAAATGCCACATCACTCATGGCGCCATATTCCGCACTCGCCACTTCGGTGGTCGCTTTGACTTCGGAGATGGCCTCCGTGGAAGGATACATTTCCGGCAATGCTCCAGCATTGCGGACAGTGTCCACGGAAAAGCCATCTACCGAGTATTCCGTCATTGAGGTATGGGCGCCTCCAATGGAAACATCGGTGCCACTGGAGGTCCCGCGAGAGTCCACTACCACGCCGGGTATCGTGGTGATGATGGCAAAAGGACTCGTGTCGATGGCCCGCTGGTTGATGGGCAATTGGCTGACTTGCTGGCTGGTTTCGATGTCGCTCACAGTGCCGGTTTCCGTTGTAACGACCGGGGGTGCCCCCTTGACCTCTACCACTGTCTGTGCCGAGCCGACCTGTAGAACCGCATTTACACGAACCGTGGCCCGTGGGTCAAGCGGGATATTCTGTTGGACCAGTTCCTTAAAACCTGCTGCCTTCACGGAAACGCGGTAGATGCCCGGCAGCAGATTGGGCAACTCATAGCTTCCGAACGAATCCGTGGACGTGCTCTTGCTAGTGTTGGTCGCTACATGGGTAGCGGCGACTGCTGCGTTCGGGATCATTGCGCCGGTGGGATCAGTTACGACTCCCACCAGCGTCCCAAAGGTTGATTGGCCGAGCGCTAGCCCCGAGCAAAAGAAAAGCGCGGCTGCCACTGTTAAGATCTTCCGAAGCATAACTCCTCCTTTTGGCACCACCTATCTGAGTTTTCAACGACCGAAAGCCTAGCCTAAATTGACTCGTTGACCGGACGCACCGACTCAGTTCGGAGATTTCGCTGAGGTCTCCACCTACCGCCGTGAATAGAAGCAGCTACTGCCCTACGCGAGACTACTGAGCCCCACCGGCGAAGTCCTCAGCCCGCCGCGGGGAATAGTTCTTCGTTTGCGAGTTATCGATTTGGAAAAGATCTCCGAGTTCGTCGTTGGGGTATAACGCCGGAGTTGGCCTCCTATGTAAAAGTGCTTCGAACCCTTGCACATTCACCTCCGGCGCAAAATCCAGCCGTGCGGGAGTCCTGGTCTGCAACTGATCGTGTAAAAACTCGCAACGTTGCGATATTCTCAGCTAAGTCGCCCCTGCTTGTCAAGCTTTTTTTGAATCTTTTTTTTGGGTTTGCTTTTAGCTCCCGAACGGGGCAGCGGCAGGAAAGGGACGTTTCGCGTAAGGCACCCACCCTCTGAAGTTCTTATCTGCCCTGCTGGGGCTGCTTCCGTTGATGAGGCCCAAAGGCGCTGGGCCGATCCGGGAGAGGGCACTGGCTACTCCAAGGGGTTCGAAGCTATACAAAGGAAAGCGGAACAAGTCATTGACATCGAGTCATAAGGGGAGTACAAGGAAGTTCTCGCAACGTTGCGCGACCATTACAAGAAGCTTTCATGGACGTAAAAGGCCACCCTTCGCGAGTTTGGCATGCGAAATTTCCGGTCACCTGCAGCACTGACCTTTAGGTCAGCGCTTGTCGACCCTTCGCTGCGCTCAGGGCACGCCCTAATGGTCGGCGCCACACCGACATGGGACGAATTCGAAAAGTAAACACATTTTTCTCACGCGGCACTCAATGGCCGATGAACTTGACACGAACGTTACAATGAGGTTCTATTGACGTAAATGGCCACTATTCGCCAGATTGCCGAAGAGCTGGGCATTTCATTCTCGACGGTTTCGGCGGTCGTGAACAAGCGCCGTTACGTCAGCGCTGCCATGCGGGCCCGCGTGGAGAAGGCTCTGCAAGAAGCCAACTATCAACCCAACAGCGCCGCGCGCAGCCTGCGATTGCACCAGTCGCGCCGGATCGGGTTAATCGTTCCCAACCTCGCTGACCCTTTTTTCACAAACCTGATGCGAGGAGCAGAAGACTACTTGTGCTCGGTCGGCTATCAGATGCTGGTGGCGGAATCCCGCGAGGACTGGAAACGCCAGCACGATTATCTCGTATCGTTTTCGGGAATGATTGCAGATGGGATTATCCTCGTGCCGTGTGCCGCCACCGACCTGCAGATCGCTTCGATTCCCGAGATTGTGCGAGGTGTGCCGTTGGTCTATGTCGACCGATGTCCTGTTCAGTGTCAGGTGCCCAGCGTCTTGGTCGACAACATGAAAGCCGCTCATGATGCGACGCAACACCTGATCGGCCTCGGCCATCAACGGATCGCCATTATCACCGGTCCACTGAGCTTGCTCAATGCGGTCGAACGCTTGAATGGTTACAAGAGCGCCCTGCGCCTTCAGGGCATTCCCCTCGACCGCTCCCTCGTCCGTGACGGTGATTACAGCGAGGATTCAGGGTACTGGCACGGGTCGGAGATGTTGCGCCTGGCCAACCGGCCGACTGCCGTGGTAGCGTGTGGCCTGCTCATGACCCTGGGAGTGCTGACCGCCATCCGGGAAAGGGGCATAGTGTGCCCAAGTGAGATATCGCTGATCGGATTCGATGATTTCGCCTGGAGCAAGTTGTTTTCGCCGGCGCTTACCATGGTCCGGCAGCCAGCCTCAGAGCTAGGAGCCACGGCCGCCAAGGTTGTTCTCAGGCGAATGCGCGCACCTAGTGAGGACAAGGTCGAAACGGTCGTCTTGCCCACCCAGTTGATGGTAAGGGAATCCACCGCCCCTCCTGCACAGAGAGGTCCGACTCTAAAATGAGGTTATGACTATCAGACCGCTGCTAGTTCCTGCCTGAGCGTTGTCAGCGGGAGGTAGTCCGTGTCTCTCGACCAAGCTTCCCCCTCGCCATGAGTTTGGCTCAGAACTAACAGGCCGGTATTTTCGCGGGGCTGATCGTGTCCTCGATGTTGGGTGTACCCTGGCGTTCTCAATCCCCGGAGCCCTGGGCCTCATCGATAACCGAGACCGGTCCTTCTTTGTGAGAGGTCTTCTGATCGGCCTTATAACCGTCCCGTTCGGCAATATGGCAGGTGGCATAGCGGCACGGTTTGATGTACGCTTGCTCCTCGTCAATAGTATTTCCATCGCCTTTCCGAAATCTCGTGAGGAGAGATCTGCCGATGTCAAAGGCGTACTACATGGGCGTAGATCAGGGGACGAACGGGACGACCGCCCTAATTCTTAATGAGAAGTGGCGAGTCTGCGGAAAAGGCTACGCACAACACCAGCAGCATTACCCGAAACCCGGCTGGGTTGAACACGACCCCGAAGAAATATGGCAAAAAACCCAAACGTCAATCGTCTCGGCCCTGGATGCGGCTGGATTGGAAGCTCGCGATATTCGTGCCTTGGGTCTGGCCAATCAAGGTGAAACCTGCCTGCTGTGGGATAGAAAAACGGGCGAACCGGTCTACAACGCCATCGTTTGGCAGGATCGCCGCACCGCGCAAGCCGCGGATCATCTGAAAACAGACCACGAAGAGCCTATTCGAGAGAAGACTGGTCTGCCTGTGGATGCGTACTTTTCCGGGCTCAAGATTCGCTGGATTCTTGACAATGTCCCGGATGCGCGGCGCCGGGCAGAGAAGGGCGAGTTAATGGCCGGAACGCTTGACACCTATCTTCTTTGGAAGTTAAGCGGTCGTGCCCTCAACGTCACCGATCCCTCCACCGCGTCCCGCACGATGATGTTCAATCTTCACACGGGTGATTGGGACAGAGAGATCCTGGATTTCTTGAACGTTCCGCGTGCAATTCTTCCCGAAATTGTCGACAGCTCAGGCGTGCTAGGCGTCACCCGAAACCGGCGGTTCGGCGCAACCATCCCCATTGGCAGCAGCCTGGTGGACCAGGCCGCCGCTTTATTTGGCCAGGCTTGCTTCCATCCCGGGGCTGTCAAGACAACTTACGGCACGGGCTGTTTCATGCTCTTGAACACTGGAGAGGCGCCGGTGAGCTCGCTGAACGGTCTAATCACCACTGTGGCCTGGCGCTTCCATGGGGGAACAACCTTCGCGCTCGACGGTGGCGTCTATATCACCGGCGGCGCCATACAATGGTTGAAAGATAATCTGAAAATAATTCAAAAGACTTCCGATGCGGAGGTCCTGTCGTATACGGTCCCTGATAGCGGCGGGGTTTACTTTGTCCCGGCGTTCGTAGGGCTGGCCGCTCCGCACTGGGACCAGTACGCCAGGGGCATGATCATTGGTATTACCGGGGGGACCACGCGAGCTCATATCGCCAGGGCAACACTGGAAGCGATTGCTTATCAGGTGCGAGAGAATCTGGATGTGATGCGCATCGATTCAGGCACGGACATCAAGGAGATGCGCGCGGACGGCGTGGCGGTGGTCAACAGATTTCTGATGCAGCTTCAGGCGGACATGCTGGGGATCCCCGTGGATGTGCCGGTGATCAAGGAAACGACCGCCTTGGGCGCGGCCTATCTGGCGGCGCTAGGTATCGGGGACTTCGGAAGTCTGGAAGAAATAAGTGCGAAATGGAAGCTCCGAAAGAGATACGAACCGGGTATCTCGGAAGACGAAAGAGAATCACGGCTGGCAAATTGGAAGAAGGCTGTTCAACGCTGTCGAAAATGGGCCACGGCATAGCTGGGTACGCACCCCCAGGACCGAAAGACTCGATGAACCGACGAGGGAGATGATTGGTGCGGGAACGAGAGGTGGAAATGCTCTTGCGCGGACGCAGATGCGCCGCAGGCTGGGTGGTTAAGCCAATTGCTGAATCCTTACCCAAAATCAGGCGTGACCCGCCCCGCCCAACGCCCGCAGGACCTTCGCCGTGCGAGCACTTGCCCGCGCGGTCATCACGTGACAGCTTTCGTCTGCAAATCGATCCGTAGCGCGGTCGTGTCCGCGATCGATCCTTTTCGAGGGTCAGGTGGTTTTGTTGAACAAGCACCACATCGTCTGGTTATCAAATGAAGCGAGAAGGAAGGTGGCGGCGGGACATGCCTTTTTTGTCGGAACTGGATCCGGAAGGACGGGCATAGTCGGAGTTCAGATGCTGCGACCTCCGCTCCTGCCAGGGCGCGAGTGGCGATGGCGCCTATGAGGCTAAGTGGCGGGCGTTCGGGCTTGCGGATCGCCGGACCCGTTCCATGAGACCGTTCCAGCCAGGGAGGAACATCGAAGATGAAGCCGCTATTGTTGGCAGTCGTCGTCGCGGCGGCGCCGTGGATGAGCGTCTCCGCTAGCGTCACCGCGAAAGTTGAGCAAGGTGTCCTACAGGGCACAAAAGAAGGCGGACTCACCGTCTACCGCGGCATCCCGTTCGCCGCCCCGCCCGTCGGCGATCTGCGCTGGCGTGCGCCGCAGCCGGCCGCGAAGTGGACCGGCGTGCGTCCCGCCGACAAGTTCGCGCCACAGTGCGTGCAGGGCGGCTTCGGCCCGCCGCCGGAGGGAGGCAAGCCGCCCGCGATGAGCGAAGATTGCCTCTATCTGAACGTCTGGACGCCAGCCCGGTCCGCTTCCGACCGCATCCCTGTGCTGGTCTGGATCTATGGCGGCGGATTCAACGCCGGAGCCACCTCGGTCCCCACCTACAGCGGTGAGGTGCTGGCCCGTAAGGGCGTGGTGCTGGTCAGCATCGCCTATCGGGTGGGCCCGCTCGGCTTCCTGGCGCATCCGGAGCTAAGCGTGGAGTCGCCCCAGCACGTCTCCGGCAACTACGGCCTTCTCGACATGATTGCCGCCCTGCAGTGGATCCGCAAGAATATCGCGGCCTTTGGCGGCGATCCGAACAAGGTGACCATCTTCGGCGAGTCGGCCGGTGGCATTGCGGTGAGCATGTTGTGCGCTTCGCCCCTGGCCAAGAGGCTGTTCGAGGGCGCGGTCTCGGAGAGCGGCGGCTCCTTTGGCCCCCCGCGTCTCGCCGGCCTGCCGGGCGAGAACATGCGAACGCTCGTCGCCGCCGAACGGGCCGGCGCGTTGCTTGCCCGAACCGCGGGTGCGGCTTCCATCGCCGACCTACGCAAGATGCCGACTGACAAGATTCTGGCCGCCACACGAGGCCAGCGCGGCATGGCCTGGCCCATCATCGACGGCTGGGTCATCCCCAACGACCAATACACGCTCTACGCCGCCAAGCAGTTTAACGATGTCCCTGTCCTGATCGGATACAACTCGGATGAGGGAGCGAGCTTTTCCCATGACCGCACGCCGCGGGAATACATCGATGGCGTGCACAAACGCTACGCCGGTTTCGCAGACAGCTTGCTGAAGGCCTACCCTGTTGGCGAGACGACGGTGCCCAAGACCGCCCGCGACCTGGGCCGTGATGCGGCGTTCGGCTGGCACACCTGGGTCTGGGCAGAGCTTCAGTCGAAGCTCGGGAAGTCCAAGGTCTTTTACTACTACTTCGATCAGCATCCGGAGCCGCCTGCCAACTCGCCCCAGCCTGACCTCGGTGCGCCGCATGGCCGGGAGGTTGCGTACGTCTTCGGCCACCTGAACGAACTCCACAACGAGCAGCCCACGGAGGCGGACCGCGCGATCTCCGACGCGATGTCCACCTATTGGACCAACTTCGCCAAATACGGAGACCCTAACGGAAAGGGCATGCCCAACTGGCCGGCATTCAGCGACCAGTCTCCCGAGCTGATGTACTTCGTCGGAACGCCCCACACCGGACCGGTTCCCAACGAGGAAGGGCTCAAGGCGCTCGATGCCTACTTTGCCTGGCGGCGCTCGCCGCAGGGCGTCAGCGCCTCCGCCGTCGAGGATGCGCGGCCCGCCACGACGAACGTGATGGACGCCCAGTATCCTCGCATTCTGGCCGACCATAGGGTGGCCTTTCAGCTCAAGGCGCCGGAGGCCCGCAGCGTCGCGGTTGACATCATGCACAAGCAGTATCCGATGACCCGCGACGCGGACGGCATGTGGA
>Ga0181518_10001379_pt1 | contig 24938 bp, 21 predicted proteins | sample PEATcosm2014_Bin_28_FD_119751 | JGI IMG/M metagenome (GOLD analysis project Ga0181518, IMG submission 119751) | Peatland microbial communities from MTU Mesocosm Facility, Houghton, MI, USA - PEATcosm2014_Bin01_60_metaG | ecosystem: Environmental > Terrestrial > Soil > Wetlands > Peat | place...
CATCACTCACGTCACTCGGATAACCAACCTGCCCCTTGTTCCCCATCCTTCCATCGTCGGTGAAGATGGATCGCTCTGACATTCCTTTGATTACAAAGGGATAAAGTTAATAACAGGCTCTAGACGCGCGCGGACGGCTTTGATCGAACACGTGGAGTGGCTGAACCAAGAGGTCTCTCGGGGTTACTCTCGGTGAATCGATCGTGCAGAACCACATTGAGAAGCGCCTTGAAGACCCGGATGCGGCCGTTGTATTCGATGAGGCCGAGCTTGCGAAAGCGGTTCATGAAGAAGCTGACGCGGGAGCGGGTGGTGCCGATCATCTCCGCCAGAGTTTCCTGGGTGATGGGAGGAACCAGATGTTCCGGTTTATCCGGCTCGCCAAATTCGGCCAGGATGAGGAGAATTCTCGCCAGGCGCTTTTCGCTGGAGTTGAAAAGCTGATCGACCAGATCCGCCTGGTTGCGCATACTCCGGACCAGCAGGAATTTCAAGTACATTTCGGAGAAGGCATGCTCCTCGTGCATCACGCGGATCATCTCTTCCCTCTCTATCTTGAGCGCTGTACAGGCGGTAATGGCGCTGGCAGTGGCCAGATGCAGAGCGCCCAAGCTGGCCAGCGACTCCTCACCGACGAATTCCCCGGCGGGGATAAGCGCGATGGTGGCCTCCTTCCCTTCATGCGAAACGACGGTGAGTTTTGCGCGGCCGGTCTGAAGATAGAAGATGGAGTCAGCCGAACTTCCCTGCGAAAAGAAGACCTGCTTGGGCTTCAAATGGACGATTCTTCGTCCCACTCCTGCTGTTGCCAGGAAAGCGGCGAGGTCAAAGGTCATGCTTTTCACCTCGGAAGAAAAATAAATAACCCAGACACATTTTACTCGCTTCGCCTTGCGAACGCTGTACCTTTTCTTACATAGCCCAAAAAGTCTTTGTACGGTATCTGACATAACCTGAAAGAACTTTGTACGGTATCTGACATAACTCGAACATTATCAAGCATCCTAAGCTTTGCGCATACTCATTTGTGATAGGGTTTTGTCTGAAAGCGAGGATTCCTTGGGCACGAGCAGCTTTAAGAACACTCTTTTGAAGGCTCTGGACGGGGCGATCATCGAGCGCCTTGGTTTGCAGCCGGTCAAATTCGAGTTGAAACACGAAATCGAAAACCCCGGCAACACGATCAGACACCTCTATTTTCTCGAGGAGGGGATGGCGTCGATGACGACAACGTTCAAAGATGGGTCTCAAGTCGAAGTAGGGATGTTCGGTTATGAGTCGGTGATCGGCGTCTCCGCTCTGATGGGAACAAAAAAGAGCCTGAATCGCGTCTACACCCAGATTGCCGGCCATGGTTATAACTGCCGCGTGGAGGACGCGACAAAAGAGTTTAGCCTGGGCGGCGCCTTTCAGTTTCTGGCTCTGCGCTATGTCCAGGCACAACTCGTTCAGGCCATGCAATCGGCCGGATGCAATGCGAAACACAGCTTCGAGCAGCGGCTCGCCCGCTGGCTGCTGCTCTGCGCGGACCGCGCGCACATCAACACGTTCAAGATTTCGCATGAGTTTCTGGCGGACATGCTGGGGGGGCGCCGTCCCACTATTTCCACGACAGCCGGGATTCTCAAGCGAAAAGGACTTATCGAATACACCCGCGGAGAAATCCGCATTCTCGACGTTCCTGGGCTCACCAAGGCCTCTTGCGAGTGCTATCTGACCATCAAAGATTACCTCGACAATTACACCAAGTTCGACACCGCGATCACGGCGTAGCCCGCCGCAGCCGCCCCCACTCGCCGCACCCCGGTCCGGTGGTGTATCGTTCCATTCGTATGGAACACACGCAGAGCAACGTCCCGCATCCCGCTCCCGAGGCCGAAGAGGTCTACCGCCGCTGGATTCAGTTTCTTGATGAGGAGTTCACCCGCCACCATGCTCCGGAGCTGCGCGCGGAGATTGTGCGCGACCAGCTGACCCAGCTCTACCTGGGCCGCCCGCACGGCGGCAAGCTGAACCTGACGCTGACCAGCGAGCTGCCCGGCAACGTGCTCTCACTCTCGCTGGACCCGGACAACGTGACCCTGGAGGCGGAGCACTTTGGCGACGCCGACCCAGAGCTGTTTGCCCAGCGCAAGCCGCTGCTGTGGTTCTGGCAGATGTTCGACCGCTCGCCCATCGGAACCAACCACTGGCTGGGGGTGCGCTTCCGGGCGATGCTGGGCCGGCACCTCTTCGCCCGCATCGGCGCAGGCGTCAAGATCTTCCACGGCGTGGAGTTGACCTTCGGCTACAACCTGGCTATCGAGGAGGGCGCGGTTATCCGCCAGCACGCTTTGCTGAACGACCGCGGCGGCATCACCATCGGCAAGGGCGCGGTGATCGGCTCGTTTGCCCGCATCTATTCGCACAGCCACGCCGCCCATGACTTCAGCGAGGTGACGCTCCAGCCCACCGTCATCGGCCCCGGAGCCAAAGTTGCCAGCCACGCCATCGTGCTGGCCGGCCAGCACGTTGCCGCCGGAGAGCTGGTGGGAAGCTTTCCGGCGGAGCGCATCTGACCAGGCGCGCCCCTCCATGCTAACCTGAGATTTCCAGTCCGTGGAGTGTCGATTTGCAATCCAGCGCCGTCGTAATCGCCGTCTTTACCTTCGTTCTGCTCCTTTTCTCGCTCAGCGTGCATGAGTCCGCGCACGCCTGGACGGCATCGCGCCTGGGCGACCAAACGGCCCGGATGCTGGGGCGAGTCTCGCTCAACCCCATGGACCACGTGGACCCCATCGGCACGCTGCTGTTGCCCGCCATTATGATCTTCGGGCCGCTCTTCGGGTTCGGCATGTTTGGCCGCTATCTCTTCGGATGGGCCAAGCCCGTCCCCATCATCAGCCGCAACTTCCGCAACTTCAAGCGCGACGATATGCTGGTCAGCCTGGCCGGCCCGGCCTCGAACCTGCTGCTGGCGCTTCTGGCCTTTATCGGTCTGGCGGTCGTTCTTTTCTCCGAGAGCCATCTGCCCGAGGGGGCCAGCCCCTCGACCGCCCAGCAATCTCTTGAAATGCTTTGCGACGTGGCCCTCCGGCTCAATCTCACCCTGTGCATCTTCAACCTGCTGCCGATTCCGCCGCTGGACGGCAGCCACATCCTCAGGAACATTCTGCCTTATGGCGCATTGCGGGTCTTCGACAGCATTACCGGGCCGCTCAGCTACCTACTGCTCGTCTTCGTGGGCGTTGCCGTACTGAGAATTGTGATGACTCCGATCTTGAGTCTGGCCTACGGTATTCTGGCCCACATCTAAAGACGCCGAGCGCAGCGCTGCCTGCCGCTACAATGAAATGAGCCGTTTTTTCCGGATTTTCCGGAGAGGCGGCGACATTCTCTTGGCATCACTCTGGAATCGATCAACACCATGGCTGAATCCGCAAAATCTCCTTCCCGTCCTCGCGTTTTGAGCGGCATGCGCCCCACCGGCAAACTGCACCTGGGCAATTACATGGGCGCGCTGGCCAACTGGGTCAAGCTGCAAGACCAGTACGAGTGCTACTTCTTCATCGCCGACCTGCACGCGCTGACGACGGACTATGCGGATACGTCGAAGATCGCGCCCAACACGCTGGAAGTGGCGCTGGACTTCCTGGCCGCCGGACTCGATCCGAAGAGATGCACCATCTTCGTGCAGAGCATGGTGCATCAACACTACGAACTGCCGCTGCTGCTGGGCATGATTACGCCGCTTGGCTGGCTGGAGCGCGTGCCCAGCTATAAGGAGATGCAGGAAAACCTTGCCAACAAGGACCTGACCACCTACGGCTTCCTCGGCTATCCGGTGCTGATGGCGTCGGACATCCTGCTCTACCAGCCGGATTTTGTGCCAGTCGGCCAGGACCAGCAGGCGCACGTGGAATTGACCCGCGAGGTGGCGCGCCGCTTCAATTTTTTCTATCAGAAACCTGGGAACCCACCGAAGTTCGATGTCGTCTACGCACAGCAAAACCAGCTCAGAGGTATTTTTGGCGATGAAGCTGCCTTAAAAATTGACCCGACTGGTAAAGGGGAGCATTTTAGACCTCTCGATAAGACTGAAATTGCACCTGCAATTAAAGGCGAATACGACGTTCTGCCCGAGCCTAAGGTGCTGCTGACGCCCTCGCCCAAGCTGCCCGGCACCGATGGCCGCAAGATGTCCAAGAGCTACGGCAACACCATCCTGTTGACCGACCCGGAGGATGTGGTGCGCCAGAAGCTCAAGACCATGGTGACCGACCCTGCGCGCGTTCGCCGCACCGATACCGGCGACCCGGACAAGTGCCCGGTGGGCGACCTGCACAAGGTCTTCTCGACGCCCGAGACCATGGCTAAAGTGGAGCAGGGTTGCCGCTCGGCAGGAATCGGCTGCATCGAGTGCAAGGGATGGGTGGCTGACAACCTGATTCGGGTTTTGCAGCCCATTCAGGAGCGCCGCGCTGGTTTTTCGGAGGCGCAGGTCAAAGAGATTCTCGAAGACGGTTCCCGACGCGCGCGCGACCGCGCGGAACAAACGATGCAGCAGGTGCGCTTGGCAATGCAGATGACCCTGAGCGGCGAGACCGGCGAATAGCAGGGGATGCAAATGGTTGAAAAGACAATTCCGTGGTGGCGAAAGGCGCTGGAGATTGCGTTGGGCGGCCTTCGCACCGGATTTGGCTTTTTCCCGCGGCCCGCAAATCCCGAACCCGTCACAGTAGCGAAGATTTCAGGCAGTTTTCAAAAAAGCCCGGAAGAAGAAAGAGCCTTGAACGAGCCGTCCCGCAAAGCGAAAAACCTGGTTGCCGCACCGATGAATGCGGCCGAACCAGCCTCCGCCGCTCAACCGGCGAAGGCTGCGGGAAAAGGCCGGGATGTGAGCAACCGGAATGTGAGCAAAAGGGAAGAAAAATCCTCCTCAGGGGCGCCAGTTGCTCCGCTTCCGGCCGCTGGTTCCGAAATTAAGGACAAGCCGCAACCTGCCGAGGAGACGGCCCCTGCTCCGGCCGTTGCGCCGGTTGCCTCGGCCGCCGCCCTGCCGCTGGAAGCCGAGCCCGAGCCTGCTCCCGCGCCAGTTGCAGCCTCGGTCCTAGCCGCCCATGCCGTCCCACAGCGGGCGCTCAAGCCGCAACGCAGCGAAGAGGAAAAGGCCGCCGCACGGCTGGCAGCGCGGCAGAAAAAGCTGGACGAAGGCTCCGAGGAGTCTCCTTTTTCGGTGATTGTGGGGCAGGTTTATGACGGCCCGCTGGACCTGCTGCTGGACCTGATCCGCAAACAGGACATCGACATCTACGACATCCCCATCGCCACCATCACCAGCCAGTTTCTGGCTTACGTCAACCAGCTCCGGGCCAGCGACGTGGACGTGGCGGGCGATTTCATCTACACCGCTTCGCTGCTGATCCACATCAAGAGCAAGATGCTGCTGCCGCGCACGGAGACTGGCCCGGAGGCAGTGGCCGAGGATCCGCGGCGCGAGCTGGTGGAGCGGCTGCTGGAGCACGAACGCTTCAAGAACGCCGCCCAGATGCTGCTTGAGAAGCAGATGCTGGAGGCGGCCACCTGGTCCAATCCCGGCGCGCGCGAGTTCAAGGACGATGTGAGCGCCGAGCCGGAGATTGCTGCCGACACCGTGGACCTGGTGCGCATCTTCCGCGACATTCTGGAGCGCGCGCGCAATCGCCCGGTGATCGACGTGGAGGAGGATACTGTCACGGTGGGCCAGATGATCCAGTTTCTTGCCCGCCGCCTGACCCTGGAAGACAAGCCGGTGGCCCTGCGCCGCCTGTTGAGCCACACGCGCAGCGAGCGGGCGCTGATCGCCATGTTCCTGGCGCTGCTGGAGATGGTGCGCTTGCAGGCCATCCTGCTTCGCCAGGACCGCCAGTTCAGCGAGATCTTCATCAAGAAGCACAGCGGCTTCGACGCAGTGATGAACGAAGGCCTGAGCAACGCGCGGGATGACTGGCGGTAGGCAAATGTTATAACTTATGTTATAATATAAGATGTACAGGAGGCCCCCAAAAATGGCCACAATTGCAAAGATCATTGCCATCGGCAACTCCGCCGGCATCATCCTACCGAAAGAGACCATGGCGCGGCTGAAGGTTGAAAAGGGCGATACACTCTACATCACTGAGGGTTCTCAGGGCATTCGGTTGGCGCCATATAATCAGGAATTTGCCACGCAGATGGATGTGGCGCGTGAGGTGATGCGCGAAAACAGGGACGTCTTACAACGGCTTGCCGAATGAACGAGCCTATCTGGATCAGGCAGGATACGGCCCTCAGAATTCAAGAGGAAGAACTGATGCTTCACGGCGGCCCGGAAGGTGTGCGCGACCTTGGATTACTGGAATCTGCTTTGGCGCGTCCGATCAATCTCTTCGCATACTCTGGGCAAGGCATTTCGCTTGCACAGCTTGCGGCCTCATACGCCAAAGGAATTATCACGAATCATCCTTTTGTGGATGGCAATAAGCGGACAGCATTCACTGTTTCTGTCACCTTTCTGAAGTTGAACGGGCTGAAACTGACAGCCACGAAAGAGGACCGGGTTCTTACTTTTTGGGGTCTTGCAGCTGGCGAAATCACCGAGGAGCAACTCTCCCTTTGGTTTGAACGTAATATGACTCCTCGCTAACCCGCTGCCGGGCGCGCTTTTCACCGACGCCACACCCCCTTCCCAAGCTCCTCCCCAGCCGGTATAGAATGGTTTTTGTTAGCCCGCTTCCTCTGGCCGGCGACGCAGACAACTGCGCGAAAATGCGGTTGTTGGGGTACTATGGACGCCTATTTATCCGGCTCTGCACTCTACCGCCTGCAACCATCCCCTTTGCATTTACATTGTTATCCTATTGAAAACGCTCGACTTCGGAGGCCCAGGCGGGTCCGGAATCTCTCCGGCCGCATGGGTGACATCTGATGGCCGAACTGGCAGCCGCAGCGGAAGTACTGCCTTCCAAAAAAGGATCGCGGCTTGATAGCCACATGACCAAGCGGCCCGGCGGCAAGAGCATCGCGCTGTTTCTGGCGGCTCTGGCCGGCGGCCTTTGCTACATCGCATTGCACGTAGCCAGGGACATGAACGCGGTCACCGTCACCAGCATCTGGCCGTATCTTCTGCTGGCCCTGGCGCTGCTGATCGCCCTGGGCTTCGAGTTTGTCAACGGCTTCCACGATACGGCCAACGCCGTGGCCACGGTCATCTATACCCATTCGCTGGAACCCATCACCGCGGTGGTCTGGTCGGGGTTCTGCAATCTGGCCGGCGTGCTCTTCTCCTCTGGAGTGGTGGCCTTTGCCATCATCACGCTGCTGCCGGTTGATCTGATTCTTCAGGTCAGCTCGGGGACCGGGTATGCCATGGTCTTTGCGCTGCTGATCGCGGCCATTCTCTGGAATCTGGGCACGTGGTGGTTCGGGTTGCCGGCCTCCAGCTCGCACACCATGGTGGGTTCGATCATCGGCGTGGGCATCGCCAGCCAACTGTTCAACCCCCACACCGGCACCTCCGGCGTGGATTGGGAGCAGGCCATCAAGGTTTTGAAGGCGCTGCTGTTCTCGCCGCTGATTGGTTTTTTCCTTGCCGCGCTGCTCATGCTGCTCTCCAAGTCTCTCTTCCGCTACCCCGCCCTTTACAAAGAGCCCCAGAACAAGCAGCCTCCGCCGTGGCCGGTTCGCTCCCTGCTACTGCTCACCTGCTCTGGCGTCAGCTTCTTCCACGGCTCCAATGACGGGCAGAAGGGGATGGGCCTGATCATGCTGATTCTTATCGGCACCGTGCCAACCGCTTACGCCCTCAACCACGCCGCCACCGCCAACGATATACAGCAGTTCATCGCCGCCAGCGAGCAGGCTGGCCACATTCTCGACCGGCACGTGGCGCAGAACGTCATCCTCGGTTCCGACGCTCGCGCCGAAGTCACCGACTACATCCGCACCAGGCAGTTGCAGCCATACACGGTGCTGGCGCTACGAGAACTGATCGGGGATGTGAACCGCAAAGTGGTGCAATATAAGGTCATCAAGGCCATCCCGGCGCAGGAACAGACGAAAATCCGCAACGATATGTATGTGGCCGGCGAGGCGCTGCGGCTGATGGACAAGACCCGCAACCCGGCCTTCACGCCGGAGGAGAACGCCGCACTCAAAAACTACAAAAACAAGGTGGACAAGGCCACCAAGTTCATTCCTGACTGGGTCAAGGTGGCCGTGGCGCTGGCCTTGGGTCTGGGCACCATGGTGGGTTGGAAGCGCATCGTCATCACCGTGGGCGAAAGGATCGGCAAGGAGCACCTGACCTATGCCCAGGGCGCCTGCGCCGAGTTGGTCGCCATGGTCACCATCTTTGCCGCCGACACCTACGGCCTGCCGGTTTCAACCACCCACATTCTCAGTTCCGGAGTGGCGGGTACCATGGCGGCCAACGGCAGCGGCCTGCACCTGTCGACGATCCGCAACATCGCGGCGGTCTGGGTCTTCACGCTGCCGGCCGCGGCACTGCTCTCCGGCCTGCTCTACGGGCTTTTCCGCTTGATTTCCTGAGCCCGACTCCAGCCATCCCCTTTGTATTTACCTTGTCATGCCTTTGTTCAATCTCGACATCGGAGGCCCAGGCGTGTCCGGAATCTCTCTGGCCGCATCGGTGACATCTTTTGCGAGCTTGTAACATTCTATTCACATATTTTCTGTAGCCTGATGTTTTGGTGAATGCTCACGTGCCAGAGATACACCTCAAGAAACTTCAATTTCAGACCGAACCGGCTCTCGAAGACGGCGTGAGCCAGGCCGCAGCCGTTTCGTCCGAGGCCTCGGAGATTCGCAAGTACCTGCTGTCGCGCGGCAACTCGGCCATGGCCGATGGCGGATTCCGCTGGCTGATGGTGCTGTGCGCGCTGAGCATCTTCGGCATCGTGGTGCTGATCGCCGTCGAGTTGATGGTGCGGTCGAAGCTGGCCTGGGGCCAGTTCGGCCTGGATTTCTTTTATAGAGCCTTCATCGATACCTACACGCATAAGCCGATGTACTGGGACCCGGTCAATGGGCACTTCAGCGCCCTGCCGTTCCTGTATGGCACGCTGGTTTCGTCGTTTCTGGCGCTGCTTTTGGCGGTGCCGCTGGCCATTGGCGTGGCAGTGTTTCTGACCGAGATGTGCCCGCATGTGCTGAGGGCGCCGCTGGCCTTCCTGACGGAACTGCTAGCGGCCATTCCCAGCGTGATTTATGGACTGTGGGCAGTCTTTGTGCTGGTTCCGCTGCTGCGCGAGCACCTGAATCCCTGGCTGATCAAGGGATTCGGCTGGAGCGGTTTTTTTGACGCCGACAACCCCACCGGACTGGGTTTTACGGCCGCGGGCATCATTCTGGCAATCATGATTCTGCCGATTATTTCCTCGCTGACGCGGGAGGTGATGACGGCGGTTCCGCGCTCGCAGCGGGAGGCGGTGCTGGCGCTGGGGGCGACGCGCTGGGAGATGATTCGCATGGGCGTGCTGAGGAATGCGCGCATCGGCATCGTGGGCGCGATCATTCTGGGCCTGGGGCGAGCCCTGGGCGAAACCATGGCGGTGACCATGGTGATAGGAAACAGTCCTGAGATTCACCGCTCGCTGCTGGCGAATGGAAGCTCGATGGCTTCGGTGATCGCCAACGAATTTGCCGAGGCCTCGGGCGATCTGCATCTGAGCGCGCTGATGGAGCTTGGGCTGGCACTGTTTATCGTGACCATCATCGTGAATGCGTTTGCCCGCCTGCTGGTGTGGGCGGTTACGCGCGGAGAGCCATCGATGGCGGGTTAAGTACAGGGATCAGGGGTCAGAGATCAGTTAAGAACGCGGGAGAAGGCAAGCTGAAGAACGAACACACATTCCGAGCAAAGATACGGACGCTGAGCGATGGCGCGGCTACCGGGCTGGCGGTTCTCTCGACCATACTCGTGGTGGCGCCGCTGGTGGCCATCTTCGTCTACCTCGTCTACAAGGGCGCCAGTTCGCTTAGCTGGGCTTTCTTTTCGCAGATTCCCAAGCCGGTGGGCGAGGTGGGCGGCGGCATGGCCAACGCCATCCTCGGGTCGGCCATCCTGCTTGCGGTGGGCAGCCTGATCGGTGTTCCCGTGGGCATCAGCGGAGGCATCTTTCTGGCCGAGTTCGGGCGTGGGACAAAACTTGCCCATGCGGTGCGCTTTACCGCCGACGTGCTCAATGGCGTTCCCTCCATTGTGATGGGCATTGCCGTTTACTCGTTGATCGTAGTTCCACAGGGGCATTTCTCGGCCTTCTCCGGCGGCGTGGCGCTGGGGATTATGATGATTCCTACCGTTTGCCGCACCACGGAAGAGATGTTGCTGATGGTGCCAAACGCGGTGCGCGAGGCGGCCCTGGCGCTGGGCGTGCCCAACTGGCGATCCGTGCTGGCCATTACCGTGAAGACCGCCTCGCCGGGCATTATCACCGGATGCATGCTGGCCTTTGCGCGCGTAGCGGGCGAAACAGCCCCGCTGATCTTTACGGCATTTGGCAACGTGGGCTGGAACTCAAGGCTGAACGAGCCGATATCCGCGCTGCCCTTGCAGATTTATGTCTATGCGCTCTCGCCTTACGATGACTGGCACCGGCTGGCGTGGGCGGGGTCGCTGGTGTTAATTGTGCTGATTGTTCTGGCGGTTTCGCTGGTGCGCTATGTAACCAGCCGCGGCGTTTTGAAAGGGGCAAGCTAAGTGGGCGTCGGCATCGAAGTAACAACCCTGAATGCGTGGTACGGAACCAATCACGCGCTGCAGGACATCAACCTGAACATTCCGGCCAACCAAGTCACGGCGCTGATCGGGCCGTCGGGCTGCGGAAAGAGCACCTTTGTGCGCTGCCTGAACCGCATGCACGAGACCGATCCCATTGCGCGAGTTACCGGCACGGTGCTTATCGGCGATCTGGATATTTACAAGGACGCTAAGCCGGTGGAGATTCGCCGCCGCGTGGGTATGGTCTTCCAGCGCCCCAACCCCTTTCCCACTATGTCGATCTACGACAATGTGGCCGCGGGTCTGAAGCTGAACGGCTACAGCAGCCGGCATGTGCTGGATGAGATCGTCGAGCGGTCGCTCAAAAACTCGGCGCTGTGGGACGAGGTGAAGGACGATCTGAAGAAGAAATCCGGCGCCAGCCTGTCGGGCGGTCAGCAGCAGCGCTTGTGCATTGCGCGCGCGCTGGCCGTGGACCCCGAGGTGCTGCTGATGGATGAACCAGCTTCGGCGCTGGACCCGGTTTCCACCGCCAAGATCGAGGATTTGATCTTCCAGTTGAAGGCGCAGTACACTATTGTGATTGTGACCCACAACATGCAGCAGGCAGCCCGCGTGGCAGAAAAGACGGGCTTCTTTTTGAATGGCCGGATGGTGGAGTTCGACTCGACCGATAAAATCTTTACCAACCCCAGCGACAAGCGCACGGAAGATTACATCACAGGCAGGTTCGGATGACACGCATACGCTTTCAACAGCGTCTTGAAGAATTAAAGGAGCAGTTGCTGGTGATGGCCGGGCTGGCCGAGCAGGCGGTCCAGCGCGCCATTGAGGCTTATCGGGAACGCGACCTGTCGATTTGCGACCAGGTGAGCCAGGGCGAGACCACCATCAACCGCCTGGAGCGGGACATCGACCAGGCCGCGCTTGACTTACTGGCAACGGAACAGCCCATGGCCGGCGATCTGCGCTTCATTCTGAGCGTCATCAAGATTAACGCCGAATTGGAGCGGGTGGGCAACGCCGCGAAAAGCATCAGCGAGCGCGTGCGCCACATGGAACGGATGGCCGTGGCCGAACTGCCGGTCAATATTCCCAGGATGGCGACGCTGGCCTCCGACATGGTGCGCAAAAGCCTACAATCGTTTATCGCGGGGGATGCCGAGACGGCCCGCTCAATCCTGACCATGGACGATGCCGTGGACGCGATGAACAAAGCGGCCTTTAAGTCGCTGATCAAGGTGATGGAAGAGCAAAGCCACCTGGCTCCGCAGGCGCTAAATGCGCTGATGATCTCACGCTCCCTGGAGCGGGTCGCGGATCATGCGACCAATATCGCCGAAGATGTGATCTTCTGGGTGGAGGGCGCGGATGTGCGCCACCACAAGAGCATGATTCGAGATGCGGAACAGCAGGGCAGCGGCGGGGGAAACGCATCTTGATTTCTATATGAGAGTTGGGTTTGGCGCGGTGAAGCGACCACGGGCAAAACCGGGAGAGTGATCCGCGCAGCGTCTACGGAAAAAGTCTCTAAGCCGGATGGGATCGCGACTGCCTGTTCCCTCCGCTCAGAAATCAAGGTGCGTCTGCCCTGCGAGTCACATGCGCGGCTGCGGCCTCTCAATTCCTTTTATCCAATAATTACCGTATATTCAAACGCCCGTAACATTTCCCGCCGACAATCGTACACAGTAAAAACTCTGCGTGGGAGATTTTCGTGAAAAAGACGTTAATTGTGGTTGGTTTGCTGGTTCTGGCCTTGAGCTCCGCTCAGGCGCAGAAGTTAACCGGGGCAGGCGCGACCTTCCCTTATCCGATTTATTCCAAGTGGTTTAGCGAGTACAGCGCGGCCCATCCCGGTGTTGAAATCAACTATCAATCCATCGGTTCCGGCGGCGGCATCCGCCAGGTGAGCGCGGGCCTGGTGGACTTCGGCGCCACCGACGCTGTGATGACCGATGAACAGCTTGCCGCTTCAAAGAGCAAGCTTATCCACATTCCCACCGTTCTGGGCGCCGTGGTGCCCATCTTCAATGTTTCCGGAGTGAACGACATCAAGTTCAGCCCCGACGTGCTGGCCGACATCTTCCTGGGCAAGATCGACAACTGGAACAACGCGCGCATTGCCAAGGACAACCCCGGCGTGAAGCTGCCTGACCAGAAGATCACCGTGGTTCACCGTTCAGACGGCAGCGGCACCACCTACATCTTTACCGACTATCTGAGCAAAATCAGCAGCGATTGGGCCGGCGGCCCCGGCAAGGGCGCCTCACCCAGCTGGCCGGTGGGCGTGGGCGGCAAGGGCAATGAAGGCGTGGCTGGCCTGGTCCGCCAGTTGCCGGGCGCCCTGGGATACGTTGAGTTGATCTACGCTCTGCAAAACAAGATCACCTTTGGCGAAGTGAAGAACGCCGCCGGCAACTGGGAGAAGGCCTCTATTGAAGGCGTCACCGAAGCAGCGGCCAGCATCAAGGTGATGCCCGTCGACTATCGCGTCTCCATCACCAACGCCCCCGGCAAGCATGCCTACCCCATCTCCAGCTTTACCTGGCTGCTAATTCCCACCCATGCTGCCGATGCGGCCAAGGGCAAGGTCATCAAGGACCTGTTGAGCTGGATCGTCAACTCCGGCGAGAGTGAAGTGACGGCTCTCTCCTATGCCCCGCTGCCCAAGAATGTGGCGGAAAAAGTGCTCAAGACGATTAATTCCTTGCAGTAATTTCAAGGCTATGGTCCGGCGACCTCGCCGGACCATAGCTTTGGCCTGGTCGCACCATTGTTATGAGCAATTTCTGTAATTAAGTCCGTGCAGACGGACGTCGCTATGAACCAAACCAACTCAAAGGAAAAAAGGAGAGGCCCAGTGAATTTCAAACTCAGTATCGCTGCCACGGCAATCCTGGCAGTCAGCGTTGTTGCTTCCTATGGACAAACCAGCAGCTCTAACCCGCCCGCAAAGAAGCACGTTGTAACCGTGAAGGCCAAGGCGCCTGCAAAACCAGTCGAAGTTCCTAAGACCAGAAAAGCGGCGCCGCCCCCAGTGGAAGAGCAGATTCAGGCGCTGCGCCGCGAACTGGAAGACCAGATCAACAGCCTGAGAAACGACCTGGCTATCAAGAACGAGCAATTGCAGAAGGCTCAGCAGGCGGCAGCCGACGCCCAGGCTGCGGCAGCCAAGGCGGAAGCCGCGGCTTCAGCCCAGCAACAGGCGGTGACCGATAACACGGCCGCCGTTACTACGCTGCAATCCTCCGTTACCGATCTCAAGGGCAACCAGGCCTCGCTGGCCGCCACGGTCTCCGATGAGACGGCTAAGATCAAGAAGGATATCGCCAACCCCATCGCGTTGCGCTACAAGGGCGTCAGCCTTACCCCCGGCGGCTTCGCGGCGGGTGAAACGATCTACCGCACCAGGGCCACCGGCGGCGACATTCCCACCGCCTTCAGTTCGCTTCCTTACGAGGGCGCAGACGCCTATCAGATGAGCGAGTTCTACGGATCGGCCCGCCAGTCGCGTCTCACCCTGCTGGCCGAGGGCAAAACCAGTTGGGGCACCCTGCGCGGCTACTTCGAGGGTGACTTCCTGGGCACCGGCATCACCTCCAACAACAATCAGTCCAACAGCTACGTCTTCCGCCAGCGCATTCTCTATGCTGAGGCCAAGACCAACAGTAACCTTGCGTTTGCGGGCGGGCAGATGTGGTCGTTGGCCACCGAAGGCAAGAAGGGTATCGGCAACAACCCGAGCGACATACTCACTCCGTTGACAATAGACCCGAACTACGTTCCCGGCTTCGTGTGGACTCGCCAGTACGGCTTCCGCGTGGTGAAGAATTCCAAGTACGCGGCCTTTGGCTTCTCGGTTGAGAATCCGCAACTGCTCTACACCGCTTCGCTGGCCGGCAACGAGCCTTACGCCGTCCTCGGCAGCGCCGGCCTCAACGGCGGCAACTACAACGCCGCCATCAGCGCCTGCTCGCCCTCGACCTCCATCGTTAACTACACTGACACGCTTACCCTCACCAGTGGCGGCTATTATACGCATAGCCCAGTCCCCGTCTACAAGACGGTGAACGGATGCGCCGATATCGCCACCCTCTCCTTCAACCAGGCGCCCGATGTGATCGTCAAGGTTGCGCTCGATCCCGGTTGGGGCCACTATGAAGTCTTCGGCATCGCCGGCTTCGCCCACGAGACCATCTTCCCTGGTGAAACCACCAACAGCACCCTTTACGGCGGATACACCGACGTACTTGCCAGCCAGACGGCCTCCATTACGGCCGGTACGGCGACAACAGTGCTGGCCGCTCCGGCGCTCACCACTGCGGGTTACTACAACAACAGCATCAAGGTTGGCGGCTTCGGCGGCAGTCTGCGCTTTCCGTTAATCCCTGACAAGCTCACCTTTGGCGCCAAGGGCCTCTACGGTCCCGGCATGGGCCGCTACGGCGACTCCACCCTGGCCGACGTCACGGCCAATGCCTCCGGCCAGCTTCGCCCCATCCACAATCTCAGCGGCCTGTTGACCGTCGAAGCCACGCCAACGCCTAAGCTGGTCATTTATCTGAACTACGGCGGAGACTACGCGGGCCGTGACGACTACGCCACCCCCACCGCCACCACGCTGGGCGCGCCCAGCGCCTGCTGGATTGTGAACTCAACCGGTAACCCGGGCTACGCGAATGCAGCGCTGAATGGTTGCCAGACCGCTGCCTCTATGCTTGCGAATGGCAATCCAACCGCTGTCCTGAATTCCGCATACGGTGCCAAATGGGGTGCTCCCTCCGCGGCGGCTGTCGGTTACGGCTCGCGGCTGCTGAGCAACTCAAGCTGCAATTCCATCACCGCTCCCGGCTACAACGGCGGCGCTTCCACCGGCTACGCTGCCGGAGGCTCCTGCGGCGCGCAAACCCGCGACGTGCAGGAAATGACCCTCGGTTACTGGTTTGACTTCTACAAAGGCGACAAAGGCCGCTTCCGCCAAGGCATCCAGTACGGCTACGCGGTCCGCGAGGGCTGGTCAGGCGCGGGCTCTCCCGCCATCGGCGCCAAGGGCATCGACAATATGATCTGGACCAGCTTGCGCTACTATCTGCCCTAACCCGCAAACCTGCGGCTTCCGCTGCGACGAAGGGGCAGCCCATAATGTGGGCTGCCCCTTTGCCGTTTGCTGAGAGGCCTTGTCTTTTGTACCAGTTGCGCGGTTTACTTCTTGATTTTCATCAACTCGACAGCCTTTTGCGCGATATGCTCGGCGCTGACCTCCAGCTCCTTGACCATCTCCCAGGGCGAGCCGGAGTCGCCAAAGCGATCCTTTACGCCGATGGCTCCTGTAATCAGGGGCTTGCCGTAGAGTTGCTTGCTTTCCGTAAGGATGCCGCTGACGCGCCACGCCAGTGCGCCGATCTGGTGTTCTTCAGCGGTGATCACCATGCCGGTATCAGCGGCGGCGCGAATGACAGCTTCGGCGTCGATGGGCTTGAGCGTGTGCAGGTTGAGAACGCGCGTCTCGTAGCCGAAGTCGCGCCTCAGAATGAAGGCCGCGCGCATCGCCTCGGGGACCATGGGTCCGCAGGCCAGGATGCTCAGGTCCTCCGATTCACTGTTATAGCCGGAGGCCAGCCGGGTTTCGAAGGCGTCGGCGAAGTTGGCCGCCTCGCCGCGCAGGCGAATCACGTTGGCCTTGCCGAAAACAAACGGCGTCTTTTCATCGGTGACGACTGGCGTGGCCTCGCGGGCAAAGCGAATATACTTTGGCCCCACGTGCCTGAGCAGCAGGTAATCTGTGGCCTTGCGGGTTTCCTCCACGTCGCAGGGCACGACGACGGACATGTTGGGCAGGCCTTGCATGGCGAAGAGGTCTTCGAGGGCCTGATGGGTGGCGCCGTCAGGGCCGACAGAGACGCCGCCATGCGCCCCGGCAATCAGGACGTTGAAGTTTCCGTAGCAGATGGAGACGCGAATCTGATCCAGGTTGCGCGCGGACATGAAGGTGGCGTAACTGCCCAGCACCGGCAGCTTGCCTTCACGGGCAAATCCCGCGGCAGCCGAGGTGGCTGATTGCTCGGCGATTCCCATGCTGATCCAGCGCCGCGCGCGCTCCGGCTTGCCCGAGTAGAAATCGCTGATGGTGATGGAACCGGAGATGTCCAGCCCCAGGCAAACGATGCGCTCATCGCCGCCGTTGGCCGCCAATGACTTGCCGAAGCCCTTGCGTGTGGGCTCCATCCTGACCTTCATATCGTTGCCTGAGTTCCACCAGAAATCGCGGGAGAATTTGGGCATTTTGGCGTCCAGTTCGCGGTCTATCTCCGCCTGATAATTCTTCGCATGATTCAGCAACTGCTCGACCGGGATGCGCTCTGTCAGGCCCAACTCCTTGAGGGCCGCGGTCAGCTCCTCGCGGTTGGGCGTCTTGCCGTGCCAGCCAGCCACATTCTCCATGAAGCTGACGCCCTTGCCCTTGATGGTGTCGGTCAGGATGACCACGGGCTTGCCGACAAGCGATTTGGCCTTCTCGAAGGCATCGACCAGCTGCTTCATGTTGTGGCCGTCCACGCGCAGCACCTCCCAGCCAAAGCTTGCGTACTTCGAGTCCAGCGGCTCGACCTGCATCACGTCCTTCACCCAGCCGTCAATCTGCAGGCGATTGACGTCGATTACGGCGATGATGTTGTCCAGCTTGTAGTGTCCGGCCTCCATGGCGGCCTCCCAGACCTGGCCCTCCTGCTGTTCGCCATCGCCCATCAGGCAGAAGATTTTGTGCTTCTTCCCGTCCAGCCGGGCGGCCAGCGCCATGCCTACAGAAATGCTGAGGCCCTGGCCCAGCGATCCCGAGGAGACCTCGACGCCGGGAAGCTTCAACCAATGCGGGTGGCCCTGGAATCGCGAGTGAAGCTTGCGCAAGGTGACCACGTCGTTGATGTCGCAAAAGCCCGCGAATCCCAGGCCTACATACAAAGCCGGCGCTTTGTGGCCGGCGGACCAGAGAATGCGGTCGCGGTCAGCCCAGTTGGGATTTTTGGGATCGTGGTTGGCGACGTGCAGGTACAGCGCGGCAACGATGTCCATGATGGAGAGGGTTCCGCCGGAGTGGCCCGAGCCTGCCGCGCAGAGCTGGACAAGATTGTAGCCGCGCATCAGGTTGGCGGCATCCTTGAGTTGTTCAATCGAATAATCCCGAATTACTTTCCCGGTTGCGGAATCTGTGAGGGCCATGGCCGTCTCCTAAAGATTTTGTTTTGTCCACTTGTCGAGGCGTTCGAGCGCCTGTTGCAGGTTCTCCATCGAGTTGGCCACGCTGAAACGCAGATAGCCCTCGCCGAACTCGCCGAATGCCGTGCCGGAGAGCGCCGCCACTCCGGCCTGATCGAGCAGCGCGTCGGCCAGGGGCTTGGACTTCCATCCCGTCTTCGTGATGTTGGGAAAGACGTAGAAGGCGCCCTTGGGCTGGCGGCAACTGAAGCCCTTGATCTTGTTCAGCCCGGCGACAAAAAAATCGCTGCGCTTCTTGAATTCCGCGCACATGCGCTCGACGGCGCTCTGATCTCCGCGCAGCGCCTCGATGCCCGCGATTTGCGTAAAGCTGGCAGTGCAGGAGTTGGAGTTGGTCATCAGGCGTGTCATGTGCGTGGCAAGATCGGCGCGCATGACGCCGTAGCCCATGCGCCATCCGGTCATGGCGTAGGTCTTGGAGAAGCCGTCGAGAATGATGGTGCGCTCCCTCATGCCGGGGATCGACGAAATCGAGAAGTGCTCGCCTTCAAAGAGCAAACGGCTGTAGATTTCATCCGAAAGCACCAGGATATTGCGGTCGCCGATAATTCGGGCCACCTGCTCGACGTCCTGGCGCGGCATGACACCTCCGGTGGGGTTCTGCGGAGAGTTGAGAATGATGAGTTTGGTGCGGCCGGTGATCAGCGCGGGCAGGTCGTTCACGTCCAGAGTGAAATCGCGCTCCTCACGAAGCTGGATGGGAACGGCCCTGCCTCCTATATAGTTGATCATCGATTCGTAGATGGGGTATCCGGGATTGGGATAGATGACCTCATCGCCATCCTCGATCAGCGCCAGGATGGCGTAGAACATGATGGGCTTTCCGCCGGGCACTACCACCACCTCCTCGGGAGTGACGGTGATGCCGCGCGTGCTGCTGATGTATTCGGCGATGGCCTGGCGCAGTTCGGGCAGGCCGGCGGAGGGACCGTAGTGGGTCCAACCCTTACGCAGCGCATCCACGCCCGCTTCAACAATATTGGAGGGCGTGTCGAAATCAGGCTCCCCGATTTCCAGGTGAATGATGCTCTTGCCCTGGCGCTCAAGCGCCTTCGCTTTGCTCAAAACTTCAAAGGCAGTTTCAGTGCCCAGCCGGCTCATGCGGCGAGCCAGACGCAATTCGTATTGGAAAGATTGTGCCATAGCAACTGACGCTCCCGTTCGCAGGTCAAACCAGCAAAAAACCGGTAAATGGAGCTGGTTTCTTTCATACAGCTTCTGACCGCCCAAGAATTATACTGCGCGCGGTCAACCCTTTTCTGTGTCTCAAAGTTGGCCGGAATAAACAAAAGTGTGTTACCGAACGATTGCAGGTCAAGCTGTATTTTGGGAAAAGATTGTATCGTCTGGCCTGCCTGTTTCTTACGCAATCGCTCGTGCCGCAATTTTTTGCCGGATCCTACAAGTGCTGAAATGGACGGGTTTTTGGTACTGTTGACCCATGGCCAAATCTGATGCTCCGCGCGCTCCAGAGAAACTCGATCTGGAATCCCTGGCCGCCGAGGTGGTGGAGCTGGCCATGAAAGCCGGCGCCAGCGACGCCGAGGCCGTGGCGCGCGAGGGCGACGAGTTCAGCGTCAACGTGCGCATGGGCCAGGTGGAGACACTAAAGGAATCCGGCTCGCGCGGCCTTGGCCTAAGGGTTTTTCTGGGCAAGCGGTCGGCCTCGACCTCGACCAGTGACCTGACCCCGGAGGGAATTCGGCAACTGGTGGAAGGCGCGCTGGCGCTGGCCAAAGTTACCGAAGAAGACCCCTTCAGCGGGCTGCCGGAGAGGGGCGAATTCGGCTCGCTGCCCGGCGACCTACATCTTTATCACGAAGACGTGTACTCGCTTCCGGGGCCGGAGCGGATCGAGTGGGCGCGAAGGGCGGAGGCGGCGGCGTTGGGGGCCGACCCGCGCATCACCAACTCCGACGGCGGCAGCTTTGACGCGGCCACGGGACGCAAGGCTCTGGCCAACTCGCGCGGCTTCGTAGGCGGCTACCGTTCAAGCTATGCCGGGGTCGCTGCGGCGCCGCTGGCGGTGGACGTGAACGGCTCGATGCAGCGCGACGGCTGGTGGTCGAGCGCGCGGCGGCTCGCGGACCTCGAATCGCCCGAGGCAATTGGCAAAGAGGCGGCGCGGCGAACGCTTCGCCGGCTGGGCGCGCGGCGCGTTCCCACGCAGAGAGTCCCCATTGTCTTTGCGCGGGAGGTGGCCGGATCGCTGCTCGGCTCGGTCATCGAGGCGGCTTCGGGCGACGCCATCTGGCGCGGGGCTTCATTTCTCGCTGGAAGGCTGGGCGAGCAGATCGCCGCGACCCACTTGACGATCATCGACGACAACACCATGCTGCTGCCCACCGGAATGGGCGGCTTCGGGACGTCGCCATTCGATGGCGAAGGGCTGCCTTCGTTGCGCACCGTAGTAGTTGAGAATGGCGTTCTGCGCAACTATCTGCTCAACACCTACACGGCGCGCAAGCTGGGCATGAAGTCCACGCACAACGCCTCGCGCGGACTGGCCGGCACGCCGGGCATCGGTTGCGGCAATCTTTACCTGGAGCCGGGGGCGCGGACTCCGGAGCAGATCATCGCAGAGGTTCCCGCTGGACTCTACGTCACCAGCCTGATGGGCTTCGGCGTCAACGTGGTCACCGGCGACTACTCCCGCGGCGCCACCGGCCTGTGGATCGAGAACGGCCAGCTCACCCACGCCGTCGAAGAGGTGACCATCGCCGGCAACCTGGCCGAGATGCTGCGCAATGTGGCCGCCATCGGCAACGATCTGGAGTTTCGCGGCGCGGTGGCCTCGCCCACGCTGCGCATTGACGGCATGATGATTGCGGGGAGTTAGCGGAGTTTGAGCGGAATGGCAGCTTCGAAGCAGAGTTCCGAAATTGCAATGCAGCAGACTGGCTTCGATCCGGCTGACGCCAAGGCCGCTCTGGCGCAACTGCCAACGAGTCCAGCGGTCTTCGCACTCTACGGCGCGGAGGCCCACGCCGAGCCTTACATCGGCCACACGCCCAATCTGCGCGGAAGGCTGGAGCGGCTGTTGCAGCCCTCGGCCAAGCACCCGCGGCGATTGCAGTTGGCCGGGCGCGTGCGGCAGATTCGCTGGCGGCTCACCGGCTCAGAGTTTGAATCACTGCTTGTGCAGTTTTCACTCCTGGAAACGGTATACGGACCGAAGGTCCTCGAACGAATGCACCTGGGCGCACCGGCCTTTGTCCGCTTTCTGGGCTCGAACGCTTACCCGCGCATCACGGTTACGCATCGCCCCAGCCAGCGCGAGGCAGACTGGGCCTTCGGTCCCTTTCAATCGCGTGCGGCGGCGGAGCGCTTCGCCGACGAGGCGCTCAAGCTGTTTTTGCTGCGCCGCTGCACGGAGGAGTTGGACCCCAATCCCAGCCACCCCGGCTGCGTCTACTCCGAGATGAAGATGTGCCTGGCTCCCTGCTACCAGGGCTGCACCAACGAGCGCTACGCGGAGGAGGCTGCTGCGGTTGAGCAGTTCCTGACCACTCGCGGCGAAAGCTCTCTAGTCACGCTGCGCGCGCAACGCGACACGGCTTCGACGAACCTTGAATTCGAGTCCGCCGCCGCCTTGCACGCTCAAGTCCAGCGCGTGGAAGCGGTGAGGGCTCTGGCCTCCGAGCTGGTTCGCCCGCTCGCGCAGCTTCGAGCGGTCGTGCTGCAGGCCTCGGCAAATCCCGGCGAGGTGGCTGTTTTCCTCTATGAAAATGGACAGCTCAGCGGCCCGGCCGGATTTTCGACGCTGGGCATGAGAATTCAGAACGAGCAGTCCGGCTCCACTTCGCTCTTTGCGCATCCGATGGCGGTAGAGGCGATTCCGGAAGCCGCCGGTTCCGAAGAAGCACTGCTCGAGCTGACTTCAACCGAGGCGCCTTCGGATGCGCCCGCCAAGCTTGCGCGCGGCGTGCTCGAAGCCCGCATGGAGTCGGCGCTGGCCGCGCTGACTGAGACCTCAGAAGCCTCAACAGCGACTCTCCGCCAGGGACATCTGGCGCTGCTCAAGCGTTGGTACTACCGCGCCGAAGCCCGCCGCAGCGGAGAAATCTTCTTCCCCGACGCCGAAGGCCGCTGGCCGGTGAAGGCGCTGCTGCGCGGCGTGGGGCGGGTTGCCGGAAAAATGCTGGCAGCCGGGAAGCCCTCCGAGTAGTCTGATTGGATTGGAAAACCGCATATGCCCGCCGCCGGCTGGAACACCGGGTACCCCCACCCGTATTTTGGACGCAAAATCCTTGTTTTCTTGAGATTACAGGTAGGGTTGCGCTGTAAAATATTGAAAACAATGAAGTTCCCTGCAAAATATTCCAGGGAAAGGAGTTACGTGACGTTTCGGCCTCTACAGGCCGCTTCCGGCTGAAAAACGGCGCGAAGAGGATTTACCGGGACGATGATTTGAAGGAGACTTCTGGAATCATTGTGCGACAAAGGAGGGTAATTATCTGCAACCACCTGCGGTGGGGCCAGACGGCGCTTGCGCGCCATGAGGTTCGTGGTATCCCCGGTCCCCAACTGCGAGGGACCGGGGGCACCCGCAAAAGATGGAGCACCCGGCATTGTCAGAAGCGCCGCTCAAATAGGTTAGAGATTTGCGTTCTCATCTGCTCTTCATTCGGTTTTTCGAGACCAAAACCCTTCATCAATTCAGACGCCATTCTGATCGCATGATCTACGTTACCAGCTCTCCAATCAGCCAATGGACGCGAGGCAGTAACTTCAAGATTAGGTCTATTCGCAACATACTGGCTTCGATAAATCCCCGACGGATACCCGTGACCAGTCCAGACAAGTGCGCGATTCCGAGTACCTAAGAACACGGCACGAAAATACATATACTCTGAATCATCAACAAGACTTTCATAAAGCCTCGTCATGCAATAGATCGCCTCAGCAAAATATCGCACGGTGTCTTGAGCTGATAGTGAGGGAGGCTCCGAACCAGACATGGCTGTCAACTCTTTCTTGTAGAAGAGGCCAGATTCATTCAAACGCCAGAAGTCAAAAGCATCGTGCCCCGCGAAATCTTGCCATTCGATTGTACCTTCTATCCCATCGTCCGTGGTAAAAAGGCAGTCTTGGCGATTGTAGTGAATGAATATGAAGGGCCAGCCGGTAAAGCTGACGGACGCCTTTTCCGCTGCCCGGGTAAGGGCAGAGGGTTTAAATCGATACTGATCAAACGATTCTGGTTTGAAGACTGTCTCAACAAAAAAAGTGTAGCTCTTCTTCTTGTAGGGATACTTTTCGTCGAACCGGCGCCGGGCCGCTTCTATCTGAGACTCGAACTGTCCCTCAGATTCCGGGATCGCATCTGTCGATGGCGACGAACTTGTAAGAATTGCGCGGAAGGATGAGAGCAGAGAGTCCGTCCGATTCCTAATGGCGTTTTCGATCAACGCTCGGAAATCGGCTGATGTTTGGATAGGTGCTGACTCGTTGTTATCGGTCCTGACGTACAGAGTGCGAGCACTCAATACACCTTCAAAGTCCTTTTGGCAAATGTGAGGAGTGTCCTTAAAGCGAGGAATCTCAAAAATGACGAAGTTATTTCCTTTATGCGAAACCTTTTGCACTCGAACATTAATTGGCGGATCGGAGTAGTTCTGAATGAATTGGCAGAGTGCAGTTGATTCGAATGTGCCTGCTTGATCTGACGTGACCCCTGTCAATTCAAATCCTTCGTCTTTCTCCGCCACTCCTATGACGATGCAACCTCCCTCCGTATTGGCAATCGCAATGATATCTTTAACCAAACCACAGCTTGATTTCTTGTCCTTTGTATCCCAACTCATCGGCCCTTTGTAGTCCAGAGACTTCGATTCGCAATTACTCTCAATGACCCCAATAAGCTGTTGGTTCGCTTGAATGAACTCGCTCAATTCGGCTTCACCTCCCATTCGAAACGAACATACTATGTTTACAGTTCGTACAGCGAATGTCCAGCCTGCCAAAGGCCTTTCGCAGACTGTTACCCCTTCGCGCTGGTACACTAATTCTGCAAGGAGATGTATCCAAAAAGTATGGTTGAACTGCTGCCATCGATACTCTCGGCGGATTTTGCCCATCTGGCAGAGCAGGTTGCCGCGGCCGAGCGGGGCGGCGGCACGGCCATCCACGTGGACGTGATGGACGGCCATTTTGTGCCCAACATTACCATTGGGCCGCCGGTGGTCAAGTGCCTGCGCAAGGCAACCAAGCTGCCCATCGACTGCCACCTGATGATCGAGAATCCGGATGAGTTCATCCCTGCCTTTGCCGAGGCTGGGGCCGACTGGGTGAGCGTTCACTACGAGACCTGCCCCCACCTGCACCGCTCGCTGGAGCTGATTGCTCAGCACGGCATGAAGCCGGGGGTGGTGGTGAATCCGGCCACCCGCGTCGCGCTGCTGGGGGAGATTCTGCCCATGGTTCACCATGTACTGGTGATGAGCGTGAATCCGGGCTTCGGCGGGCAGGAGTTCATCGAATTTTCGCTGGATAAGATCCGGCGGCTGGTGGAGTTGCGCCAGGAGCTGGGGCTGGCATTTAGAATCGAAGTGGACGGCGGCGTGGCTCACGATACGGTGGGCCGCATCGTCCAAGCGGGAGCGGAGCTGCTGGTGGCCGGCAACGCCGTTTTTGGCGCGGGGCAGCCGGAGCGGGATGCGCGGGCGCTGCTGACGGCGGCCCGCAAGGCTGCGGGAGAGTGAGCATAGTTTCCCACCCATTGCGCAAAGAACGCACAATGGATGGGGCACCCACGGAAGGCCGCGGGGGAGTGAAAGAACAGCTTTTAGCTCTGCATTCCCCTGCGCGGGACTAGAGCATTTTCACAGTTTCTGTGAGGCTGATTTTGTGGTTTCCCACCCATTTCACACAGAACGTGAAATGGATGGGGCACGGAGCTTCCTTACACTATCGGTGAAAATGC
>Ga0181518_10001382_pt1 | contig 24882 bp, 22 predicted proteins | sample PEATcosm2014_Bin_28_FD_119751 | JGI IMG/M metagenome (GOLD analysis project Ga0181518, IMG submission 119751) | Peatland microbial communities from MTU Mesocosm Facility, Houghton, MI, USA - PEATcosm2014_Bin01_60_metaG | ecosystem: Environmental > Terrestrial > Soil > Wetlands > Peat | place...
GGTGTGCTCCAAGGCGCGCTGGACAACACGGATGGCCGGATCGGCCTCGTCCGCCCTCGCCTCCTGGTAGAGGTCCGGTTCCAGGTAGATGACATCCGCGATCGGCACCGCGGCCCGGACCCGGCTCTCGGCCGCGTCGATGCCGCGCACCACGGTTGCGGCGGAGTCATCGGCGCGGACCGCGACCTTGGCCGCCACCAGCAGGGAGTCCGGGCTCAGGTGCACCGTCCGCAGGTGGATCACCCGCTCGAGCTCGGGGCCGTTCCCCAGCGCGGCGACGATCGCGGCCTCGGCCTCGGCGCTCGCCGACTCCCCGATCAGCAGGCTCTTGGTCTCCCGGGCCACCACAACCGCCACGAAGGCCAGCAACAGGCCGATGGCGACCGACCCGGCACCGTCCCAGGAGCCGTTCCCGGTTAGCACCGACAGCCCTATCGCGGCGAACGCGAACGCGAGGCCGGCCAGGGCGGCCGAGTCCTCCAGCAGGACGACGATCAGGTCCGGGCCCTTGGCCCGGTGGATGAACGAGCCCCAACCGCGGCCGGCCCGGTGCGGGTTGGACTCCCTGATCGCGGTGCGCAGCGAGAAACCCTCCAGGATGGCCGAGACGATCAGCACCCCGAAAGCGACGTACGGCTTCGTGATCGGCTCGGGATGCACGATCTTGTGGACGCCGTCGTACACGGAGTATGCGCCGCCCACCGAGAACAGCATCAGCGCGACGAGGAACCCGTAGAAGTAGCGTTCCCGGCCGAATCCGAACGGATGTTCCTCGGTCTGCTCCCGCTGGGCCCGGTTCCGCCCGACGAGCAGCAGGATCTGGTCGCTGCAGTCGGCCACGGAGTGCACGAACTCGGCCAGCATCGAGGCCGACCCGGTGAGCAGGAACGCGATCAGCTTGGTGATCGCGATGCCGACGTTGGCCGCGAAGGCAGCGAGGACCGCGGTCAGGCTCCCCGACCGGCCCGGCCGCGGGCGGGCCGGCTCGCCACCGGACTCATCCGGGCGCTGTGGCTGGGCAACCGGGGCGGTGGCCCTTCCGCGGGGCGGTGTAGTCCCTCCCGGAGCCGCGGCGGCCGCTCCCCCGGGCGGGCCGGCCGCTTCCGGGGCGTTGCACGGCTGATCCTGTGCGCTGATGCCGGCTTCCTTCCCGGACTCCCGGGCGGGGCCTAGGAGATCCGCTCCTTCAGCTCCTGGATGATCTCGATCGGCGTGGGATCCACTCCAGAGGCGATGCCCAGATACACCGTCGCGTAATCGATGAGCTGGACCACGCTGGCGAAGCGGGGCAGCGGATGCTCCCCCTCCATGACCAGCTCCGAGACGCGGATGCCCCGTTCGGAGGCGAGCTCGGCCGAGGCCGCCCGCCGCTGGGCCACCTGCGGGTGCTCGTCCGGATCGGCCAGCAGGACGAGCCGCAGCGGGAAGCCTGATTCCGCGGCCAGCCGGGTGCGGCCCGGCGCGAACGCGCCGTCGAAGGCCACCACCTGGTTGTGATTCGCCTCCGGCAGTTCCCCGGCGATACCCGGGTACTTCGCGTTCTCGTTGAGCTGGGCGGCGAAGCGCTTGGCCGCGACCCCGCTGAGCGGCGAGCTACCCCAGATTATCGGGAGCGAGCCGAGCAGATCGAGCGCGAGCGACTTGCCGGGATTGACGAACGACTCACTGGTCGGCCGGCACTGGAAGGAGATCTGCTCGAGGAGGGCCGCGGTGGTCTCGTAGACGTCCTCGCCCACGTCGACGACGCCCGCCTGCTCGGCGATGGCGATCAGCGGGATCGACAGCCCCCACAGCGTCGAGCGGGGCATGCCCGCGGACTTCACCGGGACGAACGGTGCCCGCGCCTGGGTGGCGATGGCCTGCAGCGGTGACCCGGCACCGCCCACCCCGACCAGGGGGCAGCCCCGGCGGGCCGCCTCCGTCGCGGTGGCCAGGGTCTCCTCGGTGGAGCCGGAACACGACACCGCGATGACCAGGTCGGCGGCGCCCACCCAGGCCGGGAGCTGGTAGCCGTGCGAGGTGACGATCTGCACGCCGTTGCCGGCGCCGCACACCGCAGCGAGCACGTCGCCCGCGATCCCGGATCCGCCCATGCCGGCCACCACGATCGCGCGCGGCCGGCCAGCGGAGGTCACCGGCGACAGGTCGACCTCCGAGCACGTCTGGACGGCTGACCTGACCTGGGCGGCGGACGACGCCACCTGCCGGAGCATCTCGCCGGGGTCGGCGGCCTCCACCAGCTCGGCTTCGTCCAGCCGGTCGGCGGCCAGTTCGGCGTCCAGTCCGGCCAGATCTCCCGCGTCGGTCACGCCTCCACCCCGGGACGGCGCGCCTCGTCCACGAGCAGCACCGGGATGTCGTCGCGGACCGGGTAGGCGAGGCCGCATTCGGCGGAGGTGCAGACCAGCTCGCTGGCTTCGTTGTCCGCGCGCAGCGGCGAATGGCAGTTTGGGCAGGCCAGGATCTCCAGCAGCCAGTCGTCGAGCTTCACGCTTTCTCCTCGGTTCCTACGTTGCCGTTTGTTCTGTGCAGTTGTCCTGTGCGGGTTTGTCCGGTGCAGGCCGCGGGCCAGGACCCGGCGCCTTTGTCCGGTGCGGGCCGCAGGCTAGGCTCCGGCGCCACGGGCGATGCCGAGCACCTGGTCGCGCACCGATTCCATCGTCGCCACGTCAGCAGCCTCCACATTAAGCCGCAGCAGCGGTTCCGTATTCGAGGGCCGGAGGTTGAACCACCACTCGGGGGCCAGGACCGTCAGCCCGTCGAGCTCGTCGGTGCTAACCCCGGGGCGGCCGGCGAAGACGTCCCGGACCCGGGCGGTGGCCTCGGCCTGGTCGGTCACCTCGCTGTTGACCTCCCCGCTCGCGGCGTACCGGCCGTAGCGGGCCAGCAGCCCCGACAGCGGGCCGTCCTGGTGCCCCAGTGCCCCGAGGACGTGCAGCGCCGCGAGCATGCCGGAGTCGGCGAACCAGAAGTCCCGGAAGTAGAAGTGGCCGGAGTGCTCGCCGCCGAAGATCGCGCCGGTGCGCGCCATCTCCGCCTTGATGAAGGAGTGGCCTACCCGGGTCCGGACCGGGGTGCCGCCGTTCTCCGCGATGATCTCGGGGACCGCACGCGAGGTGATCAGGTTGTGGATGACGGTCGCGCCGGGCTCACGGGCCAGTTCACGGGTCGCGATGAGCGCGGTGAGCACCGACGGGGAGACAATCGTGCCGTTCTCGTCCACAACGAAGCAGCGGTCGGCGTCGCCGTCGAAGGCGAGCCCGATGTCGGCGCGGGTCTCGGTCACCACCCGCTGGAGATCGCGCAGGTTGGCCGGCTCGATCGGGTTGGCCTCGTGGTTCGGGAAGGTGCCGTCCAGCTCGAAATACATCGGCACGAGGTTGATGGGCAAACCGTCGAACACCTTCGGCACGGTGTACCCGGCCATGCCGTTACCGGCGTCGACCGCGACCTTCAGCGGGCGGATGGCCGATACGTCGACCAGCTTCTTCAGGTGCTCCGCGTAGCCGGAGAGCATGTCCTGACTGGTGCGGTGGCCGGGCGGCGCGGTACTGGCCGGTACACCCGCCTCCATCATCGCGCGCAGCTCGGCCAGCCCGGTCTCCTGACCGACTGGCTTCGCCCCTTCCCGGCACAGCTTGAGGCCATTGTAACGGGACGGGTTGTGGCTGGCGGTGACCATGGCCCCGGGGATGCCGAGGGTGCCGCTCGCGTAGTAGAGCATGTCGGTGGAGCCGAGGCCGGCGTCGATGACGTCCGCGCCCTGCGACGTGGCGCCCCGGCCGAACGCCGCCGCCAGCGGCCCGGCGGTCGCGCGCATGTCGTGCACCGTCACGACCTCGGCCGCGCCGGTCAGCCGGACGAAGGCGGCACCCACCGCCTCGGCCACGTTCTCATCGAGCTCGTCAGGCACGACACCGCGGATGTCGTACGCCTTGATGATTTTCGCCAAGTCAGCCACTGCGGCTCGCGCCTCCTGTGCCCCGTGCCCGATGCGATTGCCCGGGCCCGATGCGATTGCCCCGTGCGTTTACCCGGTGCGATGCGGTGATGCCTCGCACCGCCGGGCGAACAGAACTCGTCCGCCCGCTGCGCCGCCATCCGGCACCGGCACCGGCACCGGCACCGGCACCGGCACCGGGCACCGAGCCTACCGTCCCCGTCGCGGAGCAGATCCCCGATGGGCAAGTACGCAGGCCAGGACGCGCGAGAAAGACACGGGCAAAGACGCGGGAAAGGACGCCGGCCGGACGCCGCTAGGTGGTGGGCTGCCGGCCGGCCGGTTCACCCGGCGGGGCCGTCTCCGGCGGGGCCGAGCGGACCATCCTCAGGTGGCGGCGCCGCCCTACCTCGATGCCCTGCCCGACCGGCTCGGGGCCTGGCGGGCCCTGCGACTCCCGCGAGCGCTGGCGCTGCTGCTGGGACGCCTCCCGGACCGCGTTGGCCAGGGCCTCTAGATCGTCCACGCTCTGCTGGACGGGATCGCCGGGCAGCCGTACGACGTCCCAGCCCCTGGGCACGGTGAGCCGCTCGGCGTGCGTCGCGCACAGGTCATAGCAGTGCGGCTCGACGTAGGCCGCCAGCGGGCCCAGTACGGCCGTCGAGTCCCGGTAGACGTACGTGAGCGTGTAGACGGGGGGCTGCCTGCATGCGGTGCGCGAGCAGCAACGCGAACTCACCGACCCACCTCACTCACATGATCAAACTCCTCCGGCACTGCCGAGACCGCATCGCAGCGGCCGGGACACGCCAGGTCGCTCGAGCGTCCCGGAGAGATTGTCACCCTCGGGTGCCGGGCCTGGCAGCACTATCCCGGAGCAGGTCCGGAATAGCCCAGCGTCCGTCCCGTACACCCGTTGACGGTAGCTGGCCGGGGTCGTTAACGCCACCACCCGGGGCACTGCGTGCGATTCGTGTCTTCGGCCGGGCCGGCCGGCATCTACCGGCTGCGCGGCCCGCGGAGATACGCTCGGTAACTATGCAGACCGGCGAGACCAGTTCCGTACCCGGCCGCCGGCGCATCCGGCGGCGGGACCGGCACGGGCGCGGCCTGCGGGGCCGGCTGGTGCCCACGGACGTTCCGCTTTACCGCAGCCGCGCGCAGCAGTTCGACGACCTTGTCCTGGACGCGGTCGCGCGGCTCGAGCCCCGGTGGGAGGCGGAGCTGTCCGGCATCGAGTTCGCGGTGCAGGAGGTGCCAGACGAGGAGATCCTGGGTGAGGAGATCGTCCCGGTGCCGCTGGCCCGGATCGATCCCGGGGAGGCGGACCCGCTGGACGCGGCCGGCTCACGGTCGCCGCGGATCGTGCTGTACCGGAGGCCGCTGCTGGCCCGGGCGGAAGACGAAGATGAACTGGGCGAGCTGATCTTCGACGTGGTGGTCGAGGAATTCGCCGAGCTGCTGGGAATGGATCCGGACACGATCGATCCGGGTCATCCCGAAGGGGACTGACTCTCCGGAGCCAGGGTGTGCCCGGGCCGCCTGATGGAGACCGGACGCCCGCGGGCCGGGCCGTGCCCGGCCCGCGGGCCTCGGCCCCGACGGGTCGGCGCCGGCCGGGTAAGGGCTACACCGCTTCCCGCTTCAGTCGCCGACGTTCCCGCTCGGACATGCCGCCCCAGATGCCGAATCGCTCATCGTTCTCCAGCGCGAACTCCAGGCACTCGGCCCGGACCTCACACCCCCGGCAGACCTTCTTGGCCTCCCGGGTCGAGCCGCCCTTCTCCGGGAAGAACGCCTCAGGATCGGTCTGGGCACACAGGGCCCGGTCTTGCCAGCCAAGATCCTCGGCGTCGTCTGACCACTCCACACCGTGCTCAAGTGGGATGATGACCTCAGACACACGCACCTCCTGCCCCTTGCGGGGCCCCCGGACTCACGCCCCTCCCCCGGGGGCGCTTACTTACACCAGTGAAATTACACCCGCGTGTCTTGCTTCCCGTCAAGCCGGCTAGGTGATATTGGCCGTACTAATGTCCACTGATGTCCGCGATTGGGCGAAAAGTTCCCCAACATTGCGGCCTATCCGTTGCCGGGCCGTTCGCAGAACGAACCGTGGCCGGCACGCAGCGAAGCTGCGCGAAGCCAGCGCCGACGGCGAAGATCCCTGGGGCGCGCTGGGGCGCGCTGCGAGAGCCTGCCAGACTCTGCCTTATGCGGATCACCGTGCTGGCCGGCGGCGTGGGCGCCGCGCGCTTCCTTCGTGGCCTCAAGGGCGCCGCCCCGGACGCGGAAATCACCGTGATCGGGAACACCGGCGATGACATCACGCTGTTCGGCCTGCGCGTCTGCCCGGATCTGGACACGGTGATGTACACGCTCGGCGGCGGGATCAACGAGGCCCAGGGGTGGGGCCGCGCCGGGGAGACGTTCGCCATCCGGGACGAACTGTCCGGCTACGGCGCCGGGCCGGACTGGTTCACCCTGGGCGACCGCGACTTCGCCACGCATATCGCGCGCAGTCAGTTGCTGGCCGAGGGCCAGCGGCTCTCCGCCGTGACCGGGGTGCTCTGCCGGCGGTGGCAGCCCGGGGTCCGGCTGCTGCCGATGTCGGACGACCAGATCGAGACGCATGTGCTAATCGATGACGGCGGCGGCCCGCGCTACGTGCACTTTCAGGAATGGTGGGTCCGGCTGCACGCGCAGGTGCCAGCGTCGGCGATCGTGCCGGCCGGCGCGGCCGACGCCCGCCCCGCCCCGGGCGTGCTGGACGCCATCACCGCGGCCGACGTGGTGCTGTTCCCGCCGTCCAATCCGGTGGTGAGCATCGGCACGATCCTCGCTGTGCCGGGCATCCGGGAGGCGGTCGCGGCCAAGACCGTGGTCGGCGTGTCACCGATCATCGGAGGGGCCCCGGTGCGCGGGATGGCCGACGCGTGCCTGGCCGCGATCGGCGTGCCGACGACCGCCGTGGCCGTCGGGGCCTACTACGGGGCCGGGCTCATCGACGGCTGGCTGGTGGACGACGAGGACAAGGCGGCCGCGGCGGATACGGCGCTGGCCGGGATTGAGGTACGGATCATGCCCCTGTACATGCGTGACCTCGCGGCGACCGCCGGCATCGCGCGGGCGGCGCTCGACCTGGCCGCGGAGCTCGCCTGATGCCGGGGAGCGGAGAGATCAGCGTCCGGGGCGTTCCCGGGCTCCCGGAGATCGAACCGGGCGCGGACCTGGCCGCGCTGATCGCGGACGCCGCCGATGACCTGCGAGACGGCGACATCGTCGTGGTGACGTCGAAGATCGTGAGCAAGGCGGAGGGCCGGGTCGTGCACGGCGACCGCGAGGCCGCCATCGACGCCGAGACGGTCCGGGTGGTCGCGCGGCGCGGTGACGCCCGCATCGTCGAGACCCGGCAGGGCCTGGTGCTCGCCGCGGCGGGTGTCGACGCCTCCAACACCCCGCCGGGCACGGTCGTCCTGCTGCCCGAGGACCCGGACGAGTCTGCGCGGCGGCTCCGGAAGGCGCTGCGCGACCGGCCCGGCGCCGCCGTCGGGGTGATCATCACCGACACGCTCGGCCGGGCGTGGCGGATCGGGCAGACCGACACCGCGATCGGCGCCGCGGGCGTGCGGCCCTTCGTCGACTACCGGGGCACCGAGGACAGCTTCGGCAACTCGCTGGAGGTCACCCTGGACGCGGTTGCCGACGAGATCGCCGCCGCCGCGGACCTGGTCAAGGGCAAGGCGTCGGGCGTGCCGGTGGCCGTGGTGCGCGGGCTCGCGGACCTGGTCACGGCCGGGGACGGCCCCGGGGCGGGCGCCCTGATCCGCCCCCCGGCCGAGGACATGTTCCGGTTCGGCGCCGCCGACGTGCCGCTGGCCCGCCGGACCGTCCGGGAATTCACCGGCGAGCCGGTCAGCCTGACGGCGGTCCGGCGCGCGATCAGCGCCGCGCTGTCCGCCCCGGCGCCGCACCACACCGAGCCGTGGCGTTTCGTGATCCTGGAGTCCGCGCAGAGCCGGGCGGACCTGTGTGCGGCCATGCTGGACGCGTGGATCACCGATTTGCGCGGCGACGGCTTCAGCCAGGAGCAGATCGCCCGGCGGGTCCGGCGCGGCGAGCCGCTGCGCAACGCCCCGCTCATCGCCGTTCCGTGCCTGATCGCCAAGGGCCTGCACCGTTACCCGGACGAGCGGCGGTCGCGCGCCGAGCAGGAGATGTTCCTCATCTCGATGGGGGCGGCGGTGCAGAACTTCATGGTCGCCCTCGCGGTCGAGGGCCTGGGCTCGTGCTACATATCCAGCACGCTGTTCTGCCCGGACGTCGCGGGCGATGCCATCGGCCTGCCGTACGACTGCCACCCGATGGGGGCCATCGGCATCGGGCACCCCGCGGCCGCACCCGCCCCGCGCCCGCCCCGCGACCCGGACTACTTCATCCTGACGCTGTAGCGGCCGCCGCCCCGGATGGCCCCCGGGGTAAAGTCCGGGCCGGATTAGGCACCCAGAACCGGCAGCGGCGAGCGGATGGACGCGCACACGCCGTCGCTGGCCGCGGCGGCGGCGAGACGCTCCGCCGGGACCTCGCCGTAGCAGGTGGTCCGCTGCCTAGCGGGCCGGCCGGTGGGCGCGATCATCGCCTGAAGCTGGCCGATCGTCCGGAACGAACCATTGTCGGCGCCGGCCATCCGGCTGATCGTCTCCTCCATCAGGGTGCCGCCCACGTCGTTGGCGCCGCCCCGCAGGACATCGTGGCACAGATCCTCGCCGAGCTTGACCCACGAGCACTGGATCGAGTCGATCGCGCCGTGCAGCAGCAGCCGGGACACCGCGTGGACGGCCCGGTTCTCCCGGCGGGTGGGGCCGGGGCGTGCCAGGCCGGCCAGGTAGATAGGCGCGCTGGAGTGGATGAACGGCAGCAGCACGAACTCGGTGAAGCCGCCGGTGCGCTCCTGGATCCGGCGCAGCACCCGCAGGTGCGCGACCCAGTGCGCCGGCGTGTCGACGTGCCCGTACATCATGGTCGACGAGCTGCGGAGGCCGAGCTCGTGCGCCGTCGTGATCACCTCGATCCACACCGAGGTGGGCAGCTTGCCCTTGGTCAGGATCCAGCGCACGTCGTCGTCGAGGATCTCCGCAGCGGTGCCGGGGATCGAGCCGAGCCCGGCTTCCTTGGCGCGGATGAGCCACTCGCGAATCGGCAGCCCGGTGCGGGACGCCCCGTTGACCACTTCCATCGGCGAGAAGGCGTGCACGTGCATGCCGGGGCAGCGGCGCTTGACTTCGGCGGCGATGTCGAAGTAGGCGGTCCCCGGCAGGTCCGGGTGGATGCCGCCCTGCATGCACACCTCGGTCGCCCCGGCCTCCCAGGCCTCCTGCGCCCGGTCCCCGATCTGCTGCAGAGACAGGGTGAAGGCGTCGGCGTCGGTGCGGCGCTGCGCGAACGCGCAGAACCGGCAGCCGGTGTAACAGACGTTGGTGAAGTTGATGTTGCGGTTGACGACGTAGGTGACGTCGTCGCCCATCACGTCGCGGCGGATCGCGTCGGCCAGGCTGGTCACGGCGTCCAGGGCGGTTCCGTCGGTGACCAGCAAGGCGAGCGCCTGATCGTCGGAGAGCCCGGCCGGGTCCCGTTCGGCCTGGCGGAGCGCGGCTTTGACGTCCGCGTCGATCCGGGGGGCGCCGGCGTCCTGGCCGCCGCCGAGGCGGGTCCTGATCTCGTCCCAGTCGCCGTAGACCTCGGCGAAGTCGTCCCGGCGGTCCGTCGTGCGGCCGGTCGTGTCGATCGAGGTGTGCAGGTCGGTGCGGCCTGCCTCCTGCCAGCCACCGTCCGGCTCCTGCCACGGCAGCCCGTGCGGCATGGCGCCGTCCCGGGCCAGGCCCGTCACCCGGTCGGCCAGGGCGGACACGTGCGCGGCCAGCCGCGGGTCGAGCCACGGCTCGCGGATGTACGGCGGGTAGATCGTCAGGCGCTCGCGCAGGGTGAACCCCCCGGCGGCGGTCGAAGCGGCCAGCTCGCCGATCTGCGGCCACGGGCGCTCGGGATTGACGTGGTCCGGGGTCAGCGGGGAGACCCCGCCCCAGTCATCGATCCCGGCCGCCAAGATCATCCGGTACTGGTCGCCGATCAGGTTCGGCGGGGCCTGGATACGCGCCTTCGGCCCGAGGACCAGCCGGGCAACGGCGATGGTCGCGGCGAGGTCGTCAAGCTCGGCGTCCGGGACGCCGCGCATCTTGGTGTCCGGCTTGGCCCGGAAGTTCTGCACGATGACTTCCTGGATGCCGCCGTACTCGCGGGCGACCTGGCGGATCGCGAAGATCGATTCGGCCCGCTCGGCGAGCGTCTCACCGATGCCGATGAGGATTCCGGTCGTGAACGGCACGCCGGAACGCCCGGCGTCCTCCAGGACCCGCAGCCGGACCGCGGGATCCTTGTCGGGGCTGCCGAAGTGCGGGCCGCCCCGCTCGGTGAACAGCCGGGCCGCGGTGGTCTCCAGCATCATGCCCATCGACGGCGCCACCGGCTTGAGCCGCTGAAAGTCCGCCCAGCCCAGCACGCCCGGGTTGAGGTGCGGCAGCAGGCCGGTCTCTTCGAGCACGCGGATCGCCGTGGCCCGGACGTAGGAGAGCGTGTCGTCGTAACCGCGGGCGTCCAGCCACTCCCGGGCCTGGTGCCAGCGGTCCTCAGGCCGGTCGCCCAGGGTGAACAGCGCCTCCTTGCAGCCGAGGGCGGCGCCCTGCCGCGCGATGGCGAGAACCTCGGCTGGCTCGAGGTAGGGGCTGTCCAGCCGGTGCGGGACCGTCGCGAACGTGCAGTACGCGCAGCGGTCCCGGCACAGCCGGGTCAGCGGGATGAAGACCTTCCGCGAATACGTGATTATCCCGGGGCGCCCGGCGGCGGCCAGGCCCGCGTCCCGGGTCCGGCCGGCGTAGCCGAGCAGCGTTTCCAGGTCGGCCCCGCGGCTTTGCAGCAGGATCGCGGCCTCGCCCGGGTCCAGGGCCTTGCCGTCCCGGGCACGGGCCAGCGCCCGGCGCAGGCCTGGCTGAGGCTCAGCGGAGAACGTCACGCGTTATCCCTTCGTCAGCGATCGGGGGCAGGGCAGGCCGACGGCGGCCGTTACCTGGCCAGAAACCCACGTCGACCCTACGCCGCGGGTACATCCGTCCCGAAGGGCACCCGGGCTGGGTCAGAAGTTGCGGTAGTCGCGGACGGGGAGGCGGGGGCCGCGCCGCGGTGGCCGGATGCCGCTGAGCTCAATGAGCCGGGTGACGCGGTAGCGGTGGCCGGCGTAGGGGGCCAGCAGCTCGAGCATGCCCTCGTCGTCGACGATCCGGCGGGCCAGGGCCCAGCCGACCGCCCTGGGCAGGTTGTAATCCCCCACCGAGACCGCGTCCGGGTCTCCGGAGGCCCGCTGCATGATCTCCGCCGCCGTCCAGACGCCGATGCCGGGTATGGCGCGCAGCCGTGCGCTGGCCGCGGTGGCCCCCATCCCGGTGATCTCCTCCATCCGGCTGGCGACCTGGACGGCTGCGGCAATGGTCCGGGTCCGCACCGCTTCCACCCCGGCCCGGTGCCACTCCCAGGACGGGATCCGCGCCCAGACCCGGGCGGGCGGGAACACGCGCATGCCGTGCGGAGCGGGGCCGGGCGCGGTCGCCCCGTACCGGTTCATCAGCGTGCGCCAGGCCCGGTGCGCCTCGATACCGAGGACCTTCTGCTCGAGGACCGCAGGCACAAGTGCCTCCAGCACCTGGTGGCTGCGCCCGACGCGCAGGCCCGCGTGCCGGGCCGCCATCTCGCGCAGCAGCTGGTGGCCCGGGCCGAAGCCGGCCCGGTCGTCACCGCCGCCCAGCATGTCCGGCAGAGTCTCCAGCAGCCACGCGGCCCCCGGGCCCCACGCCGTGGCCACGATCACGTCCCCCCGGGCGGGCTGGACGCGGAGTGTGCCGGGGCCGTCCGGGGTGAGCGACGTGCGCCACACGGCCCCGGCCGCGTCGACGCGGTAGGCCGGGTCGCCGCCGCCCCGGCGGTGCACGGACAGGGTCATCCGCACGTCGACCGGGAACGGCGGGTGCCAGTCCCGGACCAGCGGCTGAGCCGGCCGGGTCAGGTCACTCGCCGCCGCGGTCATCTCGCCATCGGTGTCCGGCCGCTCAGGCGTCGGAGGAAAAGCGGATGGAGGTCGGCTCGAGCCGCACCCCGGGCCAGACGCGCATGCCGCCGGCGAGCTCGTTGCCGCTGCCGATGACGGCGCCGTCGCCGATCACCACGTCCTGCACCGTGGCGCCGGCCGCGATCTGGGCGCCCGCGCCCACGATGCTGTCCCGGACAACGGCGCCGGGGCCGATCCGCACGTCGCTGAACAGCACGCTGCCCTCGACCGTCGCGCCGGCGCCGATCTCCGAGCCGGGGCCGACCACGGTGCCACCGGACACCACGGCCCCGTCCGCGACGGACGCGCCGGGCAGGACCAGGGCGGCCCCGCACGGCCCAGGCAGCGCCGGGGACACGAGCCGGCCGAGCACGAGGTCACACGAGCCCCGTACATAGGTCTGCGGAGTGCCCACGTCGAGCCAATAGGCCGACTCCGCGTACCCCATGACGATCTGCCCCACGCCGATCAGGCCGGGGAACGTCTCGCGTTCCACCGAGACCGGCCGGTCGGCCGGGATCGCGTCGATCACCCGGCGGGTGAACACGTAGCAGCCGGCGTTGATCCGGTTCGTGACCGGGTTCGGCGTCTTCTCCAGGAACGCGGTCACCCGCCCGGCCGGGTCCGTCGGCACGCAGCCGAACCGCGCCGGATCCGGCACCTCGACCAGGTGCAGGGTGGCCGCCGCGTCGGCCTTGCGGTGCATGTCCAGCTGGGCGCCGATGTCGTGGCCGGACAGCACGTCCCCGTTCAGCACCACGACGGGATCGTCCGGGCCGCCGCGCAGCCTGCTGGCGGCGTTGCGGATGCCGCCGGCCGTGCCGAGCGGAATGTCCTCGTAGACGTACTCGATCGACAGGCCGAACGCGGCCCCGTCGCCGAAGGACTCGCGGAACATCTCGGCCCGGTAGGACGTGGCGAGGACCACATGGGTGATGCCCGCGGCGGCGGCCCGGGCGAACTGATGGCACAGGAACGGCACCCCGGCCGTGGGCAGCAGTGGCTTCGGTGCGGACAAGGTCAGCGGGCGGAGCCTGGTGCCCTGCCCGCCCACCAGGAGAATCGCCTCTAGCGGTTCACGCGGCATAGGTCTGGTCGCCTTAACAGTCGTTTCCTCGCGGGGTCACGTACTGGCGGGCGAGTGGCCCGCCGGTGTCACGGCCGCCGGCTACACGGCGCTCTGCTGGTCGGCGCTGTTCTCGACGGCCCGGCGGTAGCAGGCCAGGTGCGCCTCGGCCGACGCGGCCCAGGTGAACTCCTGCGAGCGGGCGTGGCCCGCCAGGGCCAGCGCCTCGCGGCCGACGGGATCGTTGAGCAGCCCGCGCAGCGCCGCCTGGATACTGTCGGCGTCCGGCTCGGTGTAGGCGACCGCGTCGCCTCCCACCTCGGGCAGGGACGTGCAGTGCGTGGTCAGCACCGGAGCGCCGCACGCCATCGCCTCGAGCACGGGCAGCCCGAAGCCCTCTCCCCGGCTCGGGTAGGCGTAGACCAGGGCGCCGCCGAGGAACCCTGGCAGCAGCGAATAGGGCAGGTAGCCCGGCCGTACGAGGCGCAGGTGCGGCGGCACGGCGGCCACCGCCGCGTCCACCTCGTCGCTCCAGCCGCCCCCTCCGGCCAGCACGAGCGCGGGCGGCTCGTCGAGGTCGGCGACCGCACCGGCCCAGCCGGTGATCAGCGCGGCCACGTTCTTCCGCGGATCCAGCGCGCCGAGGAAGGCGATGTACGGCTTGCCGTGCAGGCCCAGCCGGTCGGACACCTGGCTGACCTGATGCGGATCGGGCCGGTGGAACAGCGAGTGATCCACGCCGTGGTAGGCGACGTCGATGCGGGTCGGGTCGGCGTCCAGGACCCGGACGAGCTCGTCGCGGGTGGCCTTGGACGGCACGATCAGCCGGGCGGCGCGGCGTACCGCGGTGCGGATGGCCGACTTGTAGAACACCGAGGCCACCGGGCTGTGCAGCTCCGGCTCGGTAAAGAACGTGAGGTCATGGATGGTCACGACGGTGGGCCGGCCGGGCCGCAGCGGCATCGAGTAGTGCGGGGCGTGAATGACGTCGGCGGCCACCTGCTGCGCCACGACCGGCAGCCCCGACTGCTCCCACGCCAGGCGGGCCGCCCGGTGCATGATCGTCGGGGGGGCGGTCACAACCTCGGAGCCGGAAATCAGCCTCCGGTAGCGCTCCTCATCTGCACGCTGGCAGGCGATGGCCAGGTCGGTCCCGGCCGCGCCGAGCGCGGTCAGCAGCCCGTCGACGTACCGGCCAAGTGCCCCCCGGTCCGCCGGTACCTCTGTCGCGTCAACAAGCACACGAGGCGCCACGGCCGTATCTGCTCCTCTCCACCCGGTCACGGGCACACAGGGAGGTCAGCAACGCTGTGGATGTCCCGTCAGCACCGAAGCCTACGCCCTCCGCGCAGCAGTAGGCAGCGTCCCGGCTCATGTCGCGGCCGCCTCGGCCGCCGCCTGCCCCGGGGCCGCCGCCGCGGGGTCAGCCGCCCGGCGCCGGGCGCGCACCAGCACGATGGCGCCCCGGTCCGCGCGCGTGCTCCGGTCGGCCGCGGCGACCAGCGGCACGAGCGGCGCCGCGGCGTTGAAACCGACCTGCCCACCGTGCGCGGACAGCGTCAGGTACAGACGCTCTGACCAGCGCGAACGGAACTGATAAAGGTGTTCGGCAACGTCCAGCCCGCACTCATCGAGCAGGCCGGTGAGCTGCTGGTGGGTGTAGGTCCGCTGGACGTGGTAACGCTGGCAGTGAGCCTTATACAGATGCGGCCACTCGGCGGCCCGGCTCAGCGTGTCGGCGGACAGGACGAGCTCACCGCGTGGCGCGAGCACCCGGGCCATCTCGCGGAGGGCCAGCGGGCCGTCATCGAAGTGCTCGATCGCGCAGATGGACATCACGCGGTCGAAGCTGGCGTCGGGGAACGGCAGCCGCAGCGCGTCGCCGAGGACGAGGGACGGCGCGCTGGCCAGCTCGCGGCCGCGCCGGAGCTTAGCGCCGGCGATGTCGACCGCGACGGCGTGCGCCCCGCGCCGGCGTGCCTGCCCGGCCCAGTACCCGTCACCCCCGGCCACGTCCAGGACCCGCAGGCCGCGCAGGTCCGGGCCGAGCCAGCGCAGCAGCGTCCCCGCCTCCCGCCACCGGCACACGTGCACCTGGTGCCCGGCGAACGCGACCGCGTCCGTTACCTTCATGAGGGCCAGACTATGGCCTAGACCATACGAACAGGTCCAGCGGTGCGGGGATGCAACGGTTCCCGGCCCGGCAGCGTCGGCGTCACCGCTCAGCAGGCAGGGACGGAACGGCCAGCCTTGATCGCCTGAAGGGCGGAGATGGCGCCGGAGAGCGTGCTGACCTTCACAACCCGCAGGCCGGCCGGGACGGCACCCTTCGTGTCGGCGCAGTTGCCGGCGGGGGCGAGGAAGACGGTCGCGCCCGCGTCGCGTGCGCCGACCATCTTCTGCTGGATACCGCCGATCGCCCCGACCGCGCCGCCGGGGGAGATCTCCCCGGTGCCGGCGATGAACCGGCCGCCGGTGAGGTTCGTCCCCGTGAGCTTGTCGATGACCCCCAGCGCGAACATCATCCCGGCGCTCGGGCCGCCGATGTTCCCGATGCTGATCTGCACGGAGAACGGGAACTGGTACTGCGGCTGGACGATCACGCCGAGGGTGGGACGGGCCTTGACGAGCCGCGGCGTGATCTGCACTTGCCGGGTGGCACCGCCCCGGACGATCGTGAGGCGCAGCGGCGCCGTCCCCGAATGCGCCCTGATCAGCGACGTGAGCTGAGTGGGGCCGGTCACGCGCTGACCGTCGACGGCGGTGATCAGGTCACCGGCCCGCAGCACTCCGGCGGCGGGCATCCCCTTCTCGGTACCCACGACGCTGGCGACGGTTGTGTAGCCGATGCCCAGCTGGTGCAGGGCCGCTGCGGTAGCGGTCTGCTGTGAGCCGGTCATCTGCGCCTGGTCCGCCTGCTGGACCTGCTGCTGGGACTGGCCCGGTGCGAACAGCTCACTCTCTGGGACGACCGCCTCGCTGTGGTTCAGCCAGCCGCGCAGCGCGGTGAACACGTTGAACTCATTGCCCGGGCCGCCCTGGTAGCTGACGGTGACCATGTTGAGATGGCCCTTGGCCGGGTAGACGCGGTGGCCGGTGATCGTGATCAGCGGCCTGCCGTTCGCGTCGCGGCCCAGGGTGTTCAGCGTGGGCCCCGGGCCCAGGATGACGTACGGGACCGGCAGCAGGACGGCGGCGACGAGGGCGACAATGACCGCGGCTCCCGCGATGTACAAGGTCAGGGCGCGTCGGGACATGACCCGAAGACTACGCGCACCCCACCCATTCGCTGCTCCCGTCCGCGAAGCGCTGATGCTTCCAGATCGGCACCGTGGCCTTGAGCTCGTCGATCAGCATGCGGCAGGCGTCGAACGCATCGCCGCGGTGGGCGCCCGACACGGCCACCACCACGGCCAGGTCGCCGATCCGCAGGTCGCCGACGCGGTGCACGGCCGCGATGGCCTGGACCGGGTACTTCTGCGCGACCGTCTCCGCGACGCTGCGCAGCCCGGCCTCGGCCGACGGGTGCGCGACGTAGGTCAGCCCAGTGACCGGATGGCCGTGGTCATGGTCGCGCACGGCTCCGGCGAAGACCGCGATCCCGCCCGCCTCGTCCGCCATCACGGCGGCCTGGACCTCATCCACCGACAGCGGGGTATCGCGCAGCGCGATCAGGCGTAGCGGACTCACCCAGCTAACGGTACCCCGCCTCACGTGCCGCCCTTGCGGCGCCGGCGCGCGATCCGGACGATCGCGGCGGTCCCGATGACGGCGCCGGCGCCGGCCGCCGCGCCCGCCGCGGTGATCGTCGCCTCTTTCCGGGTGATCCGCCGGCCGGCCACCGCATGATGCCCGACGCGCCCCTCCAGCAGCACCTCCAGGGCCTGGGTGTTTTCGTACGCCGGATGCCAGTCGGCCTCGCGCAGCGTGGCACAGTCGACCACCCAGGGGTAGACGACGTAGCGCAGGTCGGCGGCCGGGGCCGGGGTGACCCCGACACGGTGCAGGCGCTGCGCGGTGCCGAACGTCAGGCTGGCGGGCAGCTCGATCCCGCGCAGCCCGCTGAGCTCGCCGACCGCCTCGGCGCCCAGCCAGCCGTCGCTGCCCACCGCGAACTCGCCCGTGACCTCCCCGGTCACCGCCAGCTCCAGGGCCGAGATGAGGTCGTCCAGGTGGCAGAACTGCCAACGGGGCTCACAGCCCTTGACCGTCAGCAGCCGGGGCGCCTCGAAATGCCGCGTCACGATCGTGTCGATGCCGTCGCCGACGAGCGCCGCCGGGCGGACGACCGTCAGCTCCATGCCCGGGTGGGCTCGCAGGGAGCGCTGCGCCAGCTGCTCGATCTCCAGCAGGTCACCCGCCACGCTGCTGTCCACGTCGGCCGCCAGCGGGGTGGTCTCCGGCAGCGGCACCGGGTTGTCGGCCCGCGCGCCGTACACCATCGCGCTGGTGACCAGGATGACCCGCCCCACCCGTCCGGCCGCGGCCGCGGTGAGCACGGTCTGCGCGCCGCGGACGTTGAACGCGCGCCGCGTCCGGTGCTCGGAGTCGGGCGCGAGGTCCAGGTCGGTGTGCACCACGACGTCCACGCCGGCCAGCCGCCCGGCCAGGGCCGGGTCGCGCACGTCGGCCACCCGCCAGGTCACGCCGGGGATGTCACCACGATGATCGTCGATCGCGACGACCTTCCGGACGTGGGCAGACGTGGCAAGCTGGGCGATCAGCGCCCGCCCGATGCCGCGCGCCGCCCCAGTGACGGCCACCACGGGGTGCTTGCCGACCGGGCCGCCGCCACTGCGCCGTGGGCGAACCTGGCCTTGTACGTTTCTCAAATTAAGCCGCTCCCGAGATAACGTGACGGTCATGACCCTTCCATCCTGCCCGAGAGGACGGACAAATGGCTGATCGTCCGTTCGGCTTTGGCCCGTCCGACCCCGAGCGGCGGCCGGGTGAGCCCGGAGGATCCGGCGGTTCCGGCGGTTCCGGCCGGCCCTCCGGAGGTTCTGGCGGCGGCTCGGGCGCAGGCGGCGGGGGCCAGCCCCCCGAACCGGGCGGCCCTTTCGGGGACGCGAACCCGTTCGGTGATCCCCAGCAGTTCGCCGACGCTCTGCGGCAGTTTGCCGACCTGATGTCGTACCGCGGCGGGCTGGTCAACTGGGACCTGGCCAAGAACGTGGCCCGGCACGCGGTCGCGGCGGCCGGCGACCCGAGCGTACTGGCTTCCCAGCGGAACGAGATCGTCGATGCGGTACGCCTGGCCGACCTATGGCTGGAGGACGTCACCACCTTCCCCTCCGGGATCAAGACGGTCCAGGCGTGGAGCCGCTCGGAATGGGTGGAGGCGACCTTCCCGGTCTGGTCGAAGCTGTGCGAGCCGATCGCCGCCACCGTGGTCGAGGGCATGAGCAGCATGCTGTCGGTCGACCCGTCGCAGATAGAAGGGGTCCCGGAGGAGCTGAAGTCCGCATTCGGCGCGTTCGGCGGCGGACTGGGCGGCCTCGGCGGGCTCGGCGCGATGATGAAGCAGGTTGGCGGGGCGATGATCGGCGGCCAGACCGGCGCGGCCGTGGCCGAGCTGGCCAACGAGGTCACCGGGTCCTTCGACATCGGGCTGCCGCTGGGGCCCTCGGGAACGGCCGCGCTGCTGCCGTCCGGCGTGGCGGCGTTCGGCGAGGGCCTCGGCCTGGACGCGGGCGAGGTCAGGCTCTACCTCGCGCTGCGCGAGGCCGCCCACCACCGACTCTTCGCGCACGTGCCGTGGCTGACCGCCCACCTGTTCGGCGCGGTCGAGGCGTACGCCCGGGGCATGACCGTCGACCTGTCGCGGCTCGAGGAAGCCATGCCGCAGATCGACATCAGCAATCCGGAGGCGATGCGGGACGCGCTGGCCGGTGGTGAGCTGTTCCGCCCGGAGAACACCGAGGCACAGAAGGTGGCGCTGGCCCGGCTGGAGACCGCGCTGGCCCTGGTGGAGGGCTGGGTGTCCACCGTGGTCGATGCCGCGGCCGCCGAACGGCTGCCGCACGGGAGCGCGCTGGGCGAGGCGATCAGGCGGCGCCGCGCGACCGGCGGGCCCGCGGAGCGCACCTTCGCCACGCTGGTGGGCCTCGAATTGCGGCCGCGGCGGCTCCGGGAAGCGGCGGCCATCTGGGCCGGGCTCACCGCCGCCCGGGGGGTGGACGGCCGGGACGCGATGTGGGCCCATCCCGACCTGCTGCCCACGGCCGACGACCTCGGCGACCCTGACGGCTTCGTCCGCGGCGGCCCGGAGCTGAACATCCCGGATCTGGAGGCGGACCTGGGCATCGCCGGGCCGGAGGGCTCGGAGCCGCCTGGCGGTCCGGAGGGACCCGGCGGCCCGGAGGGGCCCGGCGGCCCGGAGGGGCCCGGCGGCCCGGAGGGGCCCGGCGGGCCCGGCGGCCCGGGCGGGCCCCGGAAATCCGAGGGGCCTACGAGCCCGCAGGACTGACGCCGTCCGGACGGAATTTTCCCTCCACAGGCGGTGGAGGACGTTGCGGCAGCTAAAGGTGTCCGGCAACAATTGCGCGCGGGGAAATCCACAGGATCAGGAAATGGATTTCCCCAGGAACACGCCGGACGCTCCCCATGTCCTCCACAGAGTTATCCACAGGCTGTGTTGACGCGGTGGCGGCGCGGCTCCTAAGTTCGCCAGCAGAGTTCCCGGATGCGCGGGCACTTGGTCACTTTGGCAGAGCCGTTCGTCTTCAGGGGAAGGGGGACGGTCGGCTCGCGAGGGCGATCTTGCGGTCCCGGTTCAGACCGCCCGTGTGCCCGGGATCTTCTTTTCCGCGTGGTCTTCCCGTCCGCATTCCGCCCCCGGTGGCAGACGGAAATGTCAGTCGGCGGTGTCACCATCAGCGGCATGAGACCAGCGCTGAGGGCCGGGCTGCTGCCGGTATGGCGTGACCGCGATACGCTGCAAATCGGCGTGAACCCGCGCCGGGCGACGGCCCTGTCCGGGATCGGTGAATCGGCCGCCGTGCTCGGGCTGCTCGACGGAAGCCGCGACTGGGCCACGATCATCGAGGCTGCGGGGCACGCGGGAATCCCGGCCGAGGCGGCGCACCGGGTGCTCGGCTTACTGGCGGCCGCGGGGGCACTGGCCGACTCCGCCGCGCGGGCACTCGCGGCGCTGCCCGCGGCCCAGCGCGGCCGGCTCGCTCCCGAACTGGCCACCGCTTCCCTGGCGCACGGGGACAGCGACGGCGGAGCCCGGACCCTGGCCCGGCGGCGGGCGGCCCGGGTGCGCGTGCACGGCGCCGGGCGTATCGGCTCCGGGGTGGCCAGCCTCCTCGCGGCCGCCGGTATCGGCCACGTCTCGTGCCAGGACAGCGAGCTCACCCGGCCGCAGGACCTCACCCCAGCCGGGCTGAGCCTGGCCGAGCTTGATCTGCCGAGATCCCGCGGTGTGGCCCAGGCGATCAGCCGCATCGCGCCCGAGGTCCGGACCGGCGACGACGGCGCGCGGCCCGATCTCGTGGTCCTCGCGGAGATCAGCGACCCCGGACCGGGGGCGGCGCTGGTCCGGGAGCGGATCCCGCATCTCGCGGTCGGGGCCGCCGAGGCCGTCGGTGTGGTGGGCCCGTTCGTCAGCCCGGGCCGGTCGGCGTGCCTGCGGTGCCTGGACCTGGGCCGCGCCGAACGTGACCCGTCGTGGCCGCTCATCCTCGCGCAGCTCGCCGGGGCCCGGCTGGAGCCGCAGGCGTGCGATACCGTCCTCGCCGCCGCGACCGGCGCGCAGGCCGCGGCGCAGGTCCTGCTGTTCATCGACACGGACCGTCCGGGCGCCGCGGTCACCAACGGGACGCTGGAGCTGACCTTGCCCGACTGGCAGTGGCGGCGGCGGACCTGGCCGCCGCACGCGCGCTGCACCTGCGGTGTACCGCCGCCACGACACAGCGGCACGCTCGCTTGACCAAATCCTTCCAGGGCGCAAGCCCGCCCGCCGCGTTCGGGCCGCGTTCGGGCCCGCGTTCGGGCCCGAGCTGGCCGCGGGCCCCAGCCGCCGTTTCCGGCGGCGGGGCCCGCGGTGCGGGCGTCCGCTCCGACTACAGCTCCAGTTCGGTGCGCAGCCGCGCGACGGCACTGCGTGCGTGCCGCATGCGGCGCTCGGCGCGTTCCACCCGCCGGGCCGCCCGGTGCAGGGCCCGCAACCGGACTGCCTGCCGCGCCCGTGACGCCTCTTCGCGGTAACTTCGCTGTCGGTCGGCCGCCATTTCCCCTATCTGATACATGCTGGTCGCCACCTTCGGATGCGCGTTCAGGCCGCCGATGTATGGTTCAGGCGGCCACCTCGGTCTTGCGGGGACGTCCCCGCGGCCTCTTGCGCGGCACGACCATGCCGTGCAGGAGAAGTTCTCCGCCCCAGACGCCCCACGGCTCCTTGCGCTCGAGCGCGCCGGACAGGCAGGCCAGCCGCGCCGCGCAGTCGCGGCAGAGCGCCTTCGCGCTCTCGACGTCTGCCGGTGATTCGGCGAAAAACAATTCCGGATCGTCGGTGCAGGGAAGGTTCGTCGCCTTCACCCCACCTAGCACCGGCACCGGGCCGCCGCCCCCGGACCCGGCCGGACCTGCCTCGAACCCCGCTGCGTCCGCCACGCTGGCGGTGGCATTGGGCCACTGCATCGGAGCCAACCCCTCTCGTCGCTGATCCCTCGTCGTTCATGCGATTGCTCGCCCGTCCGGAGGGACCGAGGCCCAAATGCTTAAGGCCGCGGACCCTGTGTGGGGTCCGCGGCCTTGAGAGGTTCTGGCCGGCTCGGTTAGGCCGGTTTGCTCAAGGGTTGCGGACCCGATCCGCCCTCGCCATCGGCGTAGACGCGGGTCATGTTCATGTGCTGGTTGCGGATATTCGTGTGCCCCGGCTCCGCCACGTCGGCAAGCGTCATGGCGAGCGCGAATCCGGTGGCGGTACGGCCACCCAGACGCGGTCGCTTGATGCTGGCGGCGGTGCGCCAGGAAGCGGGCAGGCAAACGCCGCTTGTGCCCAGCGGGGTGGCGCTCAGCGGGGAAATGCCGTCGTGACCCGGCTGCATCGCAGCCAGAACGGCGAGATCAATGTTGTTCACTGGGCACCTCCCTTCATGGGATCGACGGCGGTGCCAGACGCATGCGAGAAGCCTACGTAGGCCGCCCCGTGATGAGCAACACATTATTGACCTGGTTTTTTGCCTGAAACATCAAGGATCAACAACCGAGCGTGCCAAACAGCTTCTCCAGCCGGTCGATCGTCCGCGGGATCTCCTCGGGCGGGGGTATATCCGGCATCTGGTCGGCATGGCGGAGCCCCGGCTCGGGTTGGTGGAACGACGCCGGACGGGCGCAATCACCAACCATGTCGTCGCCGCGTGGAGCCGCCGCGTGGATTATCCCGAAGCCGTGCCCCGGCCGGTGCCGCCGGGCCCAGCTCCGCCAGATAGCGGGAGGGCTGGCCGGAGGTCCGTGCGCGCGGCCCGCGGGCCGCCGCCCACGACAGGAACAGCCGTTCCCGGGCCCGCGTGACGGCCACGTAGAGCAGCCGCTGCTCCTCATCAACGGCCTCCGGCGTCCGGGCGTAGACGATCGGCATGATGCCTTCCACGAGGCCCGGGAGCAGGACCCCATCCCATTCGAGCCCCTTGGCCGCGTGCATAGACGCGAGCGTCACCCCGTCCATCACCGGCGCGTGGCCCACGTCCGCCCGGTGCTGGAGCTCGGTGACGAAGCGTTCCAGCGTGGCGTCCGGGTGCGTCGCGTACATATCGTCGGCGAGCTGGAGGACGGCGGCCAGCGACTCCCACCGCTGCCGGCTGGCGCCTCCCCCGGCCGGCTCGGCCTGCGTCAGGCCGATCCCCGACAGGATGTCTCGTACCTCGACAGGGAGCGGGCCGGCGCCGTCTCCTTCCGCCCGGCCGCGCAAGGCTCCGCGCAGCAGCATGACCGCCTGGCGTACCTCGGGCCGCTCATAAAAGCGTTCCGATCCCCGGACCTGGTAGGGCACGCCCGCGGCGGTGAACGCGCTCTCGAACCGTTCCAGCATGGCGTTGATACGGACCAGCACGGCGATCTCCCGCGCGGGGACCCCGCCCTCGATGAGCGATCGCGCGTGCGCCGCGACGCCCTCCGCTTCGGCGACCTCGTCGTCGTAGGCCATCAGCACCGGTTCCGGACCGGGCGGCCGCTGCGCCGCGAGCGCGGCGGCCGACCCGGCCAGCCGGTTCGCCACCGCGACGACCTGCGGAGTCGACCGATAGTCCCGGACCAGGCGGACCACCGTCGCGTCCGGGAACTCCGCGGCGAACCCGGTGAGGTACCGGTGGGTCGCCCCGGTGAAGGAGTAGATCGTCTGATGCGGATCACCGACCACGCACAGGTCGTCGCGGTCCCCCAGCCAGACGTCGAGCAGAAGTTTCTGCAGCGGGTTGACGTCCTGGTATTCGTCGACGACGAAGTACCGGAACGAGGCCCGCACCTGGTCGGCCGCCTGGCGGCTCTCGGCCACGATCGCCGCCGTCAGCTCCAGGACCGATTCGAAGTCGATCAGCTGGCGCTCCCGCCGCAGCCGTTCGTAGGTGTCGTAGAGCGCCGCCACCGCGTCCGTCCCGACCGGCCCGGCGGGCCGGCCCGCCTGGGCCGCGGCGGCCACGTACTCGTCCGGGCGCACCTGCGTCACCTTGGCCCATTCGATCTCGGTGGCGATATCGGAGAGGCCGCCCTCGCCCAGACGCAGCCGCAGCACGCGCGCCGCGTCGCCGATCAGCGGGAGCTTGGACTCCACGAGGCGGGGAGGGCGCCCGCCGACCACCCGCGGCCAAAAGTAGCTGAGCTGGCGCAGCGCGGCCGCGTGGAAGGTCGTGGCGCGCACCGCCGCCGTGCCCAGGCCCGCGCCGCCGAGCAGGCGCAGCCGGCCGCGCAGCTCACCCGCGGCCCGGACGGTGAACGTGAGCGCGAGCACCCGCGCGGGATCCACCACCCCGGTCAGCGCGGCGTAGGCGATCCGGTGGGTGATGGCCCGGGTCTTGCCGGTCCCGGCTCCCGCGAGCACGCACACCGGCCCGCGCACGGCCAGCGCCACCTCCCGCTGTTCCGGGTCCAGCGCGCTGAGCACCGCGTCGGCTCCGAACTGGCTGACGTCCGCCTCCACAGATCTCGTCCGCCCTCCTGCCTGACGGGTTACTCTAGCCCGCCGGGGCCGCTGCATGTCTTCCCAGATGCCGCCGCCCGGCGCAGGCTGGGGAAGGAACGACGGAGGTACCGGCTGATGGAGGTATCGGTGCAGATATCAGCAATCCTGGCCCGGACCGGGGACCGGGTGATCGGCGACACGGTAGCCGCCCTTGAACAGCGCGATCAAACCCGCCGTGGCGTGCCCAGCCCAGCGGAGCGCCGTCGCGACGCGGAGTACCTTCTAGAGCTGGTCCGGCAGTGCCTGCACCAGGGTCGCTCCGATCCGATCATCACGCCGTCCGAGCAGCTCGCGGCGGACTGCTTCGGGGCCGGCATCGACCTGTCCGACGTCCAGGCCGCCTTCGTGGTCTTGGAGGACGTGCTCTGGCGTCATCTGTCCGCTGCACTGCCGCGCGACCAGCAACTCGACACGCTCCGGCTCGTGAACGCGATCCTCGGGACCGGTAAGGATGCGCTGGCCCTGACCTACGTCGCCCTGGCCAAGCGAGGGAGCGGGACGGTTGCCGTGACCGCACACGCCGGGGCGTCCGGGACAGA
>Ga0181518_10001383_pt1 | contig 24879 bp, 22 predicted proteins | sample PEATcosm2014_Bin_28_FD_119751 | JGI IMG/M metagenome (GOLD analysis project Ga0181518, IMG submission 119751) | Peatland microbial communities from MTU Mesocosm Facility, Houghton, MI, USA - PEATcosm2014_Bin01_60_metaG | ecosystem: Environmental > Terrestrial > Soil > Wetlands > Peat | place...
CGAGACCGGCCCGGTCGTGTTCTGCACGAGCGAGCAGTGGCTCGCGCACCCCGGGACCGTCGGGCGCCCGCTCGAGCAGGCCGTCGTCAAGGTCTTGGACGCCGAAGGCAGCGAGCTCGCCACCGGCGAGTCCGGCGAGGTGTTCATGTGGCTCGACGTGTGGCCCGACTTCACCTACGAAGGCGACGACGCCAAGCGCCGCGCAATCGAGCGGGATGGCCTGGTCAGCTGCGGCGACATCGGCTATCTCGACGCCGACGGATATCTGTATTTGAACGACCGCGCCAGCGACATGGTCATCAGCGGCGGCGTCAACATCTACCCCGCCGAGATCGAGGCGTGCCTGGGGTCGCTCGAGGGAGTGCGCGACTGCGCCGTGTTCGGGATTCCCGACGACGAATTCGGCGAGGCGCTCGCGGCGCATGTCGAACTGCACGACGGCGCGCAGCTGACGGCCGAGGATGTGCGCGAGCACGTTCGCACGCGGCTCGCCGGGTACAAGACGCCGCGCGTGGTCGAGCTCGTCGACTCGCTGCCGCGCGAGGACTCCGGCAAGATCTTCAAGCGGCGGCTGCGCGAGGCTTATTGGCGTGGGCGGGAGCGCGCGATTTAGGGGTCATCCACCGCTTCTCCTGCCGCCGAAGAGAATGGAGGCGAGCACGAAGAATGCGAGTAGCACGGAAACCGCGCCTGCCAACTGCCGGTAGGCGGTGGTCGGCCCGGGGAGGCTGGCGACGATCAGCTGCAGTGCCACCACGTTGACGGCCAACATCGCCAGGGACATCACGGTATCGAGCTGCCATAGCCATTTCACGTATGCCTTCGCCCACTGTCCCAGCCATTTCGGCAGGTTGCGGCCGATCGCCGCCGGTGCTCCACTGAGCATCCGGGCGATGGTTTCCGAGAGGGCCTGCGCGAACGAGCCCATCATCAGGGGATGACCACACGGCGCGCCCCGGCTGGAGCGTCGATTGTGGACACGGGAACGCTCGACGCGGGGACGGCTCTTGACCTGCCCCACTCGCGGATCAGTTCGATCTGCTCCGGGTTGGTCTTGATCAGCGGGACGACATTCTCGAAACAGCTCCGCGCGAAGTCCACACCGACCGCCTCGTCACCGCTGCGCTCCGCCTCCTTGGCGAGCTCTCTCATGGCCGACTCGATGTCGGCGCCGGTGAACCCCTCCGAGAGATCCGCCAGCTGCTGCACGAGCTCAGCATCCTCGCGCTGGAGATAGCGGCGCATGTAGATCTCGACGATGTCCGCGCGCTCCCCGACGGTGGGCAGATCCACGAAGAAGATCTCATCGAAGCGCCCGCGCCGCAGCAGCTCGGGAGGCAGCCGGCTTACGTCGTTGGCGGTCGCCACCACGAACACGCGCGCGACCGATTCCTGCAGCCAGTACAGAAACTGGCCGATCAAGCGGTTCGTGATGCCCGTGTTGTCGGTCGACGCGCCCGCCAGGCCCTTCTCGATCTCGTCGATCCACAGGACGCATGGGGCCACGTGGTCGGCGGAGCCGAGCGCCTCCTTGAAGCGCGACTCCGATTGCCCTACGTACTGTCCGAAGATGCTCGCGAGGTCCAGGCGATACAGGGGCAGGCCCCACGTCTGGGCGACGGACTTTGCCGACAACGACTTTCCGCAGCCGGGCACCCCGACCAGCAACACGCCTCGCGGGGGGCGTATCTGGCGCCGGCGCAGGTCGGCGGTGAGGAACGGGCGCTCGCGGTCGAGCCAGGTCTGCAACCCGTCGAGCCCGCCCACTCCGAGCGCGTCGGTTACCACCACGCGTTCGATACCGGCGATATCGCTGAAGATCCTGTCCTTGGCCCTGCTCAGTTCCGTTATGTCGGAGCGGCGCACGGCTCCTTCGGCGAGCAGCGTCGCGACGACGTTCTCGGCCTCGATCTTGGTGATGCCCGCCAGGATCGAAGATGCCTGCTGATAGTCCTCGTCGTTCCACTCGACTGGGATCTGGCTCCGGTAGGGCTCTATCTGCTGACGCAGGATCACCTGCATCTCGTCCTCGGAGGGTGGGTCGAGGGCGATGCTCATACCGAGCCGCTGCAGCGGCGACCAGACCGGCTCGGAGGTGATCACGACAATGCTGCCCGCCTTGCGCTCGGCGACCGTCGCGACGTCGTACATCTGCCGCGACGTGGCGGTGTCGTCCGTCAGCTCCTGGACGTCGGTGAACACGAACGTCAGGTTCTGGCGCGTGAGCAAGCTCTGGCTGGCGGCTTCGAGCGCGCCCACGAGCGAGCGCTCCTCGCTCACCGCTCTGTCGTTTGACAGTTCCCGCAACCCTTGGCTCAGCGTGTGCACGATGAACGGCGTTTGGGTCTCGCCGGCGATGTCGCGAAGGATCTCGAGCACCCTCGAGCGCTCGGACGTGCGCACCGACACGAACGGGATGCGCGCCTTCACATAGCGCCTGAGCGTGCTACGACACTCCTCCACGTCTGCCATGTCAGTCGATCAGGACGCGTCTGGTCGTGGAGTTCCCCGGCGGCTCGGGTGGAATGCGGTCAAGCGGCCGCTCCGCCAGTGCCGGAGCGCTCGGCCCCTCGACCGGCTGCGAGTGATGCGACCGGCCGTGCGACTCGTCCGCCAGGTCCAAGCGCACCGCCCGGTTCACCGGCTGCTCGCGGACGACCCGCAGCAGAGTGTCACGCTCGCCGCCCGCCCCGAGCGCGTAACGCTCAAGATCCGCTTGCGCTTCGTCGAGCACGCTCTGGAGCTGCTCTTGCAGAGAAGCGCGCAGATCGTCGAACAGCAGCTGGCTCGCTGCGAGCGAGCGCAGCGGGTCCAGGCGGGCGCGCGCGGAGCCGAGCGCGCGACGCAGCTCGGCAACCGAGCGTGCGCGCTCGAGGTCTCGACGAAACTGCTCGGTCCAGAGTTGCACGCGCTGGTTCAACGCAGCCACGCAACGTTGGCAGGTGCGCGCCGCCGTCCGTGCGCCGACGTCCTCGATCAGCAACGCCGGCAGCGACTCCAGGGGTACGTCTTCCCTGCCCTCGCCGAAGTCCGCCAGCCACCCGGACCATTGCCCATACACCCCCCCGGTCACGCTGAGCGCCTACGCGTCTTCGCCGCGCTTGACCAGAAACGACGGGGGCTCCAGATCCCAGTCCGGCAGGCTACGGGCGAGCGTGCCGCTGGGGCTGGACAGGTGCGGGAGCTGTTCCCCGGGGGGCTTGCTCACTGCGCCCTTCGTCGGCAGCTGTGCGACCCCATGCGTCCCGCCTGCGGTGTCGCCCGCGACGGGGTCATGCGACAGGGACGCGTCCGTCGAGATCTCGTTGGGCAGTTTCGTCGTGGAGATGTCGTTGCGATCGCTCACGAGATCACCGCCCGAGCGTCGTCGGAGCGTGAGAGTTCGTATTGGCTGGTGGAGATCGACGCGAGCATCTCGTGGGCCTCCTCGGCGTAGCGGTCCTGCTCGACCCACTCCTCGCGGTAGTCGACGATCTCGCTCAAACAACCTTTCAATTCCTCGCAAGCCTGCTCCTTCGCGGCCAGGCCCGCCTCGCGAGCGGCTTCGCGCCTGCGCCCGAGACCCTGGTACCCGTAGACGCCGTAAAGCGCGGCGAGGACTGCGGCGACAATCAGCACGACGGAGCTGGAGGCGATACCAACGATCAGCACCAGCGGGGAGGCGACGGCCGAGAAGAGCGGCCCCCCGGTGAATTTGATGGCGGCCACCGACGCACCGATCTTCGTATCCATGTGCTGCGCGAAGTTCTTCGCCACCCCGTCGTGATCGCTGTCCCGCCCGACAGACGCCTTCCAGCCCTCGAGCGCCAGCTCGATCTGGTCTGGAACATCCGCGCGAGTGGACGCCGTGAGGGTGTCGTGCGCGGCCAAGATCCAGTCGCGCGACATGGCCACCGCGAGTCGCTGCGTGCCCCGCGAGGCGCCCGCCTCGTCTGCGTGCATCGCCGCGTTCGTCAGCAGCGTCGGGAAGTCGACCGTCTCGACGAGGGCCTGCTGGATTACCGCAAAGCGCTTGCGCGCCACCTCGGTGTCTCCCCGAGCCTCGATGATGGCCGCGAGCTCCGCCTCCTGCTCGCGCAGCGGGAGCTCCTCGACGTCGAAGCGCGAAACCAACGTCGCCAGCAGGTCATCGACCTGGTCGCGCAGATGCGAGGGGATCTCCAGCGGGCCGTCGAAGATCCCCACGAAGTGAGCGATCACGAGCTTGTTGCGGCGCGCGGCACACAGGCTCGCCTCGAGCAGCGGCCAGGTCGGGCTCAGCTTGCGCAGCAGCTCGTATTCCCCTGTCATCGTGGGTGTGAGCGACGCGAGCGTCGTTTCCCACCTCTGGCGCTGGCTGTCGGCGAACCCGCTCTGCGAGCCAAGCTGCACGAGCCACTGCTCGATCCTCTGGCTCGCGACGCTCTTCGCCTCCGGTCCGAACGCACCGGTGGCGACAGCGTCGAGGATCAAGACGAACTCCCTGTGCAGCGCGGTCGGATCCTGCCTCGCGAAGAACTGTCCAAGCCAACACGCGGCACCGGCACGGCGTTCGTAGCGGCGCAGCACGAGTGAGAAGAACAGCGATGTCTTGTCGAGGTCCCGGCGAAGCGCCTCCCCCAGCGCTCGTTGCGCGAGATCCCGGTCGTCGCGGATCCAGGCCGCGAGCGCAACCAGTGCGGGCGCGAGCCAATACCGGGGAGTAGCCATCATCACGCTCTCGGTCGTGCTCTGGATCGTCTCGTGAGTGACCAGCGCGGCGTCCAGCGCTTGCAGCACTCCCACCGCGCGCCGGCGGACCTCGCCGTAGTGGCCGTAGGTGCTCTCCAGCTCCTGACGAACCTTGACGATGCGCGTCTCCGCGAGCTGGAGCTCCTTCGCCATCCTGTCGTTCTGCACGAACTCGAGGAACTCGGCCATCAGGTGCTGCACGCGGTTATCCAGCTCCGTCTGCTGCTGCTCGATCTGACCGATGTTCGCAAGCGTCGCCATTTGCTTCTGGTCGATCGCTGCGACGGCGTTTTCGAGCCGATTCAGACTGGCCCTCGGTATGGCTACATCTGACATTCAATCCTCCCCGTACTACTGATCTATGGTCACGGCCGTTCCGTCTGCGTGCAGACACACCAGACGATCGCGGTAAACCTCGATCGCGATGTACGCCTCGTGCAACGCGAGCCGCCTGGCGCGCTCGAAGGGCATCGGCATCGATTGCGATGCGTGGTAGTGCTCAACAATTCCCCCTGCCAGGTCGAGCACATGGACCTCGTACGGCTCCCCGAGATAACACTCGGCCACGCACCCGATCGGGACGGCCTCGGCGACGCCGAACTCCGATGCGATCGCGTCGACCAGCGCACTCGCGTCGAGCGTGCCAGTTTCAGCGATGTCAGGCGCCGACAGGCGCTGAAGATAGGCGGGCGATCGACGGTCGGCGCGGATTGCGCCAGCGCCGTGCTCCGGTCGCCCCACCCTCGCAGCGAGCGACGCATGTAGCCCGGACCCCTTCTGGGCGATGCCTGTTGTCAGGATAGTTCGCACAAGCCGGGCATAGAATAGACACAAGCGCGATCGATAGGCCGGACGACTTCCGAAAGCTCGCCAACTGCGTGTGGTCGGATGCACGCGTGGACGCCACTCGGCCTGCCCGCCGTCCACACCACGGCAACCGATGCGAGCGCGACGCCGCTAAGCGAGTCCGCCGAGTACGGCGATGAGCAGCATCGTCGCGGCGAGTCCCACGTTCAAGCCAACGGAGATGCGACGGACCTGCGCCTCGCTCAGCTCGGCAAGCAGTTCCTCGCCCGAGCGTGTCCGCGGGGCGACCGGTCTCTGCCAGTGAAGCACGATCAGCAGGCCAAGCGCCAGGCTGACGGCCAAGAGCCAGGCGGAGACATCGGTGAGCGTCCCCTGGATACCCGCGTGCAACGTCCTGGGCCAGCTCAACGCCAGCGCAAAGAGCGCCGCTGAGCTCCAGCCACTCCAGCGGCAAGCGCGCGTGGCGAGATCCCACGCGGGCGTAACGCAACGGCGAATGAGACCGTCCGCCGGAGCGGTTCGCCGCTCCATTCGCCGGAACACCGCACTTGAGACGAGTGCGCGCCCGTTCCATGCCAGCAGCCAGAAGCCGAACACGGCCTCGGTGACGTTGATGCGACCCGCGAGCGAAGCTCCGGTCGACCAGCTCGCTCCGAGCAGCCCGGCCGGCAGAAACAGAATCAGCATCACCGGCACGCTGGGCAACACCAGCGGCGGGCGCGCTGGGTGGTAACCCTCGCCCCACGGGCGCGCCCGTCGCGGATCGCGCAGGCTGCGCACCCGCCCCCGGCGCAGGTCTCCCCAAACGACGGCGAACGGCAGCAGGCACGCGGCGATCAGAGCGCCTGCGGCGATACTCGCCGCGCCCTCATACAGCATCGGATGCCACATCCACCGCGCTACCGGCGTGACCGCGAGCACGAGCGCCACCCAGGCGGCCGCGACGCGTGTTGCCCTGCATGGCGTCTCGCGCGCCATCCGCAGCAGATCCTGAGCGGTCAACTGCAGCAGCGGCGTCCCGGCATCGACGCGCTCCCGGGCGGTGTGTGCCCGCCGCGGGAAGGCATGGACGAGATCGCCACCGAACCCGAGAAGCAGCTCGACAAGCGCATACTCCTCTGCCTGTGCGCGACGCTCGAGACGCGCGCTGAGCAGCCAACAAGCGACCGCAAGCTCCAGCGGCACAGCCACAGCATCCACGGTCCGGGCGTTCGGCTCGTGGGCGCTGAGCGAGAACGTGACAGCGACCGCGCCAACCAGCAGCGCGATCAACACGAATGGCTCGATTGCCAAGAAGGCGACCGCCGCAACCCGGCCTGCCCAGCGGACCGAAAGAGCACCCGCAGTCATCCTCGAAATTCTACCTGCTCCCCAAAGTAGGACAGATGATCCCAGGCAGTCGATCCGCGGTAAATCAGCCCATCGTGAGCAGAAGGTGACCGTTCGCAGTCGTCGCGGCGCCTGCGCTCAGCGCTCGCGCTGGTAACGCCCGCTGAGGTACTCCTCGACCCACGCACGTGTGCTGCGCCAAGTGCCGTCGGCGGCCTTGGATGCCTTGAGACGCCCCCGCGTCGCGGCCACGCGCAGCGCGTTCGCGGAGATCCGCTCGGATGCCAGGGCGGGCAGCGGGACCAGCCGGGACGGGCCGGCGACGGCGGGGACGACGAACCTGTGGAGGTTGTCGAGGATCGCGCGCGCGAGCAGCTCTCCGAGCGGGCCGTGGTCGCCCTGGTCGGCGCTTGCAAGCGCGGCGAGGTAGCGACGACGCTCGCCCTTGAAGATGATCGCCGGGGGATAGCCGAGCCTGACCAGGAGCAGATTCAGGACGAGCCGACCGGCGCGCCCGTTGCCGTCGAGAAACGGATGAATCCGCTCGAAGCGCGCGTGCACTCTCGCCAGCGCTTCGGGGTCGACGCCCTCGCGCTCATGGCTCAGCGCCTGCACTTCGCCGAGCCAGTCTTTGACCATCGCGGGGACCTCAGGCCATGGCGGGGGACGCATGCCGCCCGGGAACGGCCGGATGTCGTGCTCGCGGAAGGAGCCGGGGCGCTCGCTGTGAGTGGCACTCGGGTGAGGCGCGATATCCCACACGGGCGTGAGCGCCAGGCTGTGGATCTGCCGGAGCTCGGTCAGCGAGAGCAGCTGTCCGGTCGACCACGCGCCGGGGCTGAGCGCCTGCCCGTAGACCCAGTTCGCGGCGTCCGCGTAGCCGCGCACCTCCATGTACTCCCTGAGCTCCTTGTTGCCCACAGCGCGGCCCTCCTCGAGCAACTGCTCGACCTGCTTGAGCACGAGCGTGTTGCCCTCGATCGCGGTCGAGTGGTGCGCCTCCTCGAGCCAGATTCCGCGCCAGATGCCGTCCGCTTCGCCGGGGGACGGAAGACCGCCGAGACGATCCTGCAGTTCGCTGATCTGAACGCGCAGGCGCTCGTAGATCGCGGCTCGGGTAGGTCGACCGCGGGTGCCTGACGGGAGTTTGTTCGGCTGAGGCACTTCCTAACTGTACCGAACACAATCCAAAGTGTGCGCCTGCAGGCAAACAAATTGCACCGAACAAATACGGCGCACTCACCCCGGGCAGTCGCTCCAGCGATACTCAGCCCGTCGCGAGCCTGACTGCCGGCACCTGCTCTGCCACCCTGAGCCTCAGCCCACAACGGCCGAAGCCGCCACCGCCCCGGCCTCCTCGCCGACCGGCGACGTGAGCCTCCCCGCGAGCGGCAGCCCGAACAGCGCCACGACGCCCATCGCGATGAACGCGGCAAGCGGGTGGTGAACGAGCCCCTGCACGAGCAGCGCGATGACGAGGCCGCCGAGGTTGCCGGCCATCCACACGATCGCGCCGGCGGTGCCGGCGGCGGCGCCGGCGAGCTGCTCGGCCGCGGTGAGGATCACCGGCAGGGCTGGCAGCAGCACGACGCCCATCGCGACGAGCGCGAGCGCGCGCAGGCTCAGCCACGGCGTCGCGCCGAGCAGCACGCAGCCGAGGCACGCGACGAGCACGGCGGCGCGCATGAAGCCGCGCTCGGCGTGACGGCGGTCGACGAGTGGCGGCAGCACCGCGCAGCCGACGATCCCGGCGATCACCATCCCGACGAGCAGCGCGCCGGCGGCGGTTTCGGAGACGCCGGAGGGGTGCAGCAGCGTCTGCAGCCACGTGGCGAGCGCGACGAATATGCCGAAGCCGAGGAACACGAGCCCGCACATCGTGCGCATCGCCGGCAGCGCCCACAGCGCCCGCGCGGCGCTGCCCTCGATCGCAGCGTGCTCGTTCGTCACCTGTCCCGGGCGGCGCAGGGCGACGGCGAGCGCGATCGCCGGGATCACGGCGAGCGCCGCCTCGAGCACGAGCAGCCGCTCGAGCTGACCGTGCGCGCCGAGCGTCGGCCCGAGCAGCAGCGCGAGCAGCATCCCGACGAAGTTGCCCGCGGAGCCGACAGCGATCCCTGTCGCGCGCTCGTGCGACGGCAGGTACTCGCCGGCGAGCTTGCTGACCGCGCTGAGGACGATCGGCTGCGCGACCGCGACGAGCACCTGGCCGGCCATCGCCCACGCGAACGTCTCGCCGCCCAGGCGCACCAGCCCGCCGAGCGCGACCAGCGCCCCGCCGGCGGCCAGCGACGGGCGAAACCAGCGATCGAGCAGGATCCCGGCGGGGATCGCGAGCGCCACGTACAGCAGCGGGAAGATCTCCGCGAGCCAGCCGACGGCACCGACAGACACGCCGTAGCGCCTGGCCGTTTCGGTCGTGATCGCGGCGTAGGTGAGCCACAGGATCTGCGTCGCCGCGCACACGAGCGCGTATGCGCCGATCACGCGCCAGCCGTTCGTCTTCATGAGGTTTCCGCTCGCCGAGTCACGCATTCAGAGTCTTCGCCGCTCGATGGCGGGCGCGAAGCCTATTGCACCACACCGGCGTTCAACTTGGACTAACTTTGACCCCGATCGGAACGTATGCGCGGCGATCTCTCCATAAGCCTCACACGACCGCTTCGGCTGGCAGCGGCGCTCGGCGCCCTCGCCGGCGTGGGCATTTCCGGCGAGGCTCTGACGAGCGACCCGCTGGCCCGGGCCAGCTCTCCGCCCGGCCCGGCCAGCGCCCAATCGGCGTCGGCCGACCCGGCGACATGCCCGCTGAAGCCCTCGTCTCAGTCCCCGACGGGCGAGGCGTGGGCGTTCACGCAGACGGGCCCGCCGTCGAGCCCCCACCCGGGGATCACGTCGTCGTACACGCACGGACGCGGCGCATGGACGAGCGGGCACGGCGCGGGAACGATCTGCAACGAGGACAGCGTCACCGGCCACCCGTCGCACAACCTGGTGCTGGCGGTCGCGGGCTCCGCGCGCGTATCGCCGCACATCACCCGTCTCGGCCACCTCGGAGCGGGGCTGGCGCTGAACGTGACCGTCTCGGCGAGCGACGATCAGACCTGCCCGGCGGGGACGCGCGGGACGGTGACGCTGTTCGCGAGCTACTACCAGGAACATCACGACAGCCTGCAGCTGCACCTCGCGGGAACCTGCAGCTCCTACGACTACACGTACACCGGCGCGCAGTTGCACGTCCTGATCGCCAACGAAGGCCGCCAGGTCAATTAGTGGCCGACCGCTGGGGCGCCGGTCAGTCGCCGCTGCTGGTCACCGCCGCTGCCTCGCCGACCGCGCGCCGCGCGACCTCCTCGCGCACGAGCGGCGCGACCTTCGTCCCGAACAGCTCCATCGAGCGCAGCACGTCGGCGTGGGCGACGGCGCCGACGCTCATCTGGCCGATGTAGCGATCGTTGCCGAACAGCTCGTGCTCGTAGAGGATCTTCTCGGCGACCTGCTCGGGTGAGCCGACCGCCAGCGCCCCGTCGGGCGCGCGCAGCGCTTCGTACTCGGGACGCCCGGACGGCGGCCAGCCGCGCTCGCGGCCGATGCGGTTCATCATCGCCAGGTAGGGGGCGGCGAACGCGGAGTCGGCCCGCGCGGTGCTGTCGCCTACAAACGCGTGCGTGTTGATCGCCACGCGGGTCGTGGCGGGGTCGTGCCCGGCGCGCGCGGCGGCGTCGCGGTAGAGCTCGACGAGCGGCGCGAAGCGCGCCGGCTGCCCGCCGATGATGGCGATCGTCAGCGGCAGCCCGAGCGTGCCGGCGCGGATGACCGACTGCGGCGAGCCGCCGACGGCCACCCACACGGGCAGCGGTTCCTGCACCGGCCGCGGCCACACGCCCGCGTCGACGAGCGCCGGGCGAAGGCGCCCCGACCACGTCACGCGCGTCTGCTCGCGCACGGCGAGCAGCAGCTCGAGCTTCTCGGCGAACAGCTCGTCGTAGTCGTCGAGGTCGTAGCCGAACAGCGGGAAGGACTCGACGAACGAGCCGCGCCCGGCCATGATCTCGGCGCGGCCGCCCGACAGCAGGTCGACCTCGGCGAAGTCCTGGAAGACGCGCACGGGGTCGTCGGAGCTGAGCACGGTGACGGCGCTCGAAAGGCGGATGCGCTCGGTCTTGACCGCTGCGGCGGCGAGCACGACGGCGGGAGAGGAGACGAGGAAGTCGGGGCGGTGGTGCTCGCCGATGCCGAACACGTCGAGCCCGAGCTGGTCGGCGAGCTCGACCTCCTCCATCAGCTCCTGCATGCGCTGGCTGGGGCTGACGCCGCTGGCCAAGTCGGCGAATGTCGCAAGGCCAAGTTCCATCGGCCGAGGGTAGCAACTAGTAGTTGTCTATGCAACTACCTTGTTGGCCTGCCCGCGCATCTCCCACAGCGCCCGGCGCTCGCCGAGCGTCAGCAGCCGCCAGCGCTCGACGGTCGGCACCCAGGTGTAGATGCGCGCGTCGAGCGCGATGCGCATCCCGGCGAGCAGCTCGAGCGTCGCGCGCGTGTCGGCGCCCTCGGCGAGCACCTGCGCGCTCATGACATCGACGACCTTGAACGTGCGCGGCGCGGGCGGCTCTGGGGCCTCGATGGGGCGCGGCGGTCGCTCGAGCGTGACCGTCTCGAGTTCGCGCTCGGCGAGCGCGGGATTGGGCTTCAGCGGCGCGATGTGCGCGCCGGTGCCCTTCGTCTCGGTGTCGAGGACCCACGTCTTTGCCACACCATCAATCTAGGACGTGCGCGATGCGCGCCGGCGGGCTGAGCGCGTAGGCGCCGGGCTGGATGCGCGCGGTGCGCCTGCGGAAGGCGCTCCACAGCCACGGCCACTGGTTGGGGTCGTTGCCGTTCTCGTCGACGTACCAGCTGGTGCAGCCGGTGTGCCAGACGGTGTGCGCGAGCGCGGCGCGCAGCTCGCGGTCGAAGTCCTCGCTCGCCCGGCGGGTGACCTCGATGCGCGCGGCGTGCTGGCGCTCGAGCTCGCCGAGTGCGGCGATGACGTGGTCGACGCCGGCCTCGAGCACGTAGATGGCGGAGCCGGTGCCGCCGTTGGTGTTGGGGCCGTACAGCAGGAACATGTTGGGGAATTCGGGCACGCTCATGCCGAGGTACGCGTAGGGCACGCCGGCCCACTCCTCAGCGAGCGTGCGCCCGCCGGCGCCGACGACCTCCATGGGGGCGACGAAGCCGTGGGTCTTGAAGCCGGTGGCGAAGACGAGCACGTCGGCGGGGCGCTCGCTGCCGTCCTGCATGCGCACGCACGTGGGCGCGATCTCGGCGATGGGATCGGTGACGAGCTCGACGTTGGGCCTGGTGAGCGTGGGGTACCACTCGTCGGTGAGCATCAGCCGCTTGCAGCCGATCTCGTCGGTGGGGGTGACGGCGGCCCGCAGCCGGGGGTCGGCGATCGCGCCCTCGATCTGCCGGCGCCCGAGCGCGCGGAACGGCGCGAGCAGCCAGCTCTGGGAGGTCATGCCGAGCGCGCCGAGCTCCATGAAGGCGAAGATGGCCATGCGGTCGAGCCGCTGCAGCGCGGGGAAGCGCTCGAACAGCCGGCGTGCGCGCTGGGAGTAGGCGAAGTCCATCTTGGGGATCGTCCAGCCGGGCGAGCGCTGGTAGACGTCGAGGTGCTCCACGAGCGGCTGGATCGCGGGCACGGCCTGGATGGCGCTGCAGCCGGTGCCGATGACGGCCACTCGCTTACCCTCGAGCGAGACGTCGTGGCGCCACTGCGCGGTGTGAAACGCGGGCCCGGCGAAGCTGTCGAGCCCGGGGATGGCGGGCAGCTTGGGAACGGATAGCTGGCCGCAGGCGGTGATCAGGACGTCGGCCTCGTGGCTGCCGGCGCTCGTGTCCAGCACCCACCTATCGCGCTCGTCATCCCAGCGCGCGCCTTCCACCTCGACGTTCGTGCGGATCCGATCGAGAACGCCCTCGCGCCGCGCGACGTCCTCAACGTACTGCTGGATCTCGGCCTGGGGCGCGTAACGGCGCGACCAGCGCGGGTTCGGGGCGAACGAGAATTCGTAGAGGTGCGAGGGAACGTCGCAGGCGGCGCCGGGGTAGGTGTTGTGGTTCCACGTGCCGCCGACCCGCTCACCGCGCTCGAAGACGGTCACGTCGCGGTAGCCGGCGCGGCGCAGCTTGACGGCGGCGGCGATGCCGCCGAAGCCCGCGCCGACGACGGCGACCGACCTCGACGGGCCGCCTCGTCCGTTGGCATGCGGAGCGCCACCCACCCGCTCAACAGTACTCCCCGGTGGGCCGCGCGACGGGCCGTGGCGCTCGCGCTACGCTCCAACGCATGGCGTCCGGCTGGCCGGCGATGCCGGCGTATGAGGAGTGGAGCGCGACGTGCGACACGGTGCACGCGCTGACGCAGGTGCTGGGCAAGCTGGCGGTGGCGATCGCGCCGCCGGAGCCGGAGCTGCAGCACGCGGCGCTGCGCCTGACGGCGCGCGGGTGGGAGACGCCGGTGCTGCCTGCGCCGGACGGCTCGGGCGCGCTGGTGGTGACGCTGGACATGCGCGCGCACGAGGCGCTGGTGGAGCACAGCGACGGGCGCACGCGCGCGGTGGCGCTCGCGCGGGGCGTGACGGTGGGGGCGGTGACGCGCGAGCTGTTGCAGGCGGTGCGCGCGCTGGCGGGGCCGGTGGAGATCAACCCGGCGCCGCAGGAGGTGCCGTGGAGCGCGCCGCTGGACGAGGACGAGGAGCACGCGAGCTACGACCCGGACCTGGTGTCGAGCTACTTCGCGGCGGCGACGCGGGCTGCGCTGGTGCTGGCGGCGTTCCGCGCGCCGTATCGCGGTCGCTCGACGCCGGTGAACGCGTGGTGGGGCTCGTTCGACCTGGCGGTGAACCTGTTCTCGGGCGAGCGGGCGGACCCGCCGTCGGAGGACTTCATCATGCGCAACGCGATGGACGCGCAGGAGGTGGCGGTGGGCTGGTGGCCGGGCGACGCGCGCTACGGCCGGGCGGCGTTCTACGCGTACGCGCACCCGGCTCCGGACGGGTTCGCGGCGGCGACGCTGTCCCCGCCGGCCGCCCGCTGGGAGGCGGAGCTGGGCGAGTACATCCTCGACTGGGACGACGTGCTCGCGGCGCCGGACCCGCACGAGGTGGCGCTCCGGTTCGCGCGCTCGGCGTTCCGCCACGCGTGCGCGGTGTGCGGCTGGGACGCGTTCCTGGCAGGCAGCGCGGAAAGCTCGCCGCCGCCGCTGGTGGGCGCGGGCGACTGATAGCGTCGCGCGGCGATGTCGAGCGCGAACATGTACGAAGGCCCGACGTACGAGCTGGCGGCGGGGCACGTCAAGGGCATGTGGCGCGACCTCGGCCGCCAGGCGGGCACGCGCACGGTGGGCGTCCGCCGCATCGAGATCGCGGCGGACCACTTCTCGACGCCGGCGCACGACCACGGCGCGGACGAGGAGATCTTCTTCGTGCTCGACGGCGAGGGGCTGCTGTGGCAGAAGGGCGAGACGTATGCGGTGGCGGCGGGCGACTGCATCGTGCACCGTCCGCGGCGCGGCGCGCACACGCTGCGCGCGGGCGCGGCGGGCATGGACGTGCTGGTGTTCGGCCAGCGGCGCGACCCGGCGCTGACGGCGCTGCCGCGCGCGGGCGTGGCGTGGTCGTTCCCGCGCTGGGTGGAGCTGTGCGACGGCGAGGACCCGTTCGCGCGCGAGGCGGCGAGCGGTCCTCCCGAGTGCCCGGAGCCGAGCGCGGAGCGCCCGCGCAACGTCGTCGCGCTGGAGGAGGCGGAGGCGGTCTTCGACGGCCGCGCGCGTCGCCTGGGCAGGGCGGCGGGCGCGGAGACGAGCGGCCTGAACCACGTGGTCCTGCAGGGCGGCGGGCAGGGCGCGCCGGCGCACTGTCACTCCCTGGAGGAGGAGATCTTCTTGATTATTGAGGGGGATGGCGTGTTGGAGTTGTGGGGGCGGGGTCCGTCAGAGCCGGAGGAGCACCCGTTGCGGGCTGGCGACGTGGTCTCGCGTCCTGCGGGGACGGGCGTTGCGCACGCGCTGCGGGCGGGCGGGGACGGCCTGACGTACCTGGCGTACGGCACGCGCGAGCACAGCGACATGTGCTTCTACCCGCAGTCGGGTCGCGTGTCGATCCGCGGCCTGGGCATCGCGCTGCGCTCCCCGGAGATCGACTTCCTGCCCGAGATCTGAAGATCGCACGCCGCGGCTCCCCACTTCGCGTGACGGCGGCAGCGCTCGCGGGCGTGGTCGGCTATGACCTGCTGCAGCGCCGGCGCGCGGTGCTGCGCAACTTCCCGATCGTCGGCCACCTGCGCTACATCCTGGAGGCGTTCGGCCCGGAGCTGCGCCAGTACATCGTCACGTCGAACAACGAGGAGCGTCCGTTCTCGCGCGACCAGCGGCGCTGGATCGAGGCCTCCTCGGAGGGGACGTCGAACGTGTTCGGGTTCGGGACGGACGAGGAGATGGAGGCGGTGGAGAGCCTGCTGATCATCAAGCACTCGCCGTTTCCCGCGCCGGCGCCGGCCGCCGGGGAGCCCGGCGGGGCGCCGGACTACGCGGCGCCGGCGGCGAAGGTGCTCGGCGGCGCCCACCGCCGCCCTCACGCGTTCCGCCCGGCGTCGGTGGTGAACCTGTCGGCGATGAGCTACGGGGCGCTCTCGCCGGTGGCGGTGGAGGCGCTCAATCGCGGCGCGAAGCTCGCCGGCTGCCTGCACAACATCGGCGAGGGCGGGATGGCGGACGCGCACCTGCACGGCGGCGAGCTGGTCTTCCAGATCGGCACGGGCTACTTCGGCTGCCGCGACGAGCGCGGCCGCTTCAGCCTCGAGCGCCTGCGCGACCAGCTGGCACGGGCGCCGGTGCGCGCGATCGAGATCAAGCTCTCGCAGGGAGCCAAGCCGGGACTCGGCGGTCTGCTTCCGGCGGTCAAGGTGACCGATGCGATCGCGGCCGCGCGCGGCGTGCGGGCGGGGGAGGACTGCGTGAGCCCGCCGGCGCACTCGGCGTTCTCGGACGTCGACGGCCTGATCGAGTTCGTGGAGCTGATCGCGCAGGACACGGGCCTGCCGGTGGGCATCAAGTCGGCGGTCGGGGAGAGCGGCTTCTGGACGACGCTCGCCGAGCGGATGGCGCGCACGGGCGGCGGCCCGGACTTCGTGACGGTCGACGGCGGCGAGGGCGGGACGGGCGCGGCGCCGCTGGCGTTCGCCGACCACGTGGCGCTGCCGTTCAAGCTGGGCTTCGCGCGCGTGTACGGCACGTTCGCGCGCGCGGGCCTGGCGCAGGACGTGGTGTTCGTCGGCTCGGGGCGCCTGGGCGTCCCGGACGCGGCGCTGTTCGCGTTCGCGCTCGGCTGCGATCTCGTCAACGTGGGTCGCGGCGCGATGCTCGCGATCGGCTGCATCCAGGCGCTGCGCTGCCACACGGGGCGTTGCCCGACGGGCGTCGCCACGCAGTCGCGCTGGCTGATGCACGGCCTGGACCCCACGCTCAAGTCGGCGCGCATGGCCAACTACGTGGTCGCGCTGCGCGCGGAGATCCTCGCCCTGTCGCGCTCGTGCGGCGTCGCGCACCCGGCGCTGGTGACGCCTGCGCACATCGAGATCGTCACAGAGCGCTACGGCTCCGCCGACCTCGTCGACGTGTTCGGCTACGAGCCGGACTGGCCCGTGCGCCCGTCTACCGTCGCGCTTTGAGTTTCGACCACTCGGCCTTGTGCACGCGCTTGGCCGCCTGGTAGTCGGCGAGCGCCTGCGGCGAGTCGACATCGCCGAGCGTGGGGTGACCGGGCACGAGCTCGGAAGCGGTGGCCACACCGAAGCGTTTGGCGAGGACCGCTCCGAGCGACTTGACCTTCATCTCGCCGAAGCCGGGCAGCGCGGCAAGGTTGGCGCGCAGCTCGTCCGCGTCGGCGGCGTCCGTCCACACCCGCGCGGCGTCGCCGTCGTAGCGGTCGCGCACGTACACCGCCAGCTCGTGCACGCGCTGGGCCATCGAGCCGGGGAAGCGGTGGATCGCCGGTTTCTCGCGGAACAGCGGCTCGAGGTCGGCTGCCGCCAGCGTCGCGGCGTCGATCGAGCCGAGGCGCTCCTTCAGGGCCAGGGGACCTGAGAAGGCCTTTTCCACCGTGACCTGCTGATCCAACGCGAAGCCGATGAGCAGCGCCATCGGATCCGACGCGATCAGCGCGTTCGCCTCTTCGGAGTCAGTGAAGTACAGGTGGTCGGGCATCTGTCAATCGTATAGACGGCTCGGTCCCCCGCGCTGCCCGCTGCTCGCGCGGATGGTCATCGACCGCCGGAGGGCCGGGCTGCGGCCGCCGCGGCCACGTAGAGGACGGCCTGCGCGCGCGCGACGGCGCCGACGGCGGCGTCGGGGGGCAGCAGCTCGGGATGGTGCAGCGGACGCGTGGTGAAGCCCTCCGCCCCGTCGAGCCCCACGAACGCCATCGCAACGGGTGCGAGCGCGCCGAAGAACGCGAAGTCGTCCGACCCGCACGAGCGCCACTCCGGCGCCGCCGACAGGCCCGCGCGGGTGAGCAGCTCGCGCGCCCGCGCGACGATGCCGGGGTCGTTCTCGAGCGCCGGCTCGCCGGGCACGAGCTCGACGCTCGCGCGGCAGCCGTGCGCCGCCGCGACCGCGCCGGCCACCTCGTCGACCATCTCGCGCAGCGCGAGCCGGTCCTGTGGCCGATGCGCGCGCAGCGCCCCGCGCGCGCACGCGCGCGCGGGAATCACGTTCTCCGCGCTGCCGCCCTCGAGCACGCCGACCGTCAGCGACGCGGGGCTCAGCGGGTCGATCCGCCTGGACGCCTGCGCGTGCAGCGCGACCACGACCTGCGCGAGCGCGAGGATCGGGTCGCGGCCGTGGTGCGGGTAGGCGCCGTGCGAGGGCTCGCCCTCGACGACGATCGCGAACACGTCGCACGACGCGTTGATCGTGCCCGGGTCCAGCGCGACGGTGCCCCACCGCTGCTCCGGGTGCACGTGCGCCGCCACCACCGCCGCCGGCGCCAGCGCCGCCAGCGGGCCCTCGGCCAGCTCCTGCGCGCCTGAGGGGTAGGCCTCCTCGCTCGGCTGGAAGACCGCCAGCAGCGGCGCCGGCAGCGCCTCGCCGAGCCCGCGCGCGGCGCGCGCCAGCGCCACCAGCGCCGCCATGTGCACGTCGTGCCCGCACGCGTGCATCGCCTCGCCGCTCGCCGCGAACGGCGCGTCCGTGCGCTCCCTGATCGGCAGCGCGTCGAGCTCCGCGCGCACCGCCACCGGCGCGCCCGCGGACCCGCCGCCAGCGGTCGGCGCCGTAGCGCTGCCGTCAGGGTCTATGAGGGCGAGCAGCCCGGTGCCGGCGACCGCCTCGCATGTCACCGGCAGCTCGGCGGCGATGCTCGCCGCCGTCCGCCGCTCCTCATGCGCGAGCTCGGGCTCGGCGTGCAGCCGGTGGCGCAGCTCGACCGCGCGCGGGAGCTCGCGCTCGACGGCGTCCAGCAGCCGCGCCAGCAGCGCGTCGTCAGTAGATCGCGGCATAGCGCCTGCACAGCTCCTCGAGGTCCACATCCGTGGCGGCGTCGAGCTCGGCTCGCTTTACGCTCGTGTAGGCGTCGTAAAGCAGCGGCGTCATCCAGCCGCGGACGGTGTCGTCGTCGGCGAGCGCCCGCAAGGCCTCGCCGAGCGTCGCCGGCAGCGCCCCCACGCCGAAGCGCTCGGCCTCCCGCTCGTCGAGCTGCGCGGGGTCGCGGTCGAGGATCGCCGGCGCCGGCAGCTGCGCGCGCACGCCCTCCAGGCCAGCACCCACGATCGCGCCGAGGGCCAGGTACGGGTTGGCGCTGGCGTCCGCGCCGCGGTACTCCAGGCGCAGCTGGCCGGCCGCGTCGACGTCCGCGAGCTCGACCACCGGCGGGATCCGCAGCAGCGCCTCGCGGTTGCGCTGCGCCAGGCACACCGCTCCGGCGCTCCAGCGGTGCGGCTGCAGGCGCGCCCCCGACACGGGGCTCGCGGCGGTGAGCGCGCTGAGCGCGCGCGCGTGGCGCAGGATCCCCGCCGCGAAGCGCCCGCCGAGCTCGCTCAGGCCCGCCGGCCGGGCGGCGTCGTACAGCAGCGGAGCGCCGTCCGCGTCCAGCAGGCTCAGGTGGATGTGCACGCCGTTGCCCGCCTGCTCTGGGTCGTTCAGCGGCGCGAAGCTCGCGCGCGCTCCCTGCCGCCTTGCGACCTCGCGCACGACCTCCCTCAGCACGACCGCGCGATCGGCGCTCGCGACGCCCTCCGCGGCCGCCACCGGGATCTCGAACTGGTGCGGCGCGTACTCGGCGAAGATGCGCTCCGGCTGGACTCCCGCCTGCACCAGCGCGCCCATCGCCCGCCGGGGGAACGGTTCGGCCCGACGCAGGGCGTCCAGCGAGAACGGCAGCGCCGGCGGCTGGGAGCCGGAGATCGACGGCGCGCGGTTGGCATCGTCGGGCGCCACGAGCTGGAACTCGTGCTCGAAGCTCGCCACGAGTCGCGCGCCCAGCTCCCGCTCGAGCTCGTGCAGGGCCTCGCGCAGGAAGCTCCGCGTGCAGCACTCCCACGGTCGGCCGTCCGTCTCCACGATGTCGCACAAGAGCAGCTCGAGCGCGCCGGCGGCGCCGTCGGACTCCACCAGCACGCGGGTGCTCGCGTCGGGCAGCAGGCGCAGGTCGCCGGTCGACCCGAACGGGTTGGGCTCTGCGACCGGGCCGAGGGGGGTGAGCGCCTGGTTGGCCGGCACCCAGCCGACGCCCGCGCGCAGGCTCTCCTCGAGCTCGCTCGCGCGCACCGCGCGCCCGCGCACGATCGCGCCGAGGTCGCAGCACACGAGCGCGATCAGATCGTCGGCATCGGCCAGATCCCCAGTCCCCGCCTGCCCGCCCCCGTTCACGGCGGCGTCTCGCCGGTCGCCGTGCCGTTGTCCCACAGGCTCTCGCTCAACCCGAGCGCTGCCGCGCCCGCGCGCACGGCGGCGGCGTCCTCGCTGGACACGACCACGATCATGCCCCCCGCCGGCATGTCGCGCCGCTCGAGCGCCTTCGCCAGACGCTCCTGCGGCTGCATGTGCACGCCGCCGTCGCCGAGCGCCGGGTACGTGTCGGCCACCGCGTACAGGTTGCCGGCGGGCCCGTGCACGCGCGCGACGACGCACGCGAAGTGGCCCACGTCCCAATCCGGCGGTGGGCCGTCCAGCGCGCCGTCGAACAGGTACGCGAGCAGCTCCTCGACGCTCGCGTGGCCGCCCCATAGATGGCGGGTGGCGAAGTTCGCCACGAGCGTCACCGGGCGCTCGCACGCGCAGCCGAGGTCGAACAGGCCGCCGAGCGTGCTCGCCGTCCATGGACCCGTGTATGGGATCGCGACGACCGCGCCGGCCCCGAGGCGGACGATCGCGTCGAGCAGGCCCGCCGCGGTCGTCCCCGACAGGTCGGGGTCGTCGATGGACGGGAGCGCCAGGCGGTAGTCGCGCCTCCCCGGTTCGCCGTGCGGGAGCACTCCTGCCGCGCGCGCGCCCGCCACGACGCTGCCGGCCGCGAGCGCCACCTCGTCCTGGTCCACCGGCACGCCGTCGCGCTCGCCGATGCCGGCGGCGCGCAGCGCCAGCGCGCCGCAGAACGCGCCGCACAGATCGTCGCGCTGGGGCAGCTCGCGGGCGTGGACGGCAAGCAGCTCCCGGGCACCCGGGAGGAGCGTCATCTCCAGCTGGTCGAGGCTCGGCATCAGCCCCAATCTACTGGGCGCGCGGCCGTCCGCCCGGCGTGCGCGCGGTCATCCGTCCGATGCGCGCGCGACCATTCGTCCGTCCCTGTCAAGGGGCGAGGGGAGCCGGTCAGCGGGAGGTGTCATGGGGTGCTGCAAACAACTGTCTGCCTGTGTCCGGGAGACGCCGCGCGCGGTCGTAAACAGTTGTCTGCTTCCGCTTGACAGAACAGGAGATCTCTGCGACAGTGCGAATCGTACTGCCCAGGGAGCGAAATACTCCCATGCTATGACAATAGAGTACATGAACGTCTTTCGATCATCAAGTCGGCTCCGTTAGCCGGTTACCAATCGACAAAGGAGCAGTGAGAGAACGTGCATCGCGTCATCAAGTTTGGCCTGGTCCTGATCGCCGCGCTCGGGGTGGCCGGCGTCAGCGCCGTCTCTGTCTCCGCCTCGGGTCATGAATTCTATGCGAGCAAAACGGGCAAAACGAAAAGCAAATCGACGGATGCGCAGGTGTTCAAAACCGGCGCTGGCACGCTCGAATGCATGGAAGTGGTCGGCTCCGGCACGATCACGGAAGGGCTCTCGACCGCGCACAAAGAAGTGTTCACGTACAGCGGCTGTATAGCCTTCGGCAGCAAAGTAAAAGTCTCGGCCGCGCACTTCGAATTCCAGGCCAACGGGCCGGTGAAGCTCGAAAACGAAGTCACGATCGAACCCACCAACGAAGAATGCAAAGTCGTGATCCCTTCGCAGACGCTCGAAAAAGCGACGTACGAAAACAAGTCCGGCGGCAAGGTCCAGGCGGAAGCGAACGCCTTCAAAATCCACTCCAAACCGTCAGGCGGCTCCTGCGGAAGCACGGAAAACCTCGAAGGCAGCTACAACGGCGCGGCGCTGGGCGAACTCGAAGGCGGTACGCTCGAATGGAAATAGCCCCGTCGCGGGGGTAGAGGAGGGGGAAGGCGAGGCTCGGAGGCCGCCGACAGGCGGCTGCCGGGCCTCGAGTCGGGGGCTCCGAACGGACCGTAGCGGCGCGGCGGGAGGCGCGCGAGGCTAGACTACGGCCGGGAGAGGAGGCACCATGGGCGGAATGTCGCTTTGCGGCGGATCGATCGGTAGTCGGCCGTACGCGCTGAGCGCGTGCCTGCTCGTGCTCGTCGCCGTCTGGGTGGGTGGCGTCGCGGCGGCGCCCGCGAACGCGGCGAGCTGTGCCAACGCCCAGTTCCGCTCGGGGCCCTCCGAACACCTGCCCGACTGCCGCGCCTACGAGCAGGTCTCGCCCGTCGAAAAGGACGGGCAGGACGCGATGACGCTGCTGCCGCTGCGTCCCGCGCAGGCATCCCCATGCGAACCCGGCGAACCGTGTACGGTCGCGTACATGAACGTCGGGGCGGCCTTTGACGGCGCGTTGGGGAATGACTTCCCCAACGCGTACCTGGCCACGCGAGGCGCCCGGGGCTGGCAGACGACGCCCCTGACGCCGCCGACGCCGCAGGCTCCGACGAACGGCAAGGCCGGAGTCGCTTACGCCTTCTCGGAAGACCTCTCGCATACGGCCCTGCGCGTCCCGTTGCAGCCGCTGACCGCAAACGCGCCGGCTGGCGTCGACAACTTGTTCCTGCGTCAGCCGGATGGCGCCTACTCGCTCGTGACCGCGAGCGCCCCGGCGGAACCGCCTCATTCCGGGTGCACGCTGTGCTTCGAAGAAGAAGACGTGCCAGCGTTCGCCGGCGCGTCCACCGACTTCAGCCACGTGATCTTCGAGGCGAACGACAGCCTCGTCGCAGGCGCGCCCGGCGAAGGCGTCGAAAATCTCTACGAAGCGGTCAACGAACACGTGCGGCTCGTCGGGATCCTGCCCGACGGCACGATTCCCGAACAGGGTGCGACGGCCGGCGGCGGGATCCGTGCGGTCAGCGAACACACGCATGATCTCGCACACGCGATCTCGCAGGACGGGTCGCGCGTCCTGTTTGAGGCGGCGGCCGATGGTGGCGCCCCGGATCCGGGGCAGGCAGGCGACACGGAGCTCTACGACCGCCTCGACGGCGTCTCGACTGTCGAGGTCTCCGCGCCGGCACCCGGCGCCGAACCGGCCGACTGCGAAACAGCGGACCGAATCTGCGATCCCGGGTCCGCGCGGTTCTGGGCGGCGTCGGACGACGGCTCGTTCGTCTATTTCACGAGCAAAGCTGCGCTCACGAAGGAGTCGAACACGGGCCCCGAAGAAGCCTCGGGAGAAGAAGATGCGGGCAACGACCTCTACCGCTATGACGGCGAAACAGGCGTGCTGACCGATCTCACGGTTGACACCGGAGATGCCAATGGTGCGAGCGTCCTCGGCGTCGTGGGCAGCTCCGGTGATGGCTCATACGTCTACTTCGTCGCCGAAGGCGACCTCGGCGGCGACGCCGAAAGCGGGAAGCCGAATCTCTATGTGTGGCACGGGACGGACGCTGGGCAGGGCACGGTGACGTACATCGCGACGCTGCGGGCGCCGACGAGCAAAGAAGCGGAAGACATCGAAGCGATGGCAGCCGGTGCGTTCGAATATCACAGCGACATCGCCGACTGGACGAGCCGCCCCACCGAGTCGCAGGCGTACATGACGCCCGACGGCAGGCATCTCGCGTTCATGTCGGTCGAACGGTTGACCGGCTACGACAACGAAGACCAGGTCACGGGCGAGGCGGATCACGAGGTGTTCGAGTACAGCGCCGAAACGGGGCGACTCGTGTGCTCGTCGTGCGACGCGGGCGACGTGCGGCCGCTCGGCAGCGCGTTCATCGGCGCGAAGCTGGGCGAACGGGTGAGCAGTCCCTTCCATCAGGCGCGGAGCCTCAGCGACGACGGCAGCCGCCTGTTCTTCTCCTCTCCAGACCAGCTCGTGTCCGGGATCTCGGGCGGAAGCACGAGGGTGTTCGAGTACGAGGACGGCGCTGTGGAGCTGATCTCGGGCACGGAAAGCGGCGGCGGCGCCGTCTTCCTCGACGCGAGCGCCAGCGGCGACGACGTCTTCTTCGCAACCCGCGAACGGCTCGTGCAGGGCGACACCGACGAGCTCGTCGACGTCTACGACGCGCGCGTCGACGGAGGCCTTGCGGAACCGCCGGCGCTGATGCCCTGTCAGGGCGGCGCCTGCCGGGAAGCGCTCACCCTGCCGCCTTTGGTCTCCGCTCCGGCTTCGGCGTCGTTCGCCGGTGCAGGAAACCTCGCGCCGGCGGCTCCAGCGAAGGCAACGCGCGAGCAACTGCTCTCGCGCGCCCTCGCCCTGTGCAGGAAGCTGAGGAGCAGGAAGCGGCGCTCGACCTGCACCGAGGTGGCGCGCAGACGCTACGCGTCCAAAGCCAAGCGGGCCCGCCACGGCCCCGTGCCGGAGCGCAGCCGGCCGCGAACGTGAGCAGTCCGCGCCGCCGGTGCGTCGGCGGCATCCGGCTCCGGATCGAACGCTTCGGGCGCATCGCGCGGCTGCCCGCGCTCGTCCTCGCCGCGAGCGGAGCCGTCCCGGCGACGGCGGCTGCCCAGAGCCCGCACTGGAGCATCCTTTCCGAGTCTCAACCGACGTACTTCAAGGCGGGCGATACCTCCGACGCGTACGTCCTGATCGTCCGCAACGATGGCGCAGGGCCCACGACGCACGGCAGCGTCGTGACCGTTGCCGACACGCTGCCCACCGGGGTCACGGCGACGGGCGTATCGGCCCGCGGCGAAGCGGCCAACGGGAATGGGTCGCCCAAATACAAAATGACGTGCGCGATCACGCCGGTGACTTGCACATACGAAGAAGACGCCTCGCACGGAGCGGTGCTGGCCGGGGCGACAATCGTCGTGACGATCACCGTGTCGGTCGAAGCGGGCGTAAAGACCTTGGAAGCGAACTCCGCGACCGTGTCAGGCGGCGGCGCGCCGAGCGCGTCCACGGAAGCGAAAGCGGCGCCGATCGACGTCGAACCCGTTCCATTCGGACTCTCGCTGTTCGACGCCGGCATCGCCGGAGAAGGCGGCGACGCCGAGACGCAGGCCGGCGCGCATCCGTACGAGCTCACCACGAGCCTTGCCTTCAACGTCAGCGCGCGTGAAGGACCGCCCCGCGAAGAGCCGCTTGCAGACGCCGCTCCGAAGGATCTAGAAGTGGCGTTTCCGCCGGGGCTGATCGGCAACCCAAACGCCGTCCCGCAGTGCAGCCAGCAGGCGTTCCTCGAACTGGAAGTGCTGAACTGCCCACTCGACAGCCAGGTCGGCACGGTCAAGCCGTTCTTCTACGGCTCGTTCCCGTCGGCGGTGTACCCCGTCTACGACGTCGTCCCG
>Ga0181518_10001385_pt1 | contig 24873 bp, 18 predicted proteins | sample PEATcosm2014_Bin_28_FD_119751 | JGI IMG/M metagenome (GOLD analysis project Ga0181518, IMG submission 119751) | Peatland microbial communities from MTU Mesocosm Facility, Houghton, MI, USA - PEATcosm2014_Bin01_60_metaG | ecosystem: Environmental > Terrestrial > Soil > Wetlands > Peat | place...
GTGTCGTAGGCCCTGCTGGTCTTGATGGCGTGGTCGAAAATCGTCGGGTTAGAGGTCAGACCGGTGATGGAGAGCTCATCAATGTAGCGCTTGAGCGTCCCGGTGTTAAGCAAGTCGCGGGTGATGTTGTCGAGCCAGAGGCTCTGGCCAAGGTTGTGCAGTAGTTTAGTCGCTTTCATTTGTTTTGTTTAATGTGAGTGGAGCGTTCGCTCGGAAGTTAATGACCGAACCTGGGGGGCCGCCAATGGGCGGCCAGGAATCAGGTCGGGCAAATCATAAGACAGCAGGTCGGAGATGCGTTCCACCGTCACGTCCGCCGCCGGATAGGAGGCGAGGACTATCGGATCGAGGGCAAACTGTCCTTGCCGGGGGAACACTGTCGTTACGCGGTTACCCCAAGCCTTCTTGACGGCGGTTAGGATGCGCAGCTTGTCGTCCACCAGCACGTAGTGCTCAGCGGGATACCGCTGCTCGATATTCTGCAGGGCCTCCTCTTTGTGGATATAAATAAGGACGTGGCCTTCGACAGTCTCGAAAATGCCGGAACGTTGGACCTTGCGCGGCTGGAACACCATATCGCCGTCCGTGAGGATGACCGTGCGGCCCCACTCGCGGAAACGTTCCAGCACCTCGAGCGCGCCGGGATAGAGCCGGTTGGCGAATGGGTAATCAACCAGGAAGTTGGCTGCCGTTACCAGGTGGGGCTCGTAGGGGTGCTCAATGCGAAAGCGCTGGAGAGCCCCCAGATAATCGCAGTAGCCCAACTCCTCAAATAGCTCCTCCTGGATCGCCCAGAACCTGTCTCGGCATTGGGTGCCGAACTCGCGCTCAATGTGATGTTTAAGGTCGGCTTGAATGCGGTCGTTCTCCAACAGGGTGTCATCGACATCCACCAGGAAGACCATGGGCGAGGATTTACTCATGGCACAGCCCTTTCGGTTTGGTTTCCAATGGCATTCCGCAGATCAACGGCCCGGCCACACGCCAAGGTCAAGTTGCGCAAGCGCTCAAAGATCGGCCCCCTCAACATTTGCTCGGTGCAGCGCCAGCGCCAGTTGCCAGCGGGTGTGCCGGGCACGTTCATGCGGCCCTCCACACCCAGATTCAACAAGTCCTGCAGTGGAGCGATGGCGAGGCCCGACTTCGAGGACCACACCGACCGGATAAAGTCCCAGGCGACTTCGCCAGTCCCGCCGCCTGCCTTTGCCGCGTAACTCCTGGCGGCCTGGCGCACATTCTCCGGCAGAGATTCGAACCAGCCGCGAGTGGTGTTATTGTCGTGCGTCCCCGTATAGGCAACTGTGTTCGGGCCGTAATTGTGGGGAAGATGCGGATTGCCCGGATTGCCATCGAAGCCGAACTGGAACACGCGGATACCCGGCAGCTCGAATTTGTCGCGAAGCGCAACCACATCGGGAGTGATGATGCCGAGATCCTCGGCAATGAAACGCAGATGGCCCAACTCCGCCCGGACCGCCTCAAAGAAAGCAGCGCCGGGGCCGGGGATCCAATGCCCGGGTTCAGCGGTTTTAGCCGTGGGCGGAACATGCCAGGCGGCGCAAAACGCCCGGAAATGGTCAAGCCGGATCAGGTCCACGTGCGCCAGCAACGACTTCAGGCGGTCAATGCACCAACGATAACCCGAGCGACGAAGGGCTTCCCAGTCATATACCGGGTTGCCCCAGAGCTGACCTTTGGCACTGAAATAATCAGGAGGCACGCCGGCCACGAACTGTGGCCGGAGATTGGCATCGAGTTGGAAGCACTCGGGGTTGGCCCAAACATCGCTGGAATCGAGCGACACGAAGAAAGGCAGATCTCCGATGAGGAACACGCCGCGTTCGTGGGCATACTCCTTCAACCGGTTCCCCTGGCGGGCCACCAAAAACTGCCCGAACCGACTTTCGTTGATCTGGCCGGCCAGGTCGTGACGCGCTCGCGCCATGGCCAAAGAATTGCGCCTGACCAGGTCCTCGGGCCAATCGAGGAACGTAGCGCCTCCCATGCGCGCCTTCAAAGCACGAAATAGCGCGTAGTCGTCCAACCAATGAGCCTCGTCCGAACCGAATCGCTCGAAATCGGCCCTTAGCTCCGGGCGGCCGGAGGAGTCAAAATTGCGCCAGGCCTGGCCGAGCAACCGGTGCTTGAAAGCGATTACCGCGTCAAAATCAACCGCGCTCTCTGGGAGGCGCCGGCCCGCTTCACAATCGCTTGGGCTGAGCAATCCATCTTCGATCAGAAGGTCCGGGCTGACCAGCAGTGAATTGCCCGCAAACGAGGACAGGGACGAGTAAGGCGAGTTGCCACACCCGGTTGGCCCCAGCGGCAGCGCCTGCCACCACCTCTGGCCGGCATCGTGGAGCCGGCCCACCCACTCAAAGGCGGCCGGCCCCAGGTCTCCAATGCCGTATGGCGAGGGCAGCGACGTCACATGCACCAGCACCCCGGAGCTACGGCGCCCAGGCCTGAACGGCGGAAGCGTGGCTTGATGCTCGAAGAACGAGTTGTTCATGACACCGGGCATGGTTGCACGTTCCAGATTTCGCTCGCATACTCGGCGATAGTGCGGTCACTGGAGAACTTCCCTGAGCCGGCGACGTTTAGGATGGCCTTGCTGGCCCAGGCCTTGGGTTCACGGAACAAATCCATGAGCCGCTGATCGGCTTCCAGGTAGGACTTCAAGTCCGCCAGGTGCAGATAGTAGTCGCCGTGGGTGAGCAGCGCGTCCAGGATGGGCGAGAAGATGCCAGGCTCCTTGGGGCTGAAGTGGTTGGCAGCGACCAAATCCAGAGCCTGTTTCGTTTCCGGTTCGTTCTCGTAGTGCCAACGGGGATTGTACCAACCACGCGAATTGACCACCTGCTCCGCCGTCCGGCCGAACAGGAAAAAGTTCTCCTCGCCCGCCTCCTGGGCCATTTCGATAGTGGCCCCATCCCGGGTGCCGATAGTCAGGGCGCCGTTCATCATGAATTTCATGTTGCTGGTGCCGCTGGCCTCATAACCGGCAGTCGAGATTTGATTGGACACATCGCTGGCCGGGATGAGCCGTTCAGCGAGGCTCACACAATATTCCGGCAGGAACAGGACTTTGATCCGTCCACGCATGGCCGGGTCCGCATCAATGACGGCGCCAAGATTGTTGATGAATTTGATAATGACCTTGGCGAACTGGTAAGCGGGCGCTGCTTTTCCCGCGAACAGAAAGGTCCGCGGCGGCAAATCCAGTTTGGGATTCGCGCGCAGGCGATTGTAGAGCACGACCACGCGCAGCGCGTTGAGCAGTTGCCGCTTGTATTCGTGGATGCGCTTGACCTGGCAGTCAAATATGGTGTCCGGATCGACAACCTGGCCGCTGGCCTGCTTGAGCCAGTCGGCGAACTTCACCTTCGCTTCGCGAGCGGCGCGGAGGAACGACTGCTGAAAGCTCGAATCGGCGGCCAATGGTTTGAGCCGGCGCAACTCGTTCAGATCGACAACCCAACGGTCGTCGATGGCCTCGGTGATGGCGTGGGCGAGCGGGGGATTGGCCAACAACAACCAACGCCGGGGTGTGACGCCATTGGTCTTATTGTTGAAGCGTTCGGGGAAGAGCTCGGCCAGGTCCTTGACTGTGACCGTTCGCAGCAGGCCCGAATGAATCGCCGCCACGCCGTTGGTGCTGTGCGAGCCGACGATGGCAAGATTGGCCATGCGGACTTTCCGAACGGGTCCTTCTTCGATGAGGCTGACGTTTGCCACCCGCGCTTCATCCCCAGGGTAGCGCGACCGAACGTCATCCAGGAGCCGGCGGTTGATCTCAAAAATAATCTCCAGGTGCCGCGGCAGCATGTCCTGAAACCATTGGACTGGCCATTTCTCGAGCGCTTCCGGAAGCAGGGTATGGTTGGTGTAAGCCAAGACTTTCCTGGTTAGGTTCCACGCCTGGTCCCAGTCCAGATGCGCTTCGTCCAGCAAGATTCGCATCAGCTCCGGTACTGCCATCGAGGGATGAGTGTCGTTGAGCTGAATCGCTACTTTTTCGGGCAGTTGATTCCAGTCGTCGTTAGTCTGGCGGAAGCGCCGCACCAGGTCGCCAAGGGAACAGGCGACCAGGAAGTATTCCTGGATGAAGCGCAGGCCCTGGCCGAAGCTGGTTGAATCATCCGGATACAGCACCCGCGTGAGCGATTCCGCCGCCAAAGTCTCCGCGACGGCGCTGACGAAGTCGCCGTGGCTGAATACTTTGAAATCGAAGGAGTCGGGGGTAGTTGCCGCCCAGAGGCGGAGGGTGTTGACGGTCTTGCCGCCAAAGCCCACGACCGGCCGGTCGTACGGCACACCGATTAACTTGGAGGGCCGGCCAGGAACGGGTTGCAAGCTCCCGCCACGCACCTCGAACGAGCAGTTCAACGGCACTTCGATTTTCTCGTGAGGCCGGGCCACCTCCCAGGGGTCCGGGTTGCGCAACCAATTGTCCGGCTGTTCCTGCTGCCAGCCGTCCTTGATGCTCTGTTTGAAGATGCCGTATTCGTACCGGAGGCCATAGCCCATTGCTGGCAGCGACATCGTGGCCATGGAATCCAGGAAGCACGCGGCCAAACGTCCCAACCCGCCGTTGCCCAGGCCGGCGTCCGGTTCCTGTTCCAGCATTTCCACCGGATCAACGTGCTCCTGCTTCGCTGCTTGCCGGGCGATCGGCTCGAGCAGAAGATTGGTGATGTTATTAGCGAGTGAGCGCCCGATCAGATACTCCATCGAGAGGTAATAGATCCGCTTGGGATTTCTTTGCGTGTACTGTTCTTCAGTCCGGACCCAGCGTTGTGACAAGACATCGCGCAATGACCGGGCCAGCGCTTCAAAACGCTCCCGCGGGCCCGCAGCTTGGGGAGCGATCACATTGTCAAAAACCAGGTGTCGCTGATACGAGGCGTTGGGTGAACCTGAGAATTGGATCGGGCCACAGCCATAATACTGGGCGAGCTTGGCTAGCCTGTCGGGTCCGTCCGCAACTGGATTGTCCGCGACTGGCGGAGGTTGCGGTTTTGATCTGGCAGATGGCGCAGATCCTTCAGATTTGGGCAACCGTCCAGGAGTTCGAGTCGGCGGGGAAACAGGTTTCAGTTTCGAGTTATCCATATTTTTCTTCTTCAGTTTGTCTTCAACATGGAGGCGACTGCGGATCACCGGTTGTCTGGCCAGGTCCACCCGTCCATCTCCGGCTTGTCGATGCCGTTCTCATAGGCGTAGGCCTGGCATTCGAGCTGCATGACACGCAGCTTTTCCTTGGCGTGAGCGCCGGAGACGCGCAGGGCCGGCACCCGATCAATTACGTCCATCGCTATGGTGAACCGGTCAACCTGGTTGCGAATGGCCAGGTCGAGCGGAGTGTTGATGTTGCCTTTCTCTTTGTAGCCGCGGACGTGCAAGTTCTTATGGTTGGTGCGGCGGTACGTGAGCCGGTGAATCAGCCAGGGATAGCCGTGAAAGTTAAAGATGATGGGTTTGTCCTCCGTGAACAGCGTGTCGAAGTCCCGGTCGGACAGACCGTGCGGATGCTCGCTCGACGGGGTAAGCCGGAAGAGGTCGACCACATTGACGAATCGAATCTTCAGGTTGGGGAAGTGTTCCCGCAACAGGATGATGGCCGCTAGCGACTCCTTGGTGGGGATGTCTCCGGCGGAGGCCATCACCACATCCGGCTCCGTTCCCTCGTCGTTGCTCACCTGGGGCCAAATGCCGAGCCCTTTAGTGCAGTGCACAATGGCCTGGTCCATGGTCATGTATTGGAGATGCTTCTGTTTGTCCGAAACGATCACGTTGATATAGTTGGTGCTTTTGAGGCAGTGATCCGCCACGCAGAGCAGCGAGTTGGCGTCCGGCGGCAGATAGATACGGCAAACTTCGGGGCTCTTGTTCACCACGAGATCAAGGAAGCCCGGGTCCTGGTGCGTGAAACCGTTGTGGTCCTGCCGCCAAACCGTTGAGGTAATCAGCAGGTTGAGCGATGAGATCGGCGCCCGCCAGGACAACCCGCGGCAGCTCTCCAGCCACTTAGCGTGCTGGTTGAACATTGAGTCAATCACATGGACGAAAGCCTCGTAGGTGGAGAAGAACCCGTGACGTCCGGTGAGCAGATAACCTTCGAGCCAGCCTTCGAGCGTGTGCTCCGAAAGCAGCTCCATGACCCGGCCGTCCGGCGCCAGTTCGCCGCCGTCGGCATCTTCAGGCAGGTAATCGGCCAGCCATAGTTTCTTGCTGGCCTCATAAACGGCATCGAGCTTGTTGGAAGCGGTTTCGTCGGGTCCGAAGACGCGGAAGCTCTGCATGTTGTTGCGCATGATGTCCCGCAAAAAGCGCCCCAGAGGCCGCGTGTTCTCGGCCGTTGTCTTACCCGGGGCATCCACTTTGACCGCGTAGTCCCGGAAATCCGGCAAGCGGAGCGGCTTGCGCAGCAATCCGCCATTGGCATGAAGATTGGCGCTGATGCGGCGGGTGCCTTGCGGCGCAAGGGCTTTGAGTTCCGGGATTAACCGACCGGTCTTGTCGAACAACTCTTCAGGCCGGTAACTGCGCAGCCAATCTTCCAACTGCTTTAAATGGGCCGGATTTTCCCGCACCCCCGCCAACGGCACCTGGTGCGACCGCCAAAAGCCTTCGACTTTGTGTCCGTCCACCTCTTTGGGGCCCGTCCAGCCTTTGGGGCTCCGCAGAACGATCATGGGCCACCGGGCGCGGGTCGCTTTGCCGTTGGTGCGTGCTTCTTGCTGGATGCGCCGGATTTCGAGCACACAGTTCTCGAGGGTCGCGGCCATCTTCTGGTGCATGTCTTGCGGATCGGTGCCCTCGACGAAATAAGGCATCCACCCATACCCCACAAAGAGACTTTCCAACTCGTCGTGGGAGATGCGGGAAAGCACGGTGGGATTGTTGATCTTATAGCCGTTGAGCTGCAGGATTGGCAGCACCGCGCCATCCCGGATCGGGTTCAAGAACTTGTCCGAATGCCAGGCGGCGGCCAGTGGACCGGTTTCGGATTCTCCATCTCCAACCACGACGGCCACCAGCAGGTCGGGATTGTCGTACGCGGCGCCGAAGGCATGAGAGACGCTATAGCCCAACTCGCCGCCCTCGTGAATCGAACCGGGAGTTTCCGGTGTGCAGTGACTGCCGATCCCACCGGGGAAAGAAAACTCCTTGAAGAACTCGCGCATTCCTACCTCATCCTCGCCCTTATTGGGGTAAACCTCCGAATAAGTGCCCTCGAGGTAGGCCGGGGCCAGCACGCCGGGCGCGCCGTGCCCCGGTCCGGCCATGAAGATCGTGTTCAGATCATACTTTTTGATCAGCCGGTTGAGATGGATGTAAATGAAGCTTAAACCTGGACTGGTACCCCAGTGCCCGAGCAACCGCTGCTTGATATGATCCAGTTTTAGCGGTTCGCGCAGCAGTGGATTAGCGCGCAGATAGATCATCCCCGCCGCCAGGTAATTGCACGCCCGCCAGTAGGCGTCCATCTTGCTGAGTTCATCCTTGGACAATACGGGTGACGGCGCCAGGCTTGTTTTGTCGCGCCGAGTCACTTTTCGATCGTCTATTACAATTGCGGTTTCTCTCGTATTCATGCTTTCTTTCTTACTGTTCGGATCATCGACCCGAACCGGTTGTTTTGGTGTTAAACGGTTTTGGTCGTTGCTGTTAATTGTCTCGGGGGGATATTCTCGGTTCCTCCTTCGGAACGAATCAGTCGCGTGGTCTCGCGCACAATCGTCAAATCTTCCCTGGTCGCAATGACCAGGATCCGCCCGGGGGCGCCATGACGAGCGACATCGGCATCGGGCTTGGAGCGCGCATTGGCGGTAGTATCGAGTTCCAACCCCAAATGGCCCAGGTTTTCGCAGATTAGCTCCCGGACTTGCGCGGAGTTCTCGCCCACTCCGGCGGTGAAGACCAATCCATCAACTCCGCCCAGGGTCGCGGCCATCGCTCCGATGGTTTGCACGAGACGGTGGATATAGACCTCCAAGGCCAGCCGAGCGTCAGCACTGTTCGGGGCTTCCTTCAGAATCTGGCGCATGTCCGAGGAAATCCCCGAGACGCCGAGCAGGCCCGATTCATGGTTCAATGCATAGTCGAGTTGTTCCACAGTGAGTCCTTTGCGTCGCAAGAGATAGAGCAGCACGCCCGGATCAAGACTTCCGCTGCGAGTACCCATGATGGCTCCTTCCATCGGCGTAAAGCCCATGGACGTATCCATACAAACGCCGTTGCGGACGGCTGAGACGGACGCGCCATTGCCCAAATGCGCAATGACGAGCCGGGACCCGCTGCGACCCAACATCTCAGCGGCCCGCCTGGCGCAGTAGGCGTGGCTTAACCCATGAAATCCGTACCGATGAATTCCCCACGCTGTCGTCCAGGCCCGCGGGAGGGCGTAGGTTTGCGCTGCCGCAGGCAGAGTGGTGTGGAAAGCGGTGTCGAATACGCCGATCTGTGGGACCCAAGGCAGAGCTTGCTCGATGGCCTGAATGCCTCGCAGGCTGGCCGGGTTGTGCAGCGGCGCCAGTTCGCTCAATTCGCTGATGGCGCACTTGACCTCGGGCGTAATCCTTACCGCCTCGGTGAACCGCTTGCCTCCGTGAACCACGCGGTGCCCGACCGCGTCAATGTCCTGGATGCCCTGCAAAGGGGCCGACGGTCCGGCCTGCAGATCCGCCAGAATGCGCGCAAGCGCGTCGGTATGCTCGTGCAGGTGCAGTTCCTCCCGAATCTCTGGCTGGCCGGGGCGCCGGAAAACCAGTCGTGTCGGCCGGGTCGTCCAATCAATGCTGCCCTCGGCCAGAGTCAGTTCCTGCTCCGCCTCAACAAGGCTGAATTTGAGGCTGCTGGAACCGGAGTTGCAAACGAGGATTTTCATGGATCATTTTCAGGAAGCGCCGTCATCCCACGTTGCAGTGAAGATGAAGACGTAACCGGCCAAAAACCAAAGCAGTATGAGCATCTGTTCCTCCGGGGTTATGAGATGCCTCTCTTGAAGGATGCGAGCCCCTCTAAAGGAAAGAGCCACGAACGCTTATGCTGGTTGGCTTTCGGGGCTCCGCGCCTCGCAAAGTCCGTCAGGCGGATGTCGTGGACGATGAAGGCGCAGCGCTCATCAACGGCACTGGCAAGGCGGATCAGCTTCTGGGCCTCGCGCCGCAGAATTTCCACACAGAGTATGGTCAGATCGCCTTCGTGAGTGTGTCCCCTGACTTCAGCCACGCGATAGTTCCCGGCGCGTAGGACTTGTGCCAACTCTGGTCCTTTGGGGGTGAGGAGAAACACCAGTTGCTTGCCAAAGGCCAGCCGTTGCTCGATGACCATTCCCAGGTAAGTCCCCGCCGCGAACCCCAGCCCGTAGGCCAGAGCATACACGGGCTGGTTCATGTTCAGCAAGACCTGGGCGACCGCGCAAATATAGACCACCGCCTCGAAGAACCCGAGAACTGCGGCGAACGCGCGCCGGCCTTGGATGACCGAGACCATGCGAATGGTGTCCAAGGAAACGTCTGTGATCCGGGCCAAGACGATAAGCCAGAACGTTACGAATACGGTAATGTTCATTCAGCAAACGAGGATTTTCATTTTCCGAAGAACCATGTCAGGCCGATCCACCCGATGACGTCGTTCAAACCAAGGTTCGGCTTGTCAATCCCTGCGCAGGACATGTGCATGTACTTGACTTCACCAGTCAGTGCGAGGTTGTCGCGCACAAACCAGTGCATACCCACGCCCGGTTGCAGGTTAAATTCGAATGTGCCGCCGAGGTCCGGATGCTTAATCCCGGTCGCCGTGACACCGGCGCCGGCATCAAGAAACGGAATCCAGCGTGTTCCAGTCGCAAAGTTGTAGCGCAAATGAGGCGTAAGTCCCACTAGCCACTCGCTGGACGGAGAGTACTGGGCGCCCCCAAATAGCTCTATTCGGTATTCGAAGTTGCCACGATACCAGTGGTTCTTACCGAGCACAGGCCCCCACATGTGGCCGTACGACAGGCTGGTCAGAGCCAGGTCGTGGGCTTGGGTACTCCCGAAGGCCGCCATCCCCACGCCAACGCCAGCCTCCACGCTGAACGTGTGGGTTGTGGAACGAAAGCCTTGCCCCACACCATCTTGCCAGATGCTCGCGGCAGGTTGCTGAAACTCGAGCGCAGGTCCAGAGGTGGAATTCTCGGCTGGTGCCAGTGACAGGAGTTCAGCGCTATGCGAGCATGCCAGTGTGGCCGCCCAAACGGTGAGCAAACACGATCCGAATTTGTATGATTGAGTCATAATTTGTCCTCCTCGCGATCAATCCTTTCGGACCATCGCGATTAGTAATCTTGATTGTTGATTGTCTTGTTTTGTCTTGTTAGTTCGTTCATGGTGACTGGGGTGTTCATTTACGGTTTCCTCTGTCGATTCATTCCAGTTGCGAGACTGAAAGGAGATTATCTCGGGCTCTCGCGCCGCTTTGGGGATAGGATAAGAAACGGGAGCGTGCAATTGCCGGGAAGAGAGCGCGGCCGGACGATCAACCGGCCGCGCTCCTACGCGCGAGCACATCAACCCATATCCCTGGAGCGAGGGCGACGGCAGGAAAATCTTCGTACGATGAACAGCATCGATGGGTCCGGGCATGGTTTTGAATTGCCTCGAACCGCGATGAACATTCACCTTCCTGAAACTGACTCCAATCGGAAGAGGTCTGTGGCGCGTTACCCGCCGCACACGAACTTCGAAGCTTTCGAATTCGAACGGAGTAATCGGCACGAATGACCGCTGTGGTTTCCTTGCGGCGCAAATCAGAGTCTTCATAGCGTTGGATCCCTTCAGTCAAGGGCATGGGCGAGGCGTTGGGATTCTACTCCCCGCGACAGGTGGTGCGCGGGCCAGGCATCAATGGGCGTAACATCGGGGCCGGGATTGAGTGTGAACCGCACGAGGTTTTTAAGATTCAGGATCGCGGTGCCACCCTGACGCATGCGGAAGTGGGCCGCGGCCGCGCAGAACAGCGTGCGCAAGCGCTGCAGCCGTTCCGCCGGCAATCCCACCTTGATTTTGGCTGCCAGAAATATTCGGGTTCCGCCGGTCATCTCCACTTCCACAAAGACCACGGCGAATTCGCCTGCCTGTTTGGGGCTCCGGCGACGCTCCAGCCGCGCCGGGTCGTTCAGGTGGCTTCGCTCCTGGAATTCGTCCTCGGCCAGCTCGACCATGTCCAAAATGTCGTCGGGATGTTTCCAGAGAGGGAGATCTTCGGAGATAAGGTCAACGCGGTTGACCCGCGAAGTGACGAAGGTCGTCAGGGAATAATCCCCGGCAATGGTAATGATGTTGGTGGCGAACACTTTTGTGGATTGAATGCCCTTCAATATCGAAGCTACCAGGGCCGGGGTGTCCTGAAAAAAAGTCTCGACCGAACCTGACTGAGTGTGAATTCGAATTTCCATGTTGTGCATTTTCTATTGTCGTTCTGCAAAGCCTGCGTTCATTCCCCCCGTAATGCGACGGACGGCTCCCAAGGTTCGCCAACATTCTTGCCCTACATTGGTGACGACCGCTCTGGCGCTTGAGACTCGGCTCTTGTTCATATTGTTGAACGCAATTCGCATACAAACCCCAGTTACGCAGCTAGCAGGCCAACTACTTCCCAAATGCAGAAAGTGCTGATTCTCACGTGGAAACGGCTTAGAAGCGACTCGCGGAGTAAACCTCGAAATTTGGAAGGTTCGAAAAAACAATCGTTCTTTGGCAGCTTATGAGAGGCCTCGCTTTGAAGGATGCGGACCCCCTAAAGGAAAGAGCCATGAACGCATCCGCTTGTTGGCTTTCGGGGCTCCGCGCTTCGCTAAATCCGCCAGGCGAATGTCATTGACGATGAAAACGCAGCGCTCATTTACGACACCAGCAAGGCGGATAAGCTTCTGTGCCTCGCGCCGTAGAATCTCCACGCAGAGTATCGTCAGATCACCGTCTCGGGTACGGTGAGGTTCATAGCAGCTTATGGTTTAGGTCGCGGGCCTTTGCGACCATGATCGATCCGCTGCTTGTGAGTGAGGCAGGACCCCGGCCAAGAGGGCGCGGCAAATACCACGCCAGTGGAAGGCGAAATGGATTGGGCGGTGCCGCAACCACGCCCGGGTCATACCGCCGAGGTGAGTTGCAATCTGCCGGAAGCAACCAAATCCGTCCGGCTTGCGAATCGGCCAGGTCGAAGTTTTCATACTCGTTCCGAAGTTTCTCAGGATTTCAAAAGCGAGAATTAGATTCAGTTCCTTGTGTCCATTCCTCCCCTAATGCGACGGAAAGCTTCCACGGTTCGCCAAAAGTCTTGCCCCCCACATTCGCGACGGCCACTCCAGCGCATCGGGCGCGGTTCTTGTTCGTATCATTGAATGCAACTCGCATCCAAACCCGCGTTACGCAGCTCGCACGCCAACTGCCTTCCCGAGGCAGGAAGTGCTGAGCTTCAATGGATAACGCCTTATAAGTGATTCGTAGGGTGAAGCTCGAGTTTTAGAAGGTTCGCAAAACAATTGTTCTTCGGAACTTAACAAAGAAATGGGCGTTCAGCCGTTTATCGCCCAGGGCACAGTAAAACGCATGCGAGGACCGTAGCGGACAAGATTTTTGGCGAAGGTTGGAACCTCCTTGGCGCATTACGGGAGGAATGGACACACGTTTTCGACCTTTGGAAACAAACGGCCTTTGGCCCGGACACGAGCCGGTCTCATGGCAGGTTGCCATGACCGAAGAACGCAACCGGCAGGCGACCGAAATCCACAACATGCTTGTCCCGGACCGCGCCGGAATTTTGCTGCACCTCGAAGCTGCCAAGGGTGCCACCGAAAGCAGGCCGCATGAACTTCTGCATTGTACGGGGAGTCGGAAGAACAATTGTTTGTTTTTCGAACCCTCGAAATTTCGAACGCCGTGCAACGAGGCGCTTCCACGCCATTATCCACTGAAGCTGAGCACTTTCTGCATTCCGGAGGCAGTTGGCACGGTTACTGCCAAACCCAGGTTTGTATGCGAACTGCATTCAACAAGATGAACCAAAATCGTGGCTCAAAGCTCAGAGCGCCCTTCGTCAATGGGCGGAGGAACTTCCAGGTGTTATGAAAACCTCTTTCAGGCCGAGTCTGGAAGCCGATGGGCCGAACACTCTGACAGGGTGCCCATTGCCCGCCCGTGATCGCGTGCTCAAGGTCGCCTGTGAACTGTTCGCAAACGGTGGCTTTCACGGAACGCACCTTCGGGGAATCTGCAAACGCGCTGGAACCAATGTGGCTGGGGTGTGTTATCACTTCCACAGCAAGGAGGGGCTTTATGAAGCAGTGAGTATGGAAGCCGGCCGGCGGCTTTCCGACCAGGGCGAGGGCTTCGCCGCCTACCGGCCTTTGCCGCCCGAACAGAGGCTGCTCCAGCTCGTTGAGTCGTTACTGAAGAGGCTCAGCGCGGGGCGCGCTTGGATTGCCAAGCTCCTGGCTCGCGAATTGGTGGACGCGGCTTGCGGAGCGCACAATTACGCGGCCTCCGGGCTGGAGCGGGATTTTATCCTGCTCCAAGCGGTGATGAGAGATTTGCTCGGCACGAAAGCCAACAGCGAAACCATCCGGCTTCATGCGCTGAGCGTGATCGGTGAGTGTGTTTCTTATTCTCTCGCTGCAGTGAACCCTCACCACCCCCTGGCACAACTGGCGGTAAGTTCGCCAACTCGGGCGTGTTTGGCGGGATTTCTTACGCAGCGTGTGCTGGGGGCTCTTCAACGGGAACGAGCGGAGCTGGAGGTCTCGAATTCATGAGAAGGCATCCACCCATCTCGGCGGAGGCGCCGTCGGTGAAGCAAACACGGAGACCAGGTTCGCCGATGAGATGGCCCGTGCAGCCTCGCGTCGCTCGTTGGCAGCAAGTGGGGTTCGTCCCGTTGATCACCCAAATGCGGGCGAGGGTCTCCGGAGGCGAATTGTTTCAAACTTCTAGTGGGAATTGCAGATGAAAAATCGAAGAATGCTTATGATCAATACTGTTAATGTAGGGCGCCGCTGGGCGCGCGTCGGTTGCACCGGTTTGACGTTGCTAGGCCAGGTCCTAGTGCTCGCTGGCTGCGGAAAACCGCCGGTCCGGCCACCCGAGAAGACGTTGGTGCGCACAGCCGTAGTTGAGGCGATGAACCATGTCCGGTCCGACGGCGAGGCTTCTTACCTCGCAGCCGTACGGTTCGACCACGAAACTGACTTGAGCTTCAAAGTGGGAGGCATTCTGGTCAGCATCGGGCCGGTGGCCGGCACAGACTGGGACGAGGGGACACCGGTGAAAGCCGGGACGGTCCTGGCAGAGTTGAAGCAGGCCGACTTCACGAATGCATTGAACTCGGCTCGCGCCAAGGCGGAACTGGCGGGCAAGACTGTTGAGCGTTTTCGCAAGCTGCGCACGACCGATGCCATTTCCCAGCAGGAGCTCGATGTTACTGAAGCGGACTGGCAAACAGCGCAGTCCCAACTGGACCAGGCCGAACAGAATCTTCGCGATTCGCGGCTGATGGCAGCCAAAGATGGGGTGGTGCTGATGCGCCATGTCAATTCGGGCGTCACCGTCAGCGCCGGCCAAAAGATGTTGCGCTTTGCCGATACCAGCCTGATGTCGGTTGAGTTGGGCTTGCCCGACCGGTTGATCGGCCAACTCACCCCGGGCAAGGAGGTGGACGTGGTGGTATCCGGGTTGGAGGGCCTGCCGCCGTTTCGAGGCCGCGTTTCGGAGGTGGGGGTGGCGGCCAGCGGCGAAGGGCGGTTGTTTCGAGTCGTGATTAAGGTGCCCAACCCGGACGGCCTGTTGCGTTCAGGCATGACGGCCCGCATTCACGTCGGAGACACGCCGGTGGCCAAACCGGGCACGGTCTGCGTTCCGCTCTCGGCGCTGGTGACCCTGGCTTCGGATGGCCGTTCGGCCGGAAGCGGCCCAGCGCAGTTGGGCGTCTTTGTGGTCCAGGACGGCAAGGCGGTGCAGCGAGCCGTGAAGACCGGCGATATTCTCAACAGCTCGATTCTTATTACCGAAGGGTTGCGGGCGGGCGAGCGGGTGGTGACCTCGGGAGCTAGTTTCCTGTATGACGGGGCGCCCATCGAAGTCGCCACCGACAGCCCGGCTGCGAAGTAATCCACGAAAGGTAGGATCTGATGTCAAAACCGATTGAAAATGAAGTTAAGTCCGGCGGCTTGGCCCAGTTCTGCGTCGAGCACCGGGAGGTAAGTTGGCTGGCGCTGATTGCGGTGCTGGTGTGGGGGGCCGTGGCTTATACCAAGCTAGGTCAGCAGGAGGATCCGACAATTCCCCAGCGAACGGCCATGCTGGTCACCGTGTTCCCGGGAGCGACGGCCTCGAAGGTGGAGGAACTGGTGTCCAAACCCATCGAACGCAAGATCAGTGAGCTCAAATCCATCGAGGAGATCAAGACCACGTCCCGGCCCGGCATCTCCACGATGACGATCAAGCAAATTCCCGCCCCCACGGCCACCATTGACCAGGAGTGGGACAAGGTGCGGGCCAAGATTGCCGAGGTGCAGTTGCCCGAGGGGGCGCGCCAGCCGTGGCTGAACACCGATTTCGGCAATACGATCACGCTGTTGTTTGGCCTGGTCAGTCCGCCGATCACCGATGCCGAGTGCGTCGCGCGCGCCAATCTGCTGCGGCAGCGCTTGGTCGAGCTCCGGCGGGGAGTGCCCGCGACGAATCATGCTGCTGTGGCGGCATTCTTGCCATCAATGGATGAGGGTTCTATGGAGGTGCTTCGCGGCCGCTTCGGGGTGGCGGTCCGCGCGGCCGGGCTGGCCAAAGAGGTGCGGACGACCCAAGGCCAATCGTTCATTCTGATTGACCTGGAAACGTCAGCTTCCCGGGCCGACCTGGAGCGCTTTCTCGCCAACTTCATCAGAACGTTCTTCGGCACCGACCGTGAATTATACCATCCCGATTTCACTAAGCCGATCCTGCTGATGGGCGACGAGGACCCGCTGCCCCAGATTCGCGCGACGGCTCCATCGCGCTATAGCTATCGCACGCTCGAATTGCTGGCGCGCGATTTTGAGGATGAGCTCAAGCAAGTCGCTAGCGTCGGCAAAGTCACCAAGGTCGCCATCGTGCAGGAAGCGGTGTATCTGCTGTTTTCGGATGCCAATCTGGCCGGCTACGGGTTGACCCCGGAGGTGGTGAAAGACTCGATTGCCGCCCGCAACGCGGTGATTCCCGGCGGCACGATGCGTACCGAGGGACGCAATTTCCCGGTTCAGCTCTCCGGCGAATACAAAACCGAGAAGGACATGCTCGGCACCGTGGTGGGCATGGGCAAAGGCGGCGCGCCGGTGTATCTGCGCGACATCTTTGACGTCCGCCGCATGTATGAGTCGCCCATTTCTTACAAGGTGGATATCCTCGGGGGCACGGGCAAGAGCGGGTCGCTGGACACGCGCCGGGCGGTGATGGTGGCCGTCGAGATGCGGGATGGGGAAATCATTCGCGATTTCAACCGGGACGCGATGAAGGTGGCCGAGGCCATGAAAGCCCGCATCCCGGAGGGCCTCGAATTCCGGGTGCTCTCCGACCAACCGACGGCCGTCGAGCATCGCATCCATCACTTCGTCAGATGTTTTGTGGAGGCGGTGGTGATCGTGATTATTGTGGGGTTGTTCCTGATGGATTGGCGTTCGGCGCTGGTGCTGGCCACGGCGATTCCGCTGACCGTCGCCATGACCTTGGTCGGCATGCAAATGCTGCACATTCCCTTGCAACAGATTTCCATCGCCGCGCTCATCATCGCCCTGGGCATGCTGGTGGATGTGCCGGTGGTGGCTTCCGACGGCATCAACCGCGAACTGCACTTGGGCGAGCCGCGCTTGCGCGCGGCCTGGCTGGGTCCGCTGCGCCTGCGGCACCCGATGGTCTTTGGCACACTCATCAACATCTTCGCCTTCCTGCCGTTGCTGTTGCTCAGCGGGGACAAGGGCGAGTTTATGAAGAGCCTGCCCACGGTGGTCACCTTGGCCCTGGCCGCCGCCTTCCTCGTCTCGATTACCTTCACGCCGCTCATCAGCTATTACGTCCTGCGTGGTCAGAAAGGGTTTGATGAAGGCGGCGAAGTCCGCTCGATGATTCCGTTCCGGTATGTGGACCAGGCGCTAGCCGCTGTCTTGCCGCACTATCGCGCCGCGCTGGAAGGGTCCCTCAAACGTCCCTGGCTGGTTCTGGGCGTGGGCTATGCAGTGCTGGCCCTCAGTTGCCTCCTTGTTCCGTTCCTGGGCGACCAGTTCTTCCCGCCGGCCGAGCGCAACCAACTCTTGGTGGATATCGAGGCGCCTTCAACCGATTCGCTGACCAGCTTGAGGGCGACGATGGACCAGGCGGTAGAACTGATCAAACGCCACCAGGAGGTCGCCAGCGCGGCGGTGTTTACGGGTGGCACCGCCCCCCGCTTTTACTACAACGTCGAACCCAAGGAACCGGCCAACTATCTGGCGCAGATTCTCATCAACACGCGCCACGCCGAGGACGTCGAGCCCTTGCTCGTCAAACTGCGCCAGGAGCTGGACCAATCCGTCCCCGGCGTGCGGTGCGTGGTCAAACAGCTCGAACAGGGACCGCCGGTCAAGGAACCGATCCAAATCCGTCTCAGCGGCGAGAACCTGGATAAACTGCGCCAATTGGCCGACCAGACCGCGGCCGAACTGCGCGCGGCCGGCGGCTACCATGTGTTCGATGACCTGGGCCTGCGCATGCCCAATATTGAAATCGCCATAGACCAGGACCGCGCCAATTCGCTGGGCTTGAACAATCAGCAAATCGGCGCGGTGGCCCAATCCTCCTTTACAGGGTTGAAACTGTCCGAATTGCGCGAGGGCGACCGGCTCATCCCGATTCTGGCTCGTGGCCGTATTGAGGAGCGCAGCGAGGCGGAAAAGATTCGCGGTCTTTATGCCCCAACCCCAGACGGGAAAGCCGTTCCCTTCGAGAGTTTCTCGACCATCAAAGTCCAGCCGGAGTTTGTCACCATCCCGCACTACAACCAGCTTCGCACCGTAACGGTCAAGTCCTATGCGCCCTTCGGGGAGTTGCCCTCACAGATCCTGGCCCGCGCCCGGCCGGGTCTGGCCAAGATTCACCTGGACCCGGGCTACGAAATGAAGTTTGCCGGTGAGGACGAGGAATTGCGCAAAAACCGAGCCGAAATGGGACTGGTGATGCAGATGTCTCTGGCGCTCATTTGCATGACTATGGTCATTCAATTCAAATCCGTCATCAAATCGGTGGTGGTCATGCTGACGGTGCCGCTGGGCATCATTGGCGCCGTGCTAGGACTGACGGTTACTAGCTCGCCCTTGGGATTCATGGCGCTGCTGGCGATGGTCAGCCTGGCCGGCGTCATGGTGAGCCACATTATCGTGCTCAGCGACTTCATCGAGCACGCTCGCGCCAAGGGCCTGCCCCTGGAAAAAGCGCTGGTCCAGGCCGGCCTGGCGCGCCTGCGGCCGGTGCTGGTGACTGTCCTCGCCACGGTCGGCGGGCTGGTTCCGCTGTTCTTGACCGGCGGGGCGCTCTGGCATCCGCTGACGGCGGTCCACATCTTTGGCCTGCTGCTGGCCACGGTGATGACCCTGCTCATGTTGCCGACACTCTACTACGTCTTCTGCGCCAAGCTGAAATTCATCAAATAACTACCACTTTATGCGTTCATTTCCTTTCAAACTGCCATTCTGGTCCGTCGTTGTGGTGACGCTAGCCGGCTGTGCCGTTGGCCCGAACTACAAGCGTCCCGCGGTGAATGCGCCGGTCGGCTTCCGCGATGCCACCAATCAAGTCTCAACCAACTCGTTCGCCGATTTGCCGTGGTGGAGCGTGTTCAAAGACCCGGTGCTCCAGGACTTGGTTCAAGTTGCCCTCACCAACAACTACGACCTGCGAATCACGCTCACGCGAGTAGATCAGGCCCGGGCGATTCAAGCACAGGCGCGCTCTCAGTTCCTGCCGCAAGTTGGCTACGGGGGTGAGGCCAACCGGGGCAAGAACGAGTATCTGGGCTTGCCCGTTCCTAATGGCGGTCAGACCATGAATAGTTACCTGGCAGGCTTCGGAGCGGTTTGGGAAATTGATCTCTGGGGTCGCGTCCGCCGGATGAACGAAGCCGCCCGCGCCAACTTCATGGCCACCCAGGAAGGCCGCCGGACTGTGATGATCTCACTCGTTAGTGGCGTTGCGCGGGCTTACTTTGAATTGCTGGAATTGGACGACCAACTTGCGATTGCCACTCGCACGCGGGATTCCTACGAACGGACGCTCAAACTTTTCTCCGACCAGCATGCCGGCGGCTTGGCATCGAAGCTTGAGGTTTCCCGCGCCGAACTCGCGCTGCGTACGGTCACGGCGACCGTCCCGGAAATCGAGCGCCAGATCGCGCTCAAGGAAAACGAAATCAACATGCTCCTCGGTCGCAACCCCGGCCCAATCGCCCGCACCTCGACCCTGCTGGCGGAGGAGATGCCGGTGGAAATCCCGGCCGGACTTCCCTCGACGTTGCTGGAGCGGCGGCCCGACGTTCGAGAGGCCGAGCAGCAAGTCCGCGCGGCCAACGCAGAAATCGGCGTGGCCATTGGCGACTTTTTCCCGCGCATCGGCCTGACGACCTTTTATGGCGGCACGAGCACCGACTTCGACAAACTGTTGAAAAGCGAGGCGAACATCTGGTCAGCCGCCGCCACCGCCGCCGGCCCGGTGTTTACCGGCGGCCGCTTGACCGGCCGTTACCGGCAAACGAAAGCCGCGTTCGAGCAAGCCAAGCTCAGTTACCAACAAACGGCCCTCGGCGCTTTCCGCGAAGTTTCCGATGCACTCATCTCGCATCGCCGATACGAGGACGAGCGCGTCGAGCAAAGCCAGGGCGTCGGCGCCGGACGCGAAGCGGTTGAGTTGGCGACGACGCGTTACAAAGAAGGCAAGGCCAGCTACTACGAAGTCCTCGAGGCGCAGCAGCAACTTTACCCTGCCGAGAACACCCTGTCGCGGATCGAAGCCGCGCGCCGGCTCACGATCGTGCAACTTTACAAAGCCTTGGGCGGCGGCTGGTCGCTCAAGGACTCCGAGTGGTCTGGAATGAGCACACGGCTATCATCCTCTCATAATGGCGGCAGTGGAGGGCAATGATGGTCTATGGACCTTTCGTCATTCGGCATTGCTCGCGCAGAGAACGGAGACCTCACGCCGGCGGGTGAGAAGTTCTGCGAAATCCTACGAAGGGTTGCGAAAGAGGCGATTAAGGCCAAGTTACCCACGCGCAAGCAGACTCACCCGGCCGCTTGAGTTTTCACATTTTCGAGCGCGAGTTCCCATCCCAGCAAGCCACAGCCGCGTCATGAAAACCACCGACAAGCTTTCTGAGCGAATTTGAGTTAGAATAATCCCGTGAAGATCGCCACCGACGGCTTTGTTTTGCATCTTTTCGCCATAGGCTTGGCCGGCGGTTTATACGGCCAAAGTTTTTCGGACATCACCCCTGCGGCGCCCAGTCCGGGAACGAACGACATTTTCCAACTGTCCACCAACGGGAGCCAGACCTGGCCTGATGGATTGAATTACTTCACTGACAACAGCGCACCCGCCGGGCAAACGTTCACCACCCGGAGCAACGCTATGAATCTCGTGTCGGTCGCCGTCAAAACAGCGGGGCTGAATTCTGGCAACGGTTACGGCACGCCCGCGAGCACGCCGACGTATTACCTGCGCATTTATTCGATGAGCGGCAACACGGCGACGTTGCTCAACACGTTCAGTGCGCCGAACCCCGGTTTCAACGACGGCGACTGGCTGCAATGGAGCGGGCTGATCGTGCCGTTGCCGGCGAACAAGACCTGCGCATTTTCGTTCGGCATCAAGCCATCCAGCGGCGGCTGGGCGGCGCTGGACGTAGCCACAAACGCTTACCCCGGCGGGGAAAGTGCGCTCGTCCCCATCAGCGGCGGCACGATCAGCACGGGCGGAAGCCACAGTTTTGACGCTGTTTTTGCTCTTGGCCTGCGCGCGACGAACTTGCCCGTCGCCACCGCACCGGTGGCTTCGACAAACGTGATTTACCTCGGTTCAACGGTGACTATCACGTCGTCCATCGCAGGAAGTGCGCCGTTGTCTTATCAATGGCGGACGGATGGCGGCAGCGGCCGCGCACTCACGGACCTTCCCGGCGCAACGAATTTATCTTTGACCAACACGCCGGCCCTCACGGGCACTTTCCAATACGCTTTGGTGGTGACAAATGGTTCCGGCAGCTTCACCAGTTCAGTCGCGACTGTAACCGTGCTGGCATTGCCCGGCACAGCCAACGTCACCGTCAACGTTTCGAGCAATCTCGCCGTCGTGCCGGCGACGGGCTATGGCCTCCACACGTCGGTTTACACCCTCACATTTGACGATCCGGCGTTGCCGGGCAAATTGAGTCAGGGCGGCGTGAGCATGTTGCGCTATCCCGGCGGCGGATATGCGGACGGATTTCACTGGTCGGTCTCGCGGCCCGAGCTAGGCTGGCCAAACGGTTACGGCATGACGCCATGGAGTGGTGATACCAATGCCTTTGGGTACATGGGGCCAAACACCGACTTCGCCAGTTTCATAAAACTCGTCACCAACGCGCAGTGCCAGGCGCTCATCACGGTGAATTTCGGGGGCGGGCAAAAATGGGATTCGTCCGCCCACACCAAGCTGACCGTCCCGACGACCAACGCCGAACCGCCCGAAGCTGCCGCGTGGGTCGCCTACGCCAACGCCAGCACGAACAATTACGGCACGGCAAACGACGTGACGCTCGGCACTGATTCGCAAGGCAACGACTGGAAAACCGCCGGGTATTGGGCGATGATGCGCGCCGCCACGCCGCTGGGCACGGACGACGGATATAATTTTCTTCGCATTGGTCGCACCGCCCCCATCGGTATTAAGTATTGGGAAATCGGCAATGAAACTTTCGGTACCGGTTATTACGATGCCGGCGGTGACAACGGCTATTGTTTGGACTACGCCGTGCCGTATCCTTACACGACTTATCCGCGTTACGGAAACACGAATCTTTCGCCTGCCGCCTACGGACGCGGCGTGAAAAGTTTCTCGCTACTGATGAAGAAGGTGGACCCGACCGTCAAGATTGGCGCAGTGATCACCACGCCGCCCGGCGATTACAGTTGGGACTACTACAACGGGCAGCATTGGACGCCGGAAACGCTCGCGCAATGCGCCACGGATATTGATTTCATGATTGCTCACTCGTATCTGTGGAACGGCAGCCTCGACGATGGCAGCCAAACGTTGCCGATACCGGGATCAATCTATCCCGCGATGGTGAACGGCACCAGTCCGCACACCGGCCAATACTCTGGCCCGTGGGATTATCTCACTCCCTATCGCTCGGATGGCACGAACGTCCAGCTTTTCATCACGGAATTCGGCTACACCGGCAGCCTCACCAATTCGATCAACGGCGAACCAATCACCGGCCCGGTCAATACGCTCTTTGCCGCCGACAGTTACGCGACGTGGCTCGAATTGGGCGTGGCCAACATAGATTTTCTTGAGATGTCCGTGGACTCGTTCCTCGGAACTGTGGCAACGCCAGGCGGCGTTTATTACGCGGTGCAACTCACGCACGCCATGGCCGGCTCCGGCGACCAACTCGTCAGCGCCGCGTCGGATGTGACGGCAATCCGCGCTCACGCCGCCGTGCAGCAAAGCGGAAAGATCGGCGTGCTGTTACTCAACGAAAACCGGACGAACAGCCTGACGGTGAACGTTTCGATTCCCAACGTGAACCTCGCCAGTTCCGCGAGCCAAATCCAGTTCGGCACAAACCATTTCAGCGGTGGGTCAACCGTTCCCATCGCCTTGCCGACGACCAACACGGTTTCCGTCTCCGGCAATTCATTGAGCGTCACGATCCCGCCTTACACGATGAGCGTGTTGACCATTCCGATCTTGAGCAACACGCCGCCCGTGCTCGCGGCCATCAGCAATCGCACGGTGAACGTCGGCCAGACGGTTGCCTTCACCGCCGGCGCCACGGATACGGACACACCGCTGCAGACGCTGACGTTCACGCTATTGGCCGGCCCCGCGAACGGGACTGTGAACACGAACAGCGGCGCGTTCAGCTTCCGCCCGCTCGTTACCCAGGCGAACTCGACCAACAATTTCACGCTGGAAGCTTCCGACAACGGCACGCCTAGCCTAAGCGCCACGCAAAGTTTTTCCGTGTCCGTCAATCCGCTTTCCTCTCCCGGCATCAACAACATTTCCGTCGCGGGCGGGAAATTCGGCTTCAGCGTCAGCGGCCAGGGCGGCCCGGATTACGCGATTGAGACTTCGACCAACCTTACGCAGTGGAGCAGCGTGTTCATCACAAATTCGCCCGTGCTGCCGTTCAACTGGGCGGACGCCGCGACCAATGCGGCGCAACGTTTCTACCGCATCAAACTCGGCCCTCCGCTGCCGTGAAAGCTGACGACCTTTTTTCTTTGTCGGCCTGGGGTGAACATGACCGACGAATCTTCGTCCGGGAGGCAATACTTCACCTTATGAGGCTGCAACCGGTGCTCGTCCAGAATTCTTTGCACGGTGGACTTGGCGGTGCGAGCCAAATTGTGATGGCCAGCGCTCTGCGCCTGTTGGCGCACGTGAGCCACCCGGGTCTTGCGCGTCCACAATTCAGCGGCATAACCAGTTCTTTGGGCTTGATGCAGGCCAGATGCACTACCCAAGCTTTGTCGCCACTGTTGGAGCTGAAGGCGCCGCTGGACTTGCTTAATCTCCGGATGGAAGAGTTCCGCGGCGGGGTTTTGGAGTTCGACCTGCCCATCACTGGCCAAGCGGCACCTCCGGCTCGACCGAATCCTCAAGCTGATTCGTCGGTTGCCAGCCCGGCTACTCATGGCAAGGCTCATGCTGCCTATTGGATTAGACGCGGATTGTGTGAACGGGGCTGAACGGGGCGAAATGGAAAAGAAGACAGCCCTTAAGGATTTCCAGTCTTCTGCTGCAGAGCGCTTTTCCAGCCGCTGGATTTGAACGGGAGGTTCAATTCCGAGACCGAAGTTGGATCCTCCCTTCAAGCAATTCGCCCGCCCAGTCAACATAGTTACCAATCCTGTCACAAATCAGGCCGTTCGCCTTTTCGAAAATGGTTCGGGGCGAAGTCTAGATCCAGCCACAGTCTTCTGATAAAGGATCAGAGGGCCAGACTACGGAAACATGCTCGACCGGTTCGAGCGTCGCGCCAGACTCCGGACCTGTGACCCACTTTTGTGATCTGGGAAGCAAGTGGGCAGCACCGCCGAGCTTGGAGATTTCGGAAGCTGGCGACATCGAGCCCTCGTTCAATCCGGCTTCTCGTTTGACCGGGAGCTCTGCTTTAATGGGCCAAACTCCCTCGCGCCTGCCCCGATGACAAGCTGCTCCAATTCTTGGCGAACTTGTGGTTATGTGAACTTGCACCTCACGAATTGCCGCGCCCGCAGTCTGCTTCGCCGACTGGTGCATATCAATGCGATGTCCATATAACGACCTTCGCCTCCGATTACTCTGCAGGGATGAGTGTAGGTTCTGCTTTTGGCACAATTTGACCCAGTCCCGATTCGTTTTCGTTCGCTTTGGTGCGAGATTGCCATCAAACAGATTTGACAAAACGCGCTCATACCACGCAAATTAGCAGGATGAGAACGAAATCCGATCAGGTTTCGAATCCCTTCGCTCGCTCCATCTTGCAAATAAAGGGTTTTCTGAATACAAGGGGTAGAGTTACAACAAAAAGTTACAACAAGTTCAAAGCTGTCCAAGACCGTTCCTGCTTGTTCAAGAA
>Ga0181518_10001386_pt1 | contig 24861 bp, 27 predicted proteins | sample PEATcosm2014_Bin_28_FD_119751 | JGI IMG/M metagenome (GOLD analysis project Ga0181518, IMG submission 119751) | Peatland microbial communities from MTU Mesocosm Facility, Houghton, MI, USA - PEATcosm2014_Bin01_60_metaG | ecosystem: Environmental > Terrestrial > Soil > Wetlands > Peat | place...
CATTTTCACGCCTCACGAGTGCATACAGCGACGGGGTGTTGCCGTGTTCGTTGTACGGAGTGTCGGTGCCGCTGAAAGTGATTGTGAACGGCACGCCAGTCGCCGGGCTGGAAGTCGATAGCGCTACGCTTAGTGTGTCCGCTGCTGCGGCACTCGCACTACCTGCGATGAACGTACACGCTGAGAGTGCCACGGCTCCCTTGAGTATGAGCTGCGGGAGCCTCCGAATCATCGTACGCCAGTATTTTTCAACCGTTGCTGCTGACATCGCGGCACCCCTTGTTGGTGGCAGTCTGCGCAAGCCTATAGGATCACAGGCGGAACGGTTCTGCGGATTGCGATAGTAGGCCTGCATCGGCCACGTGTGGAGCGTCGCACAAGTGCCACTGTCCGCACCAAAGCGCCGTGCCTGCCCGAGTGGCGCGGTCGCTTTTGTGCGGAGTAAAGGCTAGCGATCGGGTGGTGCCGACTTGTAGCTGTTCGACCGGGCGGCCCTAGGCTGTTTCAGGCTGCCTGCGTCCAGCGAAGCCGCATGGCGATCTCGCCTTCGACCTCGCGGTGGGCGGCAAGATCATCAGGTAGCGGCAGATCGATCGAGCAGTCGTGCACCCCATCTGTAGGATGGCCAAGGCGGATGGTGCCGTACTGCTCGCGACGCTGCGCTCGCGTGAAGCTGATCGACCATCCTTGAGCACGTGCCTCCCTGATGAGGCCATGCACCGCATTGGGCACCGCGTTGATGAGCGCCAAGTCGATCGCCTCGTCGTGCGCCGCCCGCAGCTCTGCAGCTTCGCGCCGCAGAGTGCGCACGTCGTCTTCAAGCGCTTCGAGTCGGGCGCTGATCGCAGCGTCTGGTCGCTGACGGCCCACTGCAACGACCTGCCTACTTCTTCTTGGCTTTCGCTTTGCGTTTGGTCTGCGAAAGAGCGCCGGCAGCAACGCTCCGCTCGGTTTTGGTGGCCTTCGGGTCTTTCAAGACTTTCGATGCTTTTTTCGCCACTCGTTTGCTTGTCGTCATGATGCTGATCCGCTCCTCTGTCAAGTAATTGCGTGCAGCTTGACCACGAACAGACGTTCTACAGTAGTGGCCGGATGACCATTTCAGGGCCGAGCGCCTTATGCGCGCCTACAGCAGTCGCGTGCGCGTGGGCCGGACCTGCTCGGTCGTAACGTGGGCCGCGAAATGGCGACGGTTTCACGACGTAATTGCGATTGCGTGCTAGGCTGGGTTCATGAGTCCGTTGCTAGAAGAGGCGCGAGAGGTCCACGATTTCGCTGGCCTGTCGGATCGGCTGATCGCACAGGCGACGGGTGCGAAGCCCAGTACTGTGCGGGGCTGGCTCGCGGGTCGTAGTGAGCCGACGGGGGTACGCGCACAGCGGCTGATCGAGCTGGGGGAGATGGTTAGGCGCCTTGGGCGCGTGTTGCGGGCGGAGTCGATCGCCGTGTGGCTGCAGCGACCGGTGCTTGCTTTGGATGATGCGAAGCCGATCGAGTTGATCGGGCGCGGTGAGTATCAGCGTGTGGCGAGGCTGATCTCCGAGATCGAGTATCCGGGCGTCTCCTGACGGTGGCGCCGGAGGTTTCGGCGCGTGCCGTCGAAGGCATATGGGTCAGGCATGTGCCGCATCGCGCGGAGCTTCTCGGCCGTGCGAGCGTGCCTGCTGACGGTCGCTGGCAGCGCGGGCAGGTCGTCCCAGGGTTGTATCTCGCCGATTCGATCGAGACGGCAACGGCGGAGTGGTATCGGTCGCTGGCGGAGTGGGGGCTGGCTCCGCAAGATCACGTTCCCTACGACCATCACGAGTGGCAACTGCATCTGAGGCTGGCCGATCTCAGCGACGCCGCTCGACTGCGCGACGTGGCGCTTCCGGCGCCCTCCCCTGACCGACGTACATGGCCGGCGTTCCAACGGGTCGGCGAGCGGCTCTGGCGGGAAGGCTGGCCCGGGCTGATCGCAAGCAGCGCCGCGCGGCCGGGAGCGCTTGTTGCATGCGTGTTCGCGGGCGCCTGGCCGCCGGAAGGGTGTCAGCCGCTCAAGGCCAGCACAGTCATCGCGGTCCCGCCACCGCCACGTGGGATGCGGACCTGAGCCCTCGCGGCATCCATCACTGAGATGCGTCCACGGGCCATCTAACCGCGCGAGAAGCGCCCGGCGGCGATCGCCGCCGCCACCAGCATCACGACCCCGTACACGCCCGGGACCGTGCCCGCGTTCGTGCCGAAGGCCTGCGTGGCGAGCGCAGCGGCGACAGCGAAGTCGCGCATCGCGATCGCGAACGCGCCGGGGATCGCGCTGGCGTGGCCGGAGTCGATGCGCCGCCAGAGCTCTGCCAGGCATGCACACACGACCAGGAACGTGACGCTCGCGAGCAGTGCCGCGCCGAGGTGGTGGGCGCCGTGCGTGCCGCTGAGCGCCGCGTAGACGAGCACCGCGACGGTCAGCGCGGCGACCCCCTCGCGCTCGGCGTCGACAGTGGCGAGCCGGGACACGAACGCCGGTCGGCTGCGCAGGGCGACGCCGACGATAAGCGGCACGATCACGACCAGCGCGAAGCGGCCGAGCAGGCCGCCTGAGCCGACGTGGACGACGGCGCCTGACAGCGGTCCGATCGCGAGCGGCCCGACGATCGCGGCGAGCACCAGCGAGCCGGTCAGCGCGCCGAGCGCGATCGTGGCGTCGGCGCCGGCGAGCGCGACGAGACCGACGGCGGCGACCTCCGAGGAGGAGAAGCCGACCGCGAGCAGCCCGTCTTGGATGTCCGGCGCGAACGGGCGCCCGAGCAGCCACGCGGCGCCGACGAGGATCGGCAGCGGCAGCAGCGAGAGGACCAGCACCGCGCGCGCGTGCTCGCGCAGGCGCGCGAGGTCGGCGAAGGAGATGCCGAGCGCGGTCGCGAGCACGAGCAGCGCCAGCAGCAGGTCGGAGTGGGCGGCGAGCGTGGGGGAGGGAAGCGCGAGGCCGAGCACGGCGGCGAGCAGCGCCAGCGGCGTCAGCACCCGCGGCACCGCGGCGAGCAGGCGCACCAGTGGCCTCAGCGTCCCGCCCCGAGCGCGCTCGTGAGCGTGGCGACACCGCGGCGCAGATCGTCGAGCAGCCGCGTGGGGTCCTGCAGGCGGTTGGCCGGGCCCTGCAGCCCGAGGATTGCCGCCAGGCCGCCGGCGCGGTCGAACACCGGCGCGGCGATCGCGTTGACGTCCAGCTCGCGCTCGCCGAACACCGTCCCGTAGCCGCGCTGGCGCACCGCCAGCACCTCCTCCTGCAGGCGCACGCGGTCGGTGATCGTGCGCTCGGTCAGCGCGCGCAGGTCGCGCTCGCGGGGAAGAGACACCCGCCCGCCCTCGCCGCCGAACGCGAGCATCACCTTGCCCACGGCGGTCGCGTGCGCGACGCTCGGGCGCCCCAGGCGCGCCATGCTGACGACGCTCGACTGCGACGGCACCGAGTCGACCGTGATCGCCTCGCGCTCGCCCGGCACCGACAGCGTCGACGTCTCGCCCGTGCGCTCCATCAGCTCGACCAGCACCGGGCGCGCCAGCGCGCGCAGGTCCAGGCGCGCGAGCACGCGGTCGGCGAGCGTCACCAGCCCGAGGCCGAGCCGGAACGGCCCCTGCTCATCGCGCTGGACCATGCCGGCGCTCTCGAGCGTCGCGAGCAGCCGCGAGGCCGTGCTGGGGCTGACGCCGATCCGCCGCGCGAGCTCGTTGACGCCGAGGTCCCGCTCGCTCTCGCCAAGCGCGTCCAGCAGCGCCAGCGCGCGGGCGACCGACGCGACGGGGCGGGCGCGCGATGCCGGCGCCCCGTGCGCGTGACGCGGCATGTCCGCGGGGTCGGCCTCTTCCGATTCGTGTTGCGCCATCGGCAACAGTATTGCGCTTTGCGTTACGCGTGTCTAGTATGCCGCCGATGTCGTTCGTTCTCGAGTGCCCGCACTGCGGCGTCCGCGAGGTCGCGGACTTCGCCTTCGGCGGCGAGCTCAGTACGCGACCGCAGGAGGCGCCCAGCCTGCGCGAGCTGTGCGAGTACAACTACTTCCGCCGCAACGTCGCCGGCGTCCAGCGCGAGTGGTGGTACCACCGCTCCGGCTGCCGCACGTGGTTCCAGGCCGAACGCGACACGCGCACCAACCGCGTGCTGCGCGTCGGGCTGCCGGGCGAGCTCGGCGAGGGCGCCGCATGACCCGCCTGCCGCCGCAGCCGGGCGAGCGGCTCGACCGCAGCAAGACGCTCAGCTTCACGTTCGACGGCAAGCCGGTCACCGCGCTCGGCGGCGACACGATCGGCTCGGCGCTGTACGCCGCCGGGCAGCGCACGTTCTCGCGCAGCTTCAAGTACCACCGCCGCCGCGGGCTGATGTGCTGCGCAGGGCACTGCCCGAACTGCATGGTCGCCGTCGACGGCGCCCCCGGCGTGCGCGCGTGCACCGAGCCCGTGCGCGAGGGCATGACCGTCGAGCACCTCAACGCGCAGCCCGGCCTGGAGTTCGACGCGATGGCCGTCACCGACGCGCTCGGCGGCCCGTTCACCCCGCCGGGCTTCTACTACAAGACGTTCATCCGCCCGCGGCGGCTGTGGCCGCTGTACGAGTGGGTGCTGCGCCACGCCGCCGGCCTTGGCCGGCTGCCCCAGCGCCAGGCCGAGCGCACGTGGCGCACGGAGTACCGCCGCCGCCACGCCGACGTGCTCGTGATCGGCGGCGGGCATGCCGGCCTGAGCGCGGCGATCGCCGCCGCCGAGCTGGGCGCGGACGTGGTGCTCGCCGACGAGGGGCCCGAGCCGGGCGGGCGCCTCTTGTGGGAGGGCGGCCACGAGCAGGCGCGGGCGCTGACCAGACGGGCTCGCGAGGCGGGCGTCGAGATCCTCACATCGGCCCCCGCGCTCGGCCACTTCGACGGCCTCGTCCCCGTCTGGCAGGGCAGCACGCTGCACCAGGTGCGCGCGCGCCAGCACGTGTACGCGACCGGCGCGATCGAGCAGCCGCTCGTGTTTCCAGGCAACGACCTGCCCGGCGTGATGCTCTCCGCGGGCGCGCGGCGACTGGCGACGCTGTACGGCGTGCGCCCCGGGACGCGGGCGGTGGTCGCGAGCACCTCCGATCGCGGCCTGCTCGCCGCGAGCGCGCTCGCGGAGCTCGGCATCGACGTGCTCGCCGTCGCCGACCTCAGGCGCACGCCCTCGCCCGCCAGCGAGCTGCTGCGCGAGCAGGGCATCGAGACGCTGCACGGCTGGACGGTAGTCGAGGCCAGCGGACGGCGCGCGGTTACAGGTGTAACCCTCGCGCCCGCCGCCGACGGTGGCGGCGCGGGAGCGGCGGGCGCCGGGCCGCGCCAGCTCGAGTGCGACCTGCTACTCGTCGCCGGCGGCGAGGCGCCCGCCACGGCGCTGATCGCGCAGGCCGGCGGGCGCACCGAGTACGACCCCGAGCGCGGGCACTTCCGGCTCGCCGAGCTGCCGCCCGGCGTGTGGGCGGCGGGCGAGGTCTCGGGCGAGGGCGAGGATCACGCGGCGCAGGCCTCCGGCGAGCGCGCTGGGCTGGCGGCCGCCCACGCGCTCGGCCTCGGCGACGCCCGCTCCGCGGCCCGCGGCGAGGAGCTGGACGCGCAGGTCGCCGCGACGCCGCGCGGCGAGCAGGCGCCCGCGCCGACGCTCGCGACGGACCCGTCTAGCAAGGGCAAGGCGTTCACGTGCTTCTGCGAGGACGTCACCGCCAAGGACATCCACCGCGGCGTGCAGGAGGGCTATGACTCGATCGAGCTGTGCAAGCGCTTCACGACCGTGACGATGGGCCCGTGCCAGGGGCGCATGTGCCAGCTCTCCTCGATCCGCCTGATGTCCGAGGAGACCGGCCAGGGCCTCGAGCAGATCGGGACCACGACCGCGCGCCCGCCATGGTCCACGGTGCCGCTGGGCGCCCTCGCCGGCAGGCCGATCGAGCCCGCCAAGCGCTCCTCGATCCACGGTTGCCACCGCGACCTCGGCGCGACGATCAAATGGGCGGGCGACTGGCGCCGTGCCTACGACTACGGGGACCCCGAGGGCGAGGCGCTGGGCGTCCACCGGGCCGCCGGACTGATTGACGTCTCCACGCTCGGCAAGCTGCTCGTGCGCGGATCGCAGGCGGGCGAGTTCCTGGATCGCCTGTACCCCAACCGGCTCTCCAACCTGAAGCCCGGGCGCGTGCGCTACGGCGTGCTCGCCACCGACGCCGGACGGATCATGGACGACGGCACGATCGGGCGCATCGACGAGGACACCTTCTACGTCACCACGACCTCCAGCGGCGCCGGCGCCGTCGAGCAGTGGTTCTCGTGGTGGCTGGCCGACTGGAAGCTCGACGTCCAGCTCTCGGACGTCACCCAGGCGCTGTGCGCGGTCAACCTCGCCGGCCCCCGCGCGCGGGAGATCCTCGCGCGCCTCACCGACGCGGACTGCTCGCCCGAGGCGTTCGCCTACCTCGACTCGCGCCAGGCGCGCGTGGCCGGCGTGCCGGCGCTGCTGATGCGGATCGGCTTCGTCGGCGAGCTCGGCTACGAGATCCACTTCCCGGCCGCGTACGGGGAGGACGTCTGGAACGCGATCCTGATCGCCGGCGAGGCCGAGGGCATCCGCCCGTTCGGCCTCGAGCCCCAGCGCATCCTGCGCCTGCAGAAGCAGCACATCATCGTCGGCCAGGACACCGACTCCGAGTCGACGCCGTTCGGCGCCGGCATGCCGTGGGCGGTCAAGCTCGACAAGCCGGAGGCGTTCATCGGCAGGTGGGCGCTCGCGCGCGCCGCCGAGGTTCCCGCCGAGACGGCGCTGGTCGGCTTCACGCTCGCCGACGGCCAGGTCCCGACGGAGGGCGCCGTCGTGCTCGACCAGCAGGGCCGCGCGGCCGGGCAGGTGACGAGCGCCCGCCACTCGCGCCAGCTCGGCCGCGTGATCGGGATGGCGTGGGTGCCCAGCGGGCTCGCCGGCGACGGCCAGTCGATCGCGATCTCCGACAACGGCGCGCGCCTGTCGGCGTCGGTCGTGACCGAGCCGTTCTACGACCCCGCCGGGGAGATGCTGCGCTCGTGAGCCTCGACTTCCTCACCCCCGACGCGACGGAGGCGCGCGAGCTGCACGCGCGCTCGCCGATGGAGCGCCTGGCGGTCGCGGCCGGCGCGCGGCTGGCGCGGATCGACGGCTGGAGCGTGCCGAACGCGTACTGCGAGCCGAGCGCCGAGTGGGGACGGCTGGGCCGCACGGTGGGCTTCGCCGACCGCTCGAGCCTCACGAAGCTCGAACTGCAGGCCGAGCCGGAGGAGCTGGCACGGATCGTCGCGCAGGTCGGCGGGGGGCTGGCGCTGGAGCCGGGGCTCGCCGCACGCTCCCCGGCCGCCAGCGCAACGGAGGGGACGTGGTGGTGCCCGGTGACGCCCGCGCGCGTGCTCGTGATCGGCGAGCCGGGCGCCGGCGCCGACCTGCGCGCGGCGCTCGCGCAGGCGGCCGCGGACGCGCAGGGCACGGCGACGCTCGTGGACGTCACCTGCGGCCTCGTCGCGCTGTCGCTGATCGGCCCGCAGGCGCGCGAGCTGCTCGCGCGCTTCTGCGCCATAGACGTGCGCCCCGCGGTCACGCCGGTCCGGGGCTTTCGCCCGGGGTCGGTCGCGCGCACGCCCGGCTACGTGCTCGTCGAAGCGCAGGACCGCCTGCTCGTGCTCGTCGGCTGGGCGCTCGGCGAGTACCTGTGGCAGGTGGTCGCCGACGCGGCCGCGGATCTCGGCGGCGGCCCGGTGGGCGCGGAAGCGCTCGAACACCACCTGGAGAGAGACGATGCGTGAGATCTTCCGCCCGGGGCGGATGTGGCGCAAGCGCGGCGAGCTGCGCGACTCCTACGACGTGGTGATCGTCGGCGGCGGCGCGCATGGCCTGGCGACCGCATACCACCTCGGCCAGCTCGGCGTCAAACGCGTGGCCGTGCTCGAGCAGGGCTACATCGGCTCGGGCGCGGCGGGGCGCAACACGACGATCCTGCGCTCCAACTACAAGACGCCCGAGGGCGCGCGCTTCTACGACGCGAGCATCAAGCTCTACGAAGGCCTGTCCGCCGAGCTCGACTTCAACGTGCTGTTCTCGCAGTGCGGGCATCTCACGCTCGCGCACAGCGACCGCGCGATGTTCGTGATGGCCAACCGCGCCGAGGTCAACCGCCTGCACGGGATCGACTCGCGGCTCGTCGACGCGGAGGAGGTCAAGCGCCTGTGCCCGCAGCTGAACGTCTCCGAGGACGTCACCTACCCGATAATCGGCGCGCTCTACCACCCTCCCGGCGGGATCATCCGCCACGACGCCGTCGTGTGGGGGTACGCGCGCGGCGCCGATCGCGCGGGCGTGGAGATCCACCCGTACACGAAGGTCGAGGGGTTTGACAAAGCCGGCGACGGGCGCATCACCGCCGTGCGCACCAATCGCGGCACGATCGGCGCGGGGCAGGTGATCAGCGCGACCGCGGGCTGGAGCACGCTCGTGTGCGCGCTGGCGGGCGTCGAGCTGCCGATCACCACGCACATCCTGCAGGCGTGCGTGACCGAGCCGGTGAAGCCGCTGCTCGACGTCGTGATCGTCTCCTCGCAGATGCACGTTTACATCTCACAGTCCGACCGCGGCGAGTTCGTGATGGGCTCTGAGATCGAACCGTGGACCACCTACCGCATGCAGGGCACGCTGAACTTCCTGCAGGACCTCACGCGGCACACGCTCGAGCTGTTCCCGCAGCTCGAGCACGCGCGCCTGCTGCGCAGCTGGGCGGGCCTCTGTGACCTGTCCCCGGACTACAGCCCTATTCTCGGGCGCACGATGGTCGAGAACTTCCACGTCAGCGCCGGCTGGGGAACGTACGGCTTCAAGGCCGCGCCGATCGTCGGCAAGACGCTCGCCGAATTGGTCCACACGGGCCGCACGCCCGAGCTGATCGCGCCGTTCGCGCTCGAGCGCTTCTACGAGGACAGGCTCGTCTCCGAGCTCGCGGCAGCGGCCGTCAGCCACTGATGGCCTACCTCGGCTCGCACACCGGCCACGGCGCCGACCACACGGCGCGGCTGCTCATCTCCTGCCCCGACGGGCCCGGGATCGTCGCGGCGGTCTCGCGCTTCCTGTTCGAGCAGGGCGCCAACATCGTCAGCTCCGACCAGTACTCCACCGATCCCCAGCACGGCAGCTTCTTCATGCGCTCGACGTTCTACCTGCCCGCGATCGAGGAGGACCGCGGCGCGTTCGAGGCGGCGTTCGCCGCGGTCGCCGAGCGCTTTGCGATGCAGTGGCGGATCGCCTACGCGCGCGACCGCCGCAAGGTCGCGCTGATGGCCTCGCGCGCCGACCACTGCCTGCTCGACCTGCTGTGGCGCAACAGCCGTGGCGAGCTGGACATGGACGTCCTCTGCGTGATCTCAAACCACGAGGACCTGCGCGCCGACGTCGAGGCGCTCGGCGTGCGCTACCTGCACATCCCGGTCACGAGAGAAACAAAGCCGCAGGCCGAGCAGCGCGCGCTCGACGAGCTCACCGGGCGGGCTGAGCTGCTGGTGCTCGCGCGCTACATGCAGATCCTCTCCGGCGACTTCCTCGCGCGGGTCGGCTGCCCGGTGATCAACATCCACCACTCGTTCCTGCCGGCGTTCGCCGGCGCCGAGCCCTACCGGCACGCCTACGAGCGCGGCGTGAAGCTGATCGGCGCGACCGCCCACTACGCGACCGAGGAGCTCGACGAGGGCCCGATCATCGAGCAGGACGTGATGCGCGTCGGGCACCGCTACACCGTCGAGGACCTCGAGCGGGTGGGACGCGACCTCGAGCGCCTGGTGCTCGCGCGCGCGGTGCGCAGCGAGCTCGACGACCGCGTGCTCGTGCACGACGGCCGCACGATCGTCTTCTGAGGCCTTACGGCGCCGCGGCCGAGGGGGCGGCCGCCGAGGGCGCCGCGGCCGAGGCGGTGCCCTCGGCGGGATGCGCCCACGAGCGCGCGACGAGCTGGCGCAGCGGTCGCGGCGCCCACCAGTTGGCGCGCCCGAGCAGTCCCATCAGCGCGGGGACCAGCAGCGCGCGCACGACCGTCGCGTCGATGCTCACCGCCAGCGCGGCGCCGATGCCGAACTCTTTCAGCGACGCGACGCTCGAGACGGCCAGCGACCCGATGGCCGCGCAGAACAGCAGCGCGGCCGCGCTGACCACGCGGCCGCTGCGCTCCAGGCCGGTGGCGACCGCGACCTCGTCGCTCTCGCCGGCGTCGTGGGCCTCCTTGATGCGGGCGAGCAGGAACACGCCGTAGTCGGTCGACAGGCCGAACGCGATGATGCACAGGATGATCATGTTCGTCTGCTCGAGCGAGCCGGTGGCGGTGTAGCCGAGCAGGCTCTGCAGCCGGCCGTCCTGGAAGATCAGCACGAGCAGGCCGAACGCGCCGCTGAGCGTGAGGAGGTTCATGAGCAGCGACTTGATCGCGAGCGCAACCGAGCCGGTCATCGTGAACAGCACGATCAGCGTGGTCGCGGCGAGGATCGCGAACGCGAGCGGGATGTGCGAGCTGAGGCTCAGATGCTCGTCGTACTGGCTCGCCGCGACGCCGCTCAGCGCGACCGGATAGGGCGCGCGCTGCGCGTAGATATCTCCGATCAACGCCTGTGAGGGCGTGCTCAGCGGCGGATGCGCGGCGAGCAGCTCGACGGTCCACAGGCCGGGTGCGATGCGGGTCGGCGCTTCGGCGAGCGCGACGCCGGGCAGCCGCGCCAGGCGCGCGCGGTAGCTCGCCAGCGCCGGCCCCGCCTGAGCCGGGGCGTGCACGAGCGCGACCACCGGGTTGGACGGGTCCGCCGGGAACTGCTCGGCGACCGCCGCTTCGACCGTGCGCGAGCTCGATCCCGGCGGCAGCACGCGCGCGTCGGTCGAGCCGAGATGCAGGTGCAGCGCCGGCAGCCCCGCCAGCAGCAGGCAGACGGCGCAGGTCGCCGCGACCCAGCCGGGCCGGCGCATGACGCGGCTGGCGAGCCGGTACCAGCGGCCGTGCACGACCGGGCCCTCCGCGTGCCTGCGCGCGCGCCGCAGCCACGCGGGCGAGAGCGCGTTGACGCGCGGGCCCAGCAGCGCCAGCATCGCCGCGAGCGGGATCAGCGCGGCGCTCGCGGCGAAGACGGTCACGACGGCTGCCGCGATGCCCATCGAGGAGAGCATCGGCTGCGGGAAGACCAGCAGCGACAGCAGCGCCACGGCGACCGTCAGCGAGGAGAACGCGACGGTGCGCCCGGCCGTGGCGAGCGTCCGCTCGAGCGCCTCCGAGCAGTGCCCGCAGCGCGCGAGCTCCTCGCGGTAGCGGTACACGACGAACAGCGAGTAGTCGATCGCGAGGCCGAGGCCGAGGCCGGTGACGAGGTTCAGCGAGTAGACCGACAGCGAGGTCACGTGCGCGAGCGCTCGCAGGATCGTGAGGCTCCCCGCCACCGCGACCGCGCCGACCATCAGCGGCAGGGCGGCGGCGACGAGCCCGCGGAAGGCGACGAGCGACAGCAGCAGCAGGATCGAGAAGGCGATCAGCTCGACCTTCGGCAGCTGGTCGGAGATCGTGTCTTCCAGCTGGCTGAACGTGAGCTGGTCGCCGCCGACACTCACGCCGGGGACGCCGCGCAGGTCCCGCGCGACCGCGCGCGCCGCCGCCGTCGCGTCGCGTTCGGAGGCGTGCGTGCCGAAGTAGCCCAGCACGAGCGTCGCGCGGCCGTCGCGCGAGAGCAGCCCGCGCGGCTGCCGGGCGTTCAGGACGCTGATCGTGCGCGCGACGGCGCGCTGCGAGGTGACCTCCGCCGCGACGCGCGCGACCAGGCCGCGCCCGCGCTTGGAGAGCGCGGATTCGTGCGTGCGCACGAGCACCACCAGCCCGGGCTGGGCAGGGATGCCGGTGGCCGCCGCGATCTGCCGCCCGGAGATCTCGCTCGGGGCGTTGGGGTCGGCGCTGCCTCCGTTGCTGAGCGAGCCGACCACGCCGGCGCCGAACACGCCGGCCGCGATCGTCAGCACGGCCGTCAGCGCGAGCACGAGGCGGGAGCGTCGATGTATCAGTTCGGCGATTGTGCGCACGGCAGCAGCGATGCCCGACCGGGCCGCCACACGGTCGGGCTCGACCCCGCCGGCGCGGTCGCGACTCGCACGCCCGGACCCCCGACCGGACGCGTCTGAGGGTCAGGGTACCGAGTCGCGTCCCCTCCCGAAATCCGGGATTTGCCGCAGCGCGGCGGTTCAGGCCGAGGGGAAGATGCGCGCGATCAGCCCCGGCACGTCCTTGATCGAGTCGACGATCGCGGTCGGGGTGACGCGCGCTTTCAGAGCATCCTGACGGTACTTGCCGGTGCGCACGAGCACGCCGGGCAGGCCGGCGGCCATCGCGCCGCCGACATCGGCCTCGACGTCGTCGCCGACCATGATCCCGCGCTCCAGCCCCATGTCCGCCATCGCCGCGAGGAAGAACTCCTGCGCGGGCTTGCCGACGGTCACCGCCTCGTGCCCGCTGGCGTACTCCAGCGCCGCGGCGTAGGCGCCGACGTCGAGCGCGAGGCCGTCGGCTCGGCGCCAGTAGCGGTTGTGCTGCAGCGCCACGAGCTCGGCCCCGTCCATCATCGCGCGGAAGATGCCGTTGAGGACCTCGGGCGTGAAGCCGTCGCCGAGGTCGCCGAGGATGACCGCGTCGGGGGTCGCTCCCGGCGTGGCGCTCTCGAGCGCCCGCAGGTCCTCGCGCAGCCCCTCGCTGACGAGCACCTGCACGGCCCGGTATCCGCGCTCGCGGCAGTGGCGCTCGGCCATCGCGGCGGGCGTCAGCACCTCCTCCGGCGAGACGTCGAAGCCCATCTGCAGCAGGTGCTCGCGCACCGCCCGCCGCGAGCGCGACGTGGTGTTCGTCATCAGGCGCACGCCGGCGCTCAGCTCGCGCAGTTCCGAGAGGGCCCTGTGTGCCCCCTCGATCGGCTCGTCGCCGACGTACAGAACCCCGTCGACGTCGAGCAGCACGCCGAGTGGGCGCTCCGTGCTCGCGGTCATCGTCGAACCTTAGACGGACTGGCCTCCCCCGGGAGGGAGACAGCGGGCCACACAGCTGGCCAGCATGCACGCATCGCGCTACGCTCGATGCCAGGTGCCAGACGCAGACCCTCCCGACGACCCCGACCAGAGCCCGGCGGACCAGGGTCCGAACATCATGATCCCGCCGGAGGAGTTCGCCGGGAAGTGGGCGAACGCGGCGGCGATCGCGCGCACGCCGCACGAGTTCACGCTCGACTTCATGCGCATCGGCCCGCAGGGCCAGCAGGGGATGGTCGTCTCGCGCGTGTCGTTCTCGCCGCTGCTTGCCAGCCAGCTCCTGGACCTGCTGGGGGAACAGTGGCAGGCGTACACTGAGGAGTCGGGCATACCGCCCGAACGCGAGCGCGATGACTGAAGGACGATGACCGAAGAGCCGCCGCTGAAAGGTGGCGAGGAGATCGAGCCGACGCGGGTTCCGCTGAAGGGACCCAACGTGATCAGCACGTTCGACACGCCGCCCCATCCGGACGCCGTCAGGGCACACGACGCGGCGATCCGCAAGCACCTGCAGGAGCGCAGGTCGCGCGAGGAGGAGCCGGGGGAGTAGGCGGACGGCCGCAGGCTGATCGTTTGGGCGCGCGGCCCGTGGTCGGCGCTCAGCCGGCCTGGAGCGCGAACGGCAGCGCGACCACTTCCGCGCTCACGCCGTGCTCGCCGACGCTGAGCACGCTGCCGGGCTCGGCCTCGCGGCGCACGAGCGCCAGCGCGATCGGGCCGAGCATGGGGGAGACGGCCGTGCTGGCGAGGTGTCCGACGGGGCGCTCGCCCAGCAGCAGCTGCTCGCCCAGCAGCAGCTGCTCGCGCAGCACCAGCTGCTCGCCCGGCGCGGCCGGCTGCGACAGGCGCAGGCCGCGCAGGTGGCGGTTGGGCTTGCCCTTGTAGTACAGGCGCGCGACCGTCTCCTGGCCGACGTAGCAGCCCTTCGTGAAGCTGACCGCGCGCTCGTTCAGCCCCGCCTCCTGCGGGATGACGCTGTCGTCGAGGTCGATCCCGTAGCGGGGACGACCGTGCTCGACGCGCACGCACTCGGCGGCCTGCTCCGAAACCGGTGTCGCGCCGCGTGCCTGCAGTGCCGCGCCCAGTGCGGCGGTGTCGGCGGCGTCGCAGATCAGATCGACGCCGACGTCCGTGCGCACCGCCCGCGCGTGGATGCCGTCGATCGCGATCGCCGCGTGGGCGTGCTCGACGTCGGGGAGGACACCCCCCGGGCCGTCGACGCCGGCGAGCGCCGCGGCTTCGGGCCCGATCAGCGACAGCAGCCCGCGCTCGAGCGTGCGTTTGTGCAGCTCCAGCTCGTAGCCGACCTTGAAGCGGCGGATCATGTCGAACAGGCCCTGCAGGGCCACGCGCTCGGTGTCCAGCAGCAGCTCGGTCACGCCCGCCGCCGCGGCTTCGCCGCCAGCAGCGTCCTGCCCGTCGGCGTCCGTTCCAGCCGCATCGCCCACCGCGAGGATCCTCAGGTCGCCGAGCATCTTGCCCTTGTGCGTGAGGAAGGCCGCGTAGCAGCCCTCGCCCGGCCGCAGCGTCAGCAGCTCGTTGGTGACCTGGCCGTTGAGGAACTCGACGGCGCCGGGGCCGGTCAGCGCCAGCTTGCCCCGTTCGGAGCGATCGAGCAGGCCACAGCCCTCGTGCAGGGCGGCGTGCTCGGACGCGACCGCGTCCGCGTCGGGGCTCGCCGGCGGGCCCGCGGGGGAGCCGGCGATCGTGTCGGTGCGTGCGCCTGCCATTGCTTCGAGAATAGCCGCGCTAGGCTTCCCGCCAATGGCTTTCGCCGAGGACTTCCAGCAGGTCGTCGATTCGCTGCCCGAGGACTGGACCGACCTCGAGCTCGACCTGCGGCTCGCCGACGAGTCGCGCTACGTCGAGGCGGCGCTGTACCTGGCGACGTGCAACGCGCGCCCGTACTCCCACCACGACTGGCACTGGCGCCTGCTGGTGGCCCACAGCTTCGGGCACGCCGCGGCGGCGCCGACCGTCCACGGGGCGCTTGGCCTGCTCGACGAGGCGGGCATCGAGGGAGAGCTGGCGGTGCGCGAGATCCGCAGCGGGCGCGTGGAGATCACGCAGATGTGGGGACGCCCGGAGTCCGCGCGCGAGGAGTTCCGCCGCCTGCGGGCGCAATAGCGATGGCGCGCGTGCTGGCGTTCACGCGCGACCTGCTGTTCGGCTCGCAGGTGCAGGGCGCGCTGACGCTCGCCGGTCACGACGTGGAGCTGGTCGCCGGCGAGTCGCTGCTGCGCGAGCGGCTGACCGGCAACGACGATCCCGCCGGCGCGGCCGTCGACGTGCTCGTGGTGGACCTGACGGACGCCGACCTCGAAGCGGCGAGCACCGTGCGGGCGCTTGCGGATTCCGGCGCGCTCGGGACGGCGCGCACCATGGGCTTCTACTCGCACGTGGACACCGCCGCGCGCGAACACGCGCAGCGCGCGGGCATCCATCTGATCGTTGCTCGCTCGCGTATGGCGCGCGAAGGTCCGCAGCTGGTGGCCGGGCTGCTCGCGGGCGCGCAGCCGGCCGGCGAGTGAGCGCCTGAGCTACGCCGCCTGCGCGCGGGCTTCGCGGCGCAGCAGGGGATGGTGGGGGGGCGCGCCGGGGCCGGGGATCGCACGCGCGTCGCGCACGGACAGCGTCGCGCCGCACTTCGCGCACATGCGGTGCTCGTCGACGGCGCCGCCGCAGCCGCGGTGTTCGAGCAGCACCACCGGGCCGGCGGGCAGGTCCGCGTAGCGGTCGCCCCACTGCATCAGCGCGACGATCGTCGGCCACAGGTCCAGGCCCTTCTCGGTAAGGCGGTATTCGTAGCGCTCGGGGCGCTCCCGGTAGAGGCGCCTCTCGAGCACGCCCTGCTCCTGCAGGCGCGTCAGGCGCGTCTGCAGCACGTTGCGCGCGATGCCCAGGTTCTCCTGGATCTCGTCGAAGCGGCGCAGGCCGAGGAAGATGTCGCGCACGATCAGCAGCGACCAGCGCTCGCCGATCACCTCCAGCGCGCCGGCGATGCTGCACACCTGGCTGTCGTAGTCGTTTTTCAGCATCTTGCGACACAGTGTAGAGCATAGGGTTGCATCATGCAACTCGTATGCTATGGTGCGTTTCGTCATGCAACGGAAATGGCGCGTATCGCTGATCGTCGGTGCAGGGGTGTTCATGTCGAGCCTCGACCTGTTCATCGTCAACATCGCCTTCCCGTCGATCGGCAGGCACTTCGGCGGCGCGTCGCTCGGGTCGCTGTCGTGGATCCTGAGCGGCTACGCGATCGTGTTCGCCGCGCTGCTCGTCCCCGCGGGGCGCTGGGCGGACGCGTTCGGGCGCAAGCGCGCGTTCCTGCTCGGGCTGGGCATCTTCGTGGCGGCGAGCACCGCGTGCGCGCTCGCGCCGTCAGTCGGCTTCCTGGTCGGCGCGCGCGTCGTGCAGGCGGCCGGCGGCGCGCTGATGCTGCCGACCTCGCTCGGGCTGATGCTGCCGGAGTTCGGGCCGCACGAGCGCCACGTGGCGATCGGCGTGTGGGCCGCCACCGGCGGGATCGCCGCCGCCGCCGGCCCGCCGCTCGGCGGCCTGCTCGTGCAGGCCGACTGGCGCCTGGTGTTCCTGGTGAACGTGCCCGTCGGGCTCGCCGCCCTCGGCTTCGGCGTGCGCACGCTGCGCGAGCGGCGCGAGGTCGGCGCCGGGCGCCCGGACGTGCTCGGCGCGGGCGCGCTGATCGTCGCGATCGGCGCGCTGGTGGTGGCGATCGTCAAGGGCCAGGAATGGGGCTGGGGCTCGCCGGTGGTCCTCGCGCTGCTCGCCGTGACCGCCGTCGGGCTGCCGGCGATCTGGTGGCGCTCCGAACGGCACGACTCCCCGATCGTCGAGCCCGCGATGCTGCGCGTGCGCAGCTTCGGCCTGGCGGTCGGCGCCTCCGTTCTCTTCTTCGCGGGCTTCGGCGCGATGCTGCTCGCCGGCGTGCTGTTCCTGACGGGCGTGTGGCACGAGCATGTGCTGACCGCAGGGTTGATGCTGTTCCCCGGCCCGGCGATGGCGACCGCGTTCAGCGTCCCCTCCGCGCGGCTGGGCGCGCGCGTCGGCTACCGCATCCCCGGCGTGGTCGGCGCGCTGCTGTTCGTCGCCGGACAGGTCTGGTACATCACGCAGACGGGCGACCGGTCGGCATACGTGTCGGAGTACCTGCCGGGGATCCTGATCAGCGGCGCGGGCGTCGGCCTCGTGATCCCCACGCTCACCGGCGCAGGCGCCTCGTCGCTCGCGCCCGAGCGCTTCGCCACGGGCGCCGCGGTGCTGACGATGGGCCGCCAGATCGGCGCGGCGCTCGGCGTGGCGGTACTGGTGGCGGTGCTGGGCGCGGCGACGAGCACCGCGGCCGACTTCCACTCCGCGTGGCTGATCAGCGTCGCCGGCGGCCTTGCGACCGGCCTCGCGCTCGCGGCGATCGGCCGGCCGGCGCAGCAGGCCGCGGCCGCACGCGCCGCAGCCGACGCCGGCGAGCCCGCGCGCCTGCCGCTCGTCGAGGAGGCGCTGGCGGACGCGTCGCTGGTGACGGAGAACGCCGCGTGAGTACGATCGAGCGCCTGCGCAGCCGCAGCTTCAGCTGGGAGGACCCGGCGGCGACGGCCGCCGCCGCGCTGGAGCTGCCGGGCCTTGAGTGCATGCAGGCGATCGTCGACGGCAAGCTGCCGCCACCGCCGATCGCGGCGCTGCTCGACTTCGAGCTCGTCGAGGTGCAGGACGGCCGCGCGCTGTTCGCGATGCAGCCGGCGGAGTGGATGTACAACCCGATCGGCTCCGTGCACGGCGGCATCGCCGCGACGATCCTCGACTCGTGCATGGGCTGCGCGGTGCACACGACGCTCGAGGCGGGCGTCGGCTACACGACCGCCGACCTGCAGGTCCGCTATCTGCGCGCGATGAGCGACACGACCGGGCGCGTGCTCGCGGAGGGGCGCGTGATCCACCGCGGCAAGCGCACGGCGACCGCGGAGGGCCGGCTGTTCGTCGAGTCCGACGAGCGGCTGCTCGCCCACGCCAGCACCGGCTGCGTCATCCTGCGCTGAGGGAGCGGGTGTCCGCGGCGGGCGACTCTCAGGCGACTTGCGATGCGCCCGCGCGCTCGCGCGCGAACACGGCGTCGGCGAACGGGATCAGCCGCTCGGCGAACCCGTGCGGGTCGGTCGTGTGCGGGACGTGCCCGCTGTCGAACACGGCGAGCTCGGCGCCGGGGATCGTGGCGGCGATCCGCCTGCCGACCTTCAGCGGGATCACCGGGTCCTGCCGGCCCCAGACGACGAGCGTGGGCGCTTCGATGCCGGGCGCCTGCGCGCGCAGGTCGTGCTCGGGCGAGGCGAAGCTGCGCCACAGCTCGCTGATGGCGCGCAGGCCGGGGTCCTGCCTCGTGGTGCGCACGCCGGTGTCGCGCGCGCGGCGGTCGGCGTCGGTTCGCGCGCACATGTAGCGGCTGGAGAACGCGGGGTAGATCGCGCGCAGGAAGCGCGGTCTGGACATCAGCGCGCAGAACGCGCGCACGTGCGGCGGGCGCCCGGCGAAGCCGCCGCCGTCGACGATCACGAGGCCCCTGACGAGCTCCGGCCGGCGGATCGCCAGGCGCGCGGCGGAGAAGCCGCCGACGGAGTTGCCGAGCACGATCGCCCCGTCGGGCGCGAGCCGCTCGACCGCGTGCTCGGCGACATCCGCCAGGCGCATCGCGCTCGCCGGCCCGTCGCCGGGCGGGGACTCGCCGTGGCCGGGCCAGTCGAGCGCGACCGTGCGCAGGCGCTCGGGGATCAGCGCGCGCAGCTCGTCGAAGTCGTGGCGGTCGTGCGCCCCGCTTGCGAGCAGCACGAGCGTGTCGCCGCTTCCCCGCTCGTCGTAGGCGATCCGGCCGGCGGGTGTGTCGAGCAGCGGCATCGGCGCGCAGCCTACCACATGACTGACCGGTCGGTCATAGAGAATGACCGGTCGGTCAGATAACCTCTTCAGAAGGATGCCCGCGCAAACCGTCACCGCGCCCGCCGCAGCGTCATCCGGTGCGCACCGGACGCACGAGATGCTGCTCGACGCCGGCGTGGCGGTGGCCGAGCGCGAGGGGCTGGCGGGCCTGAGCGTCAACCGCGTGGTCGCCGAGGCGGGCGTCGCGAAGGGCACCTTCTACGTGCACTTCGCCGACAGAGAGGCGTTCGTCGACGCTTTGCACGCGCGCTTCCACGAGCGCGTGGCGCAGGCGGTCGCGGCGGCGAGCGCGGACACGTCGCCGGGCGCGGAGCGCATCGTGCGGGGCGTGGAGGCCTACCTCGACGTGTGCCTGGCCGACCGCGCGATCAAGGCGCTGGCGCTGGAGGCGCGCACGGACGCGGCGCTGACGGCCTCGATGACCGCGCGCCACGAGCGCGCCGCGGCGGCGGCGATCCCGAGCTTCAGGGCGATGGGCTGGCCGGACGCGAAGGCGGCGGCGCAGCTGCTCGCGGCGATGACCTCGGAGCTCGCGATCCGCGAGCTCGACGCCGGCCGGCGGCTGCCCGGCGCGCGCCGCGCGCTGCGGCGGTTCGTCGGCGTGCAGGAGCCGTGATGGCCGGCCGCGCGGCCGGCTCGACCTGGGCGGGACGATGACCACGCAAAGGAGGGAGGGGCGATGAAGTACTACGCGGTTGCGGAGATGGACGTGACGGACCCGAGCTGGATCGCGGACTACGTCGCAAACGTCACCAGGATGGTGGAGCGCCGCGGCGGGCGCTACCTGTCGCGCTCGGTGGCGATCGAGAAGATCGAGGGCGCGCGCCCGGCGCCACAGGTGATCGTGCTGATCGAGTGGCCGTCGAAAGAGGCGGCGGAGGAGTTCTACGACAGCGAGGAGTACAGGCCCTATCGCGAGGCGCGAGGGCGGGGCGCGCGCAACGAGTTTCTGCTGGTCTCAGGCGAGGACGTCAACGGGGTGGCGCGGATCGGGGAGTAGGGCCTGGAGGTGCGCAGCTGCAAGAGTCGTTGCAGTATTAGGAGAAAGCTAATATCGCCGTCGTCTTTAGGTAATATCTAATGACTATGACAGCGACTCGGCCCGTATTTACGCTGATCGGAGACGTGGTGGCTTCGCGACAAACAGGCGATCGTCGGCTGCTCCAATCGCGCCTCGAGGCGGTGCTGGACGAAGTAAACGAGCTCTTGAAGCCGCTTGTCCCGCTCGAACCGACGATTGGCGACGAGTTTCAGGGTTCCTTCGACAGGGTTGCAACCGCGGTGAGGGCAAGCCTGCTGATTCGCTTGGCTCTGTTGGACTCCGCGCGGGTCGACTCCCGCTATGGGCTCGGCATAGGGCCGGTGGAGGCTCTCGGAAGGAAACACCGTGTGTCCCAGGACGGGCCTGGGTGGTGGAGCGCACGGGAAGCGATCATATTGGCCAAGCAGATCTCCGAGGTGCAGCACACCAGCTTTGTGCGTGCCTATCTCTGCGCTCATTCGAGTCGATGGACGGGAGAGGCTGCGGCGCTAAACGCATTTCTGTTTTGTCGCGATGCGATCGTCGATCGCATGAAGCGGATCGGCCAGAAGCGACTCTATGGCGTGATATTGGGCCTGTCGCAGTCAGAGATCGCGACTCGAGAAGGAACTACTCAAGGCGCGATCTCGCAGAGCCTGGCTCGCAGCGATGCATTTGCGATCGTCGCGGCACAGGACCAACTCGAGGAGCGCTACCGGTGATCCTCGTTGCGCTTGCGCTGCTCGGCTTTGGTGTCGTCGATCTGGCGCGCTGGTCACCCGACGACGTAGGGCGGGTACGCGCCGTCGTTGCCGCCATCGCTGGGACGGCTGTGGCCGGATCCGTCGCTGCACTGAGCGGCATGGACTCTTCGGGCGTTTTGCTCGCCATCGCGATCTCATTGGCCATACTGCCGCTTTGGTCGGCTTACGAGCTGTTGCCCGTGCGGCACTTGAAACCCGAGTTCGCGCTTGCGCTGCTGATGGGCGTCATCTTCGTTCTGATCGCTCTCAGTGGCTCTGCCGATCCGATCGGCGGTGATCTTGCCACTTGGTACGCAAAACTTGGCTTCGGTTTCGTCCATCGGGTGCCGGTCGATCAGTTCGTTCTCGGTGTCGGAGCCACCATCTTCTTGCTGGGCACGGCAAATCGGATCGTCCAACTGGTCCTTCGAGCGGCGAGGCCGTCATTGCTGGAAGGGGAAGACACTCTGCACGGCGGGCGGCTCCTCGGGCCGATGGAGCGTCTAATCGTTGCTGCTGGCGTGCTCTCCGGGAGTGCGGCAGCAGCAGGCTTCGTGATCGCCGCGAAGGGCCTGCTGCGGTTTCGCGAGATCGGTGGAACCCCTGGGCCGAACGTCGACGAGATTACCGAGTACTTCCTGATCGGCACCTTTACAAGTGCTGTCTTGGCGGCGGGCGTAGCCATACTGGTATTAGCTGCAGCCTAATATTGACGACCTTATTAGGCTGCGTCTAATAAGCTGCTATTGGATCAGCTTGCGAGCGTCGCCTCGCCGCCGCCGAGCTCGGCGTCCGCGACGGCTATCGGATCCAGCGGCACGAGCGCGGCGTTGGGGACGCGCCGGAAGGGGATGGAGCCGTCACGCGAGCGGCTGGCGAACGCGGCGCGGATGACCATTCCGTGGCAGACGACCAGCGCGGGCGGCGCCCCGCGTTCGACGTCCGCGAGCGCTGCGGCGACGCGCACCTCCTGTTCGGCGAAGGACTCCCCGCCGGGGAACGCGAAGCCGGGGTCGGCGCCGGCGAACGCGTCGAACAGCTCGGGCGTCAGCGCGCGCACCTCGGCGAACGTCAGGTCGGTCCAGTCGCCGGCGTCGGTCTCCATCAGCCGCGCGTCCTCTTTCGGCTCCAGGCCGATGCGGGCGGCGACGATGTCGGCGGTTTCGCGCGCGCGCAGCAGCGGGCTGCACCACAGCGCGCTGAAGTCGTAGCCGGCGGCGCGCTCGGCCAGCTCGGCCGCCTGGGCGCGCCCGGTGTCGTTGAGCGGCACCGCCTGCTGGCCCTGGAAGCGGCCCTCGTGGTTGTAGGCGGTCTCGCCGTGGCGGGCGAGGTAGACGTTCGCGGGGGTCACGCCCGCTCAGGTTACGGCAGCGGCCTCTGGCTCGACCTTGCGCAGGAACAGGTGGTGGTAGAGCAGCGCCGCGACGACGCCGCCGAGCGCCGGGCCGGCGTACCAGACCCAGCCGTTGCTCCAGTGGTCGCCGACGAGCTGCGGCCCGAACGCGCGCGACGGGTTCATCGCCGCGCCCGTGAACGGCCCGCCGAAGAGCACGTCGATCGAGATGGTCAGGCCGATCGCCAGGCCGGCGACGGCGTTGAAGGGGCCGCGTTCGTCGACGGCCGCGCCGAACACGACGAGCACGAGGAAGAACGTGAGCACCGCTTCGAGCAGGAAGCCGGAGCTCGGGTCGACGCCGTGGCCGACCGCGGGGACGCCGAGGTGCACCGCTTCGGTGATGGTGCGCGGGAGCAGGCTCTTGACGAGCAGCGCCGCGATCGCCGCGCCGCCGAACTGCGCGACCCAGTAGACGACCGCGAGCGCCGGCTTGATCCTGCGCGTGACGAAGAAGCCGAGCGTGATCGCCGGGTTGAAATGCCCGCCTGAGATCGGCCCCAGCGCGCAGACCATCACGCCGATCGCCAGGCCGTTGGCGATCGCGACGCCGATCAGCGTGGGGTCGTGGACGCCGCCGGCCGCCGCAGCTGCGCCGGCGCCGATGAACGTGAGCGTGAACGCGCCGATCATCTCCGCGACGGCGCGGCGAAGCGTGTCTTCGGACATCACCAAAAAAACTAAGAGCGCCGCCGGACAGCTTGGCCGGGGCGGGCGCGCGAGGCGGACGCCCTACCCCGTGGCGGGCGCGCGATGGCCGAGCGCTCGGTCAGGAGCGATCGAAGCGGTCGAGGCTCATGACCTTGTCCCAGGCGGCTACGAAATCGGCCACGAACTTCTCCCCGGCGTCGTCGCAGGCGTGCACCTCCGCGAGCGCCCGCAGCTCGGAGTTCGAGCCGAAGACGAGGTCGACGGAGGTGGCGGTCCACCTGATCTCTCCGGTCGCGCGATCGCGTCCCTCGTAGACGTTCTCCGCCGAGCCAGACGGCTTCCATTCGGTGCTCATGTCGAGCAGGTTCACGAAGAAGTCGTTGCTCAGCGTCTCGGACCGGTCGGTGAACACGCCGTGCGGGGACTGGCTGTGGTTCGCGTTCAGGGCGCGCAGGCCGCCGATGAGCACCGTCATCTCCGGGGCGGTCAGCCTCAGCATGTAGGCCCGCTCCAGCAGGCCGTGCTCGAGCGGGAGGGGCTCTCCCGGGCGGAAGTAGTTGCGGAAGCCGTCGACGGTCGGCTCGAGCACGGCGAAGGACTCGACGTCCGTCTGCTCCTGGGAGGCGTCGGTGCGTCCCGGGGTGAAGGGGACCGAGACGTCATGCCCGGCGTTCCTGGCGGCCTGCTCGACGGCGGCGCATCCGCCGAGGACGATCAGGTCGGCCAGCGAGATCCGCTTGCCGCCGGATTGCGACTCGTTGAAGTCCTTCTGGATCCGCTCCAGCGTCCGCAGCGCGCCCGCGAGCTCAGCCGGCTCGCCCCACTCCCAGTCCCTCTGGGGCGCCAGGCGGACCCGCGCCCCGTTGGCGCCGCCGCGCTTGTCGGTGCCGCGGAACGAGGCGGCCGACGTCCACGCCGTGGCGACGAGCCGCGAGATCGAAAGGCCAGAGGCGAGGATCTGCTCCTTCAGCGAGGCGATCTCGCCGGCGCCGACGAGCTCGTGATCGACGGCGGGGACGGGGTCCTGCCACAGCTGCTCCGCGGGAACCCACGGGCCGAGGTAGCGCGCGATCGGGCCCATGTCGCGGTGCAGGAGCTTGTACCAGGCCCTGGCGAACGCGTCGGCGAGCTGGTCGGGGTTCTCGTAGAAGCGCTTGGAGATCGGTCCGTAGATTGGGTCGAGCTTCAGCGCGAGGTCCGTCGTGAGCATCATCGGCGCGTGGCGCTTGGAGGGATCGTGAGCGTCCGGGACAGTGCCGTTGGCCTGTGGATCCTTGGGGGTCCACTGCTTCGCGCCGGCGGGACTCGTTGTCAGCTCCCAGTCGTACTCGAAGAGGTTCTCCAGGAAGCCGTTGTCCCACTTGGTCGGCTCCTTCGTCCACGCGCCCTCCAGGCCGCTGGTGATGGTGTAGGCGCCGTTGCCGTTGCCGGCGCTGTTCTTCCAGCCGAGACCCTGTTCCTCCAGGGGAGCTGCCTCGGGCTCGGGGCCGATGTTGCTGGGATCGACGGCGCCGTGGGTCTTGCCGAACGTGTGGCCGCCGACGATCAGCGCGACCGTCTCCTCGTCGTTCATCGCCATGCGGGCGAACGTCTCACGGATGTCCCTGGCCGCCGCCAGCGGATCCGGGTTGCCATTGGGGCCCTCGGGGTTGACGTAGATGAGGCCCATCTGCACGGCGCCGAGGGGCTTGGCGAGCTCGCGCTCGCCGCTGTAGCGCTCGTCGCCCAGCCACGTGTCCTCGCTGCCCCAGTAGATCTCCTCGGCCTCCCAGATGTCCTCTCGGCCGAAGCCGAAGCCGAAGGTCTGGAAGCCCATCGATTCCATCGCCACGTTGCCGGTGTAGACGAGCAGGTCGGCCCAGGAGATCTTGCGGCCGTACTTGCGCTTGATCGGCCACAGCAGCCGGCGCGCCTTGTCGAGGCTGGCGTTGTCGGGCCAGCTGTTGAGCGGCGCGAAGCGCTGAGCCCCCTGCCCGCCGCCGCCGCGGCCGTCGGCGATGCGGTAGGTGCCGGCGGCGTGCCAGCTCATGCGG
>Ga0181518_10001388_pt1 | contig 24848 bp, 19 predicted proteins | sample PEATcosm2014_Bin_28_FD_119751 | JGI IMG/M metagenome (GOLD analysis project Ga0181518, IMG submission 119751) | Peatland microbial communities from MTU Mesocosm Facility, Houghton, MI, USA - PEATcosm2014_Bin01_60_metaG | ecosystem: Environmental > Terrestrial > Soil > Wetlands > Peat | place...
CAGCGCGGCGACACGACTGGGGTACCTGCTGGCAACCGAACTCAACTCCTCTCCGGCGATTGAGTGTCCCACCAGCACCGGCCTTTTCAGTTGGAGCGAGTCAAGGACGGCGAGCACGTCGTCGCCGAGGCGATCGGCTCCGAACTCGGTAGCGGAAAAGCCGGATTCTCCGAAGCCGCGCCGCGTAATGCCGTAAACATGGAAGCTGGCCGCTAGCTTGGGCGCGAGTTCATCAAACACGTGTGCCGTGTCTCCGCCTCCGGCCAGGAGCACGAGGGGAGTGCCAGAACCGCCCCAGTCGAGCACTTCCAGGCGAACGTTCTTGTCTACGGTCACAAATCGTGTGATGTGGGGGGATGGGTCTTTCCAAGCGGCGGGCTGTTGTGAATAAAGAGGAACTGCGAGTAATCCGAGCAGCATGAAACGGGCTCGTCGACTGATTCGGCGTATAAACGTGTCCATTCCTCTATTTACGTTGTAGAGGCCGGCAATGTTCCCGAGTGCTTCGCACACCCTACAGCTTCGGAATCTAGGTCGTGGCCGAAAACGGCGAGACTCTCCAGCCGATGCACTATCGAGTAATGATCAGGGAGTGGATGAAGCTGGCGGCTGGCTCGCGGCGGGTTGAAGCGGAGTCATGGCCGGGATCTGGGCCTGTCGCGAAACAATCTGTTGCGAGGTGGGAAGCGTGGAGGAATCCCAACCTCCGCCAAGTGCCTCGATCAATTGCACGCTGTCCACGATTTGCTCGATGCGCAGGTTCACGGCTGTCTGCTGATTGCTGAAGAGCGCGGTCTGGGCGGTAATGACGTTGAGGTAGGGGTCGATGCCGAGCCGGTAACGGTCGGTGGCCAGGTTCAGGCTGCGCTGCGCGGACCCGATCGCGGTGTCTTGTTCCTGGATTTCCTGGGAAAGAATGCGCAGGGATGAAAGATTATCCTCGACTTGCCCAAACGCGGTAAGGACAGTGTTGCGATAGTTGGCGACCGTCTGATCATATTGCGCGCGATACTGTTCGACGGTGGCACGACGCAGGCCGCCGTCGTAAATCAACTCGGATATGGCGGGGCCAACGGACCAGAATCTGCTTGGCCAGGTAAACCAGCTGGAACCCTTCGTGCTTTGAAATCCGAAAGAAGCGCTCAGCGTCACGGTTGGATAATAAGCAGCTTTTTGGACGCCGATCAGCGCGTTGGCCTGGGCCATCAGGCGCTCGGACGCGGCGATATCCGGGCGGCGCTCCAGAAGTTGCGAGGGAACGCCAAACGGAATGGCGGGTGGCGGAGTTTTCAAGGGCTCGGCGGCGATCGAGAAGGAAGACGCGGGGTGGCCAACCAGGAGCGCAATCGCATGCTCGTATTGCGACCGCAGAATGCCAATATTGGTGTCGAGCGCGCGCGTGGCTTCGAGCTGAGTTTCGGCTTGGGCGACGGATTCATCGGAGTCGATACCGGTCTCATACAGGGCCTTGGTCAGTTTCAGGGACTCGTCATAAGCCACGACGGTTGAATCCAGCAGTTGTTTGAGAGCGTCCTGCCCGCGCAGTTGGAAGTAATCGACGGCCAGTTCCGCTTGCGCGGTCAGGCGGGTGTTTTCCAGGTCGGCGGCGCTGGCTTGCGCGTTGGCAACGTTGGCACGAACCTGGTTGTGCACGCGTCCCCACAAATCGGGCGTCCAGGAAGCGTCGAAGGGTAGAGAGTATTCGTTGAAGGTTGTCCCGGTGGGCTGGCCATTCGCTCCGGTAGTGGCCTGGCGCTGGCGAGTGATACTTGCGCCGGCGGTTACAGTCGGGAAATATTGCGCGCGCGCCTCCCGCACCAGGGCGCGTGCCGCCATGAAGTTGGCGAACGCAGCGGCGACGGTTTGATTGGAAATGTTGACTTGCTCTTCGAGGCCGTTCAGTTGGGGATCGCCGAAAGTCTCCCACCACTTGCCATGGAGAGCGCTGTCCTGCGGCTGCGCGACTTTCCAGCCGTCCATCTTCTTGAGATCGTCGGGGGTGACTTCTTTGTAAGCTCCCGGCGCCTGCATGGTGGGGCGATTGTATTTCGGGCCGACAACGCAGCCTTGCAAGAGGAAGACGAGTGCACCGCAGAGCAGCGCGGCCGCAGCGCGGATTTTGTTCGTTGCCTTCATCGGTGTCTCGGACTCCTTGCCGTGGCTATGTCGAGAGTGGAGCGACGGGCCTCTCGCACGACTGGCCGGGCGAGGACGCCCGGCGCTCCACCGTTTCCGATCTTGAGTTCGCGTCGCTGATAAGTACTTGTCATCCGAAGGACTCGATTTGTCTTTGCGCTTCGAGCTTGCCGTGAGAGCGCAGCCATTTGACCCGCAAGCGGTCGAGCGAGAGATAAACGACCGGCGTGGTGTAGAGCGTGAGCATCTGGCTCAGGATCAGGCCGCCGATAATGGTGATGCCGAGAGGATTGCGAAGCTCCGACCCCGTGCCTCGGCCGAAAGCCAGCGGCATCGCGCCAAAGAGCGCAGCCATGGTGGTCATCAGGATGGGCCGAAAGCGCAGAATGCAGGCCTTATAAATGGCATCCCGAGGGCTCATGCCTTCGCTGCGTTCGGCGGCCAGCGCAAAGTCGATCATCAGAATGGCGTTCTTCTTCACGATACCAATTAAGAGAATAACGCCGATGATCGCGATAATGCTAAGGTCCTTGTGAAACAGCCTGAGGGCCAGGAGGGCGCCGACTCCCGCGGAGGGGAGGGTGGAAATAATCGTGAGGGGATGGATGTAACTCTCGTAGAGAATGCCCAGCACGATATAAACGGCCAGGAGAGCGGTGATAATGAGAAAAGGTTCCGTCGCCAGGGAAGACTGGAAGGCCTGAAGAGTACCGGAGAACATGCCGGTAATGGTGCTGGGCATGCCGATTTTTTGTTCCATGGCAAGGATGGCCCGGGACGCGTCGCTGAGAGCCACGCCTGGGGCAAGGTTGAAGGAGATAGTAACCGAGGGATATTGACCCTGGTGATTGACAGCTAGCGGCGCTGTGTTCGCCTCGTAATGCGCCACGGCGCTGAGCGGAACGACCTTCCCCTGCGCGGCCCGTATGTACACGTCGTTCAAATCCACCGGTGATTGCCAGTGCTTCGGTGCGACTTCGAGCACCACATGGTACTGGTTGATGTTGGTATACATGGTCGAAACCTGGGCTTGGCCGAAGGCTTCGTAGAGCGAGTTGTCGAGCATCTGCGGGGTAATGCCGAGGCGCGAAGCGGTTTCGCGGTCATAGGTAAGCATGGCCTGGAGACCGCTGTTCTGCTGGTCGGTATTCACGTCGGTGAGAAGCCGTATTTTCCGCATTTGCTGCAGAAGCACCGGACCCCACTGCACTAGATCCTGCAAATTGTCGCTTTGAATCGTGTACTGATATTGCGCGCTGCTTCCCCGTCCGCCGATGCGCAGATCCTGTGCGGCTTGCATGAAGGTGTTTGCGCCAGCGACCGAAAGAAGTTTAGGACGCAGACGGTCGATGATCTGGCTGGAGCTCGCGTTGCGTTCTGCCAGAGGCTTCAGGCCCATGAAGATGAAGCCGCCATTGGTGGGGCCGCCGCCGCCCGTGAACGCCATGACGTTCTGCACGCCCGGATCCGTTTTGACGACATCGACGATGCGTTGCGTGGCCCTTTGCATGGCCTGAAAGGATGTGTCCTGCGAGCCCTGGATGCCGCCGAAGGCGACGCCGTTATCCTGCTGGGGAAAGAATCCCTTGGGGACGGCCCAAAAAAGGTAAAAATTGAAGGCGATGGTGAGGCCTAGAACGGCCAGCGTCAGGTGGGAGTGTTCGAGGACCCAGCCCAAGCTGCGCTCGTAGAGGCCGAGGACCGAATTGAACGCGCGCTCGCTGGCACGGTACGCTTTGCCGTGCTGCTCATCCCGAAGGTTCTTCAACAGGCGGGAACACATCATCGGTGTCGTGGTTAGAGAGATGCCCAGGGATACCAGAATGGCGACCGAGAGCACCACGGCAAATTCGCGGAACAGCCGGCCGACGATGCCACCCATCATCAGAATCGGGATGAAGACGGCAACCAGGGAAATGCTGATGGACAGCACGGTGAAGCCGATTTCACTCGCGCCCTTGAGCGCCGCTTCCATGGGCGCCATGCCCTGCTCGAGATAGCGGGTGATGTTTTCGATGACCACAATCGCGTCGTCCACCACAAAGCCCGTCGAAATGGTGAGGGCCATGAGCGAGAGATTGTCGATGCTGTAGTGAAAAAGGTACATCACGCCGAAGGTGCCGATCAGGGAGGCGGGGACGGCGACGCTGGGAATCAAGGTGGCGCGGACGCTGCGCAGGAAGACGAAGACTACCAGAATTACCAGGGAAATCGAGATCATTAGCGAGCGCTCGACGTCGCGAACCGAAGCGCGGATGGTGAGAGTGCGGTCGAGCACAATTTGCGTGTCAATGGCGGAAGGGATCGAGGCTCTGAGTGCCGGAAGCGCGGCCCGAACGCGGTCCACGGTCTCGATGATGTTGGCGCCGGGCTGGCGGAAAATAATGATGAGGACACACGGCTTGCCGTTGACGAAGCCGGCAGCGCGTATGTTTTCCGTGGAGTCCTGAACGTTCGCGACATCGGACAACTTGACGGCAGCGCCATTGTGGTAGCCGACCACCAGCGGCATGTAGTCCACCGCCTTCAGAAGCTGGTCGTTAGTTACGATGTCGGCGCTGATTGCGCTATTAGTGACTTGCCCCTTCGGACTGTTGGCGTTCTGCCGGCTCAGCATGGCGGCAACGTCCTGCAAGCCGAGACCATAGTTGTTGAGTTGCGTCGGATTCACATCCACCCGCACTGCCGGCAGCGAACTACCGCCCACACTCACCTGGCCGACGCCCTGAAGCTGAGAAAGACGCTGCTGCATGATGGTGGAGGCCGCGTCGTACAGCTTGCCGCGGTCGTACACACCAGACGTTAGCGCCAGAATCATGATTGGAGCATCGGCTGGGTTGACCTTTCGATAGGTGGGATTGCCGGGGAGATTCGAGGGCAAGTTACTGCGCGCGGCATTGATTGCGGCTTGGACGTCGCGAGCGGCGCCATTAATGTCCCGGTTCAAATCAAACTGCAGGGTGACGCTGGTGGTGCCGAGATAACTGGACGAGGTCATTTCGGTGATGCCGGCAATTCTCCCGAACTGGCGTTCCAAGGGAGTCGCGACCGAGGAAGCCATAATCTCCGGGCTGGCTCCCGGCAAAGCTGCGCCCACCGAAATGGTGGGGAAATCGATCTGCGGCAGCGGCGAGACCGGCAACTCCCGAAAGGCCACGGCGCCTGCCAGCACGATGGCTGCGGTCAGGAGAGTAGTGGCTACAGGCCGCCGAATAAATGGAGAAGAGAGACTCATTCGTAATTCATCCGCATTAATCCGCTGGGACAGCCTCAGGTCCGGAATCCGGCGCGCGGCGTGAAGAATAACGCTGCGCGAGCCGGTCGAAGAAGATGTAAATGACTGGAGTCGTGTAGAGAGTGAGAACCTGGCTCAAGAGCAAGCCGCCAACCATGGAGATGCCCAGAGGGCGGCGAAGTTCCGAGCCAATTCCGGTGCCAAGGGCGAGTGGCAAGCCGGCCAGCAACGCGGCCATGGTGGTCATCATGATGGGACGAAAACGCAAGAGGCAGGCTTCATAAATAGCGGCTTCCGGCTTCTTGCCATCTTTGCGCTCCGCCTCCAGCGCGAAGTCGATCATCATGATTCCGTTCTTCTTGACGATACCGATCAGCAGGATGATGCCGATGAGGGCGACTACGCTGAGTTCCTGGCGGCAAATCAACAGGGCCAGAATCGCGCCCACTCCGGCGGAGGGCAGGGTCGACAGAATGGTGAGGGGATGTATGAAGCTTTCGTAAAGAACGCCGAGGACGATATAAACGGTGACCAGAGCGGCGAGAATCAACAACGGCTCGTTCGACAAGGAAGCTTGAAACGAAGCGGCGGTGCCCTGAAACGCGCCCTGTACGCTGAGCGGCATGCCGATTTCGCGCTGCGCCTTGTCGATAGCATCGGTTGCTTCGCCGAGCGACGCATTCGGCGCCAGGTTGAACGAGATGGTGACGACGGGGAATTGTCCCTGGTGATTGACGGACAGGGGGCTGCTCTTCATTTCGAAGCGGGTGATGGCGCTCAACGGAATAGCGGCGCCATTTACGGTCGTCACAGCGCTGGGATTGGCGGAGCCCGAACTGGCAAGGGTGTTGGGGGAAGCGGAAGGACTGGCCGCAGCAGAGGAGGCGGAATTTCCGGAAGCCGTGGTCGCGGTGACCGTCTGCGTGCTGGAAGAGCCGGTCGTAAGTGCGGTTGAAGCCAAGGCCGAACGAACGTAGATGTCCTGCAACTTCGCTGGGTTCTTCTGAAATTCGGGTTGAGTTTCAAGCACGATGTGGTACTGGTTCAACTGCGTGTACAGCGTGGAAACCTGCCGCTGTCCATAAGCATCGTAGAGCATCTGGTCGATAGCCTGCGGCGTGATGCCCATGCGGGACGCGGTAACCCGGTCGATGGTGAGCGAGGCGGCGAGACCGGAGGTTTGCTGGTCGGTGGCCAAGTCGCGAAGCTCGGGAATCGCTTGCAGTTTGGCCATGAGCTTGGCCGTCCAGTAATTCAGTTCGCGCTGATCGGGATCTTCGAGGGTGTACTGATATTGCGTGCGGCTCACGCGATCTTCGACGGTGAGGTCCTGCACCGGCTGCATGTAGAGCGTAATGCCATCGATCTTTTCCAGACTTGGCTGGAGGCGCCGGATGATATCCGAGGCGTTGGTTTTGCGCTCTTCGAGGGGCTTCAAATTGATTTGGATACGGCCGCTGTTCAAGGTGGTGTTGGTGCCGTCGATGCCGATGAAGGAAGAAAGACTCTCAACCGCGGGATCCTGCAGGATCACATGGGTGAGTTGCTGCTGCTTTTCCGCCATGGCAGGAAAAGAGATGGACTGCCCGGCTTCCGAAATGCCCTGAATGATTCCGGTGTCTTGCACCGGAAAGAAACCCTTGGGGACGATGATGTAGAGCACGATGGTCAGCACCAGCGTGCCCGCCGCCACGAGAAGAGTAGCGGTCTGGCGTTTCAACACCCACTGCAAGGTTCTCCCATAGAAGGCAATGGTGCTTTCGAAGGCGTGCTCTGAAGCCACGTAGAAGCGGCTCTGCTTGCGCCCGTGCGTGCTTTTCAGTATGCGCGAACACATCATGGGAGTGAGCGTCAGCGAAACCACGGCCGAGACGAGGATGGTCACGCTCAAGGTGATGGCAAACTCGCGGAATAGCCGGCCGACGATGTCGCCCATGAAGAGCAGCGGAATCAACACTGCAATCAAGGAAATGGTCAGCGATACGATCGTGAAACCGATCTGCTCCGAGCCTTTAAGCGCCGCTTCGAGTGGAGGATCGCCCTCTTCGATGAAGCGGATGATGTTCTCGATCATGACGATGGCGTCATCGACTACGAAGCCCGTCGAAATCGTGAGGGCCATTAGCGTGAGGTTGTTCAAGCTGAAGCCCGCGAGATACATCACGCCGAACGTGCCTACGATGGAGAGCGGGACAGCAACGCTGGGAATGGTGGTGGCCGAAACATTGCGCAAGAACAGAAAAATGACCATGACCACCAGCGCCACGGTGAGCATGAGTTCGAACTCGACGTCTTTGACGGAAGCCCGGATGGTAGTGGTGCGGTCGGTCAACACATCCACTTGAACGGCGGAGGGGAGATTGCTTTTCAGGACGGGAAGCAATCTCTTAATGCGATCGACCACCTGAATGATATTCGCGCCGGGCTGGCGTTGAATGTTGACGATAACCGCGGGAGTCTCGTTCATCCATGCCGCCTGACGATTGTTTTCCACGTCATTGTCGACGGTGGCCACTTCCGAAAGCTTTACCGGCGACCCGTTGTGGTAGGCGATGATAACTTGCGCGAAATCGGAGGCGGTGAGCAGTTGGTCGTTCGATTGAATCTGGTAATCCTGTTGCGGGCCGTCGAAGTTGCCCTTCGCCTGATCGAGGCTGGTCGACTGCAGGGCGGTGCGCACATCCTCGAGATTGATGCCGTAGGAGGAAAGCGCGGTGGGATTTACGCGCACCCGCACGGCAGGCTTTTGGCCGCCGCTGATGCTGACCAGTCCCACGCCGGGGAGTTGCGAAATTTTTTGCGCGAAGCGCGTGTCGGCGAGGTCTTCCACCTGCGACAGCGGAATCGATTTGGAAGAAAGCGCCAGGGTGAGAATCGGCGTGTCTGCCGGATTGGTTTTGCTATAGATCGGCGGGACCGGCAGATCGGAAGGCAGATAGGTTTGCGCGGCGTTGATGGCCGCTTGTACTTCCTGCTCGGCGACGTCGATGTTCAGCTCAAGAGAAAACTGCAAAACAATGATGGAGCTTCCGTCCGAACTCGTGGAAGTCATCTGATTGAGGCCGGGGACCTGGCCGAATTGGCGCTCCAGCGGCGCGGTTACGGCCGAGGCCATTACGTCGGGACTGGCGCCCGGATAAAACGTGACCACCTGAATGGTGGGGTAGTCGACTTCCGGCAGCGCCGATACTGGCAACTGGAGATAGGCGACGAAGCCCGCGAGCAAGATGGCCGCCATCAACAGCGACGTGGCTACCGGCCGCAAGATGAATGGACGAGAGGGACTCACTGATGCGAGGCTCCGTTTTTGCCTGCGGAGGCCGCTCCACTTCCCGACGGAGCAGATTGGCCCTGGTTATTCTGGCCGGTTTGATGGGGCTGGCCCTGTCCTTGTCCCTGTCCCTGAGCTGAAGTTCCGCCGCTGTTGCCCGAGGGCGCGCGGACCGCGACTTTCGCGCCATCCAGAAGCTTGTCGAATCCCGTCACAGCAACCGCTTCCTGCGGTTCCACACCTTGCACGGCGGTCACCGCCCCATCCGTAGTGCCGGGGACAATCGTTCGCATGGAGGCGGTCTGGTCGCTTTTGATCGCGTAGACAAAAGCCCCTTGGGCGTTGCGCTGAATCGCCTGAGAAGGAATCAAAGTCACATTGTGTTGGGTGTCGACCAGCAGTTTGATGTTCACGAACTGGCTCGCGAAAAGTGCGTTGTCTTTGTTGTCAAAGATTGCCTTGAGTTTCAAGGTCCCGGTGGTTGGGTCGATGACATTATCGAGAGTCAGCAGCACGCCGGACGCCAGTTTCGTGCTTCCTTCGCGGTCGAAAGCGTCCACCGTCAGTTTCTTTCCCTTGAGCAACTGTTGTTGAATCTGGGAAAGATGATCTTCGGCGATGCTGAAAATAACCGTGATGGGCTGGAGCTGCGTGATCACTACTAACGCAGTGGTGCTGTTGGCCTGCACGATATTTCCCGGATCGACCAGCCGCAGTCCCACGCGCCCCTCTATGGGCGCGGTGATATGCGTGTAGACCAGATTGACCTTGGCATTGGCGAGCATGCCCTCGTCGTTTTTCACCGTGCCTTCATCTTGCAGCACGACCTGCTCCTGATCGTCAACCTGCTGCTTGGCGATGGCGTTGCGATTGAGCGCTTGCCGGTAGCGTTCCAGATCGATTTTGGCTTCCGTCAAAACCGCCTGATCGTGCGCCAGTTGTCCTTCGACTTGCGTCAACGCCGCCTGATAAGGGCGCGGATCGATTTCAACCAGCGGATCGCCCTTCCGCACCATTTGCCCTTCGTGATAGTAGACCTGCGTGATCTCACCTTGCACCCGGCTGGTCACGGTCACCGTATAAACGGGCGTCACTGTGCCCAATGCGTTCAAATAGATCCCGATGTCGCCCTGGTGCGCTGCCGCGGTCGTCACCATCACCGGCCGGGAGGCCGCGTCGCCGCCGGCTTTCGCCGCGGGGGTGGTCCCGCCGCGCTGCCACCACCATCCGCCGCCAATTACGACGACGGCGACGATCAGCCAGATCCACCAGCGGCTCTTGGGAGTGCTTGAATTCTCGGTTGGGTCTTGCTCGGATTCCCTGGAAACAATTGCGTTTGGTGCTTTTTCCGTCACTTGTGCTCCTCAAAAATCGACGAGGGACAACAGCTCTCATTTATGGCGTTCATGAATGGCTTTCTGGTGAATTTTATCATCTATATACACTAACCCTTTCGACGCGCGAGAGAGCAAAATCGCGTCGAGTTTTTTGTGAAGAATTGTCAATGCTCCGGTCTCCGGGCCGGTTCGCGGACGGGTATAATTCAGCGGGTGACCGCAGTCGAAGGCGACAAATCGGGCAACAGGAGCGGCTCCTGGCTCCAGCGAATCGCTCTGAGATTGCTGCTGGCGGCGTTAGTCCTGCTGGGAATCGCGTATGGCGCGGACTATGGCGTGTTTCGCTATCGACTGGCGACGAAGCGCCAGCCTTTTGGCAGCGTAAGCGTCGACCATTACTACATGGTGGCGCACAAAGACGGGAAGGCCGAGCTTATTTTCGATCCGCCGGTGCAGCAGACCTGCGTGCACAGCCTTTTCCCGCACGCCGGTGATCCTCCCTGCTGGTATCTGGCGCGACATGCTGAGCCGCGGACCGACATCTAACAGATCCCGCGGAAGATCCATCCCGCAGCAGATCAATGATGGACCCGGCGCCGATGAACCGGCGCTCGACTTCTGCCATCGCTCCGCGTTACATTGTGCGCATGGACCGTCGCGAATTTACTAAGCTCTCTGCCTTGGCGTTGGCTTGGAGATGTCTGCCTGCGTACGCGCAAACTGCTGGAGCTGCGCAGAAGCCGGTCGGCTACGCCGCCATCGGTCTGGGTACGATTTCAGACATCTTCATGCGGGCGTGCGCGCAGTCGCAGACGGCGAAGGTCACCGCCCTGGTGACCGGACATCCGGATACGAAGGGCGTGAAGTACTCGGCGATGTACGGCGTTCCGAAATCCTCGATTTACACCTACGAGACATTCGACCGCATCCTCGACAACAAGGACGTGGACGCCATCTACGTAGGTTTGCCGAACAGCATGCATTGCGAGTACACGGTGCGGGCGGCGCAGGCGGGCAAGCACGTTTTGTGCGAGAAGCCCATGGCGATCTCAAGCGCCGAGTGCCGCAAGATGATCGACGCTTGCCGGCAAGCCAAAGTCAAGTTGATGATTGGCTACCGCGTGCACTATGACCCCACTTGGAAGCAGGCATTCCAGATGGTCAAGTCCGGCGAGATGGGTCAATTGCAGTCATTTCAGGGCGGTTTCTACGGCCAGATGCGGAATACATGGCGGCTCAGCAAGAAACTTGGCGGAGGCGGAGCGCTGATGGACCTCGGCATTTACCCGCTGAACACGATCCGGCATATTACCGGGGAAGAGCCCACGGATTTCACCGCGATAATATCCACGCGCGAGCAGAGCGGCCGCTTCTCCGAGGTGGAGCAGTCGATGGAGTGGACGATGAAGTTCCCGTCCGGCATCATCGCTTCTTGCGGCTGCTCCTATGGACAGAGCGGGCCGTGCTTCCTGAGCATCAATGGCGAAAAGGGCTACCTCGTCATGGAATCGGCGTTCTACTACGAGGGCGAACACCTGCGCGGGGAGGTTGGCGATCAACCGATCGACCAGCTCGCCACCGGCAGGCTTCCCTTCCAGTTCGTGCTGGAAGCGGAGCACTTCGCCGACTGCATCCGCAACAACAAGCAGCCGGAATCGCCCGGCGAAGAGGGCCTGAAGGATATGCTCGCTATCGAGGCGATTTACAAGGCAGCAGGCGCACCCATCGCGTAACGGCATGGTTGCAGAAGAGGGCGTTCAGGTGATGAGGAGCGAACGATGAAAATACAGGCAGCAGTTGGATTGGCAGCAATGAGTCTGATTTTGACAGTGTGTGCGTTCGGGCAGGAGCGTCCCCAGGAGCGTCCAAAGATCGGCAGCATCTCGCACCTGAGCGTCTATACGACGGACGCGGCGAAGGCTGAGTTTTTCTATGTGCACGACATGGGAGCGGTGAAGGGAGCAGATCCGCACAATCCCTCGGGCGTGCGTTACTACTTCAGTGCGATTCAGTTCGTGGAGGTGCTGCCTCTGCCCCAGGGGCCGGCCTCGATCAATCGGCTGGATCATGTCGGATACAACACGGCAAACGCGGAAGGCCTGCGGAAGTATCTCGATTCTCATGGTTTCGCCGTGCCCGCGACGGTTACGAAGGCCAGCGACGGGAGCCAGTACTTCGAGGTAAAGGATCCCGAAGGAAACCGGATTGAGTTCGTGCAGCCTCCGGAACACCCGATGTCTGTGCCGAAGAATCCGCTGAGCACGCACATTATTCATATCGGATACCTGGTTCACGACGCTTCGGCAGAGGACACGTTCTACCGCGCGCTGCTGGGCTTCCGGCCGTACTGGCATGGCGGCATGAAAGAGGACGAAACGGACTGGGTCGCTCAGCAGGTGCCGGACGGCACCGACTGGGTCGAATACATGATGACCAAGGGACCGGAGAAAACTGGGATTCCGCCTTCGATGTCGCAGGACACGCTGGGCGTGCTCGATCATTTTTCGTTGGGGGTGCCGAACATGGAGAAGGCGGTCACCCTGCTGTACGCAGGCGACCGTCTGACCGCGAAACACTCTCCGCCCCAGATTGGGCGCGATGGCAAGTGGCAATACAACCTGTATGACCCGGATGGAATTCGGGTGGAGCTGATGGAGTTTCAGCCGTCGGCGAAGCCGTGCTGCTCTCCATTCCTGGTGCCTAGCCCCACGGAGTGAGCGGCAGCGGTTGACTGCGTGCGGGTTACAATCCGCAAACGGGTTCAGCGGCAGAGCTTGTCTAGTTTTGCGAACCGATCTTCAGGCGGCTGAGAGCCTGGCGAAGGCTCGGGGGCCGGTATGTGCTTCGCCTGAAGCATCTGATCGAGGAAGGTTCCGCCCCAGTTCGAAGGCAGATCGGCATCTACGGCGTACGCCGGATCGCTCTCCGCCTCTGGCAACGAGATCAGCTCGAAGCCGCGCTGTTTGAGGAGATCGAGAAGCTTGGGGAGCATGACGGTCTCAAACCCGCCGATATGCAGCAACATAACGTGCTTGATTTGCCGTCCCAGAATCAGGCTCGACAATCTCTGACCCTGAGCCAGGGAGTCAGACGCCGCGCTTAGGTAGTTCTGTTGCAACCACTCTATTCCTTGCCGATCGTTTCTCGCCAGACATCGCGCGTACGGATCGTTGTACGCGTAGTCGTCAAAGTTGAGGGTGACCTCGGCAACTTTGTATCCATGTTCCTTAAGAAAGGCGGCGATGGCATGATGCTTTTCTGCGGTGTCTCCCTCGCGGAGAAATGGGAATCGCAGCCAGCGCCAATCCTCCTTGCCCATGAACTTCTGCAAGGTGGGCTCGTCGGCGAGGAAGTCGTGTTCGAAGGCATCCAACGAATTCGCATTGAGATCCATGTGCGAGAAGGTGTGATTGCCGAGCGGGAATCCGGCGTCGCGCCAAAGTTGCAGGACCTGCGCCGTGGAAGGATCTTCCTCCAACCTTTTTGCGTTTACGAAACCATAGGTTGGCGGCGCGTGCGCAGCTTGAAGAGCATGGATTACGCTCCTGGCAATGTCCACGCGAGTGAGCCCGGCTGGCAGCGGGCCGTGCGCCGGCAAGTCGTCGAATGTCAGAGCGACTTCGAGCGCGGCATCCGAATGCGCATCGGTTTGTGCGGCCGGCTTCTCTGATGGCGGTGCTGGCGCGAGCGGCGGACCTTTGATGTAACGGCTGGCAAATGCCAGGAAGGTTGGCCAGTTTGGGCCGGTTGTGTGTCCACCGCTGTGTTGCCGGAAGGCTATGTCGCCATCGACGAGCGCGGTCTCCATGGGCGGAAATTCGGTGGTTTCCAGATCCTTTTTCCCGAGGAGGTTGTAGACGGGCCCGGCGCCGGCCACGCCTAGGAACATGCCTTTCGCGTCGACCCAACCGCCTTCGACGGCTTGCGAGCCGCTGCTGACGAATACCGGCCGCGGAGCGCAGAGAGCGATCAGTTCATGGGCGTCCACGGGTAAGTCATTCGCAGTGAGGGGACCGGCATACTTGAGGAAGTTGCCGGCCATCCAGTGGTATTCGGACGTTGAGGCGATGTTTTCCACCTGCTCGCCAAAATTGCGGCGTAGGATTTTGGCTCCGCCCGCACCCGAGGATCCGATAAAAGCAATCGCGAAACGGGGATCGTATGCCATGGTGACGAGTGCCGCTTTGCCGTAGCGCGAGAGGCCTTCAATTCCGACCTGCCTGGCGTCGACCGACTTGTCAGTTTCAAAATAGTCCAGAGCCCGGCTGGCACCCCATGACCAGGCACGCAAGGCGCCCCAGTCGTCCAGCTCGCGCGGTTGCCCTCGATTGACGAGGCCGATAATGCCTCGCGTTAACCCTTCGCCGTTGTCCTCCTGAACACTTGTTGGAATGATGACGGCGTAGCCCCAGCCCTTGGCCAGAACCTGTTGCTGCCACGTCGGGCCGGGTTCGGTTCGAAATGTATCGGGAAAACGCTTTGCCAGCGCAGCCAGAACCTCTGGGCTCAAACCGAATTCCATGATTACCGGCACTGGTCCCGTCGCCTGGGCGGGAGTCGTCAGCGTCAGTTGAATATCAACCGCGATGGGCGGATAGGAGGAGTTGTCCACATGACCGACGATTTTCTTCGTGATAACGGGCACGTCACCGTTCGTTTCTTTGGTCGTGCTGGTCACTTTCCAATCTACTTTGGGGGTATTCGGTGGAACGCGGCCGTAGATTTCTCTGTCGAAATCCTCCACAATCTCTGGGCGGCGCTCGTTCCACCAGACGTTTGCGCTTTTCACTTTTGTCCCGTTCTTCAATATCAGCGGATCCGGCAGGCTGGTATAGGTGGTGGCCTTCGACTCATCAAAATTAGCGGCGTTGGACGATTTCGGGTTGCCGTCTGGACCGCGCCGCAATGAAGCGATATGCAGCAGATTTAAAGTCCGTTGATGATCTTGCTCGGACGTCAATTGCGCCGGTGGAGGTGGGTTATTGGCAATGGCCTGCGATGCAAAATCGTTCCCTCCTGCGAGAGGGCACGCAGTCAGCGCAAACGCCCACAGAATTGAGCGACCGAAGTACAGGCTTCGCATAAGTTCCTTTTTGGAATCTCCTCCCACGTAGCTTACACTCTGCCTTCGTTGGACAACACCAGCCGGGAAGCGTGGAACGGTCAAGGTTGCCGCATGTGTTATGCGCACATCCGCGGGGCGTTTTGGACAGGCGGACTATGAGGCGGCTCGATTATTTGCGCTTGCGGCCAGGCGCACGAACTCGGCGATCTGGGCTCCCATCTCTTCGGTGGAGACGGTGCGCTCGCCGGGGCGCGCCAGGTCGCGAGTGCGAAAGCCTCCCTTCAAAGTCGAGGCGACGCCAGCTTCCACGCACTCCGCTTCTTTGGGTAGATGAAAAGTATGGCGCAGCATCAGGGCTACGGAGAGGATGGCGCCTAACGGATTGGCGACGTTCTGGCCGGCGATGTCGGGCGCCGATCCGTGCACTGGTTCGTAGATACCGACCGGGCCTCCAATGCTGGCGGATGCGAGCACGCCGAGCGATCCCACAATTCCGCCCGCCTGATCGGAGAGGATGTCGCCGAACATGTTTTCGGTGAGGATGACGTCGAACTCGGCGGCCTTGAGGACGAGCGACATGGCGGCCGAGTCCACGTACATGTGGGAGACCAGGACATCGGAAAAATCACGAGCAACGCGAGTGACGACTTCGCGCCAGAGACGTGAGCACTCCAAAACATTCGACTTGTCGACGGAGAGCAGGCGCCGGCGGCGGGTGCGCGCGAGTTGAAAGGCGACGCGAGCGATGCGCTCGATCTCCGGCTCGCTGTAGCGCATGGTGTTGAGTGCGCGGCGCGCGCCGGGTTCGCCTTCGATGGAGCGAGGCTCGCCGAAATACAATCCGCCGAGCAGTTCGCGCACGATGAGAATGTCGGTTCCTCTGACGATTTCCTCGCGCAGCGGCGAGCAGGCAGCCAGCGCCGGATAAAAGACGGCGGGACGGAGATTGGCGAAAGCTCCGAGTTCCTGGCGAAGACGCAACAGTCCAGCTTCGGGGCGGAGTTCGCGCGGATGGTGATCGAAGGCTGGACCGCCGACGGCTCCCAGCAGCACGGCGTGTGAGGCGAGGCAGGCTTGAATGGTCGAGTCCGGTAAGGGATTGCCGAACTTTTCCAGGGCAACGCCGCCAATCTCTTTTTCGTCGAGTTCAAGATCGTGGCCAAAACCGCCGGCCACTTCTTCCAGAACACAAATGGCTTGAGATATGACCTCGGGGCCGATTCCGTCTCCGGGGAGGGAAGTGACGGTGAGTTGCATGGAATCCTCGCTTCGTTTTGGCAAGAATACTACGAGGAAACCCGCTGTGGTAGCCCGATTTCAAGATTTTACGGGCCAGCAATATACCTGGCCGTTACACGCCCCAGAGATAATCTTCCTGCTCGCTGTGATGATCGGTGACCGGGGCCGACACGCCGCCGAACCAGTTGGCTGGCACAGGACGACCCGGCCGGGCCTGCGCCTGGCTGGCGCTGCCGGATACTTGAGCCGGATGCGCGTCATTGGCGCTGGCTGCGGCGGCAGCGGCAACTTCACGCGGGAGAGGCATTGAAGCCGCTGCGGGCGGGAACTTCCTGGCCTGGCTGCCGGCGGCGTCGCTGTCGGCGACCCTGCCGCTGGTGGCGTCCTGGATCAGTTCGAGCAGGTGGCTGTCCTGAACCTTCTTGATGCGGTCGGCGAGCACGACAAACTTCCGATAGACTTCATCGAGTTCGCGACGCTCAAACTGGTGCCCTAGTTGCTCGCAGCGCAGAGCCAGCGCGTGGCGGCCGGAGTGCTTGCCCAGCACCAGGCGCGAATCGGGCACGCCCACCGATTGCGGCGTCATGATTTCATAGGTCAGCGGATTCTTGAGCATGCCATCCTGGTGAATTCCGGCCTCGTGCGCAAACGCATTTCGGCCGGTGATGGCCTTGTTGGGCTGCACGGGAACGCGGGTAATCTCCGCCAACATCTGGGCGGAAGGATAGAGGTGCTCGCTGGCGACCGCGGTTTGGTAAGCATAGCGGTCGGGGCGGACGCGCATCGCCATGACGATTTCTTCCAGAGACGCATTGCCGGCGCGCTCGCCAATGCCGTTGATCGTGCATTCCACCTGGCGCGCGCCCTGCTGCACTCCAGCGAGCGAGTTCGCGACCGCTAAACCGAGGTCGTTGTGGCAGTGCGTGGAAATCGTTACCTGGTCGATGCCGGCGACTTTCTCACGCAGCGTGCGGATGAGATTTCCGTATTCTTCCGGCATGCTGTAACCGACGGTATCTGGAATGTTGACCGTGGTGGCGCCGGCCGCGATCACGGCTTCGACGACCTGGCAGAGAAACGGGACGTCGGTTCGGGTGGCATCTTCGGGAGAGAATTCAACGTCGGCGCATAGCGACTTCGCGTGGCGAACCGCTTCCCTGGCCTGCTCCAGACACTGGTCACGCGTGATGCGCAGCTTGTATTTCAGATGGATGTCGGAGGTTGCGAGGAAAACGTGGATGCGTGGGTGCGCGGCTCCCTGCAACGCCTGCCAGGCGCGATCTACGTCGCCTTTGCAAGCGCGAGCCAGGCCCGCGATGATGGGGCGCCGCACCAAGGCGGAAATGCGTTGCACGGCTTCGAAGTCGCCATCGGAGGCGATAGGGAACCCGGCCTCGATCACGTCGACGCCGAGGCGGTCGAGTTGCTGAGCCAAGTGCAGTTTTTCCTGCACATTCATGCTGCAACCCGGCGACTGCTCGCCGTCACGAAGCGTGGTGTCGAAGATGGTGATGCGCGGCCGATCCATGGATTCGATACCTCCCGGAGATTTGTTATCTCTCTACTCTATCGGCGGATGGGGGCGAAAGAAAAGGTTATTATGTTTACGAAAGCATTAGACGTTACGATAGTATTAGCACAACTTATCGATCATGTATGATTGACAACGGCGGATATCGATGCCCGCTCGCCAAAGGGGAGTCTGATTCCAGGAGGGACTCATGGACCTATCGCAACTCGAAGTCTTCCTCACTGTGGCTCGCGAACGGCGGTTTTCGCGGGCGGCCGAAAAGCTGTTTCGCACCCAATCGGCGGTCAGCCAGACCATCCGAAAACTTGAGCTGGAGATCGGCGAGCCGCTCTTTGACCGTTCTTCGCGTGACGGCGTGCTCACCGACGCCGGACGCGTTCTGCAGGAATATGCGGAGAAGCTGCTCAACCTGCGGCAGGACGCGCAGACGGCGCTGGTCGAGATGCGCGAACTGCAGAAGGGCCAGTTGGCGATCGGCGCCAACGAATTCACCGCGCTCTACCTGCTGCCGGTGCTGGGCGAGTTTCGGCGGCTGCATCCCACCATCAAGATTACGGTCCGGCGTGCGCTGGCCAGTCACATTCCCGACGATGTGCTCAAGCACAACGTGGAACTGGGGATACTTTCTTACGATCCACAAGAGCCGCAGTTACGCTCGGCGGTGGTTTATATGGACGAGTTGGTGCTGATTGTTCCTCCGGGGCATCCGCTGGCCTCGGCGGGCGAAGTCAGCGTTCGGCAGTTGGGCGCGGAGTCGTTCGTGGCTCACATCGTCGCGTCTCCTTATCGCGACAAGGTGATCGAATCGTTCCGGGTGCACAAAACCCCGCTGCACATGGACGTGGAACTGCCTACTCTGCAAGCCATTACGCGCTTCGTCTGCATGGGGAAGGGAGTGGCGCTGGTGCCGGAGATCAGCGTGGAAAACGAGATTGGCCGGGGAGACCTGGTGCGGGTTCCGGTGCGCGATCTGCATTTTCAGCGCAAGCTGCGGCTGGTGTATCGGCAGGAATCCGGGCTGTCGCACGCGGGAAGAGCGTTCTTGAAAGTGGCGGAGCAGGTGGCGAAAGACCGAGGCGGGCGTTATCGCTTCCAGCGGGAAAAATAGCGCTTATGCCGAATGCACTTCTTCCTGAACCATCGCCGCCATGGCTTCGGGAACGCTGCCGTAGACATCGAAGACCGATACCAGGTTGGTGATTTCGAAGAGGTGCCGAACCGCTCTTTTGGGGCTGGCATACTTCAGCGTGTATCCGGCCGCTTCGGCCCACATGTGGGTGAGCACAAGTTCTCCCAGGCCGCAGCTGTCCACGGAATCGACTCCCGCTAAATCCACCACCATGCGGCGCGCGGAGGGCAACACCTCGGCCACGATGGTCGAGAGCGCGCGAGCCTCGCTGCGGAAGATGATTCGGCCCTGACAGTGCAGCACCACGGCACTGCCGGAATGTCCGGCTTCGAGGGTGAGCTTGAGTTTCTTGTCGTTTCTCTGGTTGGTTGCCGATGGCACGCGTACAGTCCCAGCATCCGGTATGGCCGCTGGATTTTCTGGTTTCATAGATACAACGCTAGTCCCGGTGAAAAAACCGCTGGTTGCGCGGAGATGAAAGTTCGGTGAATTCGGCGGGCGGTATTTCTCTGTGGATTTTTCCCTGTGTTCCTCTGTGACCTCTATGATTCGGACCCTCGCCCTTTACCACAGAGGTCACAGAGGAACACAGGGAAAAATCCACAGGGGAAACCTGACTACTTGGAAGAGTCTTTGCGGCGGGATGAATCCACGGTTGGCAGGGTTCGCCGCAGCGGTACGATCGCGCCTTTGGACGGATCGGCTGCGGCTGAGGCCCGGGTCAGCACCTCTTGTTGGATGTACTGCACGAACTCCTGGATCTGGCGCTGCATTTCTTCCATGCGCTCGCGCATTTGAAGAATGATGGCGATGCCGCTGATGTTGACGCCCAGATCGCGCGCCAGCGACAGGATGAACTCCAGCCGCTGCAAATCTTCATCGGTGTAGAGCCGGGTGTTGCCTTCGGTGCGGCTGGGCTTGAGCAAGCCCTCGCGTTCGTAGAGGCGCAAGGTCTGAGGATGGATCTCATACATCTCGGCTACGGCCGAGATCATGTACGCGCCTTTGGATTTACGCTTGGTCACGGGTTCCCTCGCTGCGCTCGGGATTTCGCCTGCGGGCTCCCGCTTCGCTCACGCCCGCAAACCGGCTCAACATGTACGCGCCTTTGGATTTACGCTTGGTCATATTCCGGAGTACAGTTCCAGGCCCGTCATGCGCGCAATTCGCACAAAGTCCTGATCGAGCGTAAAAACGCTGGCGCCGTGTTCCAGCGCAATGGCGGCGATGAGGGTATCGATTGTGCTGGACGTAACACCCTTTCCTCGTCCAGCGCGGTAGATCGCGGCCGCGTTCCGGTAGGTGTCAAATCCCGTGGGCTCCAGGAGATCCCACTGTGCCAGGAAACTCTCAATCACGCCGGCATCCCGCCTCAACCCCTGCAGAACCTCAGCGACTACGATCCCAGTCAGAGCGAAAGGCTCACTCTCCTCAATCATCCGCCGCAGTTCAGCTCCTCCACGTCCGGGCGACGGACTAAAGAAGTCGACCCACACGGAGCTGTCGACCAGGGTCACACTCGATTTCTCCGCGTGGTCTTCAGATCGCCTTGCCAGATGCCGCTTCCGTAATACTCCAGGATTCCCTTGCGGCTTTCTGAACGCACCAGCAGATCAAGTGCCCGGTCGACGATCTGCCGTTTGGTCCGGAGGCGGGTCAGTTTACGCGCCTTCCGGATCAGGCTCTCATCGATCACAATGTTGGTTCTGCCCATGGGTATAATATACACCACTTTGTCCGCATTTTGTGTATAAGCGCTAGCCCAGCCGTAAGAGACCAGACGCAAGAAAAAGCGGTCCAAGGCAGCGCCCGCTCCTCAGACAATCTTCATGATCATGCCATTCCCGAGAATCGCTGCATCGGAATAGAACTTCCGAAAGTCCCCAAACAATTCGGGAAGATAGCTCCAATCATCCAAGTCATTCAAGGTGTGGCCGAGGTAGATCTGCTTCTTCTTGGCGTCCTCGTAATCAAGTCTTGAAAGCAGACTTGCAGGTTCGATCTTTAGAAGTGCAGCCGACACTTCCCGGACTTGCTCAGGAGTAAGATAACGGGGTGGCCCGTAGTCGACACCTTTATCGAGGGGGAGCTCTTTGTCGCCGAATACGGCGAAAGCCAGCGGACCGTCACCGCCTTCCGCAGTCCCGTTCAGGGCATAGTGCAGGACGTGCCAATCCTTATTGAGTGAGAATGCCTTCCTTTCAGGTTTGGGTTTCGGGGGTTTTACAAGCCGCGTCCAGCTTGCGCACCCGCGTATCCGAGGGTGCGCAGTTCTTGTTCGGCCTTTTCGCGCAGTTCTGCGGGAAGCCCCATTCGATCGAAAGTGGCTTGGGCAATTGCCTGCATACGCGCGAATTCGTCCCTTCCGCCAGGATCACCCGTTACGTACCCGTAAGCAAGCTGAGGGTTACTTTCGAATTCGCGTAACTGTGTGGGTGTTGCTTGCACAAGAACAGCTTCCATTCCCATCGGGTGCGGCTCCTATGGCGGCAATTCTAGGAGTCCGCGACTAGTCCGTCCATACACTCAGGTAACTGCCCGACCGCAAAGAAAAAGGGACGGGGCGAGCCCCGTCCCCACACGGGCCTAATGCTGCTTTAGCGGGCCAATTCTGGTTTTGGTTGGGTCGCTGTCCAGCCTGCGGGCTTCAGCGTGCGGTTGATCAGATAGGCGACTACTCCCGCGCCGATCACGAGCAGTCCAAACACGAGCGAGCTCATGCCGAGCACAACTTCATGTTCGCTGCGGAGGATGGCAAATCCGAGCAGCAAGACGGGAGGAATGCCAACGGCAATCGCTCCCAGCAGGCCGCCGGGTACGCGGAACGGGCGCTTCAATTCCGGCTCGCGAATGCGCAGGAAGATCAACGCCACGAATTCGAGCGCCAAGCTGGCGCCGTAGATCATGATGTCGAGCGTAACCAGGCGTTCGAAGCCGAGGTTCAGAGCCAGTCCCCAGCCAATTGCCAGCGCCAGAATTGCGACCCAGGGGGCGCGCGATTTTTTATGCAGCTTGCCGAAAACTTTCGGCAACATGCCATCCTGCGCCATGGCCAGCGGCAGCCTTGAGTAGCTCATGACCAGCGCATTGAACATGCCGAAGCCGCTCATCATGCCGCCCGCGACCAGCGCGATCCTAAGCACCGGACCGCCCATCAACTGGGCGATGTCGGCCCAGGCGCCGGTTTCCCAGGCGCTGGCGGGAAGGCCGGTGATCCACATGGCGGCAAAGGGAAGAACGTACGTAATGCAGACGATGACTACCGCCCACAGCATGGCGCGAGGATAGGTGCGCTGCGGACGCTCCACTTCGGTGGCGATGGTGGAGGCGTTGTCCCATCCCATGTAGTTCCACATGCAGATGAGCAGGCCGCCGAGAATGTCTACGTTGGAAGTGGTCGGCTTGGTGACGGCATTCGCCAGGGCGTGAATCTTGAACGGCGCGAGCACAAAGATGGCCGCGAAGGGCGCCGAGAGGGCGAAGAACAGCCATAGCGACGTCGCCGAAACGACCTTCACGCCCATGATGTTGAGGATGGCGCAGACGATCACCACGCCCAGCGCTACGGCCACGCCGCGATGGTTCTCCTGAAACCAGGGGAACATGCGGGTTAGGTAGGCGACAAACAGTGTGGGATAAATTGCCATATCGAAAATGGAGGCTACCAGCGACAGCCAGGCTTCCTGAAATCCCCAGAAATTTCCCATAGCGCGGCGCACCCAGGCGTAGTAGCCGCCTTCGAAGGGGAGCGCGCTTGACAGCTCGCCGATCATGAACGCGGTCGGGAGGCTCCAGAGAAGCGGGGTTAGAAGCAGGATGAGAATCGCTTTGCCATACCCGGCGCCGTGCACGATGTCCTCGGTGCCATAGGTTCCGCCGGAGACCATAAAGAAGGTGGCGGCGACCAGGGGCCAGAGCGTGAGGCGAATGGATTTCTTGCGAGGAACTGCCGTCAGGGTAGGCTTTGAGATGTTAGCGGTTCGGGTAGCTGTTGCCAATTTCTATGGCTTCCTCCTCCGGGCGACTCACTCTCACCACCGCGTCTCCCTTGAAAATGTTGCCCGCGGCTCCCAGGGTGAACAGCGATTCCCGGGCATTGTCGGCGAAGTTAGTTCGCAGTTGTGAGATTACGGGAAATTTCTACAGATGCAAGAATTTTTTGAGAAATTTTGAAAATTTTTGTCAGCGACGAGAGTGCGGAGGTAATGGCCGAGAGCTTTTCACCGCCGAGGCGCGGAGAAGGAAGTTGGATTGTGGCTAAAGCCTTTCTACGAGTATACCCACCGCCGCGCTAGCCTGCGGGCGATGGCGAACAGTGCGACGCCCACTCCCAGCAGCACCGCGACCTGCGGCCAGAGGTGCGAAACCGGTTCGTCGCGCCAGAAAATCTTGGTGAAACCGTCGATGGCCCAGGCGTTGATGGTCAGCAATCCCACTTTCTGGATCGCCTCGGGCATGAAATAACGCGGAAACATGCTTCCGCCAATCGAAGACATGGTCAGGATCACCAGCGTCGATAGCGGCCCCAGTTGCGCGCGCGTGCGGCAGATGCTCGCCAGCAACATGCCTAAAGCTCCCACCGCAAAGGCCGTCGAGAGCCCGATGACCACAAAGCCGGGAATATGCGAAATCAAATCGACTTTGAAAACCAGCCATGCCCAGACAAACATGACGACCAGTTGTGAGAACGCCAGCAACACGCAGTAGCAGAGCTTGCCGGCCATCAGCGTTCCCATGGTTACGCGCGAACTCAGCACGCGGTCGAGCGTTCCATTCTCGGCTTCATCGAGCAGGGTACCGCCGGCGCTGCTGGCGGTGAAAAGCAGGAACATCACACTCACGGCCGCAGCGTAGTACGACACCATGCCATTGTTCTTGTTCTCGCCGACCACATCGCGGGTGGTTACCGGAATCGGCATGCCCCGGTTGGGATCGGCACGGTTGGGGTCGGCAGGCGCGGTTGGCTGGGCGCTGTTCTCCGCGCTGTCGCGCCGGCGCAGGGCTTCGAGACCGGCGTCGATTCTCTTCTTTTGTTCCGGGGTAAAGCCGCCGGCGTATTCATCCATGTATTTCGATCCCTGCTCGGCCATGACGTCGGGCATTGAGGTCATGGCAACCTTCTGGAGCAGCCCGGCGATCACTTGGGGCGCGACCATGTCACTGCTGTCTTTGAGGAGCTGGATCGTCGGCCCGTTGGCGCCGCCGAACGAAATTGGATTTTCTCCGAAGCCATGCGGGACGATGAGGGCTACCGACGCGACTCCGGCTTTCACCGCGGCTTCCGCGGTCGCGGCCGTGTATTCGGGCTGCTCGACTCCTTGCTTGGGCGCCGGCCTTGCCTTGACCGACAGCGACCCTTCGCGCTCCAGGCCGCGGATCAAGCTCTGCGAGGTGGCGCTGTGATCTTCATCTACCACCAGCAGACTCACCTTGGGCATGGTGTCATGGCGCCCGCCGAAGATCACGGCAAAGATGGTGAAAAAACCTATTGGCAGGATGAAGCTCAGCGCCAGAGCGCCGCGGTCGCGGCGCAGGGCGATCAGCGCGGTACGCATGATGGCGAAGATCAATCGCGTAACTCCCTTCCGGTCAAGTGCAGGAATACGGATTCGAGGTTTGGTTTCCGCAGCGAAATGTCGGCGAGCTCATGACCGGCCTTGGCTGCGGCGTCGAGCAATTCGGCTATCTCAGTTGCATGAACGATGGTGAAGCGCGCGATCCCGTTTTCGAGGATTCCTCCACGCTCCTTTACCCAGGCGGCGACCGCGGCGTCGGCGTTGGTGAATCGCGCCAGCACTTCGCTGCGGGAGGCGAAAGCGTTCCGCACCAGTTCGTCCCTGGTTCCGAGGGCAATGATGCGTCCATGATCGATGATGGCGATGCGATCGCAGAGCCGCTCGGCTTC
>Ga0181518_10001389_pt1 | contig 24846 bp, 21 predicted proteins | sample PEATcosm2014_Bin_28_FD_119751 | JGI IMG/M metagenome (GOLD analysis project Ga0181518, IMG submission 119751) | Peatland microbial communities from MTU Mesocosm Facility, Houghton, MI, USA - PEATcosm2014_Bin01_60_metaG | ecosystem: Environmental > Terrestrial > Soil > Wetlands > Peat | place...
AGAGATCGAAGCGATCCAGGAATGGTGTTTCAAGGAGGATTTCCAGCGGCTGGGACCGAGCATCTACCGCGTGCTGGATGCGCGCCTGCTGGGATTGCAGAAAATGAAAAACTCGCCCAACCCGTTGCTGCGCGCCAAGGCCGACTATTACGCCGGCGAGTTGCGAGTTGCCTACCCGGTCTTCCTGGCCGGGCGCCTGCTCGGCCCCAATAAGGCCGTGCGGCAGTGGATTGGCGATTTGGAGCGCCGGATTCACGCCGAACTGGGGCCGCCCGCCCTCGGACAACGGCTAAAGTCCATCCTCGGCGTCGCGATGGCGGCCTGGACAGGGCTGACCTTGAAGCTGGACCTTTTTCAACATCCCAGTTTGATTCGCACCACCTACCGGGTGCCGGAGCGGCGCTGGAACGCGTTTGAAATGTGGGAGGAATTCCGCCGCAAATCCGCCTCCCCCGCTTTTTCCACACAAGTCGAGTTGCGCCACTCCACCAAGGAAGTCTGGATTCGCCTGGAAGGCGTCCTCTCCTCCTCCGATGCCGAAAAGCTGGGCGACCGCATTCAGGAATCGCTGGCCCGGTGCAAGAGCAAGCTGGTGCTGGACTTCAAGAAGCTTCATTGGGACAAAGTGGACAACCTGGAACCGTTGCGCGAAAAGCTGGCGGGGTATCGTTCGCGCATTCGCGTTGTGCTGCCCAAACTGTCCCTGGCCCATCCGGAGCTGATCCTCCTGGCCGCGATGTTCCAAGCCGCCGTCACCTATTGACGTGGAAAAGCAGAAAATGGGAAAGCTGAAAGCTGAAATAAAGCCGGATTTCTGCTTTCTGTTTTCGCCACTTCTGCGCGCGCGCCCCCGCGTGAGGGATTCGGCGCCCCCACTGAACCCGCCCAACTGAAATTAAGTTGTGACCCTCATTCCGCGCATTGGCGCGTTATTGCATCCGCCCGCAGACCCAAGTGCGAACAGAGTTTAACCCGAAGTTCACAGAATCGCGCTTTGGATGCCACATTCGCCTGTTACTTTCATTAAAAACTGAGAAGCATGATCGCAAAAATCGCAAAACGAAGAAGCGTTGCCGTGCGCACCGGAAGCCGCCGGCAGTTGAGAAATGAACTCGAAGACATCGTGACTTTGCGTGCCCAGGGTTTGCTCAACCAAAGTGAATATGAGGAAAAGCTCCAAGAGGTGGAGCGTAATTTGCCTCAAACAGCATCGCTTGCGGAGGTCGAGATGCCAAGCGGGGGAACCTGTTTCGTTTTGCGTGAATCCCGCGTCGGCCGCGTTCTCGCGGCATTTGAATTTCATCACGGACACCCGGTTGAGAATTAGCCATGCTCCTTGAGACAGGGCAGCTTCGGCCACGGCATGGCGAATTGCGTTGAAATCCGACACGAGTTTCCCGGACGGGCGGTTAAGATGGCACGGGATGCCATTACCGCCCCTCCTGGAGATCATGTGCCTCGATGCGGCAATAGGACGCTCCCGGCCCTGGCTGGCCAGCCCAAATATGTTTTGTCAATCGGCGCGGTCGCGCTTATTATGTCCGGCATGTTGACTGGAACTTATACTGCCATTGTCACCCCGTTCCGCAAGGGGGAAATTGACGCCGACGCGCTCCGCCGGCTCGTCCGCGCCCAAATCAGCGCGGGCGTGGACGGGATCGTGCCGGTCGGAACGACGGGGGAATCGCCCACGCTGGATGCCGAGGAGCATATTGAAGTCATCGCCTACGCGGTGGAGTTCGCGGAGGGCAAAATCAAAGTCCTCGGCGGCACCGGCTCCAACTCCACCAGCGAAGCGGTTCACCTGACCAAAGGGGCGGAAAATGTGGGGGCCGACGGCACGCTCCAGGTCGCCCCTTACTATAACAAGCCGACGCAGGAGGGCCTTTACCAGCATTTCCTGGAAATCAGCCGCGCAACCCGGCTGCCGATGATCCTTTACAGCATCCCATCCCGCTGCGGCGTGGAAATCGCGGTGGACACCGTCCGCCGCCTGGCCGCCGCGACGCCCCGGCTCGCGGGCATCAAGGAGGCCGGCGGCAACCCGGACCGCGTGACGCAGTTGCGCGCGGCGCTGGGCCGGCAGTTCACCATTTTCTCCGGCGACGACGCGATGACGCTGCCGTTTATGGCCCTGGGCGCGCACGGAGTGATCAGCGTGGCCTCGAATGTCATCCCCCGGCAAGTGGCCCGGATGGTGCGGGCCGCCGCCGCCGGCGATTTCGCCACGGCCCGCCGGTTGCACGATCAATACCATTCGCTTTTCCGGGATTTGTTCATCGAGACCAATCCGATTCCCGTCAAGGCCGCGCTGGCGATGATGGGGCAAATCGAGGAGGAATACCGCTCGCCGCTCGTTCCCCTGAGCCAGAAGAACCGCGAAACGCTCAAAGCAACCCTGGCCCGTTACGGCCTGCTCCCCAAATGACGCGCATCATCATTGCCGGCGCCAAGGGCCGCATGGGACAGGCCCTGGCGCGTTGCGCCGAAAGCATCCCCGGCCTGGCCATCACGGGCCAGTTTGACCTGGGGCAGGACCTTCGCGGATTCATCGCGGAGGGCGATGTGGTGGTGGATTTTACGTTCCACGAGAGCACGGTCCTGCTGGCGCGAATCTGCGCCGAACACAAAAAGGCAATGGTCATCGGCACGACCGGCCATACGGACACCGAACAGAAGGAGCTGATTCAGATCGCCGCGCAAATCCCGCTGGTCTGGAGTTCGAATTTCTCCACCGGCGTCAACACTTTGTTTTGGCTGACACGGCAGGCGGCGGAAATTCTCGGCCCGGATTTCGATGTTGAAATTGTTGAAATGCATCATCGCTTGAAGAAGGACGCCCCCAGCGGCACGGCCCGGGCGCTGGCCCGGATTATCGCCGAAGCGCGCCGGCAGACCGTGGCCGGCCTGCTGCGTCATGGACGGGAGGGATTGGTGGGCGAGCGGACGCACGCGGAAATCGGCATCCACTCCCTGCGCGGCGGGGATGTGGTGGGGGATCACACGGTGGTTTTCGCGGCAACAGGGGAACGGCTGGAATTGACGCACAAGGCTTCGACGCGCGACACCTTTGCCAGCGGGGCCTTGCGCGCCGCGCAATGGGTGGTGGGAAGAAAGCCCGGCCTTTACGACATGCAGGATGTCTTGGGTTTGCATTGACTTGGGTGGAACAGGCGACCCGCCTGTCCCGGTCGGCGACCCGCCGACCGGAACCGGGAGTGACGCCGTCGTGAGGCAACGCTTTTGCCAGGCGCCGTATTGGACGTTCCGCCGGGCCAGTGGCCCGCCGGGACAGGCGAGTCGCCTGTGCTACCCATGAAATCCGCAATCCGCAATCCGCAATCCGCAATCGAAGAATCCGCACTGGCCTTCGTGTCGCTCGGCTCCAATCTGGGCGACTCGCGCGCGAACATCCTTCGCGCCATGAGCCTGTTGCAATCGCTCTCGGTTTTGCCGTTGCTCCGCTCCTCGCTTTGGGAAACCACGCCGGTGGATTGCCCGCCCGACTCGCCGCTTTTCATCAACGCGGTTGCGGGACTGGTGCCGCGCGCCGCCGAAACGCCGCGGTCTTTGCTGGCCCGGTTGCAGGCGCTGGAAAAAGAAATGGGCCGCCCGCCCAAAAAGATTCTCAACGAACCGCGCGTGATTGACCTGGACTTGATCGCCTTCGGCTCAGAAACCGTGGCCGAACCGGACCTGATATTGCCGCATCCGCGCGCGCGCCAGCGCCGTTTCGTGTTGGAGCCGTTGCGCGAAATAGCGCCGGACTTCGTGATTCCCGGCCAGGAAAAGACTGTGGTGGAGTTGTTGCAAGGACTGGAATCGCCCGAAACCCTCCGGCGCGTCGCTTTATAGAGGAATCCGCGAATTACGCGAATTACACGAATGGAGCCTATTTTTCGCGCAATTCGCGCAATTCGCGGGTAAAAGAGTTTTTTGAGGTTCCAAACTGGAACCTCAAGCCACCACGGCGGGCGTCGCTATTTGCCTTATGCCTCCACCCAGGAAGGGATTGCCAGTATCCGTGTAGCTAACCCCGTCTAGGCGTGTGATGGCCGCGATGGCAGAATGGCGGCGATGCAAAACTCAAGACCTGTTCGCAAACATCGGACTCCGGGCCAGCGGGAGGCTATTGTCCGGGATTACCGGGAAAGCCAATTGACGCAAAATGAATTCGCCACCAAGGCCGGCATCAGCGTCTCGACGCTGCAGGCGTGGCTTGGAAAAATCCCCTCCCCCACAGCCCCGATCGGTCCGGCTTTCCTGGCCGTGCCCAATTTGTTGTCGGCTGCGCCGGCTCCGCCCGCCTACCGGGTGCAATGGCCGGGCGGCCTGAGCCTGGAGGTTCGCGCCGGTTTTGTCTCCGGGGAACTGGCCGGGTTGCTGCAATTACTGCGGGCCTTATGATTCCGCTGAGTCCCGCCACGCGGATTTATCTGGCCTCGGGCGCGACGGATTTGCGCAAGAGCTTCGAGGGGTTGAGCGACCTGGTGGCGCATCAATTCCAGGAGGACCCTCTGAGCGGCCATCTCTACGTGTTCACCAATCGGAGGAAAAATCGAATCAAGTTGCTTTATTTCGACGGCAGCGGGGTCTGGGTGTGCGCCAAGCGGCTGATGGGCCGGGGCCGCTTTGCCTGGCCCAGGACGACGGAGCCGGGAGCGTTGCGCATTGTGGCCGAGGAGTTGACCTTGTTATTGACCGGCATTGATTTGGAGAAAACGCGGAGGCGTCCGTGGTGGCGCAAAGCGGCGTGAAAAAAAGTTCAAAAAAAGTGAAGAAATCTGTTGACATATTGTCTAATGCTGTGTATAAGGCATGCGTATTATATAAGACACACCTATTATATGATTTCGCTGGCATCGCTCTCAACGGAAGCCCGCCAAGCCTGGGAAGGTTTGCAGGCGGAGAACGCGCGCCTGGAGCAAGTCATTGAGGATCAAATCAAGCTCCTGCAAATCCAGGATGAGAAAATCCGCCTGCTCAACCTGCGCCTCTGGGGACCCAAGGGCGAAAAGCTTTCCCCCGCGCAAACCGCGCTGCTCCTGGACGAAGCCAGCGTGACCACGGCGGAAGTTCAGCAGGAAGCCCAGCGGCCCCCGCCGGAAAAGGAGAACCCGCTGCCCAAAGCCAAGGCCCCCCGCCCCAACCATCCCGGTCGGGAGAAACTGCCCCAGCACTTGGAGCGGCGCGAATTGGTCATCCCCTGCCATCCCCAAGACTGCCGTTGCGACCAATGTGGGGCCGAGCGTCCGATCATTGGCTACGAGACCAGCGAGGAACTGGTGTGCGAGCCGGCCATCATCTATGTGCGCGTGACCAAGCGGGAGAAGCGCGGTTCCCATTGTCTGGAAGAGCAAGGCGTGGCCACCGCGCCCGCCCCGGCCAAGATGCTGCCCAAGAGCAAACTCTCGGATGAATTTATCATTGAAGCGCTGGCGCAAAAGTTCCAGCAGCACCTGCCGGTCTATCGGCAATGCGCCGTTCTGGCTGACAATTATAACATTGAGTTGAGCCGCAAAACGGTGACCGACAGCCTTCTGGCCGCCGGGGAGTTGTTGCGCGCGGTGGTTCGGGCGCAAGCGGCCGAGTTGCTGCGCGGTTCCTATCTGCAAGCCGATGAAACCCCCGTCCCGGTGCAGACGGGAGAAAAAACCGGACGCAACCATCAAGCCTACCTTTGGCAATTTGGCCGGCCCGGCGGACCGGTCGTCTTTGACTTTCAAATGGGGCGCGGGCGCGAAGGGCCGGAGACTTTTCTGAGGGGATTTACGGGCAAGCTGCAATGCGACGGCTATCGGGTTTATGACAAACTGGGCGAAGGCATCATCTATGTTGCTTGCATGGCCCATCTCCGGCGCGGCTTTGTCGAGGCCTCCAAACTGGCGCCCCGGAATCCGCTGCCGGTGGAAATCCTCGCCCGCATCGGCCAGCTTTACCAGGTGGAAGACCAAGCCCGGAAAGCGAGCTTGGGGCCGGAGCAACGTCTGATCCTGCGCCAGGAGCAAAGCGCCCCGATCCTGGCGGCGTTGCAAACGCGCCTGATGGAAATCCGCCAGCAGATCGCGCCCGGGGGCAAACTGGCCCAAGCCTGCGATTACGCGCTGGGCCAATGGAGCCGGATGGAAGAATACTTGAAAGACGGCCGGGTGGAAATTGACAACAACTGGTGCGAGGGAGGGATGCGCCCGCTGGCGCTGGGACGCAAAAACTGGTTGCACATCGGCAGCCCGGAGGCGGGTCCCAAAGTGGCGGCCATCGCGTCCATCGTTGAAACCTGCCGGCGCCTGGACATTAACCTGCGCGCCTATCTGACCGACGTGCTGCCCAAGCTGGGCGATTGGCCCAGCAAGCGCGTGGCGGAGTTGACACCTGCCGCGTGGAAAGCCGCGCAGAAAAAATCCTGACATCCTTGGCAGTTTAGTGCGTCCCGCCCGCGACGCCTAGACGGGGTTGGCTACACGGATACTCATGAACGGCCCGCATGTTTTTTCCTCTCCGCCCGGAGGCGATGCTGGGTTTTCACAATCTCAGCCATTTCCTCATCGGATGGATCGCCCAATGGCGCGCCCTCGATGGCCTTTTCCAGGAACGCCACGTCTTTCTCGATTTGTTCCTGCCGCCGGCGGCGGATCAGGTCGCGCATGTATTCGCTCATCGAGCCAAACGCATGCGCTTTCGAGTCCGACTGGGCGAATTCCGCCAGTTCCGGGTTCAATGAAATGTTGATGGTAACCGCTTTCATGGCCTCAAGATAATGCGTTGGCAAACCATGTCAAGGCTTGCCAATGGGGCTGGGCGCTTCCGGTTCTTAATCCTGATCTTAAACCCAAATTTCAAACCAGCAGATTGGCGTCCACGGCCAAGCGCCGTAGGCGCGACATCTATGTAGAACCCCGGAACCAAAATCATCAAGCTCCGTAAGAGCGGTATCTCTCAAGAAGGAGGATGTCGCTCCTACGGAGCTTGAAAATCGGTTTCGGTTTGGTTCTACAGAGATGTCGCGCCTACGGCGCTTGCCGGTGTTGGTGCGGAGGCCCAGCAATGAGGCCGCGCTTGCGGTGCTTGCCTGCGGACGACCCCATGTTGGTTTGAGATTCTGGATTAAGACGAGGTTCGCGGCCCCCATCGAGGGCTGTCCTGTGCAAATAATGGCCGGTTTTTGCCAATACAGGGTGAGACTTCATTTTCCATGCTAATCTAATTTTGGCAGGATGTGGGATAATAAGCGCGGCTTGAGCACAGGGGCCACCGCCAGAAACCGATATACTATTATGATGCGAGTCAATCGGACGATCAAATACGAGGGGGACCGGGTCCGGGGGTTTGGGAAGGAGATCATGAGCGTGTCGGGCTGCGAGCGGTTGCAGAGTTGCATCCAGTGCGGCACCTGCTCCGGCACCTGCCCGTTGAGCATCTACATGGATTTCTCGCCGCGCCAGGTCATGGCGCTGGTGCGGGCGGATTTCAAGAATGAAGTGCTCCGCAGCCACACCGTCTGGCTTTGCGCCTCCTGCTACGCCTGCACCACCGAGTGCCCGCGCCAGATTCGGATCACCGATATTATGTATGCGTTGAAGCAGCGGGCGATCCAGGAGGGCATTTATCCGAAGCGCTTCCCGATTCCGGTGCTGGCGAAGGAATTTTACGAGATGGTCCGCAGCCAGGGCCGCATCACCGAGATGCTGCTGGTGATGAAGCTGTTCTACAAGACCGATTGGCTGGCGGCTCTCAGTTCCTGGCGGCTGGGTATTGGAATGATGCGCACCGGGCGGTTTGAACTGCGCCCCGAACACATCGAACGCCGCGCCGAACTGGCCGGCATGCTCGACAGCGCCGGCAACGGCGCCGCCAAACCAAAGGAGACCGCATGAAATACTCCTATTTCCCAGGTTGCTCGCTCAAAGGGCTGGGCCGCTCTTATGAGGAATCTTTGCTCCCGGTCATGAAGCATCTCGGCGTCGAGCTGGCCGAACTGGACGATTGGAACTGTTGCGGCGCCACGGCTTACATGTCGGTGGACGAGGGCAAGGCCGCCGTGCTCGCGGCGCGCAATCTGGCCATCGCCGAGAAAGCCGGCCCGGAAGACCTGATGACCCCGTGCAGCGCCTGTTATCTCGTCCTCAACAAAACCCAGCACAATATCGCCGACTATCCCGAAATCAACGAGACCGTCCGCCGCGCCCTCGGGAGCGCCAAGCTGGCCTACAACGGCACCGTCAAGGTCCGACATCCGCTCGACATGCTCATCAACGATATCGGGTTGGACGTCATCAAGGAAAAAGTCGTCCGCCCGCTGAAGGGCCTGAAGGTGGCGCCCTACTACGGCTGCCAGGTGGTGCGCCCTTACGCAACATTCGACGATGCCTGGAATCCCACAACGATGGACCGGCTGCTGGCCACGCTGGGGGCGGAAGTGGTTCCTTATCCGCTCAAGACCAAGTGCTGCGGGGGAAGTTTGACCGGCACGGTCCCGGAAGCCGGGTTGCGCCTGACCTACATCCTGCTCAAGGAAGCCGTCCGGCGCGGCGCGGACGTCATTGCTACGGTCTGTCCGCTTTGCCAGTTCAATTTGGACGCTTATCACGACCAGATCGAGCAGCGGTGGGGCCCGGCGCGGGTCGCGACGGTTTATTTCTCGCAATTGATGGGGCTGGCCTTCGGCCTGGCGCCGGAGCAACTCGGGCTGAAGCGCAACTTTATTCCCATGAAACCGCTGCCCGCCCAGCAGCCGGCCCAAAAGATCTCCGTATGAACACGAACAACAGCAATGGCGACGTTCGCATCGGCTTCTACATCTGCCACTGCGGCCACAACATCGCCGGCATGGTGGATTGCGCCGCCGTCGCGCAATACATCTCCAAGCTCCCCGGCGTGGCGGTCTCGCGCGACTATAAGTACATGTGCTCCGATCCGGGGCAGGAATTGATCCAGCAGGACATCCGCGAGCACAAGCTCAACCGCGTCGTCGTGGCCTCCTGCTCCCCGCTGCTGCACGAGCACACCTTCCGCACCGCGGTCGCGGCGGGCGGGCTGAACCCTTATTTCTTCCAGATGGTCAACATCCGCGAGCACGATTCGTGGGTGCATACCGACCGGGCGGAAGCGACCGCGAAGGCCAAGTCGCTGGCGCACGCCGCGGTTTGCCGCGTTCGTTTCCACCGCGCGCTGGAGACCACGCGCGTGCCGATCAACCCCGATGTCCTCGTGGTCGGCGGCGGCATCGCCGGCATTCACGCGGCGTTGACGGTCGCCAATTCGGGGAAGAAAGTTTTCCTGGTCGAACGCGATCCGAGCATCGGCGGGCACATGGCGCAGTTCGACAAGACGTTCCCCACGCTGGATTGCGCCGCCTGCATCCTCACCCCCAAGATGTCCGCCGTCCGCGCGCACGACAACATCACGCTCTGGACTTATTCGGAAATTGTGAAGGTCTCCGGCTACGTCGGCAATTACACCGTCACTGTCAAGCGCAAGCCGCGCTATGTCAACGAGGAACTGTGCGTCGGCTGCCTGGAGTGCATCAATGCCTGCATCTTCAAGGAGGCGAAGTTCGCGGACGAATTCAACGTCGGCCTGAGCAAGCGCAAGCCCATTTACATCCCCTTCGCCCAAGCCGTCCCGCCGGTGGTGGTGATTGACCCCGAACGCTGCCTCCAGGTCCGCACCGGCAAGTGCAAGAAAACGTGCCTGGAAGCCTGCGCCGACCGCAAGGCGATTGACTTCGCGCAGAAGGAGGAGTTGGTCGAAATCAAAGTCGGCAACATCATCGTCGCCACGGGCTTCAAGCTCTTCGATGCCAAGCGAATTCCCGAATACGGCTACGGCCTTTATCCCAACGTCGTCACCGCCATTGAACTGGAACGCCTGGTCAACAGTTCCGGCCCAACCGCCGGCGAAATCGTCCTCCGCGACGGCCACCCTCCAAAGTCCGTCGGCATGATCCTCTGCGTCGGCTCGCGCGACCTGAAGACCAACCGATGGTGCTCGCGCACCTGCTGCATGCACTCGATGAAACTGGCCCAACTGGTCCGCGAACACACCGACGCGGACGTGACGGTGTTCTACATGGACATCCGGGCGCCGGGAAAAGGCTACGAGGAGTTCTACGACAAATCGCTCAAGGAAGGCATCCAGTTCGTCCGCGGCCGCGTGGCCGAGGTCACCGACTGGGCAATGGCGCCGGAGGAGGAAGGCAAGCTGGTCATCCGCGTCGAGGACACGCTGGCCGGGTTCGTGCGCCGGATTCCGGTGGACATGATCGTGCTGGCCGCGGGCATGGAGCCGCAGGCCGACGCGCAGGCCGTGCGCCGGATGTTCAACATGAGTTGCGGCACCGAAGGCTGGTTCTTGGAGAAGCACCCCAAGCTCGCCCCCGTCAGCACCTTCACCGACGGCGTTTTCATCGCCGGCTGCTGCCAGGGGCCGAAAGACATCCCCGACGCCGTCGCGCAAGCGGGCGCCGCCGCCGCCGAGGCAATGGCGCTGGCGGACAAGGGCTTCATCGAACAGGAACCGAATACGGCATACATCGTCGAAGCCGATTGTTCCGGCTGCAAATCGTGCCTCCCGCTCTGCCCTTACACGGCGATTTTGTTCGACGACGCCACGCAAAAGGCGCGCATCATCCAGGCGCTGTGCAAAGGCTGCGGCACCTGCGTCGCGGCCTGCCCGAGCGGTTCCATCCAGCAGAACCTGTTCGAGGACGAGGAAATTTTCAGCGAAATCGAAGGAGTTTTGGCTTATGTCTGATTTGAATTGGCAGCCCCGCATCGTGGCCTTCTTTTGCAACTGGTGTACCTACACCGCCGCCGACCTGGCCGGCGTCTCGCGCCTCAAGTACGCCCCCAATGTCCGCGTCATCCGCCTCATGTGCTCGGGCCGCGTGGACCCGCAGTTCATTCTCGACGCGCTGGCCCAGGGCGCGGACGGCGTGCTCATTGGCGGCTGCCATTTGGGCGACTGCCACTACGTGGAGGGCAATTACAAAACCATCCGCCGCTTTCAACTCCTCCAGCGACTCCTCCGCGACATGGGCATCGAAGACCAGCGGGTCCGCCTGGAATGGATTTCCGCTTCCGAGGGCGAACGGGTCAAAACTGTCATTAACAGCATGGTCGAGCAAGTCCGCGCGCTCGGTCCGCTCAACCTGCCGCAACGCCGCGAAGGATGGGACCGCGAAATGGCGCCGCACATCGAACCGGGCGGCGCGAGCCAACCGGCGCGGCAGCGCGCTCAAGCGGAGGTGGCCCATGCCTGACAAACCGAAGATCGCCATTTATTGGTGCGCCTCGTGCGGCGGTTGCGAAGAAGCCGTCGTGGACCTGGCCGAGGGCATCCTCGGCGTCGTCGCCGCCGTGGATATTGTCCTCTGGCCGGTTGCAATGGATTTCAAAAAGAAGCATGTCGAAGCGATGGCCGACAAGTCCATCGCCGCCACGCTGCTCAACGGCGCGATCCGCACCAGCGAGCAGGAGGAAATGGCGCACTTGCTCCGGCGCAAGAGCCGGGTCCTCATCGCTTACGGCGCATGCGCGCAACTGGGCGGCATCCCCAGTCTGGCCAATGAGTTTTCGCGCGAGCAACTTCTCCATTACGTGTACGACGAAGCGCCCACCGTGGTCAACGAGGGCAAGACGCGCCCGCAAACTTCAACGCAAAACAACGGCCACAACGTCACCCTGCCCGAATTCCGCAACGTCGTCCGCGCCCTCGACCAAGTGGTGGACGTGGATTACTACATCCCCGGCTGCCCGCCGACGCCCAAGCTGACGGCGGCGGCCATCGGCGCGTTGCTGGAAGGCAAGCTCCCGCCCAAAGGCAGCGTGCTCGCGCCGGACATTGCCCTTTGCGAACAATGCGCGCGCAAGGCCAGCAAGCCCGCCGACCTGAGCTTCACCCAGTTCAAGCGTCCGCATCAGGTCATCCTCGACCCCAATGTTTGCATGCTCGCCCAGGGCGTCGTCTGCATGGGACCCGCCACGCGCGGCGGCTGCGAAGCCGTTTGCCCCGGCGGCAACATGCCTTGCACCGGATGTTTCGGGCCGACCTCGCGCGTGCGCGACCAGGGCGCGAAGTTCCTGTCCTCCGTCTGCTCCAACATCGCCTCGAAGGAGGAGAAGGAAATTCGCGAGGTCCTGGCCGGCATCCCCGATCCCGTGGGCACTTTTTACCGCTACGGACTGGCCGGCAGCATTTTGCGCCGCAAAGTGACCCTGCCCGACGAACCCGCGAAAGAGACAAAATGAACCAAGATGTAGCGTCGCATCAGTCCCATCCATCCCATCCATCCCATTCTTCCCATTCTTCCCATCCAGCCCACCCGACGCCGCCCAGGAGCCACCCATGAACCCCGACACCACCAAAGTCTGGAACGAAGCCTCGTCCCGCGCCAACGCAGCCGCCCATGAGCAACGCCGCCGGGTGACGATTGACCCCATTACCCGCCTGGAAGGCCACGGCAAGATTGACATCTTCCTCGACGACAAGGGCGACGTCGAGCGCGCTTACCTGCAAGTCCCCGAATTGCGCGGCTTCGAGGTCTTCAGCATCGGCCGGCCCGCGGAGGAGATGCCCCAGATCACCAGCCGCATCTGCGGCGTTTGCCCGACGGCGCACCACATGGCCGCCACCAAGGCGCTGGATGACCTTTACCAGGTCGAACCGCCGCCCGCCGCCCGCAAAATCCGCGAGCTGGTCTATAACACCTTCATGGTCGAAGACCACGCGCTGCATGTCTATATCCTTGGCGGGCCGGACTTCATTGTCGGGCCTCAAGCGCCGCCGGAACTGCGCAACGTCGTCGGCGTCATCCAGAAAGTCGGCGTCGAAGTCGGCAAGAAAGTCATTTCCATGCGGCGCCGCTTGCGCGAACTCATCGCTTACTTCGGCGGCAAGGTCGTTCACCCGGTGCTCGGCCTGCCCGGCGGCGTTTCCAAGGGCCTCAAGCCGGAGGACCTGCCAAAGTTCAAGGAACTGGCCAAAGACGCGCTGGAATTCGCCCTGTTCACGCAACAGGTGTTCAAGGACATCGTTCTGAAAAACCCCGAGTACGTGAAGCTCATCACATCCGACGCCTACACCCACAAGACTTACTACATGGGCATGGTGGACGCGCAGAACCGGGTCAACTTCTACGACGGCCAGATTCGGGTGGTGGATTCCACCGGCAAGGAGTACGCCAAATTTCCCGCGCGCCAATACCGCGACTTCGTGGCCGAACATGTCGAGCCGTGGAGCTATGTCAAGTTCTGCTATCTCAAGCCGCTCGGCTGGCACGGATTCGACGAAGGCCCGCAAAGCAGCATCTACGCCGTCGCGCCCCTGGCCCGTCTGAATGTGGCCGACGGCATGGCCACCCCGCAGGCGCAAAAGGCCCGCGACGAATACTTCAACACCCTGGGCGGCAGGCCGGTCCATCACACCCTGGCCAACCATTGGGCGCGCGTCGTCGAAATGATCTATGCCGCCGAACGCATCGTCGAGCTAATCAACGACCCGGAAATCACCAGCACGAACCTGCGCCTCATCCCCAGTGCGAAACCCACTGTGGGCGTGGGCGTCGTCGAAGCCCCGCGCGGCACCCTTTACCATCATTTCGAGACCGACGCCAACGGCCTGATCACCAAAGCCAACCTAATCGTAGCCACCCAAAACAACGCCGCCCGCATCGCCATGAGCGTGGACAAAGCCGCCAAAGGTCTCATCAAAAAAGGCGCCGTAAGCGAGGGCCTGCTGAACATGGTGGAGATGGCCTTCCGCGCCTACGACCCTTGTTTCGGCTGCGCGACCCACACCCTCCCCGGCCACCTGCCATTGAGCGTGAGCATCTACACCCGCGGCCACAAACTCCTCCGCCAACTGACCCAGCCCGCCTGACCGCCCGCCCACGCGCTTGAGCGCCGAAAAGTGCGTAGCGGCTTTCGGAAGAAAGCCGCAAATATTCATTTCTGGAATGGGCACAACTACGGTTTGATAACACACCCCGGCCTTTTCCCCGGCCTTTTCTCGTGAATTTGGATCGCCTCAAAGCAGATCCGCCAAATCTTCCTTGGTCAAACCGGACTGGTTCAGAATATCGCTCAATGTTCCCGGACGGATTTCCCGGTGCAACGGCACGACCGTGCGCCAATAACCATCCGCTGAACGTCTTTCCATCGAGACATGGCTGCCCTTCTGCCGCAGCAAAACGAACCCCGCGCGTTGCAAGGCGCGCACCAGTTCCCGTCCGGATACCGCTGGCAGATGCCGGCTCATGCGCCAACTTCCATGCTCGTGAGATAAACCTCCTTGATGCCGTGCGATTTCGCGGGTGCCCCCCAGGTTTCCAGATATAACTCCACCGCCTCCTGAAGATTCTTCTTCGCGGCGGCGAGCGTCCGCCCCTGTGTCGTGACCGGCAAATCAAGACAACGGGCGATGAACCAAGCCCCATCGCTCTGGAATACAGCATGAATGGTTCGCATACGCACTCAATGTGCATTCATCTTTCATTTCCGGCAAGCGCCATTTGCGCCGCCATTTGCGCCGCATTTGCGCCATTTGCGCGTTTGCAAAATCCTTCAACTGCGTCCACCTCTGTCCGCAGTCCTGACTTCAGGCAAACCCGAAGGCGCATGCCTACGAGATCGAAGACTGAAAACGAGCGGCGCTCGTTGAGCAAGTTGCAACGGATTGCCACCGCGCTGGGCCAGTCCCTCCAAATCCGCTTCCTGCCCTCCGCCAAACCCCGCCGGGAACGGCGCCCAAACGCCGCATTCCTGGAGCCGGTTGCCTGAACATTGCTCTCAAATTGTGCGTAGCGGATTTCGGAAGAACGCCGCAAATGTTCACCTGCGGCATGGACAAAAGCACGGTTTGATCCGCTTGGACGCTTGGATGATCTTGCAGATGCTTACTGATTATTGGATAACGTATCATTTTGCAAGATCGGTTGGGCCAACGGGAATATCACCTATCAATTGACCAGCTTTGTCGCTGTATCTGTAAATGATTGTAACTGCGTTATCACGGAACATTTTCATTTCTGGGAGAGTGTTGTATTTGTTCACAATATCCGGGCGGACAATCCGATTAAGAGTTTCCGCTGAAACCTCCGAAGACGTTTTTGCGATCAAAGTATATTTATACAGAATTGTCCGGTTTGGCAAATTCTCGGCACCTTCCAATCTCGTCTGTTTGTCAACCATTATACTGCCTTGCTTGTTAATCTGGTCCGCTAGGGCCCTCACTTGGTCTTCAGGTGACATTTGGTAATGAGTGTTCTTAATCGCTTTTGAGCTTATTGCCATGAATGTGACAATCGACAGACCTAAAAGCAACAATGGGATAATGATTCCACAGAGCGCCTTGATAAGGATACCCTTTTTGCCGTGCTTGGGAATTCCAAATAGAGCGACGATCCCGGAAATCCAGCCAAGCAGTATGATGATCGAACTCGCAATTCCGATCCCAAATGCCACTCTTCCGCGTGATTGAGGGTCTAGGCTAGTACGGGCGGCTATTGAGATAATAGTCAGGCCAACAGCAATCAAGGGCGCAAACACGCTTGCTGTTGCAGCCTGATGAAAAATGGAGTTCCGAGGTTCTGACGAAATGTTAGGCGGCAATGGTGAATTACTCATAGTCTTACAAGATAAATCGTATTTGCTGTGTTGTTGGAGATACGCCGCCGATCCGCGTCGCCCTCGAAAATAGCGCGACGGTGATTACCGCAAACTGTGACGGGATACGCCGCCCCGGCATATTCGATGCGCAATGGTCTGGCCATGACGCCCGCCAGCATCGCGCCCCGGCGTCAACCTTGTCAATCCAATAAATGCCAGTTTTCAGGGTGTGCCCTTGTTCCGCGAGGACCCGTGTTCCGCGTGTTGGCATCCTCGGCCAAGCGCCGTAGGCGCGAAATCTTTGTAGAACCCCGCAACCAAAAAATCCTCAGGCCCCGTAGTGGTGACACTATTGTTGAAAGAAGATGCCGCTCCTAAACGGAGCTTGAATTTCTGTTTCGGTTTGGTTCTTTCTACAGAGATGCCGCGCCGATGGCGCTTTCATTCAATGCGCGGCGGGCCTCTTTCATCACATCCCCGCGTGTCTATTTGGTTTCCCGCATCGGAAGGCCCGCGTCGTAAAGTCTGATGGCTTTTTGCAGGGTGTCGGCCAGCGCGCTGTTCTTTTGCGCTTCCGCCTGAGCCAGGGCCTTTCGCGCGGTGACAGCCGCCTCGCCATAACGCCCGGCCTCCGCATAAGCCGCCGCCAGGTTGCTTAGAGCCTGCGCATTCCCGCCTCCTGTCAAATGATTGGCCTGCTCGGCCATCTGGACGAGCGCCAGACCGAGATTGTTGCGGACTTCCGGCAGATTGGGGCGGAGGTCCAGGGCCTTCCGGTATTCCGCGATGGCTTCCGCGAACTTTCCCTGTTGGGCGAGCGCGTTGCCCAGATTGTTGCGGGCTTCGGGGAAATTGGGCCGGAGGTCCAGGGCCTTCCGGTAATGCGCAATGGCTTCCCCGGCCTCTCCCTGCTGGAGGAGTGCCAGGCCGAGATTGTTGTGGGCTTCGGGAAAATCGGGCCGGAGGTCCAGAGCATTTCGGTATTCCGCAATGGCTTCCGGGACCGCTCCCTGCTGGATGAGCGCAAGGCCGAGACCGTTGTGGGCTTCCGGGAAACTGGGCCGGAGTTCCAAAGCCTTTCGGAATTGGGCAATGGCTTCCGCAACCTCTCCATTCTGGCTCAACAGAAGGGCGAGATTGTTGTGGGGTTCCGGATAATCGGGATTGAGGTCCAGGGCCATTTTGAACTCGCTGGTCGCTTCCAGGTTCTTTCCCTGGGCGACCAGAACCATCCCGAGGTCGTTGTGGGCCAGCCAGGAGTCCGGGTTGCTTGCCAGCGTCGCGCGCCAGAGCGTTTCCGCATCGGCATACTGCCCGCATTGGAACCACGTCAGCGCGCCGAGAGTTGTCAACAATACCGCGCAACCAATCGGCTTCAACAGCGGGCTTCGCCGCGCCGCCCGGCCGAATCCCCGCTCCATTCCCGCCGCCGCCAACGCCAGCGGACCCAGGCACGCCAGGTATTGATAATGATCCGCCACGAAGCTGAACAGAAAAGTCCAGAGCATGATGAAGCCCAGCACCGGACTCAACGTCGCGGCAAAATACACCGCCGCCACTTCCACCCCCCGCCCCAGCCTTCGCCGCCCGCGCCAAATCACCACCGCCAATGCCGCCGCCGCGAGCGGCCAAACATAAGCGGCCGGGTCCGACGCCGAAATCGTCCAGCGCGGATAGCTGAACGTCAAATGCGCCGGCCAGAGCAGTTTGCCCGCGTAAAACCAGAGCGCCCGGCTGGCAATCAGCACCCGCTCGACCGGCCCGATGGAGAAAAGCGCCCCCTGCGTGCCTTGATGGAACCGTTCCCACCACATCGTCACCAACCCCATGCCGATGCCCAACACCACAAACGGCCCCGCCTGCGCCCAGCGCCGCCAACCGATGGGCATCTTCTGGAGCCACAACACCAGCAACAGCACCGCCGGCAGCGTGCAGGCCGTCGTTTTGGCCGCAAGCGCCAGCGCGTAACAAACCAGGGCCAGCGCATAAAATCGCCACCGCCGCCGGCCCGGTTCATCCAGGAACCGCGTCCACGCCAGCAGCGACAGCAAAAAGAAAAAGCCCATCAACACGTTCTTGCGCTCCGTAATCCACGCGACCGATTCCACCTGCACCGGATGCAGCGCAAAGAGCGCCGCCGCCAGCCACGCCCCCGGCACACGCAGCCGCGCCAGAAGCCGCCAGGCCAGCAGCGCGTTGGCGGCATGAAGCAGAAGGTTGACGGCGTGATAGCCCGCGGGATTCAGCCCCCACCAAAGACGCTCCAGGTAAAACGTGGTGTAGGTCAGCGGAAAATACTGCGAAGGGGACTCGAGCGAGAACCAGATCCGCCGCAAGCCGTCCGACGCGGTGAGCAACGGGTTTCCAGTCACATATATATCGTCGTCCCAGATGAATCCCGCGCGCCACACCGGAGAATAGGCAGCCACAGTGGCGAGAACCAAAACCAGCGCCAGGAGCCAGCCCGGCGCGCCGCCTCCGGGCTTTTCGTCCCCTGGCTTTTCGCTGCTCCTGGGGGCCTTTCCGGTCGCTTTCATCAAAATCGCTTCCCGGTCATTCGACCCAGGAATAATCCTGGATGGCATGCCATGGAAGGTAGGTGACACCGTTGTAGGCCCCTGTCTGATTCAAAGTCAAACTTTGAATTAGACCGGTTGCGGGGACATTTCCCCCTGCTCTTCTTGCTCTTAATCCTAATCCTAATCTTAATCTCTTCCGGCTCATTAGAGATTAAGAGTAAGATTAAGAGGGGAACCCAATACGGCCGCGGGCGCGGTCACTGCAATTTGGCGGGCATCTGGAAAACCAGCGCGGCGAGATCGGTCAGCGTTTGCGTGGTCTTCGGGTTGTCGCCCGCCCAGCCGAACCGGACCTGGACGCCCGGGGTCAAGGCGCGCAGCACCATGCAATAGTTATTGTTGACCATAATGCCCAGGAGTTCGCCCGTCTTGCTCAAGACCAGATCGCCGGTGGAGGGATTGAATTTTCCGAAAAGTCCCTTTAGCGAACTCCGGTCCATCTTGAGGTATCCCGGTGTTTCCAAGTCCAGTTGGAACTTGCATTCGCCGTAATAGTTATCCTGCGTGCCGGCCACGACCGCCTCCTGGAACTTGAACGGGTCCTCGGCCAGGCGGTAGGTCTTGCAGTTCAGCACCTTGCCTTCCGCCGCCGCGATCGGAATCATGACCACGCGCGGGTCCTGCGGGGAAAAGGAAATGGAGTCAATGGGGAAGACCGCCGCGTCGTGAACCAGGGTGCCGCTCAGGTCCTCCCATTGGCCGGGGGTCCAGAGGGTCAGCAGCGTGTCCTGCACATGGCAAATGGCGTAGGTGTTCGAGCCGTCGCTGGCCAGGGGGATTTGGGTCTGTTTGTACTTCGAGGAGTCAATTCCGAATAAGCCGCGTTTCAAACCGTAGAAGCTGGCCATGGCGCGGTTGGTGGTCAGTTGCTCGAATATCTCATTGGGCGTCAGTTCGCGGTTCTCGCGGATTTCCTGGACGACCTGGGCCAGGTTGCTGGCCATGTTGTTGGATTGGACGGCCAGGGTCTTGACGGTGTCGGCCAGCTTGGCGTTGACCTCGCGCTGGGCCTCGACTTCGGTCTGGAGCTGGGTCGCTTTTTCGAGGGCGGACTGGCGCTGGACCTCGGTGACTTGGAGCTTTGTGTTCAGGGTCGCGCGTTCGGCCTGGATGGCCTGGTTGCTTTGTTGCAAACCGGCCAACTGGTTTTCCAAGGCGCCGTTCCGCTCCTCCAACTGTTTGCGTGCTTGCTCCAGCGCCGCGCGCTGCTCGTCGGTTCGGGCGGTTTGCTCCTTGGAAACGATCAGTTGCGAGGTCATGGCGGCGAGGTTGCTTTGGGCGGCGGCTTGGATGGTGGCGACCTGCTGCATCAAATTGGCTTCCTGCTCGCGCAAACTGGCGTCCTGCTGCCGCAAACTGGCCTCCTGCTCCCGCAAATTGGCCTGCACTTGCTCCGCCGTCCGCAATTGGGACTGGACATTGGTGATCTCCTGCCCCCGCTCGCCGACGATCTGCTGGGCTCTGGCCAGTTCGGCCTGGATGTTGGTGCGATCCCTTTGTTCTTCATACAGCGCCAGGCGCATGGCGTCGGTCACGTCCTGGCGGGCGGTGACCTGGTTGGTCAGGTTGCTCATGTTCATCACCGGCGTGCCGCCGCTCTGCGACAGCTTGCTGATGTCCGGCGTGGAGAAAGCCAGAAGGCTGACCAGGAAAAAATCGCAAATGACGATGAGGATGCTGCGGTTCATAATGGGGTGGGGTGGTAAGCCGGGACGGCCGCGGCCGTGTCATTCCATAAGCAATTCGCGGCGGTAGGGGCGGAGATGGAAGATTTTGAAAATGGAAACGAAAATGATGCCGAAGGCGGTCGAGGAATAGCCGGACATCAGGCTGAACTGGCTGACGCCCATCATCACCAGGATCAACGAGATGATCGTGCCGCAGAAGCCGAGGTAGAGGCCGGCGTCAAACAGATGGTCCTCGTTCTCCAGGAGTTTGAGCCGGAGCGGCGCCGGGACTTTTTGGCGGCGAATTTCCGCCAGCTTGGTCAGACAGACCGAGTAAATGAGCGCCTGCAACACAAAGAACAGCAGTAGGATTAACAGACTTGCCGGGTTCATAAGTTTCGTTTTGGCGCCGGACAGTGCAATCGCGGCCACGCTCGCCACCCCGGGCAAGCGCAGCCGAAGGTCCACCTTCTGGCTGACCTGGGCGAGAAACGGCTCGCTCAGAAGCAGTACCACGACGCAAAAGCCCAACGCAAATACCATATCGCACAGCGCGCGAAATCCGCGCGAGCGCGTCGGTTCCACGTTCACCGGCTCTATCCAGACCACACGCCGCGCGACGGCGATCAGGAACCCAGCCAGGAAATACAGGAACCCCTTAAGTGTTACCGCGTACGGCGGAAGACGCAAGGCATAATTTGTGGCCGCGCGAAAAAAGTAAGCGACCGGCGCGGCTGCCGCCACCCGGTCGCGAAGGTTCGACCTGTAAATCCGCTGGTTGCGCGCGAACAGTTCGTCCACCGCCCCGGAGCCAAAGTTCACGCCGGTTCCCAAGTCGGCCAGGCCCGTCCGGCTGAACTGGCTGAGGTAGGCCGCCACAGCGCCGGGCCGTTGCGAAAGCTCCACCGCCGCGAAGAGCAACGGGAGATTTGTCGTCCCCACATTGCGCTCCTCCGCCGCCAGCCAATCCAGCGTCTGCGGGTCCTCCACGCGGTGGACAAATACCACCAACTGTTCCCAATTGAGCCGTAGTCCCAGCGAATTCATGTCCAGCAGCAACTGTTCCAGCGGTTCGGTGTCGCCGCCGCGATTGGCCGCCGCGGCCCGTTGCACTAGAGCCTCCCGCATGCCCGCCGCCAGATTGTCCTGCTCCAGCAACAGCCCCCATACCGACAGCGCCGCATTGAATGCCTGGCCGTCCGGGGAGGACGAAGAGGGAATCAGCACCGTATTCGTCAGATCGCGGCAGCGCATCAGTTCCCGCATGGCCGATGATGGCGCGGCTTGCAGAAACGCCAGCACCCGGTCCCGATTTTCCAGGCGAATGACCGAATCGGTTACGGGCTGCGAATACCCGTTGGTCGCGCCGGCGGCATCCTGGCCGTTGTTGAGAAGATGCGCAATCTGGGTGGTTACGGGCGCCTGCGCCGCCGGCGAAGCCACCGCCTGCGAAAGCCTGTCCGCGCCCGGAAGATGATTGCCCTGCGCCACTTGCAGGAGCAGCCGCGCGGCGTCCACCCGTCCGTCCCGGACCAGCGCCAAGCCATGACCGGCCAGCGAAGACGAGTCTTCGTTTTCGCCGGCCCGTTGAATAACCGCCACATCCACGGCGCAAAGATGGCTGGGCACCAGCCAGCCGCACAGCAGCAGCAATGCGGCATCGGCGATGCAAAACGCGCACAATATCCAGCGGCCCAGCATAGTTTTCATTCGGGCATTATCAAAATCCCTCCAATCCGTGGAGGATTAGACGGCGGAATGCACCTAATTGTCAAGCCCCGTGTCACAATAAACAAAGATTCTTCTTGCCGAAAGGCCCTTTTCTTGTCACAACTGACAGGCATAAACCGTCAACCTAGGAAAATCAAAGCCTTGAAAACCGCAAAACCACCCCCCATCGCCGCCGCGGTTTCCTTGTTTTGCCTCCTTTGCGCCCTGGCCCATCCCGCCCCGCTTTTCGCCCTCGGCATCCGACTGCCGGACCAGGACGCCTTTGCCACCGCGCGCGGCAATGCCTTCGCCGCCACCGCCGACGACCCCTCCGCCATTTACTACAACCCCGCCGGCATCACCCAGTTGGACGGCGCCAACCTGTCGCTCGGCATGTACGGCATCACCTACGCCTCCCGTTTCACCGGCTCCTCCGATTCCATCAACAGCCAGCAGCAGTGGGCCGCCCTGCCCCAGACCTTTTCCACCTTGAGTTTCACCAATTATCACCTCGCCGCCGGCTTGGGAGTCTATTCCCCCTACGGCCTCTCCATGGAATGGCCCAACAATGCCCCGTGGACGCGGAGCGGCCAAAGCGGCCGAATTGACTACTTCCGCCTCAACCCCGTCCTCGCCTGGCAACCTTGCGCCACTTTCTCCATCGCCGCCGGCGCCATGCTGGATTATTCCCAGGCCGAACTGGAAACCAGCACCCCCGGTTTCTCCCTCCGCGGGCGCGCCACCGACCCCGGCTTCAACGTCGCCATCCTCTGGCATCCGTTGCCGCAACATTCCCTGGGCCTGATGTACCGCAGCGCCACCGACATGAATTACCAGGGCCACATTTCCTACCTGACACCCCCGCCGTACCCTCAGCCGCCCTCGGAACAAGCCGAGTTGAACTTCCATTTCCCCCAAACCCTCGTCGCCGGCTACTCCTACCGCCCCTCCAGAAATTGGAACCTGGAAGCCGATGCCGATTGGACCGATTGGTCCTGCCTGCGCGACACCTCCATCCAAACCCCCTCCGGCTCCGCCCCCCTCGATTTCAACTGGAAACAGAGCACCATTTTCGAGTTCGGCGCCACCCGCTGCTTTGGCAACGGCTGGCGCGCCAGCGCCGGCTACATGTTCAGCCAAAACTCCGTTCCCTCCGCCTCCTTCAACCCCTTGATCCCCGATTCCGACCGCCACATCTTCAGCATCGGCGTCGGAAAAACCTACCGCCACCTCAGTTGGGACGCCGCCTACCAGCTCGGATACGGCCCGGCACGCTCGGTCACCGCAGACAACAACTCACCCAATGGCAGCTATGAATTCTTCAGCAACGCTCTCTCCATCAATCTCGGCTGGCACTTCTGAAACCGCCAACGTCCTGCCCGCCGCCCCGCGCCAAACTCTCCTCATCGTGGACGACGAGGAAGGGCCGCGCCAATCCTTGCGCGTCGTTTTCAAGGAGGACTACGACTTGCTCATCGCCGGAGACGGCCCCCGCGCCCTCGAACTGGCACACCAGCACAAAATCAACGCCGCCGTCGTGGACATCCGCATGACCGGCATGACCGGCACCGAAGTCCTCGAAAAACTCAAAGCCATCCAGCCCTCCGTCGAAGTCATCATGCTCACCGCTTACGAGACCGTGGACACCATCCGCCGCGCCCTGCGCCTGGGCGCGTGCGATTACCTCAACAAACCCTTCGACATCGCCACCATCCGCAAAGCCGTCGCCACCGCCATGGAGCGCCACTCCCTCGCCGACGAAATCCGCAACAACAACGAAAAACTCCAGGCCCTCCAAGCCGAACTCCACAACCAAAAACTCCAGGAGGAAATCGCCCGCACCCGCGGCGAAATCTACGCCAGCATCATCCACGACATCAACGGCCCCCTGACCATCATTTCCGGCTTCATCCAAATCATCAACCAGCGCATTGGCGATTCCAAACGCCTCGAAGGCGAAGACCTCGACATGGTCAAGGACCGCCTTCGCCGCATCACCCGGCAAGTCAGCAACTGCATAGACATCTCCCACCGCTACCTCAACTTCATGCGCCAGCAAGGCAGCGCTGCCTCCTGGGTCAGCGTCAACCAAATCCTCGAAGACCTCCGCGAACTCCTCAACGTCCACCCCAGCAAAGGCAGCAACCGCCTCAAAATCCAGGCCGTCGCCGAAAACGTCGAACTCCAGATCAACGGCACCGACCTCATCCAAATCCTTCTCAACCTCGCCATCAACGCCCTCCAAAGCGCCCCCACGCCCCACGCCGTGGACATCGCCGGCAAAATCCTCTACGCCCCCGTTGACACCGCCCAATTCCACGAAGGCCCCCACGAACGCGTCCTCAACAGCGACGGCTTCAAAAACGCCGCCCCCATACTGCGCCTGACCGTTTGGGATGACGGCCCCGGCATGCCGCCCGAAGTCATGGCCAAACTCTTCAAGCCCTACTTCACCACGAAACCCCCCGGCAAAGGCACCGGCCTGGGCCTGGCCATAGTCCAGCGCCTCCTCAAAGAAGCCCGCGGCTGTTTGCACATCCAATCCAAGCCCGGCGAAGGCACCCGCTTCGACATCTACCTCCCCAGCTTCATCAAACGCTGACCCTCCTCACTCGCCCCGTTTGCGGGGAGAGAGCCGGAGAGAGGGGTTCCTTCGCTCGCCGGTTGTTCCATCAAGCCATGTCGCGCCTCGGCCGGGCGATTCTGCCATATAGCGTCGGCGCTCCGCGCCGAAGGGATACCCGTTAAGCCGATAGGCCGGCGCTTTGCCCTGATTCCAAAACCCGCCACCCCGAATTTCGGCTTTCTCCTTTCCACTTTCTGCCTTCTGCCTTCTGCCTTCTGCCTTCCGCACCTGTCCCGCCCCCTGCCGGCTTCCCAAATCGCCACAAAAATCATTCCGCGAACCAACCCGGTTGACGCGACCCTTGATGAGCGTCAAATCACAATTTACCAATAGCCGGGACCGACCGATCCTTAGCTACAATGATGTTGCGCGCCGCGACGAGGGCGACCTTGCTTTGCCTTGATTACAAAGCCGGGGGGGGGTACAATCGTAAAGAGGGTTGCCAACTCTTCTATCCTGCTTTGCCTTGATTACAAAGCCGGGGGGGGTACAATTGGTTGAAACAGTCAATATAGGTCCGGCCGGCTTTGCCTTGATTACAAAGCCGGGGGGGGTACAATTCCGACTCCAGAACTCCTGACATAGGTTTCACGATTCGGCCTTTTTCCGGGGTGTTTCTTGTGATCTGAGGGGCCAAGGGGGGGGAACCCAAAACTGTC
>Ga0181518_10001392_pt1 | contig 24827 bp, 18 predicted proteins | sample PEATcosm2014_Bin_28_FD_119751 | JGI IMG/M metagenome (GOLD analysis project Ga0181518, IMG submission 119751) | Peatland microbial communities from MTU Mesocosm Facility, Houghton, MI, USA - PEATcosm2014_Bin01_60_metaG | ecosystem: Environmental > Terrestrial > Soil > Wetlands > Peat | place...
CTGCCACCGGTGATACCAATACGCTTCGGGTCGGCGATGTGGTTGTTGACGAGGTAGTCCACGCAAGCCTTGATATCCTTGACGGCGTTCACGCGCAATGGGCCATTGTCGAGGTTGACGAACTTCTTGCCAAAGCCGGAGGAGCCGCGAACATTCGGAGCGAATACGCCGATTCCGGCGAGCAGCAACGCCTGGTAGTCGCTGCGAAATGCGGGTAACTCTTGACCCTCGGGTCCGCCGTGGAAGCTGATGACGTAGGCGCCGGGGCCAGTTTGGTTCTTCGGCCGATAGAGCCAGCCGCTCAACTGGAGTCCGTCGAAGCTCTTGAAACTGACGAGGTCGGGTTTGACCAGGTCAGCGAAGCTAACTCCAGCGTGAGGGCTGTGGGTGACCTGCGTAAATTGGTGCCTGGTCATATCCATCACCCACACATCCGGGTTCGTGGCAGATCCACTAAGAACGAGTGCGAGTTTTTTGCCATCGCGCGAGAAACTGGTGGCGCCAATCAGTTCCGCCGGGAGGCCACTTATATCGGTCGATTTGCCGGAGGAGAGATCGATGAGCGCAGGTTGATTCCGTCCGGCATTGTTCCAAATCAGTGCGGCCTGAGTGCCCTGATCATCCATGACGAAGTACTCGAGTTCGGCGTCGTCGCGCGAAGCGATCACTTCGATTGGACCCGGTTTTCCCTCGGCATCAATACGAACGCGGCCGAAAGCGGTTAGGTCGCGGTCCTTGTTTGTAACCAGGTAGACAGTCTTGCCGTCCTGCGAGATAGCTCCGCTAAATTCGCCCGGGCCGGTGTGAGGCGTGAGCAGTTGTTCGGCTCCCGTTTTGCGATCGATCAGGTAAAGGTTGTTGTCGCCGCGACTGGCGAGCCGGCTGATCACGACGTAGCGATTGTCGCGGCTGAGGCCTTCGATACCGCCGGTACCTTTGAGTTCGGCAACCATGTCGAGCTTGCCGCCGACCGGATCGACGAGGTAGGCGTCCATGGTTTCGGCCGAGCGCTGGTTGGAAGCCATGGTTAGCCGCGAACCGTCGAGCGTCCAGTTGCCAAGCCAGTTGTTCTCCTTGCCGCCCGCGGTCAGCCTCTTGACGGAGCTGCCGTCCGGTTTCGCGACGTAGACCTGCGAATTCATGCCGCCGCCGGGCGCGATGCTGAACGCAAGCCAGTCGGAGTTCGGCGACCAGGACACCCCACTGACAGGATCGTCGAAGGCGGTGATTAGTGTCGGCCAGCCCCCTTCGACAGGCACTGTCCAGATCTGCGGCAATCCGCTAATATCGCAAACGACGGCGAGGTTTTTTCCGTCGGGAGAAAAACTGGGAGAACCGCACCGGCCGACGCGCGCCATGCGCGTGACCGCGGCCTTGATGTCGTCGGCTGACTTTTTCTGGGCGAAGATCGGCAGCGATAGGCAGAGCAGCAGAGGAACGAGACGGCGCATGAGGGACCTCTCGTCTCGAAAGGATACAACCTGCACAGTGGTCGGACAACTGATTCTAATTGCGGCGGAATCGAACGACAACTGTTGATAAATCCCGATTACACTCATTGACCCAAGTCGGTCAGTTCTCAATGAGTGTAATCGCCTGGTTTCAACAGTTGCGGTTCTGGAAAGGCGTAGAATCATGCCTAGGAGCCGCACCATGAAATACCGAATTGCGTTGTGGGGCAGTGCAGGCTTTCTGGTTGCGGGCTTTTGGGCACTTTTTGCCTTCGCAACCTTCCCATCAACAAACGAACGACTGAGGGACCTCTGGGCTCTCGTGAGCTTAACCTGTCCGGTTGCACTAGCTGGCAGGCACTACCCCGTTAGTCTCTATGAGGCTCTAGCGGCGAATGCAGTTACGTATGCGCTGCTTGGTCTGATCGTGGAAACCCTGCGGCACCAACTGCATCACGCGAAATAATTCAGAACAGCCCCACGCTACTCGGTAAGCGGAGTCAATGAGTGCAATCGCCTGATTGCATCAACTGAGATGGTCATTGCGCCAAAAGTACTCCCTCATGCGGACTCAATGACCACGAAAATTAGAACCATACCGGCGTTCAGCAAGCAACTCACGAAAGAGAGCCACTTGGCGCGTTTCAGCGCGAAGGGAAGGATGAGGCAAGCGATAACGCCTGAAACCAGACTGATGATGAGTCCGTGATCGACCGCTTTCATCCGCAACCGCCCCCACCAATACGTAGCGGGGATGAGAAGCGGGATGAGTGCGCAGCATGAGACGGTAGCAAGAATCTGGCCTATAAGGAACGCGGGATCGTCAATCAAATCCTCTAGCGGATTCCCTTTGGTGCGCGTCCGCGCCCATTTGTTCCACGCCAAAGCTACGAGGAGCCATGGGGTCGCCAGCCAGACGAGAGCCACCCCGATGAGAATCCACTCCGGCGTCTTATGCATGATGTTTGGCCCGTCGCAATCATAGTCCCTGCGTCGTCTGGTTTTCCAAAATACCCCGCGTTGTGGCGTAAATGTTGAAACATCCCGGTTACACTCATTGACCTCGGGACGGGGGTTTTGAGTGTAAACGCCTGATGACGCCAGTTGTGATACTCACTCTTTGAAGTGTTTCACGAGTATCCGCTGAAGTTCGAGGGCTACCTGCTCTCGTGTGCCCAGATACCTGCCGCGAAAGAAAGCGATCCTGATCGAAATATTGAAATTCGGATGCTCAATAATGCTTAGTCGAGTGCGCAGAGGGTGTGTTCGTAGAAAGCTGGCTCGTAACATTCCCACACCCGCATTTCCAGCAATGAGCGAGAGTTGCAAGTCCGGATTGTGCAGCTCGGCGGCAACAATGAGTGGAGCACCCAGCCGTTCAACCCGATTCTTTATCTCTTCTCGCACCAAACATCCAACTGGATTAAGAACCCAATTCCGCCGATAAAATTCCGAGGATCTCGAAGACTTCGGTTGGGCCGAAGTTCGTGCTTGAACGACTCGCATCGCTTCAACCGAGAGCGTTACTCCCTCCAGGTCGTGCGGTAGGGGCGTTTCGACGGGCAAGACGACGAGTGCCCCGTCCAACTCGCCAAGGTGCAGACGTGCCAATAACTGGCAACTTATATCGTTGCAAAGGCTGGGTTGAAGGAGAGGAAATTGCTTGCCCAGATCGATAATGACCTTGGATATGTCTGGCCGCGCCAGAGCATGAGAGAGTCCCAGACGAAAAGGTCCAACCGGGGATGTGTCCCCAGACGTGGAAGCCCTCAAATCGCTCAGAGATGAAAGAATACCGCGGCTCTTCTGTAGAACCTCGAATCCCGCCGGCGTCAGCTTGGGAGGTTTGAAATGCCGGTCAAGGAGAACAACACCAAGTTCGACCTCGAGGCGCTGAATCCTTCGAGTGAGCGCTGACGGTGTGAGGTAGAGATCATTGGCGGCTCGCTCCATCGAGCCGGTCTCAGCTACCGCAACAAGCGCTTCGAGTTCCGCAAACAAGATGACGCCTCACCGCAACCTAGGTTATCCGAATGTTGCAATGCGAGCAAGTTAATTATGCATATTATGAAATTGACGCAATCAGTGCTTTTAGCACAATCTTGCTTTTAGCACAATCTTGCAGGAGATTCCTTTTTGGAGGAATCGTGCGTTTACCTCCTGGTTCGTAAGAGTCTGGTTTGTAAGAGTGAGGACATGAGCATAGAACTTCGAATTGAGAACCTCTCGAAAACATATAAAAATGGTGTCAAGGCGCTGGATAACGTCTCCCTAACCATCCCCGCGGGCATGTACGGGCTGCTCGGCCCTAATGGCGCCGGCAAATCCACCCTCATGCGCACGCTGGCGACTTTGCAGGAGCCGGACAGCGGCAGGGCCACGCTCGGTGACATCCTGGGCGACATCGATGTACTGAAGCAAAAGGACGAAGTGCGGAAACGGCTGGGCTACTTGCCCCAGGAGTTTGGGGTGTATCCGCGCATATCCGCGCAGGACATGCTCAGCCACATCGCCCTGCTCAAAGGCATCGCCCAGGCCAAGGAACGAAGAGACGTGGTCGGATGGATGCTCAAGCGCTGCAATCTGTACGACGACCGCAAGAAGGCGCTTACCGGTTTTTCCGGAGGCATGCGCCAGCGCTTCGGCATTGCCCAGGCGCTGATTGGCAATCCCCAACTGCTGATTGTGGATGAGCCTACGGCGGGTTTGGATCCCGGAGAACGGAACCGCTTCTACAATCTGCTGGCTGAGATTGGCGAGCAGGTGATCGTGATTCTTTCCACGCACATCGTGGAAGACGTAACCGACCTGTGCACCAACACGGCGATTATTCACAAGGGCCAGGTGCTGTATCAGGGGCGTCCGCAGGATGCCATCGCTCAATTGAACGGGCGAATCTGGCAAATCTCCATCGCCAAAACCGAGCTGGCCAGTTACGAGCAGCGTTACCAGGTGGTCTCCAGCAAACTGGTCGGCGGACGTCCTTTTCTTCATGTCTACAGCCCGGTGCCGCTCTCCGATGGGTTTGCTCCCAGCGCACCCGATCTGGAAGACGTTTTCTTCAGCAAAATCCGTTCGTGGAATTAGAAGACCATTATGCTCTGGCATATCGCATGGTTCGAAATTCGCTTCTGGCTTCGCTCCTGGATGCTTTGGATCTTCCTCTTCGTCGTTGGTCTGCTGATTTTTGGCTCCATCAGCTCCGATGAAGTCATGGCGGCATTTAACCTCTCCAATATTTACCGTAACGCGCCATTCGCCATTGCATCGTTTTACGCAGCCATGGGCGTGTTCGCGTTGCTGATGACCGGCGTATTTGTCAATTTTGCGGCTCTCCGCGACTTCACCTGCAACACGCACCAGATCATGTTCTCGACGCCCATACGGCGCCGCGACTTCCTCTTTGGGCGCTTTCTTGGCGCCACCCTGGCCTCGGCCATACCCATGCTCGGAGTCTCTCTCGGCATTCTGCTCGCCCGGTACATGCCCTGGGCCGATCGCGAACGCTGGGAGGCGGTGAGCTGGAGCGCGCATTTGAAAGGCATTCTGTTGTTCGCCTTGCCCGACACCTTTTTCACGGCCGCCATTTTGTTTGCCGTGGCCGTCGTGTGGCGCAGAGACATCGCGCCCTTTGTTGCCGCCATTCTTCTGCTCGCCGGCCGCGCCGTGACCGCTCTGCTTCTTCAGGGCCCGCAGTGGGATCGCATCCGAGCTCTGTTCGACCCCTTTGGCGTGAACGCATTTGTCGTGGTCACCAAGTACTGGACGGTGGCCGACAAGAACATCCTGTCTCTCAGCTTCAGTGGTTTACTTCTTTGGAACCGTTTGATTTGGCTTGGAGTCGGGTGCGCAGCTTTTGCTCTCGCCTACTCCCGCTTTAGCTTCGCCGAGAAGCGGACGAAAACAAAAGCGCTCGAACCGGACGCGCAACCGGCGATAGTTCTGGCCGCGGTTCCGGCGCCCCAAGCGCACCTGACAGATTCGCCATGGGCAAAGTTCCTGGGATCGTTCCAGATTCATTTCCGCGGAATGGCCAAGAACACAGCTTTTCTCGTAGTGGTCATGATCGCCAGCATGATTTGCATTCTGGCTCTGTCCCTGGAAGCTACGCATGTCCAGGAAAATCAAACAGCTCCAACATTTCCCGTAACCTACTGGGTGATTGAGCTGATTCGAGGAACTCTTGATTTCCTTCTGATCGTCATCATCACTTATTTCTCCGGCGCTTTGGTTTGGAAGGATCGCGACGAGCGCATGGACGAAATCGCCGACGCAACGCCCACCCCGGAGTGGGTGTCCTATGCGGCCCGGCTGGTTACGCTCATCGCCATGGTCATGGTGATTCAGGCCGTGGCCCTGTTGGCCGGCATCGTCGCGCAGGCAGCTCATGGCTACTATCGCTTCCAGTTCGGTCTTTATGCTCATGAATTGCTGGTGCGAGACGCCTCATGGGTTGTCCTTATGGCGATTCTGGCATTCTTAATCCAGGCCTTGGCGCCCAACAAGTACGTGGGATATTTCGTTTTCATAGCCTTCTATTGCGTAAACAGTTTTCTCTGGCAGCCGTTGAACGTGGCCACCAACCTGGTTCAATTTGCGGCCAGACCCAAGGTCATTTATTCAGATTTCTTCGGCGATGCGCCTTATCGTGTTGCTTGGGACTGGTTCACTCTCTATTGGCTGCTTTTTTCCCTGCTCATGGCCATTGCCACGGTAATGTTCTGGCCGCGTGGCAAGCAAGAGCGATGGCAAACCCGCAGCCGCAACGCAGCCTTGCGGTTTGGTTCCGGGTGGAAAGCCGCCACCGCACTCTCTCTGCTGGCCTTTGCCAGCTGCGGAGGCTGGATCTGGTACAACACCGAAATATTGAATCGTCTCCTCGGCCCCAAAGACGTGAAGCGCGTCCAGGCTGATTATGAGAAGACTTATAAGCCATTGGATAAGCTGCCCCAGCCGCGCGTGCGCAGCGTGAAGTATGCGATCGACATTTTCCCCTCGACCCGCAACGCGACGCTGCGCTGCGATGAAGTTATCTACAATCCCTACTCCCATCCCCTGGACGAAATTCATTTCTCGCTCACTCCGCTCTATGACACCTCCATAGAGATTCCCGGAGCCGTGCTCGCTAAGGACGACACGCGTCTCTCCTATCGCATTTATCGTTTCACCTCACCCTTGCAGCCCGGCGAAGAGCGTACCCTGCGCTTCGCCGTGAAGAGCAAGAACCGCGGGTTTGAGAATGAGGTGAGCAATACCGACATCGTCCAGAACGGCACGTTCTTCAACAGCGGCCCAATCATCGGCTACAACTACTTCCGCCAGCTAAGTGATGCGGTGGAGCGCAAGAAATTTGGCCTTCCGGAATTTGACCTCATGCCCGCCCTGGAACGCAATTGCACCAGCGATTGCCGTAACAACTATATCCTCGGGCACTCGGATTGGGTCGACATGAGCGTCATTATCAGCACGACGCCCGATCAGATTGCCATTGCCCCGGGATCGCTGGTGCGCGAATGGCAGCAGGATGGCCGCCGCTACTTCGAATACAAACTCGACCATCCCTCGTTGAATTTTTTTGCCTTCATGTCCGGCCGCTATGAAGTGGCGCGCGAGGAGTGGAACGGCATCAAGCTGGAGGTTTATTACCTCAAGGAACAACCCTGGAATGTTCCCCGGATGATGAACTCCATGAAGAAGTCCTTGGCTTACTACATCAAGAACTTCGGGCCGTACGAGCAGAAGGAAGCGCGCATCATCGAGTTTCCCCGGGTGGCCAGCTTTGCCCAGGCATTCCCCGGGACCATGCCTTATTCCGAATCCATCGGCTTCATTGCCAATTTGAATCATCCCGACGACATCGATTCTGTTTTCTATGTGGTCGCCCACGAAATGGCGCACCAGTGGTGGGCGCATCAAGTGATAGGCGCCGACATGGAGGGAGCAACCGTGCTCTCTGAGACCTTGGCGCAGTACTCCTCTTTCATGGTCATGGAGAAAGAATATGGCCGGGATCTGATGAGGAAATTTCTAATGCTTGAGATGGATAACTACCTGCGCTCCCGCGGCCAGGAGCGGCTCAAGGAACGTCCGCTCCTTACCGTCGAGTCCGAGCAGGGTTACATCCACTACGCAAAGGGGGGCGTGGTGCTCTACTACATGAAGGAGATGATCGGCGAGGAAGCGGTTAATCGAGCCTTGCGCAACCTGATTCTCCAGTATGCTTATGCCCCTCCACCCTATCCCACGTCCTACGCTTTGGTGGATGCCTTGCGGCGAGAGACTCCACCCAACCTGCAATACTTGATCAAAGACTTGTTTGAAGATATCACTCTGTTTTCGAATCGCACTCTAGCAGCCACGGCGGTGAAGCGCGCGGATGGGAAATATGACGTCACTATCAATGTAGAAGCCCGCAAATTCAAGGCCGATGCCAAGGGCAACGAAACTGAAGTGCCGGTGGATGACTGGATCGACATCGGGGCATTCGCGAAGCCCGGAAGCGGGAAAAAATACGGCGATACGCTTTACCGCCAGCGTCTGCATATCACACAACGTAATTCCACGTTCACGTTCACCACGGCCCAACTGCCGGAGAAAGCAGGAATCGATCCGTTCGCGTTGCTGATTGACCGAATTCCCGATGACAACGTGAAGAACGTAACCCTGGAGTCAGGGCCGGCACAGCAAGCACAGGTTCAGTAGAGGAGATTGGACGTTTGAATTACCCGTGTACTCTGAATGGTATGTTGACCCACATCCCGGGCGATCACCTCAAGGGTGTGCTAACACTTTGCCGTCGAAAACACTATCTTATGCAGTTCGTCTTTGTTCTGCGTGCACCCGTTCAAGGTAGCGCGCGGTCCGCAGTTCCACCCGCACATTCTCTCCCGGACCAATGAAGAGTGGAACGCGGATCACGAGGCCATTCTCGAGCGTAGCTTCTTTCCAGGCGCTGTCCGGTTGCGAGTGAGCCGGCGGGGTGGTTTGCACCACACGAGCTTCGACAATATCGGGCAAGACGGCGCTGATTGGCTTGCCGTCGAAGAAATCCAGAGGAACCGCTGCGCCTGACTGGAGGAACCTCTCGGCCGGGCCGAGGATTTCGCACGGAACCTCAACCTGCTCGTAGTTGTGAGGATCCATGAACGTGCAGGTGTCCGCGGCACGATAGAGGAACTCCATACTGCGCCGTTCGACCTGCAGCTCTTCCAATCGCTCCTGCGGCCGGAAGCGAGCCTCCCACAGGTGGCCGGTTTTCACGTTGCTCAACTCGGCCTTAACCAGGCCGCCCAGCTTCGCGATCGCAGCTCTCGATTCAACCTCGAGAACGCGGTAGACCTGCTCTTCGATCCGAACAACCATGCCCGGTTTCAATTCTGATGCGAGCACCATAAAGCTCTCCGATAGAACCCATCAGCTCTGTCTCAGACCCGTGCCACTCGCTCCTGCCGGAGCACGCGTTGTCACGCCGCTGCAGGACGCGGCTTGTCTTCGGGCAGCGTTTCAATATCCTCCAGTTTCTGCATGCGATGCAGAAACACGTACGCGGCGAGCAAAGTAAGTATCAACAGCGACAGAACCATAACGAATAGGGCGAAAGCCGTCACATTTCGAATGGGGCCGGTGATCTCGCGCTCTTCCTGACTGGCCACGACGATCCAGGGAAGGTTGGGGAACGCGTCCTTCAATCCGGTATCGGCGAACCCGACGAGATATTTCTCGCCCTTGGAAAATGTGGTGAAAAGGTATCCAGTTTCGCGACCGCGCAGGGTCCCTAGCGAGTCGCGGATCGCGCTGTATTCCTCGGAGTGCATTTTCATTGACGGGCTTACTCCCGGCGCCTGAATCACGGTTCCATCGTCGCGCACCAGGAACAGTCGCCCGGTACGTCCGATCTGCTGCCGGTTCAGTTGTGCAAACAGCGGCGAAACGTCGACCTGAGCGGTGACCGCGCCGATGAACCTGCCTGTGACATCCTGCAGGATGGGGTAGGCGATGCTTATGTACAACCGGTTCTCGTCGTCATAGCGCAGATCGGCCACGTGGATTGCGCCCTGTCCCTGGGAATACAACATCCCCCAGTACGCGCGATCCATCTGAAAGTAGTGCACAGGCTTATCCGTGGCTGCGACAGTGGCGCCGCTGGCATCGGCCACGGTGACTTTCAGCAAAGTCGGATTCAGCTCGCGCGTACGGCGGAGTTGGCGGGCTAAATCGGAGCTGAGGATGTTTTTCGCCAAGGCATCGCCCTCCGAGTTGTTCCATTTCTGCTCGGTGGCTTCAAGTTTGCTCATAACGTCGTCGTCGGAAATGCGCTCGTATTGGTGGTTCGCGGCAAGGACCGCCTGCTCCAGACTGGGGCTGTTGGCGATTACGCTCACCTCTCGCAGACGCCCCGCGATGAATTGGGAAGTGAGCTCAGCCGCGCTGCGTGTGACGGAGCGGATATTTTCGCCGGCCATCTGGCGAATCTGGCTGTCTCCTTGCAGGGCTACATAGAAGCCGAACACGGTGAGCGGGACCAGAACCAAAATCACCCCGACAAGCACCTTTTGAAGAGAAGTACGCAGTTCCAGAGAATCGAGGGGCATGGGAACCTCCTCTGCGGCGCGACGGCCGCCGTGCATGGATCGCACCTGCATCGCTTGAGAGAGCAGAAGAGACGAGTGCGAAGGTCAACAGTAACCCGTGCCAACCATGCTGTCTGTGACGAATCGCACAGGCTCGTCCTCGTCGATCTGCTAGTAAGGCCTCTCCCCGTGGAGCAGGGGCGCATCGCATTCGCCACTCTCCGGTCCAGAAACTGGCACCTTGGCCACCGCGCCGTCGCGCCGGGTCACGCCTTTCCGGATGTCCTCATTCGTACGAACTTGATCGTACGGGTTAGACGTGGTACCAGGCACCCACCGAAAGCACCGGGCAGGGCGCCTCGCAGACGACCCTGTACGCTACACCCTCGCCCAGGTGGGTAGTCAAAGCCGCAGGCCGTTTCACCCCCAGGACGATCACGTCGACCGACTGCGCCGCAATTCTCACGATCATCTCTGCCGGGTTACCAAATTGCACCATGTACTTGGGCTCATGCCAAAGCTGTGTTCCTTCAGGAATCAGGGCGCGGAGTTGATTTTCCGTGAAAGCCGCCGCCTCGATCGGGTCAACCACAGGCATAGTTCCGGGTTGTGGCTCCGGCAAAGCGACACCAGGTTCGGGCGCCACGTGCAGGAGGGTCAGACGAGCCCGATTTTCTTCTGCTAAAGATATTGCGTAGGGCAGCCCATGCACCGACTCTCGTCCGAAGTCGGTGGCAAATAGAATGTGGCGCAGGTTGCCATCAATCTCCCAGCCGGTAGCATGCGGCCCCACGGTGAGCACTGGGCACTCGGCATGGCGGAAGATATCTTCCGCGACCGAGCCTAGCAGCAGCTTTCCCAGCCCCTTGCGCCCGCCGGTGCCGATTACGATGAGGTCAATGTCATACTTCCGGACCAGCTTCGAGAGCACTTCCGGAACTTCGCCCTCTTCGATCAGTTCCTTGTGTTGAACACCCTTGAACAACTCGGAGCCGATCAAAGCGGCCAACTGTTGCTTAGACCATAACTTGGATTGCTCCGGATCCGGCTGTTCGACGTCGACAAACGGCATATGGGGCAACACGTTCACGGTGTACAGCCCGGCATCATAGCGCCGAGCCAGGTCCAGGGCGTAGGACAGAACTGCTTGCGCCGATGACGAAAGGTCAGTAGCGAACAGAATGTTTTGCAATTTAATGCGGGTTGGAGCGCTTACCGTCGGCATCACAAGCCTCCTTTCGGAGGTGCGGGTACTGGCGAGTTTTGCCACATGCCGAACCCGTCCTCCAGCATCGCTGTAGCCCGTAGGCATCAGGGGTTCCGCTGCTGCCTCGGGCTGCAATGGAACATCATGCACACCTTGGCAAAGCTGCTGGGGGTTACTCTTTCACTGCTTCCATCAATATTCCTACGTGATAGGGTGCCTGCATTTCCCCCACCGGCGTGTGCCGGGCGGCATATTGGGGCGCTGAGGATTGCGCCACCTAAAACCTACGCTAATGTGCCACCTCAGTTCAGTGACGGGCATTACCGATGGCAGTGAGGTAGATTCTGTCGCTTGAACCCATCTCTGACGGTAGCGACACTTGCGAAGAAGCCGGTCCACGATACGACAAAATCCTTTTGGGCATTCCAGAACGGGTCTTCGCACAGCGTCATTCGATTGAGCCGGGGATACCCTATCGCTTCGCCATCGACACCGAAGGCGATGCTGACGAAGCGCTGCCCACCGTGGACAGCCCTTCAGAACATGACACAGGCCTCGTTGACCCTCTCCAGCACCCGTTCCAACAGCGCCAGTTGCCGCTGCAGTTCTGTCTTCAGCGTGGCGTCCGGTTGCCGGTCGATTTCATCGTGCAGGCTACGCTTCTTGCCAGCAAGGAGGTCTGCGGCTTGTTCAAGTTCATCAGCGTCTAATCGCAAGTCGTGGGCCAGGACCTTGTTCAGCAGTTCCTGGTATGGCCGGGGGTCTTGTTCTAACAGGACGTTCGCAAGCAGTTTCAGCTCGTCTGGTTCCAGGTGGAATTGCATAGCTCTCTCCCTTCCATCGAGAAAGTGCCTTGGAAACTCTATAGAGATTAAATCAAAGTAAACATCAGACTGTCAGTGATTAAGATCACCGGAATCGTGTCTTGCAGTGGTGCTTCCTTGCTCAGCTAAGTGGATATCGATTTCTGAAGGTGTGCACCCACATACTGAAACAGAGTCGTTGACCAAATCTAACGTAGCACTTTTCGTGGTCAGAACATCCAGCCCCGAAGGGACAGCCGTGGAAGACATCTCGATGTAGTTTGAACTTCTGGCTACAATTGTCTCTTCGAAAGGCACTATGAAGGCTCAACGTTCGTTCCCTTGTATTCTTCTGGTTGTATTGTGTTCAGCGGCCGCAATTTCAACCGGGACTGAGGTAGGCGCCGTGGGAACTGCAACCGGCACGGCCTACTCCACCGTGTGCTTTGCCGTGTAGCCTTCTCGCGCGTACACGATGTACTTTACTTCCTTGCCCTTCTGGTCGTGAACCTTCAGCGGACCACCGTCTGGCGCCTGGAGTTCGACTTTCAGCTTGCGGTAGGTGCCGTCGAGCTTGGCGTTGGTGGGGTGGTAGCTGATGCTGTACTGGTTGCGGATGTCGGCCGCGATGTCGTGAAAAATCTCCGGCAATTCGCCTTGGAAGCGCGGAAAGTAGGCGCGGCCTCCGGTCAGTTGTGCGAACGTCCTCACCTCGTTGTCTGCTTGCAGATAGGTCATATCGCCAGCCGGTATTCCGATCCCACGGTTGTTGTGGCAAAAAAAGCTACGCGGGTTCGCCTCGCAATAATTGCGGATCGCGAAGCCGACGCTGATCGGGTAGATCGTGACGTCCTTTGTGGACTTGATCTTCTTGAGGGTTTGGTCGAGGTTGATCTTGCTGAAGGTGTCCACTCCGGTGGTGACGAGGATAACGTACTTCTTGCCCTCGATACGGTCGATTCGATCCAGCGTGTCGAACACCGCGTCAAACATGTTGGTTTCAGAAAAACCCGGCATGCGTAGTTGGTTCAGGGCGGCGATGACAGCGCGTTTGTCCTGAGTAAAATCCGCAAGAATGTAAGGTTTGATGTCATAGGAAATCAGCGACACCCAGTCGTCCTTCTGCAGGGTGTTCGCGAATGCGTACGATGCACGCAAGGCTTCTACCTCGAAATCGTAGTTGGTCGATGCGAACTCAACCAGTAACACCGCCGTGATCGGGGCCTGACTCTGATTGAAGGTCGCAATCTGCTGGGGCTGGCCATCTTCCATGATCTTGAAGTTTTCTTTCCTCAGCCCGGGGATGGTCTGGCCATCCTTGCTGGTCACCAGCACATCCAGGTTCACAACCGGCACGTTGACCGAGATCGAGTAGTCGGGCATATTCTCGATCTTCTTCGGTTTTTCGGGGGCAGGAGGCGGCGGTTCGTCCTTCTTCTTGGGGATCACATAGGGACCGACATCGTTCTGCGGCCCACCGGCTTCGGGCGGGGCCTCCTGCTGGTTGGGGTTCGCCGGGGGCTGTTGCGAATTGCCCTGAGCCTGCGTCGAGAGGGTCGCGGCAACCATCCAGATAAGAACAAACGCCAGTAGGGTCAAATGCTTACGGGAAGCTAACGGGGCACGGCCTAAACCGTCAAAAACGCTACAAATCATGGGGAATCCTCGAAAACTCCTGTGCTAGTATAGATGCAAGAGCTCTGCGGTTGGGATATTTTGCGGGCCATAAAAAACGCCGCCTCCCTTGGCAAAACCTTCTGATAGCACGCGGAGTCTAAGCAAGTAAAGGGTCATTTCTGACCTCCGGGGTCACCATGGGAAACGCCACACGCTCACTCGCCGCCCTTTTGTGTCTGTTGTCCACCGTCTGGGTTCATGCGCAACAACCGGAAGTTACTACCCACAACCGGCCATTGGCGGCCACAGTTCTCCCTGCCGTCGTCTCTCCGGCGATCATGCCGCTCGATCAGATCCACGAAGGCATGAAAGGCACGGCGCTCACGGTGTTTCAGGGCGTGAAACCCGAGTCGATGGACGTGGAAGTTCTGGGCGTGATGCACAACGCGAATGGCCCGAAGGGCGATATTATCCTCGTCCGCCTGCATGGTACGAAGCCCGAATATACCGGCGTGGTTGCTGGTATGAGCGGAAGCCCGGTTTATTTCGATGGCAAGCTGGCGGGGGCGCTTGCCTTCCGCATCGGCGAATTCTCGAAGGAACCGATCGCGGGGGTGACGCCGATCCAGGAGATGCTGGAGATCAGTGCGCTCGATCATCGTCCGTCCCCGACTCCGGTGCGCGCCAGCGTCGCGGGCGCCGATTCAGCCAATTCAAAGGAGAGTGAAACCACGCAAACCGCGAGCCCGGGCGAAGGCGCGACGCTTCCCGCCCCGAATTACAGCAACTACCTGAAGCCCATCGAAACGCCTCTTGTGTTCAACGGATTTTCCGACGAGACCTTGCAGCGGTATGGGTCGCAATTCGCGGCGGCCGGCATCGTTCCAGTGATGGGCATTGGCTCAGCTAGCGATCGCAAACAGCCGGAACCGATCGAGGCCGGATCGGCCGTCAGCGCCGTGCTGGTTCGTGGCGATATGGATATCGCGGCCACGTGCACTGTGACTTATGTCGATCCGCAACGCTTGCTTGCCTGCGGACACCCGCTGTTGCAGTTCGGCGAAGTGGACCTGCCGATGACGAAGGCTACCGTGCTGGCCACGCTGCCATCTCCGATGAATGCGTTCAAGATCGTCAATACGACAGAGACGATCGGCGCGTTCGTGCAGGACCGTCAGAACGGCATTATGGGCGTGCCGGGCCAGGACTCGAAGATGATTCCGGTGACGGTGGCCATGCACAGTGGCGCGGCAACAAGAGAATTCCATTACGAAATTCTCAACAACGCGCGGCTGAGCCCATTGGCGATGATGGCCACCGTCTTCAACGCGCTGCACAGCACCAACGAATACGGCGAAGACATTACATACCGCATGAATGGCGTGCTCAGCGTGAAGGGATATCCCGACGTCACCCTGCGAAACATGTTTGCCCCGCAAGACAACGGGCAGCCCGCGGCGGCTTTGGCTGCGGCCACCATAGGCGACCGCTTTGGACGCATCTACAGCAATCCCTTCGACGCTCCTGATGTGCAGGGCGTGAAACTCGATTTCGATCTTGTCCGCGAGCGCCGCTCGGCTCGTCTGGAAGCTGCGCGCACGGACATGACGGAAGCTCGCCCGGGCGACCAGATTATGGTGGAGACGGTGATTCGTCCTTATCGTGGCGAGCGGCTGGTGCGCCAGATTCCCATACGAATTCCGACCTCCACTTCAAAGGGAACGCTGCGCATCCTGGTGAGCGATGGAGACACGCTCGACCGCATGCACCGCGGGACACCGATGATGAATCGCGGTCTGGGGCTGGCGCCGACGATCGCATTGCTGAACAAAGAACGCGCCAACGATCGCGTATATGTTTCGCTGATCGGGTCCGATCCCGAAGCTATGGTCGCCGACAAAGTGATGCCGACGCTACCGCTCTCCGTCATGAACGTTATGGACAACATGCGCGGCACGCAGGACATGGTCGTGCTCGGTGAATCGTCGGTTAGCGAAGCTTCCACCGATCCCCTGGACTATGTCGTCTCCGGCGCGCAGATGCTGACGATTAACATCAAGTAGCCGGCTCCGGCGGCGGGGGGCATGCTGGCGCGGATCGCGTGCCGATTCTGACGCTCCAGACGGGCTTCATTTCACAGCGCAGCGAACGGGCGGCGAGATGCACTGGGCGCCGCCTTGAGGGAAGAAAGGAAATTCCGGCTAACATAGCTTTTGATATGAAAAACCGGTCAGTGGTCTTTTGCGGGCTGCTGTTATCCTTTTATCTTCCTGCGCGGACCCAGCCAACCACAGCTTCGCCCAACCCAGAGGTTATCCTGCTGGGGACAGCGCACGACCTACATTTCAAAACTGAAAACCACTACTCACTTGCCGATCTGAGGACGGAAGTTGAGTCGCTGCATCCGGATTTGATCTGCGGCGAGATCACGCCAGAGGCTTATCAGGGGCCGATGGAAGGCTATTTTCCTCCCGAGGCCGCATATCTGGCCGAAGTAGCCCCCACGCTGCACGCACGCTTTGCCGCGACCGACTGGCGCATAACCCACGCATGGCAGAGCCGAGCCGAGGTGATGCAGCCCAAAGAAATCAAGGACAAGCTGGAAACGCTGACAGAAGAGACCGCCAAACAGATGCAGTCGCAGACCGAGCCGACGCTCTTTGATTATCTGCATACCAAGGGCGTGGCCATCGCCGATTATCAGTTTGAGCAAGTGATCGGCGAGAATACGGTCTCCGACATAGCCATGGGAGGCTGGCATGAGCGCAATCGCCGCATCGTGGAGAATTGTCTGGATGCCGCTGCTGGCGCGGGCCGCATCGTCATCGTCTACGGAGCCAGCCACATTCCACAGCTGCAGCGTCAACTGGCAGCGAGAGGAATTACCGCCCAGATCGCCAGCCGCCGCTTTGTTCCCGGAGGCATGGGAGGCGTGCCGCCGTCCGTGATTGCCCGCTGGCAACGCAATCTGGACAACTTGAAACGAATACTGGATGGAAGCCTTACCGTATCGCGCGATTCTCTCGACAAGGTAAAAGACAGCCATCGGGTTCAAGACCTGGAATCGGCGCTGAAAACATACAGCGGCGGCGCGGAGAAGAAATAGATGGTTAAATTGAGGTATGACTTTCGCTCGTAAGACGCTCGCCCTACTATCAGCGCTTACTCTTTCCGCCTTCGCGTGTTCCACATTCGTCCTCGCCGAGGGCACCCGTACGTGGGAACAATCCAAGTTCGAAGAACTGACCAAGGGCACTGCCAGGGGCATCGCACTGCGCAGTGAGGGCGGCCTGGAACTTGCTCCGGCCTTCAAAGCTCTCGCGACCACGCCTTCGACCTACATCTGGTCAATCGCATCCGATTCCGCGGGCAACATTTACGCCGCCGCGGGATCTCCGGCGCGTGTCTATCGGATCACACCGGATGGTCAAAGCGCGATCATCTTCGAGCCGCAGGAATTGCAAGTGCAGGCTCTGGTCGTTGGTAAGAACGATGATAAGAACGACAAGAACGGCGTCGTATACGCTGCAACTGCGCCCGACGGCAAAGTCTATCGTCTTGAACCCGCGAAGGGCGCCGCGGCCAAGGCGGGCGCGAAATCCTCATGGACTCCGACGCCCTACTTCGATCCCGGCTCCAAGTACATCTGGGACATGGTTCTCGACAATGCCGGTGCGCTGTATGTCGCCACCGGCGATCACGGCGAAATCTATAAAGTCGGCCCCAACGGCCAGCACTCGCTTTTTTTCCAGAGCGATGAAGTCCACATTCGTGTTCTGGCGCTCGATCCCAAGGGAAATCTGATTGCCGGTTCCGATGGCAGCGGTCTTGTCTATCGCATCTCGCCGAATGGCGAAGCGTTCGTTCTCTACAGCGCGCCCAAGAAAGAAATTACCGCGCTCGCCATCGACGGCGCCGGCAATATCTACGCCGCTGGTGCGGGAGAAAAGCACGCCGGAACCACGGCACCGGGAACGGGCATCATGCTCGCGCCAGGGCAGAACCAGCCGCCCACGGCCGGCGGCAATATCACAATCGCCGCAGCTCCAGCCGCGAGTATGGCGGCCTTTCCCGCTCCCGGAGCCGGCGCTACCGGTGGCTCTGAGATTTACCGCATCGCGCCCGATGGCGCTCCGTCACGCTTGTGGACCTCCCACGAAGATCTCGTCTACGCTCTCGGCTTCGATCAGCACGGACGCCTGCTCGCGGGCACCGGCAATCGTGGTCACATTTTTGCCATCAACGGCGTTGACGATTTCACCGATCTGATCAAAGCCAGCGCCACGCAAATCACCGCCTTCGCCGCCGCGCCCGGCGGAGGGCTCTACGTCTCCAGCAGCAACTTGGGGAAAATTTTTGTGCTCGGTCCTGGTCCCGAGTCGGAGGGCACGTACGAAAGCGATGTCTTCGACGCGCGCGTCTTTTCCCTATGGGGACGCACCAGCGTTCGCACGGCCGGTAGTGTCGAGCTCTATGCGCGCAGCGGCAATGTCGACAATCCCGACCGCAACTGGAGTCTTTGGACGCGAGTCGATCTGGCGGCCGGCTCCGAACTTAAAATTCCGCCGGCGCGTTTCGTGCAGTGGAAGTCCGTGCTCCACGCGGGCAATCCCGCGCCGCGCGTCGACGACGTCCTGCTGAACTATCTGCCGAAAAACGTCGCCCCCGAAATCGATGAAATCGTCGTGCAGCCGGGATACCACTATCAGCCGATTCCACATGTGACGGGCAGTGAGCCGCCCGGGCAAGGTCTGGGCCAGCCGCGCTTCGATCCTCCGCCGCCCGCGGTGCGCGACCGCGACTCAATCGGCGTTCGCTGGCAGGCGCATGACGACAACGATGACCAGCTCGTCTACACCGTCTACTACCGCGGCGACGGCGAATCGCGCTGGCTGCTGCTGAAGACGAACCTCTCCGATCGCTACTATTCTTTCGACGCCAGTCTTTTGCCGGATGGCGGCTACACGGTAAAAGTTATTGCCTCCGACGCGCCCTCGCATTCGCCCGGAGAAGCGCTCTACGCCGAGCGCGTCAGTTCACGCTTCGAGGTCGATAGCACTGCTCCGGTCATCGACAAGCTGACTGCCACTTTTGATGGAAAGCTCGAAGACAGGCAGGTCGGAAAGCAGATCGGCACGCAAATCCATGTCCGCTTCCGCGCCAGCGATTCATTTTCGGCGATCAAGCGGGCGGAGTATTCAATCGATGGCGGCGACTGGCAGTTCGTTGAGCCGGTCGGCCAGTTGTCGGATTCCAAGACGGAAGACTACGACTTTCGCGTGGCCGTGCGACCAGCAGAACCTGCGCCGCCTCCGATGGCCGAGAGCACCGGGAATGACCACGTGCTTGTCGTTCGTGTGTATGACCGGTTCGACAATCTCGCCACGGCAAAAACGGTGATTCGCGGGAAATAGAACCCTGGCTCTCCACTGACAAGCCTACTGCTGAGCGAAAATGATTGATGGATTCAGGTTGGTCTTGTCCTCATCGATCATCAGAAAATCTTGTACCGAGCAAACAAGGCTGTTGGTGCCGCAACCTGAAGTATCAAGAACGTAGATCACGTAACTTGGGCCCGACGGAGCGGTTAACGGGATCGTACCCGTACCCGGGAGGGTCAGCGTGTAAGTGCCGGCCACCGTTTGTTGCCCTGGGTTTGGGTACTGGTACTGCGTTCCGGCGACGACAGTAATGGGTGGGGTTCCGGGAGTTACGATTCCTGGGTATGTCATGAGCAGGTTGGCCGCCAGCGGAACCACTTCAGAACTGCCGCTGCTGGTGGTCGCCGCGGCGTACGTACCCGGCAACTCCGAATTAGCGAAAGTTTCGCCGCCTTTTCCCTGGGGATTCATCGCTCCGGTCATCACGGACGCACTGGATGTATCGAGCTGGAATCCGCGGTTTGCCCCACTGGCGTAGAGAACGAACGGAAGCGGCGCCCCGACCGGGCTCGCAGTGGGATTGCCCAACATGTTGAATGTGTAGCGTCCACTGGGAGGGGTGCCGGTGGACGTATAGGTGTAATTGTTCGTGCCTGTTTTGGGCGGGAATTGGACGCTGGAGAGGATCACACCGTCGTTATTTTGATCAAATTGACCCGAGAAGTTCCCGTTGCCATCCGTCGTGCCCAGCGTCAGCGAGACATTCGTCGTCTTAGGGACAATCGTCCCATTCGCCCCCGTCCCGGTTCCGGTCAGAGCGGAGACGGAAATGCCTTTGAAGGCGGCGTTATTGTAGGTCTGCGTCGAATCCTGGAGCACCATCGTTCCGGCAACTACGGGGTTCGTCGCGATTGGGTCGGTGGAAATGGCATAGAAGGTCAACGGACTCGTCTTGCCGGTCGTCCCGGAAGAAATAAAGAAATCGAAACCCATTATTACGGGCTTGGTGAGCGCTAAATGCCACGAACCGTTGTTATTCTGCGTGTAGGTTCCCGTGATCGTGCAGGGCGCCGCGCTGGGGCTGCAAATGCTGTTGCTGCCCTGCCCGTTGTCATTCACATCCATCAATCCGCTCAATCCGCCGGTGCCGTTGAACCCCATAAGACCGGCGTAGCCAACGCGGTTGCCACCGGAGTCCACGCCGGTGAAGCCGAACGCGTAAGTCTGCTCGACAGTACCGCTGAAAGCGGAAGATGCCTTCTGGGCGACGCCAGAACCGGTGCCATTGAGGTCAGATTCGATCATCTGGATGCCGCCGGTGCCATCGAGAACAGCCTGGTATTGACTTGGGCCGATTCCATTGGCCGGTGGCAGACTCAGCGTGCCCGCGTTATTCGAGTTGATCGCGTCGCTCTTGGTGGGTGTGTACGACCCCCCTGCGATCGAAATATTTGTAGCGGTGCCGCTTGACGTCAGTTGATCTTCTACGCCCGAGATCGAACCACCCGCCGCCACCGTGAACGTACCAGCCACAGCCACGAATCCGGTGGCGTTGTATCCGGAAAACTGGAATGCGTACGTGCCGCTTACGCGGGATTGGACCAGCGAGACTTTGGCGACGGTGCAGTTAGGGTTGTTGTTGCAGGCTCCCGAATCGAGTGTCGAAACCGCCGATATCTGAACACAATTACCGGTGCAGGTATCGTCCGCCGTGTAGAGAGCCAAGCCAGACGAACCCGTTTGCGGGGGCGTATTCGCAACTGGAACGAAATTCGCGCACGCGTTTCCGGTTCCGCCCGCAGAGCAGGTCCACGTAAAGCTTTGGGGCGCATCGTCAGGGACGGCTACGGCGGTAAATTGCTGGGTCAGGCCGGTGCCATTGGGGCCACCGGTGGTGCCCGCGCTCACCGTGGCCGGCGTCACCTCGCTGGTGATGTCAACGATGGTCAACGCCAGCGGGCCCGTTATGGAGGTGTCGGACGCCAATGTCGCTGTGACGGTGGGCTGCGTAGCTCCTGTCGCCGGGACCGTTGTCGGGGCGACGTAGGTCGCGGTTGCGGGGTTTGTCGCCGGCGTGATTGGTGTGAGCGTCCCCGGGCCGGTCAGGCTCCAGGTAACAGCTGTATTCGTCGAGTTCGCTACCGTGGCTGTAAGCGTCAGAGATTGGCTTGGGTAGATTGCGCCAGGGTTAGCGTTGCTCGGAGAGGTAATGGCAACGGTGACGGTGACGGGAGGGGGAACCGTTCCGTTGCCGCCCTTCGCGCAACCGCCAGTCAGCGCCAGACTCAGCAAAGCCACCGCAAACATCAAATTTTTCATCATGACGAGATCTCGCTGGATTATTTCTGAACCAATTCTCTTTTTTCTCTTCGAATCTGTTCTCTTTGAACCCGCTCGCCGGGAATCCGTTGCCCGCGGGCATAGCCCGTAAACATGGCCAGAAGCCTCTTACCGGGGCTTATCCCAAGTTGAAGAGCAGCCATAAGACCAATTTGTTTTGCAAATCAGCAAGTTACAATTTACCTGAATTCAAGGCACTTTGTCTGTGCGGCTAGAAGTTCTTAGTTCCCACTTAAAGCGAATCGGTCTCCACCGGGAACTGAGAACTGATTCTTCATTGCACGACAGCGGCGGCCGCCAAAGGCGCTCGCTTGGCGGTTTCGATCAGCGGACGCAACTCGCCGGCGGTGATCCCCAGCGTACCGCCGGAGAAGCCGTCAATGTAGGCGGAGTTGATGCCTACGACCTCGCCGCGCAAATTCAGCACCGGTCCGCCACTGCCTCCCCTTGCGGTGCGCGCGTCATAGATCAGCTTGTCGCCGGTGACATCGCCGATGTGCCCGAACGTCGCCGAAGGCCGGATCAGCGACAACGCCGCCAGTTCTCCTGCCGTGTCGGCATCGTCCGGATGCGACGAAAGCCGCTCGTACACGACTGCGGGCGATTTCGCCACCATGCCCGTCACTCCCATAGGATAAGCCAGCACGCTGACCGAATCGCCTACATGTGGCAGTGCCTGGGACAGAGTCAAAGGGTGAAGTTTCCTGGTGAAGGCGGTGGCTCCGAAACGCAGCACAGCCAGATCGCCGTGAGTGGCGACAACCGCGGTCTCCAGGTTGACCGGAAGCGGCGAGCCGGGGAAATATGCCACCAGTTTTTCCAGCACTGGCGATCCGCCCTTCCGCAATGCCACGGCGACTTCGCGGTCGCCGTACCAGGGCTCGGCTACATGGCGATTGGTGGCCAGAAGGCCCGGAGCCACTACAAATCCTGTCCCCGCCACGCGAGCGCGAAAACCTTGCGCGCGGCCGGATACGTGATAAATCCCATAGATATAGGCCACCGAATCACGCGCGTCATCTACTGCAGCGGACGAAAATGACTGCTGCCGTTCGAGATCCGCCACCTGACTCGATAGTTGGTGAACCTGCTGCTGCAGGCCAGTAGTCTCGGGCGGAGCGTAGTAGTGAGCCATGACGCCAGCGCCTACCAGCGCGAGGACTCCCAGCAGCCCTTGTGCAAACCGCTGCCAGGTCTCAACCACTTCGCTTTCCCCAGGATCGGAATTGAGATGATCGGAATTGAGCATGCGCCGTCCGGCCCGGCGGGGAGGGAGATTTCCGGGTAGCAGACACTATCCTGACGCATTCGGGCCAAGGCGTGTAGGGTACAGAAGTCGCGTGTGGGCGGGGCGAAGGTAACAGAAGATAGGCCTATGTCATCTATAGCTCAACTCCCTACCGCTCAACACGCAGGCGCTTGGCCATTTCTTCGTAGAGGAAACCCTCACCCGGAATGTAGGGCTGGATCCATTCTCCATCAATCACGAACTGCGGGATGGCGCGCTTGCCGGTGTGTTTCACGATCTCGTCGGCGGCTCCGGGAGTGGTCTCGATGTTGATATCCGTGTATGGCAACTTGTGCTGGTCGAGGAAACGCTTGGCCTCGCGGCACTCTGGACACCAGGGGGCGGAGTAAACGGTGATTTCCATTTAGGGTTAAACCCGCTCCAGTTGGTGCACGGTCCGTTCATTTTCGACATTGCCGGTGTTCAACGTAGAGGCAGGTTCAAAGAGCAGGATCCAGCATTCTTCCTCGGCCACCGGGCGATGGTCTACACCGTGCGGCACCACGATAAACTCGCCCTCTTCGATCCATTCGTGGCGGTCGCGAAATTCCATGCGGAAGCGGCCTTTGACTACCAGGAACATCTCGTCTTCATGCTCGTGATGGTGAAACACGAACTCTCCTTTGAGCTTGTCAAGCTTCACATATTGGCCATTGAGTTCGGCGGCGATGTAGGGCTTCCAGTATTCGGTGATCTTGGCAAACTTTTGGGCGATGTTGACTTTGGACAAGGTGACCTCGGCCGATTGCGCGCTTCTGCGTCCTTTTTTGGATGGCGCATCGCGCCCGTTAGTCGCAGGGAAATTGCCTGACCGCTGAAAAGACTGCCGAGCTTCGCTCGGCTTGGACGGGGCGGGGACGCCCGTCTCCGCAAACAAAACAGCCGCCAGCTTTCTGCTGACGGCTGAATGCTGACGTATTTCTAGAATCCCGCCGCACCACTCGGGTGTCCACCTCGCAGCATCGTCCGCACGCCGCGTTGGCTATTCATGCGAGTCGTCGTGGTCCAGTCCACTTCGTCCGTGCTGATCACGCCATTGCCGCCACTGGCCAGTTCGTAGCTGATGCGGCCGTCCTGATAGGTGTAATTGCCCACCTCCAAAACCATCCCTGACTTCAGCACAAACACGGGCACTCCGGGAGCCGCGCCTCCGCTTGCGTCCTTAGTAACGTAGCTCGCGTAGACGACGTGAGGAGTTTCCTCAGCCATCGACTGCTCGCTGGAGGTGACGGCTACGTTGCGCACCGCCAGTTGAGGAATAGCGCCCTCATTGTCCCGCGGCCCAGCGCTGGCGCCCTGGTAAGACGCACGTTGGTAAGACGTACCTTGATAAGACGCACCTTGGTAAGAGCCCTGATAGTAGGAGTCGTTTTCCATCCTCGGGCGGCCGAAGAAATGCCAGTCCGGGCCGTTGGTGGCCGAGACCTGCGGGATCTGCACGTCATCCATCAAGCGCAGCTCGAGCATGCTCTCGCCCTTGAGCGTAGGACGCGGACCGCGCGCTGGCAGCATGATGATCTTCCACGGCCAAAGCGGCGGAATCATCCATTCGACGATGTCGCGCTTGGCGTGCCCCTTGCCGTCGATGGCGCCTGTTTTATCGACCTTGTAACCGCGAGTGGCGATCACTTTGGCGTCGAGAGGCATGTCGCCGTTCGGCAATCCGATGCGATCGAACACCAGCTTCATGTTGCCCTTGCCCCAGAAATGGCCGGGGTCCTGGGCCGATTCGAGATGGCCGACCAGGTAGGCTCCGCGGGGAAACGTCTGCTGGCCGAATTCCGTCACCGAGTGGAGATGACAGAGCACGGGATCGCCGACGGCAACGGTCGCCGAGGAAAAGTTCGGTTCATTCATGGTGCACTTCAGAAGGGTACCGGCGGGCAGGACGGTCTCCCGCGCACTGGCAGTTAGGGTTAAGCTGAGAATGGTTACAGCCAGAAGGGACACTGCTAGAACGGCAAGCGAGCTGGACTTCATAACGTCACCTCGGTCTCACGCCCCGGAATTTTTGCTGCCTATTCCCAAGCTACTGCTATGAGCCAGCCCCGATTGAATGGAGTTAAACATAACTTGACACTTGCGGTCAATCGACATGGAGGAGAAAAATGTGTCTTTGCGGCCACAGAGTCGCGGGCGAGAGTTTTGCTGAGGTTGTATGGTTTTCTAC
>Ga0181518_10001393_pt1 | contig 24823 bp, 15 predicted proteins | sample PEATcosm2014_Bin_28_FD_119751 | JGI IMG/M metagenome (GOLD analysis project Ga0181518, IMG submission 119751) | Peatland microbial communities from MTU Mesocosm Facility, Houghton, MI, USA - PEATcosm2014_Bin01_60_metaG | ecosystem: Environmental > Terrestrial > Soil > Wetlands > Peat | place...
CGCAACGCCATGATTGTTGCTTGCGTCGTGCCCCATGTGCCGCCGGCATCTTTTTTGGAAGCTATGTAATTCATCGCCTTCCGCGCCGTGCCAGACGCTTCGCCCCACTTGAGCAAAGCCTGCGTTGCTAGTCCCGTAGTCTCCACGCTGGCGCTCGCGCCGGTCGCGTAAACCGCGGTTTCGTCCGCGCTCCACCAGACTTGCTCCCCCTTCTCGGTGCGTGCGTCGAGCAGAAGCTGCATGGCCTGGCGGGTGAACTCGCGGTCTTTGCCATGATCGGAGGTTTCAAAGTCAGTTGCGAAGTTCGCAACGACGGCCAGCGTATAGGTGTCGATCTTGCCGTTCATGTGTTTGTCGATATACCGCTGGGCTTTTTCCACCGTAGGTCCCTGATAACCCGTGTTCTCCAGCGACCAGGCGATGTAAGCGGTGATGCGCAGCACGTCGGAGTTATAGCGGTTGGTGGCGCCTTCGTTGATGAACTGCGTGTCGGGCTTCCAGCTTCCATCAGGTTGCTGTTGCTCCGCCAGCCACTGCTGTGTGCGCTGGATCAGCTTTGGGTCCACGTCGTAAACCTTCGACATGTCGCTGAACTCCATCAACCCATAAGCCGTTAGAATTTTGTTGGCGGGCGCTTGGCCGAACCAGGAGAAGCCGCCGCCGGGCACTTCAAACGTCAGCAGCCGCTGATAGCCATTCGCGATATATCCCTCAGCCTTGGCGTGTACCTCGGGAGTTAGTTTCTTGGTGCGCTTCATGTAATCGAGCGCTAACACGTTGGGATAAGTGCTCGACGAGGTCTGTTCAAAGCAGCCGTAGGGCATGCGAAGCAGGCTGTCCATGCCTTCGATGACCTGGCTCAACGGGCCGGGGTACAACCGGACGAATATTTTGCTGGCGTCGGGGATGGCGGTCTCGGGAAAATTGAGTTCGTGCCGCACGCTATTTTCCAGCCGCCCGTTAAAGACCATGTTTTGCTCGCGTCCATTGGGAATGACTTCGATTTCCCGCACCACGATGTCCGCGCGCTTGGCATCGCCATTCATGTTGGCGGAAAGCGTCAGCTTGAATTTGCCGATGCGCTTGGCTTCGAGCGTAAACTGCGATCCGCCCACGCGGCCGGAATCGACCGCGACGGATTTATCCGCAACATCGTCGGCCAGCGCGAACCAATCGTCCGGTTGAAGTTTCAGGCTGACGTCTCCGCGCGTGCCCGAGTAGTTGTACACGGCGACGGGAATCGAGACCCGGTCGCCCTGGGTGAGCGTAACGGGCAGATCGAGATCGACGAAGAAATCCTGAAAAACTTTCAGGCTCGAAGTGGACGTGCCCAGCGCTCCGTGTTGCGTGGAAGCAATCATCGCCATACGCCACGTTGTAATGGAGTCGGCCATCGGAATCACTATGCTGGCGTTGCCGTCCTTGTCGGTGATGATTTCCGGGTTGATGTAGAGCGCCTCGGGGAAATAGGACCGCACATGCGCGGCGGCTGAAGCGGCCTCTCCCGTTGCGAGAGTTTTGCTGCTGAGGGCGGCAAACTGCTCAAGCCTGTCGAACTCCATGACGTTGCGGCCATTGAGCGGCAAATGTTGAACTCTTCCTTCGTCGATGATGCCGCCGATAACACCGCCGACTTGGCCGCCCGGGACGCCGCGGGCCACGCCGGCTCCGAAGCCGCGTCCGACGCCAATGCTTGCCGCGCTGACCTCAACCACCTGAGACGATGCGCCAACAGACAGTGTTGCCGAGAGCACGGCGCGGTCGCGCGCGTGAAGACTGAATCCCCGCGCTGCCGTCTTGAACCCGGGCGATAAGACTTGAACCACGTACTCGCCGCCGGGCAGGCCCGAAAAAGTGAACTGCCCAGCGGCATTTGTTTTCGCAGTACGGGGCTTGGCCGTGGAGATTTCGCGCACTTCGACGCTGGCTTCCGGCACTACCGCACCCGTGACATCGGTCACCGTTCCGGCGATTTCCGCCAGACCGTTGAACGGTCCGCGATCGTGTTCGAGGTTGAGGTCAATCGTAGTTTTCTCTGACGTAGGAACGGCCACCTTCCTACGGTGGAATAGCAAGAAAGCCTGCATGTCGTCGCCCGTGTTGAGTTGCCGGTCCGGACCTGCGCTGCGCAACAAGTAATATGTTTTTGCCGAATCCCATCGGGCCGGCTCGAGCGTGAAGTTCGTGCCCCAGGCGTCGCGAAATTCCGCTCCACCGGCCTGCGCAAGCTTCGCAAAGAGCTGCACCGGATTGTCCGCTTTAGGATTTTCCGCGTAAGCATGGCTAAGATCTGCTGCGATCTGATTTGCCTGTTTTTGAAAATTTGCCTGGTAGCGCGCCGAAAATTCGCCCCACTTGGCCATCGGCACCGTCCGCCCAAACTCGCCCTCAAACTTGTTGGTACTTACCATTTCAGTCGCGGAAAATAAAGCGCGCGCCGCCCGGTCCCGTTGCCCGGCTTTCGACTCTTCCACGGGTTCGACAATCTCGGGCATGCCGATGGAGTGGATTTCATAACGCGGCTTCATCACTTCCTGTTCGAGATAGAAGAAGACCTTGGCAAAGCCGGGCTGTTTTTCGGCCAGCGCAAAAACGGCCTCATCCACCACTTGCAGTCCGAGGGCCGCATGGACTCCCTCGCCGCGCGAGTTGGTCACGCGAAAGCGAATGCGCGCTTCGCCGCCGGGTTTGTAAACCGGCGCATCCGCCACAGTCTCGATCCTAAGATCGTCCGCCGGTTGCACGAAGACTAGGCGACGGTCGGCGACTGGCTGCGCGTTGCGCCCGAAAAGATATGCGTTGAAGTCCACGGTCCCCGCCAGATCGGGCGTCGCGGTCAGGGAAAGCGAAGCCTGGCCGTTTTCGATGTCCAGATCGCGCGTGAGCACCGTCTGTCCTTCTTTCACGATGTCCACATAGGCGGTCCCCCGTTTCTTGGTGGAAAAAACTTTCAGGTCGATTCGGTCGCCGGCGCGATAGACGGCGCGCTCCGTCCGCAGCAGAATCTGCTCCTCGCCTGCGCGAGTTTGCAGTGGGACCGTACTCGACGCGCGGTTTCCTTCCTTGTCCACGGCTTCGACTTGCAAGCTCTCGGTCGCGGCGCCGGGCTTGATCGTAATTACGGCCACTCCGCCGTCATCGGAGGTCACTTGCTGGTCCGCGTTTCCTTCGGCGTGAACCTTCAGGCTGGTACTGGCCGGCGTTCCATCGGGATAAGAAGTCAGAATGAAAACCTGATTTTCGAGATAGGGGATTAAGTTGCCTCCCTCGGGAACGGCAGTGATGAGCAGTGCCGATTCGCTGACCGTGACGGGTTCGCCGCGAGTTTCCGCGTGGCCCGCGGAATCTTTCACCGTAGCCTCGATCAGGACGCGGGCCGCGCCCTGACTAAGCGGGCGTCCATCGAAGTAAGTGGGCAGTTGCAGGTCGAAATGATATACGCCATCACGATCTGTCTTGCCCTCGACCGATCCCACGTCGAATATCGTGACATCCATGCTCGAACCTTTGACCGTAATCTCAGCCTCATCCACCGGCTTGCCGAAGAAATAGTTGGCATGGACAGTCCCAGTCACATGGTCGCCGGGCCGATAGCCGCGCTTTGTCGGGTTGTTTTTGTCCGCGAAATCGATCGCAACCTTGAACTTCGGAAGAACGTATCGTTCCACGTTCAGCGCGATCTCCGCCGCATTGGAAGCCGCTTCGCTCTCTCCCGTCTCTGAGCCGAACATCAAGGCGCGCAGGTGGTAAGTGCCGAGGTTGACTTCATCGGCCAGTCCAAATTCCGCCGACGCAATTCCGAACTTGTCGGTTGCGGTCGCCTTCTTGAACACTTTGTTGCCGCGCGAGTCTTCCACTTCAAACGTCAACTTCCGGTCCGCAACCGCGTCATGATTGGCGCGATCGAGCGCCAGCGCCCGCACGTGAATGGTCTGACCCGGCTGGTAGATTGGCTTTTCGGTGGTAAGGAGAATGGAAACCTTGTCTTCCAGCCGAACTGGTTGCGTGAACTCCGTCGAGCCGATCGGAGTGTCCACAACATAGCGCAACTGATAACTGCCTACTAAGTCGGAGGGAAAGCGAAACTGCGCTTCGGTCGTTCCCCGGCGATTGAGCCGTCCGGTAAACAGCGGGAGGGCTTTTTTGCCGGAAGCTAATAATTCAATGCGCACCGATCCGCGGCCGGAGATAACTTCGTCGCGCGAATCGGTGACAATCACGCGCACCGCCGCTTCTCCGCCCGCCATGTAAGATTGTTGCCCGAGAATGTGGATGACCGGCGTGCGCAGGATTTGCGAAATAGATTCCGTGCCCTCGATGCTTGCCGTCTTGCCGTCGCTATATTCGAAGCGGTAACGCAGGCGATGCCATACCAGCTCGTCAATGGCCAGCGGCTTCGACAGCTTGATTGGCTCCCGCCAGCGCCCCTTCCCCTTGGCAACATCGACGGGCTGACCCGCGCTTCCCAGGACTTTGTCCTCCGGATCGAGAACTTCCACGGTAAGTTGCCCCGCGCCGGCCTGAGCGGCCTGATAAGGAATGGTCGCATCCAGTGTGCCATTGGTGTAAGTCGCGCTAACGGCCGTTTCACCGCTGGCGGCCTGGAATTGCTGGACTGTTACGATTGTGGTGACGACTAATATCGCTGGAAGTAAAAGCAACCAGATTCTAGATGAGGTGGGGTGCCCAGCGGAATCTTTCATAGCGTCTCCTTAAAAATGAAGATCCTTCAGCAATGCCGCTACAGCTTTTCTGCACCTAGGAGAAGAACGCGCAGCTCGCCGATTCTTGCGTCAAAACCAGGGCGCCGCATACCTCTCCGCTTACAACCATAGACACCGGAACAGTGGAGGTGGTTCCGGCGATCCGCATATTCCTGTGACCGTTGCGCTCGCGAATCTACGCTGAGCGCCGGAATGCGAGCTTGATATCGAAAGCATTCGCCCTTTATCCTTGATTCGGATAAGTTAGAGGTGGTTGTATGGCCGCCGTTGGCGCGATGTTCAGCGTTCAAGCAAAAAGATTCGGGGTGGTCTGAAATTTTGCCAGAGTGAGTTTGGAGGCACACGGGTATGGGCGCCACAACGGGCCACGATCTGTCGGCACTGAGAATTGACGAGGGCGCGCGCAAAGCCGGAGGCCGCAAATGGCCTCGCTGGCTGGCGGCAGCCATTCTCGCCGTGCTGGCTGTTTCCGGCGCCGTCTATGCTTTCAAAGGAGAAACTCCGGCCGTCGAGGTGGCTCCGGCGCACGCCCAGGCTGAAGCCCGGGAAGTCCTGCTCAATGCCAGCGGTTACGTGACGCCGCGCCGCCGCGCCACGATTGCCGCGAAAATCACCGGCCGCGTCACCGAAATGATTGCCGACGAAGGGCTGCATGTTCGAGAAGGAGAAGTGCTGGCCGTACTGGACGATTCCGACGCGCGAGTCCGGCTGAATTCCGCCAAGGCCGACCGCGACGCCACCGCCGCTGCCCTGAAAGACCTGCAAGTGCAACTGGAAAACGCCGATCGCGAACTGCGCCGCACGCAGGCGTTGGAGAAGCAAGGGGTGAGCAGTCCACAGGCGCTTGACTTGGCGCGCACGGCTGCCGACAGCTTGCGAGCCAAGATCACGCTCACCGAGGTGCAGACACAAGCTGCGGAAGAACGCATCCGCGTGGCGCAACAGGACCTCGACAATTGCACCATACGTTCACCGTTTACCGGCATCGTTGTTTCTAAAGATGCGCAGGTAGGGGAGATCGTGTCGCCTATGTCCGCCGGCGGCGGTTTCACCCGCACCGGCATCGCAACCGTGGTGGATATGAAGTCGCTGGAAGTCGAGGTGGACGTGAACGAGTCTTACATCGCGCGTGTCACCGAGGCCATGCCGGTCACAGCCGTTCTCGACGCCTACCCCGACTGGCAAATTCCCGCCAAGGTCCGCACCGTGATCCCGACCGCCGACCGCCAGAAGGCGACGGTAAAAGTGCGCATCTCGTTCGACAAACTCGACCCGCGAATTCTCCCCGACATGGGCGTGAAGGTCACCTTTCTCGGCGCTGAACCGAAGGCAGCGCAATTCGGAGCAGCGAGATTGCTAGTTCCGCAGGCCGCCGTGCGCAACGAAAACGGCAACAGCGTCGTATATATCTATCGTGATGAGCGGGTGGAACGGCGCGCGGTTAGCGTCGGAAACGCGCGCGGCAGCGATCGGGAAGTAGTCGCGGGACTCGCGGACGGCGACCAGGTCGTAGTCAGTGGCTTTGACGGCCTCAGCGATGGCACGCGCGTAAAGCTCAAAAAATAGAGGCGCCGCTTACTGGATTTTGTTTTGCAGGGGCGCGGCTTTATCCGCGCCATCTTCGTTCATCGTACAAAGTCTCGAATGAAGTAAAATGCGAGCAAGTCTGCCGAGCCCCCGGTCGGAGTTTCTAGGTACAAGTTTGCGAAGGAGCAATCATGGTTAGAGTCGATGGTCGTGGCAACGGTTCCAGTCTGGTGCGCGTGCGTGGGCTGGACAAAAAGTACCAGCGCGGCAGCGAGGAAATCCACGTTTTGCAGGGCTTGAACCTCGATGTGGATAAGGGCGACTTCGTGGCATTCATGGGCCCCAGCGGTTCCGGCAAGACCACTCTGCTGAACCTGCTGGGCGGCATCGATCTGCCCACGGCCGGCACCATCACGGTGGCGGGCGACGAGATCACCCACTTATCGGGCAGTAAGCTCACCGCATGGCGCGCCCGCCACGTGGGATTTATTTTCCAGATGTACAACTTGATCCCGGTGCTGACCGCGTTTCAGAATGTGGAGTTGCCGCTGCTCCTGACTCACCTCTCGAAGGCCGACCGCCGCAGCCACGTCGAACTCGCGCTGGAAGTTGTGGGACTCAAGGACCGCATGCACCATTATCCGCGGCAGCTCTCCGGCGGACAGGAGCAGCGCGTCGGCATCGCGCGCGCCATCGTAGCTGACCCCACCTTCCTGCTGTGCGACGAGCCTACCGGAGACCTCGACCGCAAGAGCGCCGATGAAATCATGGACCTCATCGTGCGCCTCGTCCGCGAGCACAAAAAGACCGTGCTCCTGGTGAGCCACGATCCCGTGGCCGCCGAGCGCGCTCATGTGGTGCTGCACCTCAATAAAGGCGTTCTGGTGGAGGGCCAGAAAACGGGCGGCATTGTAGGGGCGCGTTCATGAAATACTTCGCGCTGATTCTCTCCAACCTGTTTCGTAAAAAGATCCGCACCGTGCTGACGATTGGGTCGTTCGCCGTGGCGCTTTTCCTGTTCGGACTGCTGGCGGTGGTCCGCGGCGCCTTCAATCAGGGAATTGCGGCGGCGGGCGTAGATCGCTTGATGGTCATGAACAAGGTGTCGATCATTCAGCCGCTGCCGGTTTCCTACAACGAGCGCCTGTTGCGCATTCCCGGAGTCAAAGCGGTTTCACACGCGAACTGGTTCGGAGGCGTGTACCAGGATGAGCGCAATTTCTTTCCCCAATACGCCATCGACGACGACGCTTATCGCGCCGTGTATCCCGAGTACCTCGTGCCTGATGATCAGTGGCAGGGCTATCTGAACGACCGCGAAGGCGCGGTCGTGGGCGAGGATTTGGCCAGACGCTTCCACTGGAAAGTCGGCGACCGCATCCCCATCAAAGGAACAATTTTTCAAGGGGTGTGGGAGTTCAACATCCGCGGCATCTATCACGGCAAGCAGGTGCAGGACGACACCACTCAGTTCTGGCTCCATTACAAATATCTGGAGGAGCGCGCCAACGCTTACTGGAAGGGCCTGGTTGGCTGGTACTGGGTCAGGGTCGACAACCCGGATGACTCGGTCAGGGTGTCCAAAGAGATCGACCAGACGTTCTCCAATTCTCCCTGGGAAACGAAAACCGACACCGAAAAAGCGTTTGCGACTGGATTTGCGAAGCAGGCGGGCAACATTCAGTTGCTGATCCTGAGCATCGGCGCGATTGTGTTTTTCACCTTACTGCTGGTCACGGGCAACACCATGGCCATCGCGGTGCGCGAGCGTGTGCGCGATCTCGCGGTGTTGAAGGCGGTAGGATTTTCCGATGTTTTCGTCCTCGTACTGGTGCTGGCCGAATCGGTGCTGATTGCGGCCCTCGGAGGAGTCTTGGGTCTTGGGCTCGCGAAGTTGCTTACGCTCGGTGGCGATCCCACCCACGGCATGTTGCCGTTATTTTACTTATCGCCGCAAACCGCCATGGTTGGTTTTGCCGTGGCCCTGGCTGTGGGCGTGGTGGCTGGATTGCTCCCTGCCCTTTCTGCAATGAACCTCAACGTAGTCGATGCCCTGCGGAGGGTGTGAAGATGGCAATCCCGCTGAGTTACAACTTGAACAGTTTGCGCGTCCGCTGGACCTCGACCGTTGTGGCCGTGCTGGGTATTGCCGGAACGGTGGGTGTGTTCGTGGCCGTGTTGGCGATGGCGAAAGGCTTCAAGATGACCCTGGTTTCGTCGGGCTCGCCGCGCAATGCCATTGTGATGCGCGGCGGTTCCACCTCCGAAATGATGGGCGCCGTCAACCTCGAATCGGTCCACGTAGTGGAGGATGCGCCGGGAGTGGCCCGCGACGCATCCGGCCCTTTGGTGAGCCCCGAGGTCGTGGTGGTTGCCTCCTTCCCGTTGAAGACGACCGGTACCGATGCCAACGTGCAGGTGCGCGGCGTAACGCCGAAAGCTCTCAAAGTGCGCGACTCGATCAAGATAGTTTCGGGCCGTTTTTTTCAGCCCGGACTGAACGAGTTGGTGATAGGACGCAACGTGGCCGCCACTTACTCCGGCTTTGCCATGGGAAGCACGGTGAAATTCGGCGGAGGCGAGTGGACGGTGGTGGGAATTTTCGACGCCGGCGGCAGCGCCTTCGACTCGGAACTCTGGTGCGACTCCACCGTTCTCGATGCGGTTTACAAGCGGCCGCCGAATATCTATCAATCCGTTACCGCCCGGCTCACCTCAGTCGAGGCGTTCACAGCCTTTGAGTACAAGATTACTCACGACCCTCGGGTCACGCTCCAGGCGAGCCGGGAACTTGACTACTATGAGAAGCAATCGCGCTCGATCACCACGCTGATCGAGGTGCTCGGCACCATGGTTGCCCTGGTCATGGGCGTCGGGGCGGTGCTAGCGGCGCTCAACACCATGTATTCCGCAGTGGCGGAACGCTCCCGCGAAATTGCCACCATACGCGCCCTGGGTTTCGGCACGGGCAGCGTGGTGATGTCTTTCGTATTTGAATCGCTCTGCATCGCACTTGTCGGCGGACTGGTGGGGTGTATTTGCGTACTAAAGCTCAATGGCATGACCAGCGGCACCATGAACTGGCAAACTTTTTCTCATCTCGCGTTCGCCTTTCGCGTGACGCCGCTGCTGTTGGCGGAAGGATTGATTTTTGCGCTCCTCATGGGACTGGTGGGCGGCGTTCCCCCGGCAATTCGCGCAGCCAATGCCCGGATTGCCGTTGCCCTGCGCGAACTCTGAGCGCAGCGCCAAAGTTTCCAAGGGGCGGCGCCCAGCCTTCACGGTATAATGCAGGTGGAGCGGAAACGCCCGAATTTGGGCCCATCGGCTCAACAGCTGTAAGGGAAGCGCTCCAGCGTAGCAAAGCCCTGCGGGTGCAAGGGCTTTTCGTTTTGGCGAATAGTTTCCGTGAACTGCTGAATGAACTATCCGGCGCGGTAGCCAAGTGGTAAGGCCGAGGTCTGCAAAACCTCTATCGTGAGTTCGATTCTCACCCGCGCCTCCAATTTTTCAACAGCTTAGCTTACGCCACCTGCCGTTTCACCTGCCGTTGAGTGCTAGTCCTGCCACTTTCCCACTCGCTATGGTCATCTCATCCGTTACGATGTCGCCGTACACGTTCATCGTTGTGCGAATGTCCGCGTGTCGCATGAGCTTTTGCGGAACGGCAATAGGTGTGCCCACGGCGTCAAGCCACGATCTGTGAGTATGCCGCATCGTGTGCGTGCTGACGTGCGCGATGCCTGCGTCTGACGCTGCTTTCCCGAACACCCGCAATACCCAAGGGTACGACCGCGGCAACCGGCCAAGCTGAACTGGGGAGGCATATATCCAATTCTCTTGACCGGAGAACTGCGCGGTTTGCTCATTCGTTCAGTCGCGCCCTTGATCGTGGCCAACTCCATCGGGTTGCGCTGCATTGGCAGCTCAACGCGCCATGCCGCGTAACCCCACAGAATGCGAAGCAATCCACGAATGGCGGTCTTGTTCTTAAGTGGCAGCGCGAGCGATTGCAGCCAAAGCTCTACCGGGCGCGCCTGCACCTCTGTGATCTCACACGCTCCCCACTTCGGGGCGATGTGATTACCTTAGTCGTCAGTCGCCTGGCAGGGCTGACACCATGACCTAGAGGCCGCTAGTTTGATACTGCAGAATCGCCGAAGCGAGCCGGTATTCGTAGCCCGCTTGCGATTGACTGATCTCCGCTTGAGTCTGCTGGAGCTGAGCTTGGCTGAGTTCCACAATCGAACCGAGGCCGAGTTTGTAACGGGTTTGCGCCAAGTCCAGAGCAAGGTTGGCTTGCTTTAGAAGTTGATTCGTGACGTCGAGGCGATCATAGGCGGTATTGGCATTCAGCCAGCTGGTGCGGACGTCTTTTGCAATCGTATTGCGTAAGTCGACGAGCCGCTGCTGCACCACCTGCGCCCTGAGATCGGCTTCCTTCGTGCGCGCGGAAAAAAGAAATCCGTTGAAGACCGGGACTTCCATGTTGACCCCGACGGCGCCGTACCAGGGCGCGAGTTCAGAGCCGCGCACGGGCGTCCCTCCCGCAGCTCCCAGTGCGGAAATGGTGGGGAAAAGAAAATCTCGTTCTGCGGTTTTCAGCTTCTCCGCCGATTGATATTGATAATTGACCGCCTGCAACTCCGGCCGAGAATTGACCGCTTGCTGAATCAGTGCGTCAAGATTGGAGGGCGGAGCGCTTGTCACGGCAGCTTCGTCGACCACGTCGAACTCCTGCGGAGTGACATAGCCTAAGAGCGCGGCGAGAATCGCTTGAGCGCCTTGTTCGTTGTTTCGCGCATCCAGCAAGAGCAACTTCGCTTGCGCAAGATTGACTTGCGCAAAACTGAGATCGAGGTCGGATTTCAAAGCGCTCTTTGTCAGGGCCTCTACCTGGTCAACGACTAATTGGCGGTTGGCGACGGTCTCGTCAGCTACGTGCAATACGGCTTGCGCCTGGAGCACGCCATAGAAAGCTTCGTCGACGGCCAACAAAACTTGTTCCCGCGTTGCCAGGGCGTTCTGGTCTTCGGCTTTAGCGGAGAAACTCGCGCTGGCGACCAGGTTTTTCGTCCGTCCAAAATCGGTAATCAGCTGACTTACCGATGCCCCTCCGGCTGCACGCTCGAAGATGATCGGGTTATTCAAGCCTCCGGCGGTGATCCGGCTATTATCTTGCGCGTCCACCGCGGTCAGGTTTGCCGTTGCGGTTGGCCAGTAACTGGAGCGCGTCTCGCGAATGACTTGCCGGGCGGCAAGAGTCTGTAGACGCGCAGCGGTAATCTGTGGATTGTTTCTGATTACTAACGTCTCGGCTTCTTTGAGTGTCAGGCGAACTCGCGGTCGTGCGGCTGGTTCGTTTGAATGCGAAGGATACGATGCCGACGGCCATTGAGACGCCGTCTGCGTTTCCAGTTGCCTTGCACTTGAAGCCTGCGGAGCGTCTGGAAGAGACTGTAGAATTGCTGTGGATTGGCCCATGCCGAAAGTCGTTACCTCGGCAATACAGAGCAATAGGGCAAGCCTCTGAATCATGCCTCCACCTCGGGAGTGGTGGCTTCTTCTTTGCGGTGAATCCACAAGTAGGCCGCGGGCACGAGATAGACAGTTACAACAACGGACAGCAACAGACCTCCTATGATGGAGCGGGCCAGCGGAGCGTAGGCCTCGGCGCCTGTCCCCAGTTTCATCGCCATCGGAATCAGGCCGAGCAGCGTCGCCAGCGAAGTCATCAGCACGGGCCGAAGCCGGAGCCGTGACGCTACCGCTGCTGCTTCCCGCAGTGGAGTTCCCTGCGACCTCAGTTGCCGCGTGAATTCGACGATCAAAATGCTGTTGGAAACGACGATTCCGACCATCATGACCACGCCCATCAACGACATGACGTTCAACGTCGTGCCGGTCACCAGTAGGAACAGCAGCACTCCCGCGAGACCGGGCGGGATCGCCAGCAGAATAATGAAGGGGTCGATGAAAGACGCGAACTGGGCCACCAGCACAAGGTAGACGAGAACCACCGCCAGGATGAGTCCGAGGCCGAAGCTCTTGAACGAGGTGTTCATACTTTGGACGGAACCGCGCACGTTGACGCGCACGCCTTCGGGCAGCTGGTGTTGTGCGACGATCCGATTGATTTGGCTGCTAACGCGCCCCAGGTCCTCCGTTTTTGGCGACACGTACACGTCAATGGAACGGAAGAGTTGATAATGGTCGACTTCGGTGGGTGTAGGGATGGTTTGAATGTTCACCACGGTATCGAGCGGCGTCGGGTCTTTACTTTTGGCGCCACGGAGTGGAATCAGCTTCAGATCGTTCAAGCTTCTTACTTCATTCTCTGGATATTGCACGGTCAGCAGATAAGGATTGCCGCTTTTCGGATCAATCCAGTAGTTGGGAGCGATCATTCCGTTTGACGTTAGGGCTGTGATTACGTTATCGACAACTTCTTTTTGAGTCAGGCCGACCAAACTAGCTTTTTCGCGATCAACATCGAGCCGCAGAGCCGGATAGTCGATATCCTGGGGAATCAACACATCGCTGACTCCACCAAGTTTGCGAATTTCATTGGCCAACTGCTGAGCGCTGGCGTAGGCCTGCTTTAGATGATTGCCGGTCACCTGCACATCGATTGGCGCGGGCAGTCCCATATTGAGCACGGAATCCACCAGCCCGCCGGTCTGGAAATACGTGCTTAACTCTGGCAGTTGCTCGCCTAACTTTCTGCGGACGCGTTCCATATATTCATAGCTGCCTACCTTGTGGTCTTGTTGCAGACTTACTTGAACGAAGGCAGTGTGAGGTGCGGAGTTGCTGGTATAAATCGCCGAGAAATCGGTAGTGAGGCCGATGTTGGAGACGATCATGCCGAGTTCGTTCGGCGGCACTACACTCTTGATGACGCTTTCCACCTGTTTCACGTACTGTTCCGTATTCTCGATTCGCGTGCCGGACGGCGCTTTCACGTTGATGACGAACTGGCCAGGGTCGGTGCGCGGGAAGTAGGCGACTCCCATTAGCGGGTAAAGCGCTAAGCACAATAGCGAGACCCCGACCAGCCCAAGCGTGGTGGCTGCCGGACGGAGCAAGCTGCGGCCCAGGGTGTGGTCGTAGTGGCGCAGCATCTTTTCGAAGTACTGGTTGAAGGTGGAGACAATGCGTCCAAACCAACCCGTTGGTTCATCGTGTTCGTGGGAGAGCTGAGAAGATCCGAGCAGCTTGGCGCAGAACAATGGCACGACCGTCATCGCCACCAGGTAGGACGCCAACAACGACAAAATCACGGCCATCGCCAATGCAGTGAACAGAAACCGGCTTACTCCATAGAGGAATATGACCGGGAAAAACACAATGGCGGTGGCAAGAGTGGCGGCCAGAACGGCGAGCGACACTTCACTTCCACCTTTCTCCGCGGCCACCTCGACGGGTTCCCCCATTTCGAGGTGGCGGAAAATGTTTTCCAGCACCACGACCGAGTTATCGATCAGCCGCGAGAAGGCCAGCGCCAACCCGCCCAGCACCATCGTGTTAACGGTGCCACCCCCGGCAGCAATCGCCAAAAAGGCTGCAAGGGCTGAAAGCGGGATCGACAGAAACACCGCTGCTGTCGCACGAAAACTACCCAAGAACAAAAGAATCATGAGTCCGGTTAGAACTAGCCCAATCGCGCCCTCGTGCAGAAGGTTTTCGATCGCCATCTTGACGAAAATCGATTGATCGAACACAACTCGCGTGATGAGTTGTTTCGGGATATCGACGAGGTTCGCCGTGGCTTTCCGGATTCCGTCGACCACCGCAATGGTGTTTGTATCGCCGCCTTGCTTGAGGATTGGAAGATAGACGGAGCGCTGCCCATCGACTCGAACGATGTTCGTCTGTATCTGATGCGAATCGACAGCCTTGCCGACATCACTAACTAACACCGAATTTTGCCCCACGGATTTCAGCGGCATTGAGTTAATAGCGTCGGTGTTCGGAACCTGACTGTTGGTGTACAGGTTGTAGTCATAAGGCCCGATCTTCACATCACCGGCGGGGAGGATCAAATTGCTCTCGTTGACGGTGCGGACCACGTCCATCACCGAGAGCTGTCGGGCGTCGAGTTTCAGTGGATCGACGTACACCATGATCTGGCGGTAGCGGCCGCCAAAGGGCTGCGGAACGGACGCGCCCGGCACGCTCGCGATTTGATTGCGAACGTTGTATTGCCCTATATCATGCAATTCTGTTTCGTTGAGTCCCTGGCCTTTCAGCGTAATTAGGCACACCGGAAGACTCGACGCGTCGAACTTGAGCACAACCGGGGGCAGCGTTCCCGGCGGCAGGCGGCGCAAGTCCGCCATCGCGAGATTGGAAATGGAACTTAGGTCGGCGCTCGGATCGGTGCCGGGTTGAAAATAGATCTTGATTAAACTAACGCCAGGCAGTGAACGCGATTCGATGTGATCGATGCCACTTCCTAGCGTGAAGAAGCGCTCGAAGGGATCAGTGATGTCATTTTCAATCTGCTCCGGCGGCATGCCCGAGTAGAAGGTTGCGACCACGACAACCGGAATGTTGATAGGTGGAAACAGGTCGACCGGCATTCTCACCAGGGCTACGCCGCCGACAATCGCGACCATTAGACAGGCAACAATAATCAGATAGGGATAGCGAATAGCGAAGCCGGACATCAGTCTTGGTCCTCCGCGGAGGGTTCGTTCTGAGCCACCAGCTTGACGCGGACGTGTTGCCCGGCTTGCAACGCGTTCAAGTTGCCGACTACGACTTGGTCGCCTTCAGCAAGTCCGGAAAGCACCTCAATACGAGCGCCCCCATCGACCCCCAATGTGATCGCTCGTTCAACCACGTCGCTCGACCTAGCGACGACAAAGACACTGGCATTGGCGCCGCTGCGTTTCACCGCCTGAACGGGCACAGTTAACGCATTGTCATTTTGGTGGAGCACCAAAGTTGTTTCGGCGTACATACCCTCGACCAGCGTGTCGTCGAGATTCTCAACGTCGATCTCGGTATGCATCGTGCGAGTTTCTTCGTTGAGCGAGTCGGCGAAGCGCGCGACCTTCCCCTTGAACGTGCGGCCTAGAGCTGGAACAACGACGTCGATGGCTTGGCCAAGCCGCAACTCTGAAACGGCGGACTCGGGTACGGGGACAACCAGACGGAGCCGCGACCATTCCGCGAGTCTTACGACGGGCATGGCTTGTGTGTCCGAGGCGGTACCCGCCTGGATGAGCGCCCCAGTGTCCGCATAGCGCTTGGTTACAACCCCGCTGAAGGGCGCCGTAATGCGGGAGTATGCTTCGAGCGAGGCGTATCGGTCCTGGTTGGCCTTGGCCATGGCAAGCTGGCTTTGCGCTTCGGCCAGCGCCGAGCGCGCGCTGCCGACTTGCGCTTCGGCTTCTTGGTCGTGGGCGAACGAATCGTCGAGTTCCTGTTCGGCAATCAATCCGGGACGGGCCTCTGACGCCTGTTTCAGCCGCGTGTATGCGGCATGGTAGGCGGTGTAAGTCGATTCCGCTCGTTTGACATCTTGCTCCGCACGATGAATTGCATCGGCGCTTCGCTGAATGTCGGCATTCGCCCCAGCAACCTGAGCGCTCAGCTCGGGGACTTCCAAAATCGCCAGCGTTTGCTTCTCTTTGACTTTGTCGCCAACATCAACATAGATATGCTGGATATAACCGGCGACCTTGGCGTGGATTTCGACTTCCTGATAAGGCCGGAAGGCGCCTGATAGAGTGATCGAACTTTGGATCGGGCCACGAGTCGCCAGCGCCACAGCAACGGTAGGAATGGCCGACGGATCTTCCCGGCTGGCCTGCGCTTTGTGCCCAGAAAACTCGAAAACGACCCAGCCAAGGATTAGCGCCACCGCGCAAAAGATGACGATGTAACTTCGCTTCAGTCGCATTGCGTACTCCAATTCAGTTCTTAAAAATCCCTCGCCCCCGATGGGCAAAAGGAGAAATTCTTCGGGGGCGAGGGTCCGCACAGCCTATGGCAAGTAGTAGCGGAAAGACGTAAAGACCATGTTGTCGATCCCGTGCGGCGCCACGAACGCTCCCGTCGTAGCTCCGGCGCCCGCCCACGCATTCCGGGCCACGTAGGAATATTGCGGGCCGAACTGCAATCTTCCCTTGGGACCGCTGTGCAGTTTTATCCAGAACCCGAGCGTGCCCTCGACGACGCTTTGGGTCTGGCCGCTGCACTTACCAACCGATCCGAATCCGAAGCCGCCGCCCGACGAGGGCAGGGTTTCGCTGTAGCACCCCGCATCGTTAAAGTTCGGCGACCCGTACCCGACCGGAACGGGAGGGGTAATGGGAACACCGGGGGTGCTGGAGGGCTGGTAGGGATCAAGTTGCCAGTGCCGTCCCACATATTCCTCGCCGCCATTGAGGTAGAAATCAAGCCTGGGCGTGTGCCATTCCAGCGTGGCCAGGCCTTGATAGCTTCGTAGCGGCGCCAGCGTGCCATTGGGGTTCACCGTGGCATCCGGCAACGTCGACGTGCCGTAGCGGCCTACACCGTTCCCGTAAAGAGCGTGCAGGCCGAAATCCAGTTGTTTGAAGAAAGTGACGCGGGCGTTCGCTCCCAAACCGGCGCCGTTTTTCGAGTCGTTGTATGCTCCCGTCGCGGAAGAGGCCGTCGTACCGCACAGACTCGTGTTGGAGAGATACTCCACGCAAGGATAGACGCGATCCCGGAACCGGCTCACAATGCCGAAGATTTCATAGTGGCCGAAACCGGGTTCAAAGGCCGCTTTGACGATCATGTCCGGCATTGCGTTGAACGAATAGTTGGAGTTCAAGTTGTAGAGCCCTCCGCCTACGCCGGCGCCGCCGAGAGCAAAGTTCGAGACGTTGCCGCTGGCCGCGAAGATGGTCTGAGGATTCTCCAGCGAGGCCGCCAGCCACACGCGATTGTCGAAGTTCCTGACCACGCGGATACCGTACTGCCGCGCCCAACTGAAGCCCACATGGTATGCCGCGTCTATCGTCATCGGCAAAGCTTCGCTACGGTTGTCGACTCCCTTCTTCGTTTCTGTCACCAGACTCCACATTTGACCGCCCGTGAAGCTCCAGCCGTTGTTGAAGGCAGCCTGCCCCCAAACTTGCCTCTGGCGCAGGGTGTAGCTGTTGCTCTGGTTGTTGTTGGAAGTTACGCCCGCCGAAAGAAAGTCGGCTTCCACATAACCGGTGAGCTTGACGTCGCTGAGCTTGCCCTCAGCCAGCATCGAAACGCGTGACTGGCGGCCCGAACCAAAGAATTCAGAAATCGCGTTCGTTCCGCTGCCAGGCATGGAAACGCTGTTGAAGGGAGTATTAACGTCCGACCCCAAGGCGCGATTGCGGTATACCGATTCTGCCGCCATGAATCCGCCTGGGGTAATCGTGATCCCCTTGAAGTGGAGGGCGAGCGGGCTCTCCAGTTCCCCTATGCGTTTTTGGGTCTCTTGCAGAGTCAGCGCGGAGTTCGTGGCATTGTCTCGCATGTCCCCGACATCTTTCTTCAATGCGTCCAATTGTTCGGGTTGAACGCTCTTGGCAGCCGCCGCTTGCGCGCTCTGCTCAACCTGGCTTACCGAAGCTTGCGTTTCCGTAAGTTGCTGCTGCAGTTGCGCCACTTGCGAATCGCGGCTCTTCAGCGCGTCCTGCAGTTGCGTAATCTGCTGTTGTTGGGTTTGGATAGCTTTCTCCATTTGTTCCAGTCGCGATGCTACGCTGGGTTCTTTCTTGCTCGCGGGTTCAGTTGACGCGTGCGATCCCGTCGCGCTCTGACCGAGAGCCCAACTCGCGGTCAACAGGAACGCTAGACACACCCTGCCTACTTGCCTCATATTTCAGGTTCTCCTTCGTTGAGTTAATTCATATTTGTCTCCCTTCTAACCGGGAATCAGTCCTTGCGAGACTGGCGAATTGCGGCGGCTGCCTCGGGCAGATTGTTGTTTTTCCTGCCGCAATCCGACGGCAAAGCTACCGGCTTGCGATTTCGCAGGGCCCGCGCTCAATGTGTTTGCTGATGATCCGCAACTCGACTTCTTTTTCATTCGGCACGTTCACATACATCACGCTTCGGGTAAGCCGGAGCTGAAGTTTCTGTTTTGCGGTAAACACTGAGGGCAAATAGTCATACCAGGAGCGATAGCGTCCCACATAGGTGCCGCACCCCGCTCGCACGGCTACGTCATAGGCGAACGATTCAGGGTCGGCCAACGGGGCGTCGCTGGGGTTTTCTCCTATGGCAACCTGGTCGTGTCCTTCGTGCTTATCGACACGAATGACTGTTCCTTCGATGTACTGTTTGATTTTCGATTCTTTGGCCGACGCACTGACCACGGCCAACATTGCCGCCAGCATAGCGACTGCAACAACTGTGTTCTTCACGGATCCTCCTCGGGGATTTTCCCCAGAATGGGCTTCCGCGCCGCAAAGGCTCTCAGCTGCCAAAGAAAAAGGCGAAAGAAACCTAACGAGCGCTCAGAAGCAGTGGATTGATTTGGTAATCAACTACAGGAGGGAAATCGAGGGCGGAGGCCGGTTGTAAAGTGACTCCGTGAATACCAGCGTATGGACTGGCACTTCGTCCGGCGGAGCATGAGGCGCCGCCATCGGAAGCAGCATGGCGCCCAAGTCCGACACAGGATTCGTCAGGACAACCGCATCCGCGGCAAGATGCTGCCGCATCGCTTGCGACGCATTCGATTGGACGCTGGGATGATCGAAAGAGAAACCGTGGAATGTGCGAGTCGCGACACTGAGGGAAATCGCGAGAATGGCGAGCAACACTACGACATGCCGACACGAAAACCGGCTCTTTTCGCCACGAAGATCGGATTTCACCCACATTATTTTTGAGTATATCAACCCATCCCTATGAAAAGTCAAGCTCTCGCTCTCCTGGCGTAGCTGAATCGGCAATCGAAAGGCCGATGTCCAGTTTCCGAACGGACCTGAAAATGATTAGATTCGGCTTTCGAGGAAAAGTTGCCCGGTTGGCGCCGTGGTGCGACAGGCCGCCAACGGCCACAGAACCTATGAAATTGTGTTCAATGAGCCGGAATGGCGAAAAGCCGCACAACCCACAACCCGCTCTTGAGAACAGCGCCGAGCCGACCTCTGCTAACCATTGGTACTCAACTCTATCCCCTCCGCTCCTGTGGAGATGGCCCCGGCGTCGTTGCCGGTACACCGTGATACCCGCCACCAATTCGTCACCAAAACGCCGCTGTTTTCGGGGTATTTCGACTCATGCAAAGACCGGGAATGCAAGGGAGCTAAAGGATATTACGTTGAGTACCTCAAAATTGACACGGTAGAGGTCAGGATTCCACCTGCCATTCACCTGCGGTTTGCACTGCATTGCATGTACTAAGACCGTTAAGATTGCCGTCTGTTGCTCTGCATCTTGTTGAATGTACGTTTCAGCGCGGATTCGATTCTCACCCGCGCCTCCAATATTCATTCCGCACAAGCCTCTTGAGAAAAACGCGCAAGGCTTTTGGCCTCTGGGGTTTACCTAAAAGCCAAGAGCTAACAGCCAACAGCGACTCCGCGATCAAGAAAACTGTCCCCTACTTGATGTCCTTCATCCCCAGCAGCGTCCCATAATCCCGGCCGGAGGGCGCAACCGCTCGCGCCACCACTCCGGCAAAAGCCTCGCGAAGTTCGGGAAACTTCGCCACCAGCGCCTTGATCACAACCGTATTTTCCTGAAAGACGCGCGCGGTATCGGATACGTCGGCGGCCTGGTACTTCACCACCACGTCCAGATCGTTGCCCACGGACAGGGGAGAGATTTCAGTCAAGCGATAGATCTTGCCGCCGGCGCTCAGATCCACGGCCTTTCCATTCGCCGGCACATCGGATGGTTCGACCGCCTGGGCCGCGTCGTAGAGTTGGTCGGTGGCCAGCGTGCTCATCATGTCCACCGGAACGGCGAGGAAAATTGCCTCGCGGTAATACAACCAGGCGTTGCGTTTCAGCGCCTTGGCCGTGAAATCGCGGGCGCGCTGGGCAAACCACGCGGCATCGTGTCCCGCCCCCCGCGAGGGTCGAGGGAAAAACCCCGCCAGCTTCCATTCGCCGTACCTCTGTTCGAGGACGAGCGTCAGCGTCAGCGTCACTGCCGCCGGACCGCCGTTCACGTCGAGAATGGTGACACCGTACTTTCCGGGCGGCAGATTGTTCAGGACAAACACGGCGCTGTCCTTGGTCTGGCCAGACTTCCCAAACACTCCGCAGAGAAATTCAGCGCGCGCGAGCGGTGCCTGGCCCTCGACGACCAGCAAAAATGGCGGACGCACCGTCGCTTGCGCGCCGATGAACCCGCCCTGGTTCTCTTTGACCGCCGCTTCGATCCCGGCAAAGTTCGCGACCACGCTGGCAATGGAGTTCTGCTCCAGGGCAAGCGTATCTCCGTGCGCCGACATTTCGAAGTAGCGTTTGGCCGTGGCTTCCAGCGCGGTCCGCACCGACGCGTCCATGTCCTCGGCGCTCTGGCAGATTTGCCCGTGGGCGCACGCCGAGGCTCCCAGCAGCAGCAGCGACAGCCATCTCCGCGCGCGCCGCTGATCGCGAAGCACGCATTCCGCCCGAATCAACGAAGGCATACCCAAAGGAAAAGCCTCCGCTGGCATTTTACGCGCTGCTGGAGCGCAGGGCAGTCTAAATTCCTGCCAAGGCAATCTCTGCCACGGATCGTTGGCGGTCATCAATTGGCAATCGCGAATGGGCAATCATGAGCCGATTGTTGTGCAAGAAGCCAGTCCCTCCCGCGTTCTATATGCAGTGGTAAAATCAGGCTGGGCGCAGTGGCTGCGATACTCCTGGCCGCTCGCGCGAACGGGGAAATTCTAATGCCGCGCAGACGCGGATGGGTCGCTTTGGGTCTCTTGCGGGCAGCTCCGCTCTTTCTTGCGCTGACGTTTCTTGCGCCCGCTGCTCTTGCGCAGGAGGCTGCCCCGGCCGCCGCCCCGGCCGTCCCCAAGCGCCACAAGCCCCACAAAGCCCCGCCGCCGCTCGTGCTTCCGCCGTTGCCCGCCGGTCCGCTGAGCCAGTTGCCGATGGACCAGATTCCGCCGACGCCCGCGACCGTCGGCTATCAGAACGGGTTGTTGACCATCTCTGCCCAGAATTCGACGCTGGGAGAAATCCTGCGCGACGTACGCAAGCTCACCGGCGCTTCGTTTGATATTCCCCCGCACTCCAGCGGCGCCGACGAGCGAGTGATCGTGAGCCTGGGACCGGGCGCGCCACGCGATGTTCTGGCGGCGCTGCTCAACGGCTCGTCCTTTAATTACGTGATGCTGGGCTCGGACTCGGATCCGACGGCCCTGGCGACCGTGATCCTCACGCCAAAGGCATCGGCGACGGGAGAGACCCAGACCGCCGCCAACGCCAATCCGGGGGCTATGCCTCCGAACGGTTTTCCCGGCTCTCAGCCGTTCAACCAGCAGAACATGGTTTCGCGAGCGGGCAGGGGACAACCGGCAAATGTCGAAGTCGACGACAGCAAAGACGATGAGGACACCGCCGACGACACTGCCGACGATCAGACCCAGCCTGGGGCAACTGTCCCGAACCAGCCGCAACCGCAGGATCCAAACCAGCCCAACGCGGCGCCGAGGACCCCAGAGCAGATTCTGGAGATGATCCAAAAACAAAGACCCCAGCCGCCTACCGCCGTGAATCCCCCTCCCCAACAATAGCCGCGCTTCGTCTCTCGGATGCCCGCAAATTCTCGCACTTGTAGAGACGGGGCTTGCCCCGTCTCCTTTGTTCGCGGCTACGAGCGGAGGCCAGTTGCTTCTCTACAATTAGTTTGTCTTTTGCGGTCCGCGGACGAAGCCCGCGATCGCCGCGCCCAGCGCCAGCAAGCTGATCAAAGAAATCACTCCCAGCGAAATTACGCAGTAAACGCACCACACGCCCAGCACCGCGGACTCAATGTGAGCGAGATAAAGCGAATAGCCGAGAGCACCCAGCGCCGCCACCAGCATCAGCCGGTAAGCTTTTTTGAAGGCAAGCACGCCAAGCAGCACATATCCGGCAATGCCGATCACGGCCACGGGAATTTGGATCACGGCGTACGGACTGTGGTTCACAATGCCGCAGTCCCAGCGATCATTGATGCTGCAAGGCGAAGCGTCGGTGCGGTAATGTTCGCGCAACGCCAGCGAAGAAGCAACGATACCGGCGACGGCAATGACGATCAGGGCCCATCTCATGCAAGACTCCTATTCAACGTAAAGTAGTATCTTGGAAAAAACCATTATCCACGATTTTCCCAATCACGACGATGGAGCGCCGGGCGTCCCCGCCCGGCCACCCCTCAATCGTGATACCGCTGCTCGCCCGCCGGAATCGGCACGCTCAGTCGATTCTGCGCCGGAGGCAGCGGGCACGTCGCATACGGTGTGAACGCACAAGGCGGGTTCACCAGCCGATTGAAATCGAGCCAGACTTCGCCGGGCTGGCTCACGCCATGGTCGGGAAGTTCGGTATAGAGAAAGCGTCCCGCGCCGTACGTCGTAGTTTTGCTGGTGGCATCCCGAATAATAAAGAAGAGATCGGTCGCGTTCGGATCTTCGAGCACCGGCTCCAGCCGGAGAACCTGCCCATCCAGCGTGAACTCGGCGGCGCCGGGCGCGGGAAGATGGGTCGTGGACCCGAGGACGGTCGGAATATCCAGCAACTTGGGCGGGTTGTACGGAATCCAGCGCGCATGCACGCGGTAGTCGGCATTCGGCGAATACCAGCGCAATCCGTGAAAACCGATGCGGGTCGGGGCTTCGAGGTCCTTGACGCGCAGCCCAAATTGCTCGCCGCGATGGATCACAATAATAGTGAGCGTGCCGATCGTGAGCTTCGAGGGCTGGCCTGCATCGTCCGCAACCAGAGCCTGTTCCCTGGCCGGTTGACCATTGACCCGAAGGCCGTTGGGGAAACCACCTGCCGGAGCCAACAAACTCAGCGTGCCTTTTTCTTTGTCCCAGCGCACGACCGCGATGTGCGCCGGCGCCTTGGCCGCGATCTGCACTCGACAGTCTTCAGCCGAGCCGAAGCTGTTGTCACCTTCCTTCAGCCATCCCAGGGCGATCAGAGAAAGCCAGCCTTCGGGAGCCCGGAGGCTCGCCGCCCGTTGAGCCCGCCAGGCAAGCAGATCGCGCTGCCATGAAGCTTCATCATTCGAACTCTCGCCCGCGCCACCGGCGGCGAGCGCCAGCATCGCAATAAGCAAACACGCAGCGGCCAACAGAAAGTTTCTTTTCATTTGCTTGCAAATCTCCGTTTTCTCAAGTCTGGTGATTTCCCGGGCGTCAATTACCGGATTCCAGCGGCGCCGCAGCTGAGTCACCACTTTGCGGCGGCACGCTCGGGTCGCCCATAATATTGCCGGACGCGAGCAAGCCAGCTGCGGTCGTCAGACCCGCGCCTTTCAGAAACCGGCGCCTGGATTCAGACCATTCCTTCATCGAGCATCTTAATTCCTTTTCCAACGACAGCGCCGCCAATCCGTCATCAGTTCAGGTTCGCTTGGCCAGCATTGCATCCAGGGACCAGTTGCCGCCACATGCTGCGATGAGAAAAACCAGGCAGCAGAACATGGCGAAATCGGTGCGCGAGTCGCTGACCATGTACCAGAAACCCTGATTAGCGCGAAATAATTCCGGGACCTTGGTCGTCGCAATCGCGGTCATGATCACGATCAACAGCGGAATGGACGCGAGTCTCGTCCACAGTCCCACTAGGACTAGGATGCCGCACAGAACCTCGAAGGTGCCGACAAAATGGGCCGTGAAATACGGGTGCGGGAACCCGATTCTCGTGAAGCGGAACACTCCCATGTTGGGGTCGATGTACTTTAGAATGCCTTGCGTAAAGAAGATCAGCCCCACCGCAATACGAACTAGCAGTATGGCGCGTGCGCCCTCTGTGTTCCGGGGAAAAAACTGAAGGATTGTGTTCATCGAGGCGTAACCTCCATCCAGCTTCGCAGTTCGGGCTCTTGGCCCGCGGGAATCCCATCATGTCATCACTTCGAGATCAAGACAAGGACAACACTGTTGACGACGGGCAAGCCACTCACCAGCGCATCCCGTTCCCTCCGGCCCGTCCGCGCTTCACTCCCGCCTGTAACCATAAACACACCGGCCTGTGATCCGGGGCACAGCGGTCGGGTAGCGCCGTGCTGTATTTGAAAAGGGCAGCGCATTTTATGAAGGCATTCCAAGACGCCGGGCACCTGTTTCGGCTGGCCGCTGTTTTTCTGGCGGGCGGCCTGGCGTTTGTGGGGCTGCGCGCGTTTCTTGTGCCGAAGAGTTTCGGCCAGTACGGGCACTATCGCGGCAACGCCATCGCCGAGATCGCCGCCCGCCCGGTGAACTACGCCGGCCACCAGGCTTGCGAAGATTGCCATGCCGACGTTCTCGAAATAAAGAAGAATGGCAAGCACGTCCACGTCAACTGCGAGGCGTGCCACGGACCGCTGGCCAAGCATGCCGACGACCCGGCCTCGGTCGCGCCCGCCAAACTCGACACCACCGTGCTCTGCGTCCGTTGTCACGA
>Ga0181518_10001394_pt1 | contig 24821 bp, 23 predicted proteins | sample PEATcosm2014_Bin_28_FD_119751 | JGI IMG/M metagenome (GOLD analysis project Ga0181518, IMG submission 119751) | Peatland microbial communities from MTU Mesocosm Facility, Houghton, MI, USA - PEATcosm2014_Bin01_60_metaG | ecosystem: Environmental > Terrestrial > Soil > Wetlands > Peat | place...
CTCGCCACGCCCTGAAAGAAATTATAGGCATGACAATGAGCCTCAATCCAGGCGGCCAGCTTTTCATTCTCGAAAGCCTCGGCGAAGGTTTTGTTGCTGGCGCCCAGCACCGCCACAAACAAGTGTCCCGCCGAAACGCTGCCGTCCTGGGCGCTATGGATCGCCACCGTCTGGCCCGCCCAGTCCACGAACATCTTCTCGCCGGGAAGATGAACCTGCCGCAACACCGGTTCCAAGGCACCGGCCCAGCGCCGATACAACTGGCAGAAACGGCTGTAGCAGTAACCCTCCGGTTGCCCCTTGCTGTATTCCTGCCACAGCAGAAAGAGAGTCACCCTCTTTCGTCCGAGCTCTTTGTGGATGTAAGGCCAGTCGGGCAGAGCCAGGCCCAGCGCCGGTTCTGCCGCGGGATGGGCCATGAGCAACTGGAGCAACTCTTTTTCACTCTGTCCCTCCGGCAGCGGCCAACTGAGGCCCGCCAACTCCGCCCGCTTCAGGTAGTCCCCAATCGTACTGGTGGGCAAACCGCAACTGCGGGCAATTTCCCGGATGGATAATTGGTTTTGATGTTTGAGCCGAAGAATCTCTTGAATTTGACGCATGGTTAATTTGTTTTGTGCCATTAAGTGCCTTTCCCGATTCACCTGAATCGAGCGGCTACCCTGACACCCATTCCAGCGTCGCTCCACTCCTTCCGGCCCCGGATTCCAATCCGTGTCGGACACCATTCTAATCCATACCGGACACCGTTCTAATCCTGTCGGACACCAGTCTAATGTTGCCGAAAAACTGTCCGACATCAGCTTAGAACCCTGTCCGAAATGAATTAGACCCCTGTCCGACAGAAATTGGAACGCTGTCCGACAGGAATTAGAATCGGTGTCCGACAGACCCCGTAATACGCATTCACGCTCATTTGGCAGGCATTTTCCCGGCGAGAAACACCCTAAGCGCAGTAACAGCAGGGTCACTATTCAAATCCCGCTTTTTGATTGCTGCATCGTCTATCACTGGCGGTTTCGCGCTTGGGAATCGCGATAACTTAAGATCCCGCTTCTTGATTATTGCGTCATCAACGGCCCTGCGGAGGATGAAGCGATCATCCCGCTCCTTGAACCCTTTGAACATCTCCCAGCTAAAACGCTGGTGCCAGAGACCCAAAACCCCCTCCTCAACATATTCGTCAGTAAGCGTTAGATAAGGAACGCACGTTGTTCCATTGACGCATTGCCTGTAACAGCGGTTGTAGGACCGATTTGCAGCCCAGGCAGCGCCAATAATAAGACATAATCCAAACAAGTTCGCCAAGCGGCAAATCACTTCCGCCTTTTCCTTGTGTGCCGCGTTCAGGCAGCAATCCTCCGTTATAATTAACGTAAGAAACAAAAAAAGGCAGATGGGACCAAAGCGTTCCGTGAAGAGTGGCTGAATGAGATTGCTAAAACCATCCCATCCCGCCGCAGCGGTTGGCGATTCAGTCTGTATTTTCATTTGCTTTAAATCGGGTCAAATTGAACTGACGCACCGCTCATCTGGCGGCGATCTTTCCGGCCAGAAAGGCCCTAATCTCATTTGCAGATGTTTCGTCCTTCAAATCTCGCTTTTCAATTATTATCCGCTTCACCTTCAATTGAAGTATGAAGCGAGCCTTCCGCTCCGTGAAGGACTCCAGCATCTGCCAGTTGAAACGCTGGCGCCAAAGTCCGGCAACTCCTCTTTCCAGATACTCATCGTTAAGCGTTAGATATGGGTGTCGGGTTCTATCCGTAAACGATTGTCCGTACAAGTCTTTCCACCTAATCCTCGCAAGCCGGAGCGCGAAAATAATGAAAAAGAATCCGCATGCGGTCCCTCCACTCCCGAGCAGGAAGGTCTCGTTTTCCGTGTATGATTCTCTTAAGCAAAAATGCTCCGTTACAAGCAATGTGAGGAACAACGAGAAGCATGTCATTCCAAACGGTTGCGTAAGAAATGCCGGCACGCAGCTGATGTAGCGGCGTGGCGAGGCCCATTTGCGCAAGCCCTTCCTGTGTTTGTCAGGAATTGGCGATTCAATATGTATGTTCATCCGCTTTGTGTCGGGTGGAGGCCCGGAATTCGGAATTTTATTCATAATCATGACGCGGCAGTTTTATGGGCTGCCGTCCCTTTCTTCTTTTTCATCAAATCCCATTCGGCTTTCCGGGCTCGACGCTTTGACGGCTGGCGTTTGGGCGGGGGCGTAGATCGGGATGAGATAGGCTTGGTTGAAATTGAGGCCGGGGAGATCGAGTTTGACTTCGAGTTCCCAATAGACCGGCTTGGGGGCGCTGAGGTTGGTCGGTTGCGCATTGGCGGGGAGTTCGTAGCGCAGTTCCACGTCGTCGCGCGGGTGGAAGTTGCGCGGCTGCTCCACGAGCCACTTTGCGCTCCAGGTTTCGTCGTGTACGAGCTTGTCTTTCCGCAGGCCGAGGAAACCTGACCGGCCACCTCTCTCCCACCATTCGGTGACGCAACGCAGCGTGAAGCCCCCCTTGTTGATGCGGTTGATTCCCTTGAACGGCTGCCATCGGAGGACGACGGGGTCGGACAGTCGGCAGGGAAAAGTGGTGAACGCCACGCGCGAATGCCCGAACTTGAGGGCGCGGCCCAGTTGCCAGGCGGCCAGGCACCACAACATGACTGCGAGCAGGTCGAATACAGCGGTGATGCCTTTGATCATTAATTGAGCGGTGATGCCTTCGAATTCACCTTTGGCACCGAACGCCATCCAATTGAATACAGAGAGGAAAACAGTCAGGCCGGCGGGCCGGAGAAGGGCCGGGGCGAAACGCTGCCATTCCGACACTTCAAAACCTTCGGGATGCCATCGGTAGTCCGCCAACGCGGGTTCATTTGGGTGTCGGCGGATTGCCTCCGCGCGGGCGCGGTAGGGTGCAAGTTGACGCCATGCCATGCCCCACACGACAAGCCCGAGCTCGGCGAATGAAGCTCCGGCCATCGTCAGCACCCAGTAGGGCGCATGTACGGAGCGGGGGTCCACTTCAATGACCTTTGTGCCCGCCAAGATGATGGCGGTCCCGATGGCCGCAAACACAGCGCCAACGGCGAATGCAAAAACAGCGCCAACGGCGAAACCAACACCTGTTGTCAATCCCGTTCTGGCGCCGCGCTCTTGGAGTGCTCCGTCTAATCGCCGGGCGCCGGGCGGGGAGATTTCGTAGCGGTCGGGTGTCATGGGGGGAAGATATTTTTCCGGTGATTAGCGGGAAAGAACCCTATACGAAAAGAACATTGGTTGTGAGATAAAATTCTTCGAGTCTTTTGGCGCTTCTCGCAAGAGGGCGACGCCGGTGCATAGTTTCCTGGACAAACCGCGAGGTGCCAGTGGAAAAGCGGTGCTGGCGCGCCGCACTCCACGGCGTTCGGCGGGACGCCGAACGCGGCGGTCGAGACAACCGCGCTCCCCAAAGAGCGGCATTTGGGCGGATGGAATGAGGCAAAGCGCCGCACTTGCTCCTGATTGAAAGCGATTCGCAATCGGCGCGTTCGATGGGGCAGATCTCATGGCTGCCGCACGGGCAAACAGGCTGCCTGTCACGGCGTCCTTATGTTTGCGGATTTCATTTTCGGATAATGAGACGATTCAAACCGGCAATTCCTTTGGACAATTTTCAAAAAATGAACTTGTCGGCGCATATTTTCAAGATTCTGCCGCCATCCCATTCGCCGCCGGTTTGAGAGCGTATGCAGAAAAACATTGACACTAATTGCGTATAGAGTAGATTAGCCGTCGGGCCGGCGAATTATTCGCGGGCAGGCACAGGGGAACATGGATTGGATTTGAGGAGCAATGTATGAGAAATGGCAAAGTTGCGGCACGGCCATCCGGCATCCGGGATGAAGTTGAATGCTCGGATGAAGCGGTGGAAGAAGAAGGGAAACTTATGACTTGGCTGAAGGGTCTTCCGGGGTTTCAGGCCGCGTTCGGCCCTTTTGGTCAAGCCCAGTCAAACCCGGTCAAAGCGAAAACAGGGGTTTGACCGTCAAACTCCGGCGGGGTTGCAAAATCTCGTAATTTGCCGAAAAGTGCCATGGAACCGTCTTGTAAATTAACAATTCTAATGATGAATCCGCGAATTGCGCGAATTGCACGAAAGGAGCCTCTTCTTTGCGCAATTCGCGCAATTCGCGGATAACAAAGTTTTCTTAAGGCGAGAGGATTTGGGACACAGCGATAGACACAGCGATAACCATTGACATTCCGACCCCTTTTCGCATACGCATTGATTATGTTTTTTGGTCCAACAACTCTGAACTGACAATTCGTCCGCCATACTCCTATGATGACTCGTTTCTCTCCCGCGTTCCCACTCGCCGCGATGCTCGCCCTGCTTGCGGTCGCGCCGCTCCAAGCCGCCGAATCCGCCGCTGCGCCGGCCACGGCGTTCAAGTTCCAATTTGGCGCCGCAAGCGCCGCTCCCGGCTACACGCTGGTTCCGGCAACGCGCCAGTATTCCAAACAAGCCGGATATGGTTTTGAGCCGGGCGCAACCGTCACGAGCGTCACTCAGGAAGCGGGCGACCCGCTGCAACGGGGCGCTTTCACGGCCTCCCAGCCGTTTGCCTTCTCGGTCGCCGTGCCGGAGGGCAACTATCGCGTGACCGTCACCCTGGGCGACCCCAAATCGGACGCGGTCACCACAGTGAAAGCGGAGCAGCGCCGGCTCATGCTGGAGCGCGTTCGCACCGCGGCGGGCAGATTCGAGACGCGCACCTTCACCGTCAACGTCCGCACCCCCAAGATTTCCACCGGCGGCGAGGTCAATCTCGACAGCCGCGAGTGGAATGTCACGACCCACGAGCCTATCTCCCGCAATTGGGACGACAAGCTCACGCTGGCCTTCAGCGATTCCCATCCCGCGCTGGCGGCGCTGGAAATCAAGAAGGTGGACGACGCCATCACGGTATTCGTGCTCGGCGATTCCACAGTGACCGATCAGCCGGGGGGCGGCGGCAGTTGGGGACAGGAGTTCACGCGCTGGTTCAAGCCGGAGGTCGCCGTCGCCAACCATGCCGAGTCGGGCGAAACGCTCAAGGGCTTTCTCAAGGAGCGCCGCTGGGACAAGGTGCTCGATTCCCTGCACGCCGGCGACTATGTCATCATCGAGTTCGGCTGCAATGATTCCAAGAAAAGCGGCCCGCAGAATATCTATCCCGGCCAGACTTTTGCCGAGACTTACGTCGAAGCCGGCACGACTTACAAGGAGCTGCTCAAGCAGTTCGCGGCGGATGTCAAGAAGAAGGGCGGCTTCCCCATCATCGTCTCGCCTTCCGCGCGGCGCAGTGACTCGAAGAAGCCCACCTCGCTCGGGGCTTACGCGGACGCCGCCATGGCGGCCGCCCAGGAAATCGGCGTGCCGTCCATAGACTTGAATTCGATGGGCGTGGACCTCAACGTGGCGCTGGGCGCGGACGCCGGCAAACAGTTCGCCGACGTGACGCATCACGTTGAGTACGGCGCCTATCTTCAATCCAAGTGCATCGCGCTTGGCATCCAGCAGGCGAAACTGCCGCTGGCAAAATACATCGTGGACGATTTCGGCAATTTCGATCCCAAGCATCCCGCGCCGTTGCCGTCGAATTCTGATCTCCCGCCCGATTCGAGTCCCGGCCGTGGCGGCCGCGGCGCGCGCGGCGGCGGCGGGCAATGATGTTGTAAAATGAACGTCCTGACGTTATCGCGAATTCAATTCACGCTGACAGCGTCGTTCCATTACATTTATCCGCCGTTGAGCATCGGGCTGGGGGTGATGCTCGTGCTGATGGAAGGTCTCTGGCTGGGAACCGGCAAGCCGGTCTATCATCAGATGGCCCGGTTCTGGACGAAAGTCTTCGCTCTGACATTCGCCATCGGCGTCGCCACGGGCATCGTGATGGAATTTGAATTCGGGACCAACTGGGCCACTTATTCGCGCTATGTGGGCGACGTGTTCGGCAGCGCGCTCGCGGCCGAGGGCATCTTCGCCTTCTTTCTCGAATCCGGTTTTCTCGCGGTGCTGTTATTCGGCTGGGACAAAGTGGGCCGGAAGACGCACTTCTTTGCCACTTGCATGGTCTGCCTGGGCGCGCATTTCAGCGCGATCTGGATCGTCGTCGCCAATTCCTGGATGCAGACGCCGGCCGGCTTTCACATCGTGGGCGAGGCATGAACGCGCGCGCCGAGATCACGGATTTCTGGGCGATGGTGTTCAATCCTTCGTTCACGGACCGGCTCTTTCACACCTTGTGCGGCGCCTGGCAGGCGGGGGCGTTCCTGGTGGTGAGCGTGAGCGCGTGGTATCTGTTGAAGAAAAAGCACCAGGAGTTCGCGCGGGCTTCGTTGCGCGTGGGGCTGATCGTCGGGCTGGCCGCCTCGCTGCTGCAATTGGTCAGCGGCCATTCCAGCGCGCGGGGCGTGGCGAAAAACCAGCCGGTCAAGCTCGCGGCGTTCGAGGGGCTTTATCAAACCACCACCAACGCGCCCTTGACGCTGTTCGGCTGGGTGGACGAAAAGAACGAAACCGTGCTCGGGCCAAAAATGCCCGGACTGCTCAGTTATCTGGCGCTCAGCAGCGCCGGCGCGACGGTCGCCGGCCTGCGCCAGGCCGCGCCCGCGCCCGGGGACCGCCCGCCTGTCAACATCACGTTTCAACTTTTCCACCTGATGGTCGTCATCGGCCTGGGCATGATTGCGGTTGCCGCGCTGGGATTCCTTTACTTTTGGCGCGGGTCGCTTTTTGAAAAACGCTGGCTGCTCCGGCTGCTGGTCCTGTCGGTGCTCGGACCGCAAATCGCCAATCAAGCCGGCTGGTTCGCCGCCGAGGTGGGGCGCCAGCCGTGGATTGTGCAGGGGTTGCTGCGCACGTCCAAAGGGCTGTCCGCCGTGGTCAAGGCGAACACGGTATTGAGCGCGATTCTGTTGTTCAGCGCGGTCTATGTGCTCCTGTTCGCGGTGTTTGCTTATTTGCTCAACGATAAAATCCAGCACGGGCCGGACGACAGCGACCTGGTTCCCGCCGGGAAACTGGCGCTGCCCGAAAGGAGCAAACGATGAGCTTCGGTTCGCTGGACCTCAACACGACCTGGTTCATTCTTATCGGCGTGCTGTTCACCGGCTATGCGATGCTTGACGGCTTCGACCTCGGCGTCGGCCTGCTGCACCTTTTCACCAAGGAGGATGAAGAGCGGCGCATGATGCTCAACGCCATCGGGCCGGTGTGGGATGGCAACGAGGTCTGGCTTGTCACCGGCGGCGGCGCGCTGTTCGCGGCGTTCCCCAATGTTTATGCGACGGTGTTCTCCGGCTTTTATCTGGCGTTTGTTCTGTTGCTCGTGGCGCTGATTTTCCGCGCGGTGGCCATCGAGTTCCGCGGCAAACAGCCGATGCGCTGGTGGCGGCAAATGTGGGATGTTGGCTTTGCAACCGGCAGCTTGCTCTCCAGCTTTCTCATCGGCGTGGCGATGGGCAACATCGCCTGGGGCGTGCCGATTGACACCCGCGGCGAATACGACGGCACGTTCTGGACCTTGCTGAAACCGTATCCGGTTTTGCTCGGCATCACGACCGTGGCGCTGTTCATGATGCACGGGGCGATTTACGCGCTGCTCAAAACCGAGGGGCCGCTCCATAACAAACTGCGCGGCTGGATCAACAACACCACTATCTTCTTCATCATCTGCTATGCGGTGACAACGATGGCAACGCTGCTTTACGTGCCGCACATGGCCGCGCGCGTGCGGTCCAACCCGTGGCTGTTCAGCATTGTGATGGCCAACATGCTCGCCATAGCCAACATCCCGCGCGAAATCCACCACGGCCGCGACTGGCGGGCGTTCCTGTCCTCCTGCCTCGCCATGCTCGCGTTGATGGGCCTGTTTGGCCTGGAGATGTATCCCAACCTCGTCCTCAGCAATCCCGGCGCTGCCAACAGCCTGACTATTCGCAACGCCGCCTCCTCCCAAAAGACCCTCGGCATCATGCTCACCATTGCCTTGATAGGCATGCCCATCGTCCTGGCCTACACCGTCAGCATCTACTGGATTTTCCGCGGCAAAGTAAAACTCGACAAAATGAGCTATTGAACCCAAACCAATATTTTTGCCGCAAGAAGGCACAAAAGGCGCAGAGAGTCTTTTCTGCCTGGGCGCTCTTTGCAGAGCTTGCCTAGTGGAGTGTCCCTGAAATAGCTATACATAAAAGTGGCAGCGGCGTCTCGCCGCTGTTTGCCCGCTCAACCGCCAGCCACAGCGGCGGGACGCCGCTGCCACAATATAAAAGGCCATGTCTAGTCATTTCAGGGACCCTGCACTAGCGGGCGGTTGTGCCGGTTGCCATCAGCCGGAGCGGACCGAGCAGACCGGAGGGCAGGGGCTGCACCAGATCCAGATTCTGGGGCTGGAAACGGTTGCCGTATTTTTGCGTGACTCCCGCGTAGTCGTAGTTGGGAAGCTTGATGCCGGCCATGTAGTTGATAGCCAGGTTCGCCACTTCGATGCGGATGTTGTTTTCGCCGGGCTGGAGTTTGCCCGTCAGGTCTATCGAGTACGGCGGCGCCCACAAAGAGGCAATGCGCTGGTTGTTCACGTAAAGGATGGCGGCTTCGCGGACCGGCGGATCGAGCGCGACCCGATACCCCATCCCGCCGCCCCTGGCGCCGCCGCCGCCGGGTGTAGCCGCGGCCTGCCCAAAATCCAGGGAGAGCGACAAGCCGTCCTTCAACATTTCCGGCGCGACGACAAGGGTCTTCTCGTAAGTGGCGACGCCCGAGAAGTTGACATTGGATTTTATGCCCGTCCATGAGGTGAGTTTTTCCATCGGCACGGGTGGACTGTCCTTGCCGAACCGGACCGTCCATCCGGTGCTCAAATCAACCGGAGGCGGCACAGTCGCGACCGCGGGAAGGCTCTTGGGAGCCGGCAATTGGCGCTTCGTGAATGCCAATATCGTCGAACCGTAAGGCGCCAGGTTCAATTGAATGGAGGTCGCGCCGGCGGATTTGTCGGTGATCGGCACGGGACTGACGCGCCCATTCATTGGGTCCCACATTTCCGGCTGCATATCCGCGACACGAAAGGCCGCCTGCACGCTCTTGGGCTGATTGCCCGTGTTGGCGACGAAGAAAACGTCGCCGTCGTCCAGATGACGATGAACGATGCCGATTTCCGGCGCCGCCGGGGACATGGCCGCGTCCGGCGCCAGCCGCCCAGTCAGCGCGGCGGCGAGTTGGGATTCACTCTGGATGAAAATTCCGGGCGCGTTCGCGTCCTTGAAGAGACGTTGCGCAATATCCCGGACGGTCTGGGTGTCGGCGTCGGTGGCTTTGTAACCGGGCGCGATGTCCGGCAAGCGCCCCATGGCGACGACAATGCCGCCGCCGCGGGCGAATTGTTCCAGTTTCCGCATCGTAGCCGGCAGGATGCGCTCGACGGCGGGCAGGACAACGACACGATAGCGAACGTCGCCGAAGGCCAGCGCGTTGCCTGCGACCCGGCCGCGCATTTCCAGCAACTGGTCGTCGAAGAAATCAAGATTGTAGCCCGCGGCCGTGATGGCCCGGACGGTTCCGCCCACTTTTTCCTGAAAAGCCGCTGTCAAGCTGAAATTGCGGCCGAAACTCGCCCATCCATCGCTGTTGGAAAGGAAGAGCGCAACATCGTTGGCGGGCGTTCCCTGGCGCAAGACCGAGCTGACTCGTTGCAGGTACTTCGTCACATCCGGCATCACAATCCACCAGGGATTCTTCTCGTTGAACACCCCCGCCGCATAGAAGCTCCAGCCGGGATAGCCAACGCCTTCCGCCGTGTAGGGCCAGCCGTGGCAGATAATCTGGTTGATGCCGTTGAGGAAATGCAGGTCCGCCTCCGCTTTCATGTCCAGCGGAGTGGCGCGAAACACCGGCGAATGGAGCCAGGTGAACGTTTCCGAAGAGGTGACGGGCCGTCCCAGCAGATGGTTGGCGGAGGAAGCCCAGCGCGTGAAGGAAAAACTATCCCATTGGTAGCCTTCGCCCTCGCCGATATCCGCGGAGGCGTAGCTGTAAAGAGCGGTCGGCGGCGTGCCATAAGCTTGAATGCGGAAACGGGTCTGGTTCGACGCGGCCAGCTTTTGGAATGCGCCGTTGAAATAATCATTGAACAATTCGGTGACCGTCTGGCCCCAGTCCTGGCGGATCTCCAGCGTCTTTGGACCCATGTCGTTGAACAAGGCGGGCAACAACGGACGCAAGTCATAACCGCGGCGTTTCTGGAATTCCGCAAGGAAATTTGGCGTCCAGTTCTCGCCGGCCACTTCCAGACTGTCGCAAAAGATCGAAGTGGGCGGATTGGGATCGCAGGCGCGGATGGCCGGCTCGGCGACTTCCTTGATGAACTTTGCGATGACAGTCGGGCTGTAGTGGTCAATCACATTGCCGTCCGCGCCATAAGCGGGACGTTTCACCGCCATGATGCCGCCGCGGCTGATGAACAGTTCAATTTGAGTCGCGTTTGTCACCGCCGCCGGGAGTTGGAGGACATTGTCAACCACGGGCGCTTCAACGTAGCCGCCGCCGTTTTTCACGAAAGCCGCGATCAACTTCTGTCCGCCCGGGAGCGGGGGCAGGGGCGCCGTGCGCTGGCCGCCGGCAAGGGCCACGTTCTGCGTCTGAATGGCCGTCGCGCCTTCCTCCGCCGTGAACTGCGGGCCGCCGTAAGGCCAGCCGCTGCCAAGAGTCAGATTCATGCGCAGGCCCAGTTCTTTCGCCTTCGCCGACACGAAGTGCAGCGCATCGAGGTCCTCCGGCGACAGGAACTTGAGATTTGTCACCCCCGGCAGTTCGCCGTCCAAGGCGAGCGGATAGGTCTGCTGGACCTCGAAACCCCCGATGCCGCCTTCCTTCATGAACTTCATTTCACGTTCCAGTTGCGCATGCGTCACCGCCGGCCCGAACCACCACCAGCGCACCATGATGCGGGCGTCGTCGGGCGGTTGGTCAAAACTTCGCTGCGCCTCATTGATGCCGGCGGCAAATAGTGAGGCTGGAGTCAGCAGCGTTCCGAGACACACGGCGGCAGCGATGACAGTGGCGCAAACGGCTTTCCGGGTCAGGCCGGTTCCTGTTGGAGATGGCAACGTATTCATAATTGGTGCTGGAGATCATTCTGGCCGCAAATCGCGCCAAGGCGAGCAAAAAATCCAACCAACCGGCGATGGGATGATTGGAAATCCAAAATGCGCCGGGACTTGTCGCTCCGCCAACCTTCATGCGCTACGCCGCCAAACCCGCCTGTTCAGTCCCAAAGCCTACTGGCCCATGCCCAGGTGAGGGTCAGCGGTGATATGCGCACTGGTGGTTCCAGGCGAGGTGTCGCCCATGAAAGGCGCGGGCTGGCCGTCCTTCACAGTTGTGCAGGCAGAGAGCAAGGCAAGCGCGGCGGTTGCGGCGAGGCAGGCGATGATGAGCTTTTTCATAAGTTAAATGAGTGCTGTTTGACCATGCCAAATTACGCCATCGGTTGGCGCCACGCTATGGGGTGTAACCCTGCCCTATCGAAGAACCGCAGCGCCCCAAGACAACTTCCAAATCGTGCCATGTGGCGCGCGTGAGCCAGCAACGCACTCGACCGTCCATGATCACTTCGCCAATCACCGTGAAAATGCACAGGTTCGGGTCATTCGGCGGCGGAACATCGAAGTAAGGCTGGATCTTCGCCCCGGCGGAGGTGGTGACGGAGAAACGCTTCTTGCCCGTTGCCTTCTCGTAAATCCACAAGTTGCGGCTGCTCTTGCGCGAGCCGCCCCCGCTTTCGACCCACTCGGCTGTGTATTGGTCCGCGTTGGGCGCGCGCATCGGCTCCTCGAAGTAAAGAAACTGACGCAGGGTTTCCTGCCAAAGCAGCCAGCCCGTGCGCATGTCCGGCGAAGTTCCGGCGGGAGCTTGCTCGCGCACTTTTTGGGTTCGCTGTTCGATAAGTTCAGCGTACTGCCGCATGATTTCCCGCATCGCGCGCTCGGCGGAGACTTTTCCCGTTGGGACACGGATGGAACGTGTGGCCGCAGGATGCATGAGCGTTTCTCCACAAGCCTGGGCGATACTTGCGGTGGATCGGCAGCACAGCATCTTGTGCTCAACGCCGAGTCCTTCGTGCATCACGTCAATGTTGAGGTTGCTCCAGCCGCGCGCAGGAATGCCTTTGGCGCGGCAATAGACATCCGACCAGTCGGCTTCGGCATAGCTTCCTCTGAAGGATGCATGATGGCTGGTTCAAACGCAAGAATGCCATTTCCCAACGGTCCTGTGCAGGACAACAATCTTCACGTCTTCGGTAAGGAGGCGCTGGTGCGCCGCCCAAGAATTCAGGGCAGAGCCGCAGCTTTGCCCTGGATGGAAGGTTAACATTTTTGTCATGCGCCCCTCAAGCCCCGGCGCGGGCGAGCAGCACGTCCAGATGTTCCAGGCAAAGGCGCGACCAGGATTCGTAACCGGACGGCTCTTTCATCGCGTCCGCTATCGGGATGAATTCAGGGCCTGCAATGCCGTCGCGCCGGTTGGCGACGATTTCGTCAGCCACCCGCAAAAGGTGGACCACTCCAAAATGCACGTACCCAACCTCCGTGCTGTCGTCGTTGATGGCCGCCACCGCCGGCCCGTTCCCGGCATCAATGCCAGCCTCCTCCATCAATTCACGCCGCATCCCCTCCTGATAGCCGCGATCCTTCGAGAAAAGCCCGTGGTCCTCCTCCGAAATGTGACCCCCAATGCCGACCGAATACAATCCGTGCAGCCGCGTTTCCTGTCCGCCCTTGCCGCGGCGATAGCGCAAAATCTTCTCCTTGCAGATCAGCAGCGTGTAAGGGATCAACTGTTTGTAGCGCCGATCCTGTTCCGCCGCGCTCCGGTTCAAGTACACCAAGTGCGCGGCGGAGGTGACCACGGGCAAGTACTTCTCCACATCGAGGCAGATGCCCTGAAACACGCCCAGCTCTTCGAGCAGTTTCCGTTCAAAACAAAGCACTTTTTCTTCGGCAGCCATTTCTTTACTTTCTCTTTCGTAATTCTTGATGGTGGGTTTCCACACCGGACCTTCGCGAGGAAAATGTATTCTCAAATGTTCGCAAGTTATTCCCCCGTTATTCACATCCCGCCAGCACACCCGAGCGGCAGCGCGGCCCGGCGCAAAACATTCCGGGGAGCACACGTCCCGATTCGGAATCGGGATGTGGCGCTCGGCGCCCTCGCCGAGCACATCTTTGAACAGGCATTATTTGCCAATTTCGAGCCACTCCAGAAGTCCATCCTCATGTCCCGGTCATTGGCCTGACACGCACCGCTCAAGACCACTGCGGGGCGGACCTTTTCCACCATGCCGAGATCCACCAGCCAAACTTCACCGCGCCCCGGCATTTTTCTCCTCCTCGTCAAACATCTGGAATGTGACACGGGCGCTTTGCTCAATGTCATCCTCGGTCAGGGGTTCGCCGTAGAGTTGAGCGGATGCAGGCGAAGGAACTTGGCCGATTTGATGCCCCAATTCCTGCCAAAGCGACCGCTGGTCGCTGATTGGCAATGCCCGAATTTGTTCCCAAACAGCTTGCGCTTTAGTGCTCATGCCTTGCCAACTTACCCGCCTGCCATAAATTCGCAAGCCCAAGGTGGCGACCTTGAGTGCAGGACAAGAATCTTCACATGTTCGATAACGGCGGCGCTGCTGCGCTGCCCGACAATTCAGCCTTGGGTGAAGTCTGCGATCCTGCTTCTGCCGCCTATTTTCTCTGGCGCAGCACGCTGCCGATGGCCTCCAGACGGGCTGCGCCGTCCGTCAGACCCGGCGCAAGCCAGCCGCCTTCGTCGAATTCATTCCAGGCGTAGATGAGAACCGCACTGGCTTCCGCCAGGCCGCGATGGGCGGCGACCCAGTCCAGCGCCGATTGCAGGTGCCCGGCCAGCTCTTCCGGGCGAGGCGGCTGATAATGTTAGTCCCGGCTGGATTCGATTGCGGCGCATCGCCGGCAACGGTCTCCCAGCGTACCGTGGAAAGCACGCCGGCCATCACGGCGGCGGAGAACAACACAGGCCAATGCCTCGTCATTTCAACCACTCTATCTCTTGCCCGCTGGCAAGGGCAAGCCCCCCAGGTTGGAAAAATGGCCCGGGAACGGGAGCCAGTTTTTGCAGCATTTCCAAAGTAAGTTGGAGTGTTGGAGTGTTGGAGTGTTGGAGTTTGAGTGTTTGGGTATTGGGTTTTCCCATCACTCCATCACTCCAGTCCAGCTTCGTTGAAATCCGCAATCCGCAATCCGCAATCCGCAATTCTTTTTCTTCCATTCTCCATTTTGCATTTGGCGGCGGGCGTTCTACACTGCTCTCATTATGACTATCCAAGTGGCAGTTCTCTGCGACGCGGCAACCGATTACAACAGCAAACTCAATCTGCTGGGCACGTTCGACACGATCCTCGCCTCGCAGCTCCCCGCGCAGCACCCCCAATGTTCCGTCGCCCTCCGCATCGCCTTCGACCGGGCGGAAGAGGGCTCGCACAATTTGTCCATGAATTTCGTCAACGAGGACGGCCAGCCCATCATGCCTGCCATGAGTGTTCCGGTGGAGATCGTGTTCCCACCCGACGCCACTTTTCTATCGCGCAATTTCGTGGTCAACATCCAGCAGTTGAAGTTCGAGCAGGCCGGGCTTTACGGGATTGATTTGTCCATGGACGGCCGCCCCTTGTCGAGCATCCCGCTGGCCGTGAAATTGATGGAGCCGAAAGAACCCGCCTGAGCCATGCCGGAAACTAACATGACACGCCTGCTGGAACGGAGCCTGGAACGGAACCGGCTCGCCCATGCCTATCTCTTTTCCGGCGATTCGCTGGAGGAATTGGAAGTCATGGCGCGAACCCTGGCCCGGGCGGTGAATTGCGCGTCCGCACGCTCCGCCGGCAAGCGGTCCCTTCATTCGTGCGGCCAGTGCGATTCGTGCCGGCGGATCGAACAGGGTGTCCATCCCGACATTCTTTGGGTGCGCCCGGAATCCAAATCGCGCGTCATCACCATGGACCAGATGCGCGACTTGATGCGCGAGGTACATTTGAAGCCGACCGCGGCTGAATTCAAAGTCAGCGTCGTCGTGGCGGCCGACCGGCTGAATCCGCAGGCGGGCAACGCTTTCTTGAAAACGCTGGAAGAGCCGCCCGCCGATTCCATTCTCGTTCTCCTGACCACCGAGCCGCAGCGGATTCTGGAAACCGTCCTGTCGCGCTGCCTGCGCCTGAGCTTCGGCGGCGAAGGGGCGCGGACCCGCGCCAAACACGCGGCCTGGCTGGCCGGCTTCAGCGAACTGGCCGCGCGGTCCGGGCCGGGTTTGATGGCGCGTTACCAGTTGCTGGGCATTCTCCTGAAGAAGCTGGGCGAGCAAAGGGCCGACATTGAAGAATCGCTGGCCGCCCGCTCGCCGCTGGAGCAATACGACGACCTGGACCCCGATACGCGTGAAAAGCTCGAAGGGGAATTGGAGGCCGCGGTGGAATCCGAGTATCGCCACCAGCGCGCGGATGTCCTCGGCGCCTTGGACTGGTGGTTGCGCGATATTTGGCTGCACACCTTGAAAGCCGGCGGCGGGATGCTTTGTTTTCCCGATCTGAAAGCGGCGGCGGCCACCGTGGCCGCGCGGATTTCGCCCGCCGAAGCGATGCGGAACCTCGAACTTATGGACCGCCTGCAACGCCAGTTGAATACCAACGTGCAGGAGGCGCTCGCCTTGGAAGTGGGCCTGCTCAAGCTTAAGTTGTGATGGGGATTCCCAACCAATGCGGACGAACCCGGCATCCAAGAACCCGAAGGCGGCTCCCGCGCAGGACAGCCTGGCCCAACGTGGTTCAGCAGGAGCTTCGCCCTACCGGGGGAAGGCGCCTCCGGCGCAGGACAGCCCGCCGCAACCGCTCCTGTTCATGGTGTTGGCCGGGGTGTTCTTCTTCATTGCGGTCGTCAAGCTGGGTGTTCCGGTCGTCTTGGACGCCGAAGTATCACCGCCCGATGACTGGCTGGATGCCGTTTTTGGCTCGTCGAACTACACTTGGCATGTAAAATGGGGTTATCTGCTGATGGCCCCGGTGTTTCTGGCAGGGCTGTTGGCCATCCGCTGGAAACCGTTCCCAAGTATGAGGCCCGGGCCAATCAGCGACGCTCATAGAGCGCCGCTACAGCGCCGGTTCCTGCTCCTGCCCCTGCTCTGGCTCGGCTGGCAATTCGTTTCGGCCGCCGCCAGCGGCTCCCCCAGGCTGACCAGCCTGGTGCTGGCCCATTTTTCGGCTTGCGTGGCGTTCTTCTACCTGGGGTTCTTCGCCTTGCGCGGCGTGCGGAATCCCTGGCCAATCTGGGCCGGTCTCGCTCTGGCATGTTGCTGGACCTTGCATATTGCGATGGAGCAGCACTTTGGCGGCTTGGAGGCGACCCGGAAGCTGATCTTGGAAAGCAACCCAACGGCCCAGGCTCTGGCGAAGACGCACGACCTAACCCGGGTATTCGGCACCTTCATGTATCCCAACGCACTGGCCGCCGGACTGCTGCTGCTGCTGCCCGTCAGCCTGGTTTTCTTGTGGCAGCTTGTGCCCAAGCTCCGGGCCGGCATCCGGGCGCTGTTCGTCACCATCCTTGGGGGTTGCGGACTGGCCTGCTTGTATTGGTCCGGCTCCAAGGCGGCCTTGCTGTTCATGGTGCTCTTGGGAGTCCTCGCCATCGGCCATTCGCCCCTGCGGATGTCGTGGAAGCGAGTCTTGATTTATGGGTTGCTGGCTCTCGGTTTCATCGCTTTCACCATCAAATACGCCGATTCCGCCGCGCGCGGCAAGCGGAGCATGGAGGCGCGGACGATCTATTGGCAGGCCGCGCTGCAAATCGTCCGGCAACATCCCGTTCTCGGCACCGGGCCGGGCACTTTTGGCGTGGCCAACAAGCAATTCCTGCCCGCAAATGCCGAATGGGCGATGATGGCGCACAACGATTATTTGGAGCAGGCATCGGATTCTGGAATTATTGGGTTTTTGGCGTATTCAGCCCTAATAGTGGGGTCAATTGCGTATCTGTATCGTTATAGATTGCTGAAGACTGGTCGTTTCCATGCGGCCAGATTCGCGGTTTGGCTGGGGTTATTGGGGCTGTTCCTGCATTCCGGCATGGAGTTCAACTTGTACTATCCCGCCCTGGCTTGGCCTTCGTTCTTTCTTTTGGGATGGCTTTGGGGATTAGAGGAGGAGTAATTTTAGTGCTTGACGGCTGGTTCGCCAGCCTCTATTCTCGCCGGCAACGAAAGTTATGTCCAAAGCAGAGTCGTTGCCCGACTGCTGCTTTTTTGTTCAATGCATATTAACAAGACAGGACCTGATAAAGTCCGCTTCCAAAAGGAGGCCGCATGGATCTAAAGGACATCAAGGCCATCATTGACCTGATGCGCAAGAACAACATTTCCGAGTTTGAATTGGAACGCCAGGAATTCAAGATCAAACTCAAACGAGGCCCCGGTGTCGCTCCGGTGGTCGAAGAAACCGGCTATTACCCGGTTGCAACGACCGCTCCTGTCCCAACTCCGCTGCCCGCCCCGGCGGCAGCGGCGGCGACCGCCCCGGTGGCGGCCCCGGAACCCGCCGCGCCGGAAATTGAGTCTCCCATGATCGGCACCTTTTACCGGGCACCTTCGCCGGAATCGCAACCCTACGTGGAAGTGGGGAGCGAAGTGAACCCGGAGACCATAGTGTGCCTGATCGAAGCGATGAAAGTGATGAACGAAATCAAGGCCGAAATGAAGGGCGTCGTCACCCACATTCTCGTCGAAAACGCCAAGCCGGTCGAGTTTGGCCAGCCGCTTTTCCGAATCCGTCCGACGACGTAGCCCAGGGTGCCAGACCCGACACGTTTCCAGACATGTTTGAAAAACTGCTCATCGCCAACCGCGGGGAAATTGCGGTCCGCATCATTCGCGCCTGCAAGGAAATGAACATCCGCACGGTGGCCGTCTATTCCAAAGTGGACATTGATTCCATGCACGTCCAAATGGCCGATGAAGCCGTCTGCATCGGCCCGGGGCCGAGCAACGACAGTTACCTGCGGATTGACCGCATTATTTGCGCCGCGGAAATTGCCGACGTGGACGCCATCCATCCCGGTTACGGCTTCCTGTCGGAAAACGCGCATTTCGCCGATATTTGCGAGAACTGCAACATCCGGTTTATTGGCCCCAATTCCCGCGCCATGAACGCCCTGGAAGACAAGGCGGCCAGCCGCGCCCTGGCCAAAAAAGCAGGCGTCCAGACCCCGCCCGGTTCGGAAGGGGCGGTGGAAAACGAGCAGGAAGCCCTGGCCGTGGCCAAACAAATCGGCTACCCCGTCATGATCAAAGCCATTGCCGGCGGCGGCGGACGCGGCATGAGGGCCGCCCATAACGACGGCTCGCTGGTCAAGAGCTATCACACCGCCCGCAGCGAGGCGGAGAAGGCCTTTGGAAAATCGGGCGTCTATATTGAAAAATACATCGAGAACTCCCACCACATCGAGTTCCAGATCTTTGGCGACAACAAGGGCAACTTCATCCACCTCGGCGAACGGGATTGCTCGGTCCAGCGCCGCAATCAGAAGCTCGTCGAGGAAACCCCCTCGCCCCTCCTGGAAACCAAATTCAAGGACCTGCGCAAGAAAATGGGCAAGGCCGCCTTGCGCATCGCCGAAGTGGCCCATTACACCAACGCCGGCACCGTCGAGTTCCTCGTGGATGAGGACGGCCGCTACTATTTCCTGGAAGTCAACAAGCGCATCCAGGTCGAACACCCCATCACCGAGGAGGTCACCGGCCTGGACCTGGTGAAAATGCAGATCGCCGTTGCCATGGGCGAGCCGTTGCGCGTCAAGCAGGGCGACATCCGCTTCAAGGGTCACGCCATCGAATGCCGGATCAACGCCGAAGACCCCTTCGATGATTTCCGGCCCTGCCCAGGCCGCGTCGCCATGTACTATGCCCCGGGCGGACGCGGCTGCCGCGTGGACAGCCATGTCTATGCCGGTTACGCCATTCCGCCCAACTACGATTCCATGATCGGCAAGCTCATCTCCCACGGCAAAGACCGCCACGAAGCGATGGACATCATGAGCCGCGCCCTCTCCGAATACATGATCACCGGCATCACCACCACCATTGCTTTTGAACAAGCCATTTTGCAGGACCCCAATTTCCGCCGCGGCACTTACTCCACCAGTTTCCTCGAACAACTCCTCGGCGGCGGCCGCCGCGAACTCCTCGAAGAAAACGTCTGATCCTGCCCGCCCACCCTGAGCCGACCGATGAAAGCCACGCCTCAGAACCGGCCCGAACCCCGGCCCGCGGCGGGAAGAAGAGATTCCGGGGAGCACACGCGCCCTCGCGTATCTTGGCCGGCACCCTCGCCGGCCAGATATGGGACGAATGGGACGAATGGGACGAATGGTTTCCTCCAATATATCGGGCGTTCCTGGGCACAATGCGCCGCGTTTGGTGGGTGGAGTCTCCTGCGGAGCCGGACCTTCTCATCCGTTGGCGCAGTCCTTCTTTCATGCCTGCTCGGCTGTTCGCCCGAAAAGCCCCGCGACCAGACTCAACCCTCCCCGTCCCAAACAGCCGCATCCCCTCCGCCCAGTTGGCCCATCTTCCGCGGCAATCCCGCCCTGACCGGCGTGGCCGGCGGCACCCTGCCCCCGAAACCTTCCCTGCTCTGGACTTTCAAAACGGGCGGCCCCGTCAAATCTTCGGCCGTCATCGGGGACGGCAAAGTTTTCATCGGGTCCGATGACGGCAACATGTATGCCGTGAATTTTTCGGATGGGAAACAAGTGTGGTCATTCAAGGCCGGTTCCGCCGTGGAAGCGCCGCCGCTGCTGGCCGGCCATTCGGTGTTTGCCGGCTCGGTGGAGGGCTGGTTTTACGCCCTGGACGCCGGGGCCGGCGGCCTCCTTTGGAAGGTGGAAACGGGCGACAAAATCCTGGCCTCCGCCAACGTCGTTTCCCGCCCCGGCGGCCCGGCGAGCATCCTCTTCGGGAGCTACGATTTCAAATTGCGCTGCCTGGATGCCGCGAAAGGGACGACGAACTGGCTTTTTGAAAGCGGCTACTACATCAATGGCGCCTGCGCCGTCGCCGAGGGCCGGGCCGTTTTTGGCGGGTGCGATTCGATGGTGCATGTTCTGCAAGTCGAAGACGGCAAGGAGACCGGCCAGATCGAGGCGGGCGCTTATATCGGTGCCTCGGTCGCCCTCGCGGGGGGCCGCGCTTTCTTCGGCGACTACGACAGCCAATTCCATTGTGTGGACCTGGCCCGCACCAACACCGTCTGGAATTTCCACGACCAGGACGCCCCCTTCCTTTCTTCCGCCGCCGTGACGGACGAGCGCGTCGTCTTCGGCGGCGACGACAAGACGCTGCATTGCCTCAACCGGGCGGACGGCAAGAGCCTCTGGAGCTTTCCCACGCAGGGGAGAATCGAAAGCTCCCCGGTCATCGCCGGCGACAAAGTAGTCTTCGGCTCCGACGACGGCCGGGTCTATTTGCTGTCACTACAGGATGGCCATCAACTGTGGTCATTCGACACCGGCCAGCCGGTGGCCAGTTCCCCCGCCGTGGCCGGAAGCAGAATTGTGATCGGGTGCGACGATGGCAGCGTCTATTGTTTTGGCGCAACCTCCGCCCGGTAGTGCGAGGCTCGATTGCGGATTGCGGATTGCGGATTGCGGATTTGAACCACGGATGGACGCGGATGGACGCGGATAACGAAAGAACCTTCCCATCCGTGGTTCGTCTTTTCCATTCCGTATTGCGGATTGGCCCGCCCGGTAGGGCGAGACGCTGTCGAGCCTCGACATTTTTCCAGCCCGGCGAAAATAATACTTGACAAAGATGACCCCCGGATTTTTGGTTCCGCGCAACGCGGCGTCAAGGGACCTTCACCACCGCGCCATTTTTCAATTCGGCGGCGAAGGGGACGCTGTCGCGTTGCAGGGCAAAAGCCACATCGTCGCGCAAATCGGGGCTGGCCAGAAGGCGGCGGGCGTTGCGGGAATGTTCCCGGAAGGCGGCGGACAGGTCACCGGCGCCCGCGCGGTAAATTTCGCGGGCGAGATGGGCGGAATCGGCGCGGCGGCTGAACAAGTCCCAGACCCGTTCGCCCAAAGCGCCGGCCGCCAGGGTGTCTTCGTAGGCGGCTTGCTGGAATGTGCCCGCGCCGACCAGGAGCAGGCTGGGCGGCGGCTGATTTCTTATCCAGCCGGCCAGGGCGGCGAGATTCAGGAATGCGCCGGCCAGGATGCGCCTTGCGCCCAAGCAGGCCTGCAAGGCGCGGGTGCCGTTGGTGGTGGTCATGATGATGGCGCGGCCCGCGACGCGCTCCGGCGTGAATTCGCGCGGGGAATTGCCCAGGTCAAAATCCACGCCCCCGGTTTGCGCGGCGCGGATGCGCTGTCCGTCGCGTTCGCCCGCGAGCAGGGCCGACGGCGCAAGGCTGCGCCGCAAGGCGAGCGCCTCGGAAATCTCCTTGACAGGAAAGACTTGCGTCGCGCCGTTGCGCAGCGCCGTGAGCATGGAGGTGGTGGCGCGCAGGACATCGAACACCACGCAAACGGTGTTCGACAGGTCCCGGTTCTTCAGCGCGTCAAAGTCCGCCGGAGTGAACAACACTTCCAGATTGGATTCCATCCCGCCGAGTTTATCCGAAATACGCCGGTTGGCGACACGGGAATTCGAGTCTCATTTCTCGATCACCCTCATGTAATGAAACAAATACTGCTGGGCGTAGCCGGCGCGCGGACCGAAATGGGCGCGTATGAACCGCCGCAACCGGGCCGGCGAAACGCTCCGGCGCGGGAAATAATGGCGCCGCAAAGCCTTCATGATCCACACATCCACGGGAAAAGCCTCCGGGAATCCATAAGCAAACAGCAAAACGCAGTCCGCTATTTTCAAGCCCACGCCGGGGAGCCGGAGCAGTTCCTCCCGCGCCTCATCCAGGGAGAGCCTGGAAAGGCGGCCCAAATCCGCCTCGCCCGCGGCGAGCACTTGCGCCGTGCCGCGAAGATAAGGCGCGCGAAAACCCAGCTTGCATTCGCGCAAGTCCGTTTCGGAAACCGCCGCCAGCCGCGCATAACCCGGAAACGACCAAGCTGGCTCCGCGCCGGGCGGAACGGGTAGAGGTTCGCCGAACCGGCGGGAGAGCAGCGCGGTGATTTGTTTGATTTGCGCGATTTGTTTGCTGGAGGAGCAGATGAACGAGGCCAGGCATTCCCACGGTTCCTGCCGCAGCAGCCGCAGCCCGGCGCAGGCGCGCACGGCGGCTTGCAGCGCCGGGTCGTCGCGGGGAAAGGCCGCCAGGACTTCCGGGAGGTTGACGTCCAATTGCAGGTAGTGGCGCAGCCATTGCCAATCGGCGGCGGGCGCGGCTGTTTCCGCCGCGATTTGGCCGGGGGCGGCGCGCAACCGCACCCAGCGCCCGTCCACCACGCCCGTCCAGCCCGCATCGCCGCAACGCCAGCCAAAGGCCTGGCCGGACCCCAGCGTGGCGGAAAGATCGTAGTCTTCCACCGCAAAAACAGCACGGACTATGTGCATCGGCATTTTGCTGTTTGGCGATTAAGCGGTGGGTTTTGCCGTTAAGGCGTGAGCAAACAGGCTTGGCTGATGTTCCGATGGTTTCTTGGGCGGCGAATTATTTACGGCAGGAACGGTCATTAAATTGAAATGGCCTTCCTTTAACAACCTTTCCCGAATGATCTCGCAATAATCACGGTTGATTTCAAAGCCGATGAACTTGCGTCCAAGACGGTGCGCCGCGACCGCCGTTGTCCCGCTTCCCATGAAAGGGTCCAGCACAATGCCGTCCACAGGACAACTGGCCTTAATCATGCGCTCGATAAGTTCCAGCGGCTTTTGCGTGGGATGATCCTCGCGTTCCGAGTGAATCCGATGCAGCCGGGAAACACTCCACACGTCTTTTGGATTGTAACCCACTTCGAGCCATTTGCTGCCGACGAAAATCGAACGCGATCGCGCCTTCTTGGTTTCCTCGTCGTAAGGGATGCGCACATCGTCAATACTAAAGTAGTAATCCCTCGTCTTGGCAAAAAAGCCGATGTTGTCATGGACGGAGGAAAAGCGCCGCGTGCTCCCCCCCATGCTCGGAACACGCCGGTCCCAAATAATTTCATTTAACATGATCAGCTTCTTCTTTATGCAGCAGAAAATCTCCGGCGAATAACGCCACGTCAGGAAAATATAAAGACTGCCCGTGGATTTGAGCTTTGGAATGACCGCGTCAATCCATTGTTGGCTCCATTCGAGATATTCCTGCGGATCGAGCTTATCCGAGTCATTGCCGTAGTCCTTGCCCAAACAATAAGGCGGATCGCTGACAACCAGGTCCACTGAATTGTCTGGAATCCTGGCCAGGCCAACCAGCGCATCTTCATTGAGAACGTTGTCCAAAAATGTTTCCAATGGGGTTGTCATTTTAAAGTCGGATGCTCCGCGAGTTGCGCCGCAATTCATCCAGAAACTGCGCCCTGGACCGGGCCTGCGGGTCGTGGCGGTAAAATGCCTGAACCTTGTCGTTGCGCGGATTGATGTAGATCGGAAGAAATCGAGGCGAAAACAGATATAGGTAGTTTGGATCAAAACGAATGTGGATGTTGTCAAAGTGGATGCCAAAACAGGCGTAAATCAGGTCATAGGCCGAATTGGACGAATATTGCATGTAAAGCTTCTCCACGGCAGCAATGTCGCTCTTGTTTTCCTTGCCGGCCATGCTGTGAATCCGAGGGTCATTCATTGGAGACGTTGGCCAAACCGATTGATCATGCGACTTTGTAAACAAATGCCGGCCAGAATGCAACCAAAATGGCAAACTTGGTGCTCCGCCCGGCGCCCCGGCCCCCGGAAAACGAAAACCGGGCTAAAAGGTCAGGGGATGACCTTGAAGCCCGGGGAATTTTCGAATTTAGTACAACTGTAGTCTTAGGGGTTTTCCGGCGGCAGCCTGTACAAAACCGCCACCGAAATCTGTCGGGCAACAAAGAACAATTTTATTTTTGCCCCATAAATTCAATCTAAGACCTTCCACTTGCCAGCCTTATCATGCACCCGTTTCCGTAAATGTCAAGACCCGCCATCAAATTATTTTGTTCAAAGAAAATTCGTCTTTTTTTGCATATTTCTGTTTACTTGCCGCGCCGGGTTGTTACTATCGCCCGTGCGGTGGTGAGCAGCCACCGGCGAAACCGAACGTCCATGAAGAAAATCGAAGCCATCATCAAGCCCTTTAAGCTCGAAGAAGTCAAGGAAGCCCTGGCCGGCGTGGGCGTGCAGGGCCTCACCGTCACCGAGGTCAAGGGCTTCGGCCGCCAAAAAGGCCACACCGAAATCTACCGCGGCAGCGAATACACCGTGGACTTCCTCCCCAAGATCAAAATCGAAGTCGTCCTCGCCGACGCCATCGAGAAGCAGGCCGTCGAAGCCATCGTGCGCGCCGCCAAAACCGGCAAAATCGGCGACGGCAAGGTCTTTGTCAGCAGCATTGAAAGCGCGGTGCGCATCCGGACCGAAGAGTCCGGCGAAGAGGCGCTCTAAAATTTCCGCCCCTGCCCGCCCAGTTCGCGGAAGGGGCTGCCAGTCTCCCTAAACTCCAATAACCCAAAATTCCTCCATGAATAACAGTCCCAAAACCGTTTTGGCCCTGGCGAAAAAACAGGGCGCCAAAATGCTTGATGTTAAGTTTGTTGACACCTTCGGCACCTGGCAGCATTTCACCCTGCCCATTTCCGA
>Ga0181518_10001396_pt1 | contig 24786 bp, 20 predicted proteins | sample PEATcosm2014_Bin_28_FD_119751 | JGI IMG/M metagenome (GOLD analysis project Ga0181518, IMG submission 119751) | Peatland microbial communities from MTU Mesocosm Facility, Houghton, MI, USA - PEATcosm2014_Bin01_60_metaG | ecosystem: Environmental > Terrestrial > Soil > Wetlands > Peat | place...
ACGTTCACGATCCGCGCCCCGTGCGTCAGCTCGCCCAGGCGGACGTTCCCCGACGTCGCCTTGACCTCCACCCGGTTGCTGGCCGCGCCGACCTCCAGGTCACCCGAGGCGGTCGAGAAGACGGCGGTCCCGGCGACGCTGGAGCAGCGCAGGTCCCCCGACGCGGTCTGGGCCCGGAGGTCACCCCCGACCGCGCCGAGGGTGACGTTCCCGCTGGCCGTCTTGGCCGTGACGCTGGCGGCCACGTCGTCGGCGGAGATGTCGCCGCTGGACGATTTGAGGTCCGCCGTGCCGATCGACCCCGTGATCTCCACGTCGGCCGAGCCGGCGACCACCGTGACGTTGCTCCCCTCGGGAACCTCGACCCGCACGACGACCGCGTTGCGCCGGACGAAGCGCATGCCGTGCACCCGGGGAATCTTCACCGCTACGACGTGACCACCCCCGGCGGGACGGCACTCGACGGTGGCCCGCTCGACGAGCTCTTCGGCTCCCGTCGTCTCCGGCTTCAGGGAGACCACGGTCGTGCCCGTGTCGCGTGTGGTGATGGTGATCAGGCCGACCTCGTTCTGCACGTAGAGGCGGACGCGGCCGCGTGTCTCGAATGTCTTCTCCATGTCCGTTGCTCCCTCAGGTCGCGCCGTAGCCGCGCAGGCGGTTGCCCACGCCGGCTCCCCGGCTCCGTTGTGTCGACGTCCCGCGCTCGAGCGCGCGCACGATGAACGTGTTCACCGAGACGCCTTCGGCCGACGCCCGCTCCTCCACCCTGGACTTGAGGCCCTCACCGAGGCGCAGCGTGATGCGCGCCGAGAGGTCCCCGTCGGACTCGCCGCCCCCGACGTGCTCGTGAGCGACATAGGCCAGGTCCACGTCGTCGCCGGCGACCCGGATCTCCACCCGCCCGTCGGGGAGCTCCGCCGACAACTCGGCGGCGGCGTCCGACAGTAGATCGAGCATCCGGCCGGGCACGGAGCGGCTCAGGACGGCGGCGATGCGCTCGGCGGCCTCGGCCACCGCATCGTCGCCCAGCTCCCCCACCGCCACGACGTCGGAGCGCAGCCCGTCGACCACCAGTGACATCTTCATGATGTCATTATGACATCATGAAGATGTCATAGTCAAGACTCCCAGGTCAGCCGCCTGAGGCGTCCTGCACCCGGGTCTTCCCCGCCGAGATGAAGGGCATCATCGCCCGCAACTCCTGCCCCACCGACTCGATCTGGTGGGCCTTGCCCTGCGCACGCAGCGCCTCGAAGCGGGGCCGCCCCGCCTTGTTCTCGGCGATCCACTCCTCGGCGAAGGAACCGTCGCGGATCTCGTCGAGGATGGCCTGCATCTCCGCCCGGACGGCGTCGTTGATCACCCGCGGGCCCCGAGTCAGGTCCCCGTACTCCGCCGTGTCCGAAATGGAGTAGCGCATGCCCGCGATCCCCTGCTCGTACATCAGGTCCACGATGAGCTTGAGCTCGTGCAGGCACTCGAAGTAGGCCGACTCGGGCTGGTAGCCGGCGTTGACCAGCGTCTCGAACCCCGCCGTCACGAGCGCCGTCAGGCCGCCGCAGAGCACGACCTGCTCGCCGAAGAGGTCCGTCTCGGTCTCCTCTTCGAAGGTGGTGTCGAGCACGCCGGCCCGCGTCGCGCCGATGGCGTGGGCGTAGGACAGGGCGAGCTCGCGCGCCTTCCCGGTGGCGTCCTGGTGCACCGCGATGAGCGACGGCACGCCGCCACCCTCGGTGTAGGTCCGGCGCACCAGGTGACCGGGGCCCTTGGGCGCCACCATGGCCACGTCGACACCAGGCGGCGGCACGATCTGCCCGAAGCGGATGTTGAAGCCGTGGGCGAACATCAGGCAGTCGCCGTCGTTGAGGTGCGGCGCCACGAACTCGTCGTAGGCCGCCTTCTGCTCCGTGTCGGGCAGGAGGATCATGATCACGTCCGCCTCGGCGGCGGCGTCGGCCAGCGAGGTGACGCGCAGCCCCGCCTCCTCCGCCTTGCGGCGCGAGGCGCTCCCCTCGCGCAGGGCGACGCGGACGTCCACCCCCGACTCCCGCAGGTTCTGCGCGTGCGCGTGCCCCTGTGACCCGTAGCCGAGGATGGCGACCTTGCGACCGGCGATGAGGCTGGGGTCGGCGTCGGATTCGTAGTACAGCGTGGCCATGGCGTCTGCTCTCTCTCTACTCAGTGGCGGTCAAGCTTAGGCAGGGCGACCCGCCCCGTCCTTTGGAGCTCGACAACCGTGTAGTGCTCCAGTAGCCCCTCGAAGTCGTCGATCTTCTCCGGCCGGCCGGCCAGCATGACGGTCACGCGGTCGGCGCCGACGCTGACCACCTCGCCGCCGAAGACGCCCACCAGCTGAATGACCTGCGAGCGCTCCGTCGGTCCCACCGCCACCGTCACCAGCATCAGCTCGCGTTCGACGGCCTCGGCCGGGGAGAGCTCGCCGATGGACACGACGTTGATGAGCTTGTCCAGCTGCATGATGACCTGCTCGAGCGGCGCCGACTCGACGTCGACGACGATCGTGATGCGGCTGAAGTGCTCGTCCTCGTCGGTCGGGGCCACGGCCAGCGAGTAGATGTTGAAGCCCCGGCGGCTGAACAGCCCTGCCACCCGGGCCAGCACCCCCGCCTTGTTCTCGACCAGCACGGAGAGGATGTGGTGGCGGGGCGACGCACCCTTCCCGCCGGCCAACGAGGTCAGCTCGGCTGGCGTCACGAGCCGGCGTGCAGGTCGGGGTGCACCACGATGTCGTCGTTGGAGGAGCCGGCGGCCACCATCGGGAATACCTTCTCGAACGCGTCGGTGCGGAAGTCGACGACAACCGGACGATCGTCGATGGAGTTGGCCTTCTCAATGGCCGGCCCGACGTCCTCGGGGGTCTCGGCCCGGATGCCGACGCAACCCATCGCCTCGGCCCACTTCACGTAGTCGGGCAGGTCGGGCGAGAGGTACACCTCGGAGTAGCGCTCCTCGTAGAACATCTCCTGCCACTGGCGCACCATGCCCAGGTAGGCGTTGTTGAGGATGGCGATCTTGACGGGGATCTGCTCGGCGCTGGCGGTGACGAGCTCCTGCGCCGTCATTTGGAAGCAGCCGTCGCCGTCGATGGCCCACACGGTGCGCTCCGGCCGTCCCACCTTGGCCCCGATGGCGGCGGGGACGGCGAAGCCCATGGTGCCGGCGCCGCCCGAGTTCACCCATGTGTAGGGATGCTCGAAGTTCCAGTACTGCGAGGCCCACATCTGGTGCTGGCCCACGCCGGCGACGACGATGGTGTCCTCGGATGCGGCGTCGCGCAGCTGCTCCACGACGTTCTGCGGCTTGATCGCACCGCCGTCGGCGTCCGCGTAGTGGAGCGGGAAGCGCTCCTGCCACTCGCGGATCTGCCGCCACCAGGGCGCGAGATCCTGGAGCACCGGCTGGTCGCCGAGAGCGAGCAGCAGCTCCTCGATCACCAGCCGGCAGTCACCGGCGATCCCGACGTCGGGGACCCGCACCTTGCCCAGCTCGGCCGGGTCGATGTCGACGTGGATGATCTTGGCCCCAGGGGCGAAGGCGCTGATCTTGCCCGTCACCCGGTCGTCGAAGCGCGCCCCGAGGCTGACGAGGAGGTCGCTCTGCTGCATGGCCGTCACCGCGGTGTAATGGCCGTGCATCCCCGGCATCCCGAGTGCCTGGGGGTGCGAGTCGGGGAACGCGCCCCGCGCCATCAGCGTGGTCACCACCGGGATGCCGGTGCGCTCGGCCAACACGCGCAGCGCGTCCGCCGCCCGCGCCTTGAGCACGCCACCCCCCACGTAGAGCACGGGGCGCGTGGCGGCGGAGATCAGCTCGGCGGCCTGGCCCACCAGCACGGGGTCACCGAAGGTCACCGGGTGGTACCCCGGCAGGTCGAGCTCGCCGACGGACGACGGCCAGTACCACTCCATGGGGGCGTTCGAGATGTCCTTGGGGAGATCGATCAGGACCGGCCCCGGCCGCCCGGTGGTCGCAACGTGGAAGGCGGCGGCCACCACCCTGGGGATGTCCTGGACGTCCTTGATCAGCCAGTTGTGCTTGGTGATGCCCATGGTGACGCCGGTGATGTCGCACTCCTGGAAGGCGTCGGTGCCGATGGAGCCCGTCGCCACCTGTCCCGACACGACGATCAGCGGGGTCGAGTCCATGTAGGCGTTCGCGAGCGGCGTCACGATGTTGGTGGCGCCGGGGCCGCTGGTCACCATCGCCACGCCCGGCTTCCCGGTGACCATGGCGTAGCCCTCGGCCATGTGCCCGGCGCCCTGCTCGTGGCGGACCAGGATGTGGCGGATCGAGGAATCGATAATTGGGTCGTAGACGGGGAGGATGGCGCCACCGGGCAGGCCGAACATCACGTCGACCCCCTGCATCTCGAGGCTCTTAATGAGGGCCTGAGCCCCTGTCAGCTTCATGTGCTTCCCCTATGCGCTGTCGGTTATCGGTCCGGAAATTGAAAAGACCCCCCGGGTTTGGGAGGTCGTGAGGCGCGCGTTGCGATGTGGGCGCGCGCCTACATAACGAGTACCAGAATCTCGGGTCGGGTGTCGCGTGCCTGCATGAGGCCACCATTGTGGCATGCCGCCGGGTCTGGTACAACCCCGTGCCCTCCGGGCGGGCTCCCGGCCCGGCCGAGGGGCCAGGTCAGACAGCCCGGAGACCACGCTGGACCCGGTCGGACGATCACGTGGGCGAAGGGGTCGCCATTCCCCCGCCCAGGAGGGCGGGGAGCGCCGTCGCCCGCATCCGGGCCAGCACCCGGTCCGTCACCGGCACGGCGTCCGGGTGGACGCCGCCATTGCCCTCGGCCGCCGCTCGCCATGCGGCGGCTCGGCGCTCGACCATGTCGGGGGGGAGGAGCTGGATGCAGTCGAGGGTATCGGTCGTCAGGTCGACCACGATGGTGTCGCCGTCCTCGACGAGCGCGATCGGTCCCCCGAGGAGTGCTTCGGGGGCCACGTGCCCGATAACCAGGCCGACCGATCCCCCCGAGAATCGTGCGTCGGTCATCAGCGCGATGGTGATGTGCCGCTGGCGGCACAGGGCCGTGATCCGCGAGGTGGGGTCCAGCAGTTCGGGCATGCCAGGTGCGCCGCGCGGCCCCTCGTAGCGGATCACCACCATGTCCTTGTCCTCGAAGCTGTCGGGGTGCGTGTCGAGGGCCTCGATGAGGGAGCGCTCACCGTCGAACACACGGGCGCGGCCGGTGAAGACGCCGTGTGTGATGCCGCCTTCGACGCCGGCGACCTTGAGGACCGCACCACCCTCGGGAGCCAGGTTGCCGCGGAGCAGGCGCAGCCCGCCGGTGTCCTTGAACGGCTTCTCGACCGCGTAGATGACGTCCTGGTCCGGAGCCGGCGGGCCGAGCCGCCGGAGCTGCTCGGCCAAGGTCTCCCCCGTGCAGGTGATCGCGTCGCCGTCGAGGAAGCCCGCCTCGAGGAGCTCGTTGGCGATGACCTGCAGCCCGCCTTTGGCGTCCACGTCCACCATGGAGTAGTCGCCGAACGGCCGCATGTTGACCAGCACGGGCAGTCGACGGGCCAGCTGATTGAAGTCGTCCTGGCTGAGCACGTCGCGCCAGAGGTCGATGCCGGCGGCGCGGGCGATCTCGACGCTGTGCAGCAGCACGTTGGTGGACCCGCCCATGGCGATGGCGACGGTCAGGGCGTTGCGCAGCGATGCGGGCGTCACGATGTCGCGCGGCCGGATGCCCTTCTTCGTCATAGCGAGCAGGCAGTCGATCGCCTGATCGGGGAACTCGGTTAGCCGGCGCGGGTCGTCCGACGGCGGGGAGACCATGTGCAGCGGTTCGAGCCCGAGGACTGCGATGAAGGTCTGCATCGTGTTGTAGGTGAACATGCCCCCGCAGCTGCCCTGCCCGGGGCAGGCGTGCAGCGCGTAGCGAACGCGGACCTCGGCGGGCTGGTCGGCCATCTGGAAGGCCGAGACGAGGTCGATCCGGGCACCCGTCTTCGGATCGATCCCCGGCCGGATCGGGCCGTCGGAGAGGATGACTGCGGGCGTGTTGTTCTCGAGCACGGCGGCGACGGTCCCGACCGGGGGCTTGTCGCACGCCACGACGGCGACCAGCCCGGCGACGCTGTTCGCCGCCAGGTGGACGTCCGCCACGTCGTGGACGAGCTCGCGGCCGACCAGGGAGAAGCGCATCTGCGGCGTGCCATTGAGCTGGCCGTCCGACACACCCAGAGTGAACGCGGGCGGTATCAGCCGCACGGCCAGGTCGTCCTCGGCGATGCGGCGGGACAGAGCGGCCTGCACGGCCTGCACCTTCTGCGGGACACCGAGATAGCACTGGCTGTCTCCGAGGTTGCCTATGACCGCCCACACCGGGTCGTGGATCTTCCCGACGTCCTCTCCGAGGAACCCGGCCGTGCCGACCCTCTGCACGTCGCGTCCGGGGTTGAGTGACACGAACGTGGACGGCGGCTCCGATTCGTTGCGCACGGATCCAAACTAGCGGGCAGGATCGCCCTGACCCCGAGGGTGGGCGACCACCTATCGCCGGCCCTGTGGGGGCCGGGCGGGCCATCGGCGGCCCGCCCGTCTTCAGGCGGGGGCCGGCACCGGCGCGCCGGGGTGACCTCCACGCCGACGGTCGGGATGGTGCGATCGATCAAGCGCGGCAGCCACCAGTTGACCGGCCCCAGGATCTCCATCAGCGAGGGCCAAGCGCCGATCTCCACGGCGACGCCCGAGGAGATCAGCCGTTGGGCCGGGCCCACGCTCGACCGCTCCATCTCGGGACCGATCGGCTAGGCCGCCCCGTCGGAAGTTCCGACGAACTTCGTCGGGTGGCGGGACCGTTCTGCCCCGATGACCGCGACAGGTAGCTCTGGTACTGGTGACGACCTCACCAGCGTCGCGGCGGCCATGTCGAACGAGCAGATCCGGGAGCGCCTCGACGAGCTCTTCCACGAGAAGGCAGCGTTAGAGGGGGCCATCGTCGTGCTGCTCGGCGAGGTCGACCGACGCCAGGCGTATCGGGATGAGGGGGCGACGTCCTCGGAGCCGTGGGTCATGGAGCGCTTCGGCATCTCGACGCCCACGGCGCGCGCCTACACGCACCTCGCCGAGAAGGCGTGGGATATCCCGCACCTGGTCGCGGGGCTGTGCGCGGGCGACCTCTCGTTTGACAAGGTTCGGGCGGTCGCCGAACTGGCCACGCCGGAGACTGACCGGGAACTGCGGGATCAGGCTCAGGAGCGCTCCGTCCGGCAGCTCACCGAGATGGCCCGCTCGAGGCAGGTTCCGACCGAAGCCACGGCCGAGTCCGACCACGAGCGACGATTCTTGCGCTTCAACGACCGCTTCCGCACCGCGACCGTCCAGCTGCCGTCCGAGTCCTACGCCGAGACCCGGGCCTGTCTCGAAGCCCGTGCGCGCCAGGTCCCTTCCGATGGCGAGACGCCGTGGGACCAACGACTGTGTGACGCCTTCTTGGAGGTGATCCGCTCATCGGTGCGGGACACGACCGGAGGGCGATCGACCTCGAGCCCGTACGTGGTCGTTGCCCATGTACCCCTGGCGGCTCTGATCGACAAGTCGGGCGAGGCGACCGAACTGGCCGGAGAACTGGAGCGAGACGGCCTGATCAGCTGCGAGACCGTCCGGCGGATCGCCTGCGACGCCACGATCGTGATCGGCGTCGATGACGACGTCGGCCACACCATGTACGAGGGTCGGGCCCGGCGAGAACCCACCGACGCACAGCGCCGGGAGGTCATGCGCCGCGACCGACACTGCCGGTTCCCCGGGTGCACGAACGTGACGTTCACCAACACGCACCATGTCGTGGCGTGGAAACCGGACGGTCGCACGGACATCGACAACCTCGCGCTCCTGTGCCTCCACCACCATCGCCTGGTCCATAGTCGGGGGTGGAGCATGTCGGCAACGTGAATCAGGAACTCACGTTCATCGGCCCTTCGGGCCGGGTCATGACCTCGCGTCCCTCCCCGATCTGGACAGCTGTCACCGCCCGCCGGAGATCCGGTTCGTCGACCTAACCGCGCCGGCGGCGCAGCTCGGCCGCCACCTCCTTGCCGTTGGCCTTGCCCGAGGTGGCCTTCATGACTTCGCCGGTGAACATCCCCATCAGCTTGTCCTCCCCGCTGATGAAGCGCTCCCACTCACCAGGGTGCGCCGAGATCACCTCGTCGACCACGGCCGAGAGCGTGTCGGCGCCGAGGGCCTCGAACCCCATCTCCTTGGCCATGGCAGCCGGGTCTCCCCCGCCGCGCTCGAGCAGCGCCCCCAGCACGGCCTTGGACTGCGTCGCCGACAACTGCCCGCCCGACTCCATGGCCAGCAACGCGGCGAACGTGGTGGCACTGAGACTCAGCCCTGCCTCGCTCTGCGCGGCGACCTCGTTGGCGGCTCGGGCCAGCGCGAGCGACGTGGGCGCGCCCGCCTCAGCTGCCGCTGTCACCAGCCCGTCTAGGCCCAGGTCGACGACGGCCCTGATCTGGTCCGCCTCGGCGTCGGTCGGCGCTCCGTCCAGCGCGGCCGCCAGCTGCGCCCGGCGATCCGAGGGCATCGGTCCCATGCCCGCCCGCACCCGCTCCCGCCATGCCGCGTCCGGAGCGAGCGGCACCAGATCGGGCTCAGGGAAGTAGCGGTAGTCGTTAGCCTCCTCCTTCGAGCGCATCGACTCGGTACGCCCGGCCGACTCGTCCCAGTGCCGCGTCTGCTGGTCCACGGAGCCGCCGGACTCGAGGACGGCGATCTGACGTGCCGCCTCGTACTCCATCGCCCGGCCCAGCGAGCGCAGCGAATTGAGATTCTTGATTTCGCAGCGCGTGCCGAACGCGCTCGTCCCGGCGGGACGGACCGACACGTTGGCGTCCACCCGCATGGACCCCTCCTCCATCCGGCCGTCGGATGCGCCCGTCGCCACGAGGATGCCGCGCAGCTCCGAGGCGTAGGCGCGGGCGTGGGCCACCGTGCGGATGTCGGGCTCGCTGACGATCTCGACCAGTGGCACCCCTGAGCGGTTGTAGTCGACCAGGGCGTGCAGGGCGGCATTGATGCGCCCGCTCGCCCCGACGTGCGTCAGCTTCCCGGTGTCCTCCTCCATGTGCGCCCGTGTGACGCCGACGCGGAACCCGTCGGGGAGCTCGAGCCAGCCGCCGGTGTTCAGCGGCCGGTCGTACTGGCTGATCTGGTAGTCCTTGGCCTGATCAGGGTAGAAGTAGTTCTTGCGCGCGAATTCGGAGGGCCGGATCTCGCAGTGCAGGGCGTCCCCGATACGCATGGCCAGCTCCACGGCCTGCTCGTTGAGGACGGGCAGCGAGCCGGGCAGCCCGAGACACACGGGGCAGATGTTCACGTTCGGCTCGTCGCCGAACGAGTTGCGGCACCCGCAGAACAGCTTGGTCGCCGTCGCCAGCTCGCAGTGCACCTCGAGCCCGATCACCATCTCCCAGTCGGCGCTCACGACCCCGCCGCCTGCGGTGCGTGCGCCTCCACCACCCGGGCCAGGCGGAACAAGATCGCCTCGCCCAGCGCGGGCGCCATGACCTGTACCCCTATGGGAAGACCGTCGTCGCCGGTGCCAAAGGGCACGGAGATGGCAGGGTGTCCCGACAGGTTGGACGGGATGGTACAGACGTCGTTCATGTACATCGCCATCGGGTCGTCCACCTTCGCACCCAGGTCGAACGCCGTCGTAGGCGCCGTCGCGCCGAGGAGAACGTCCACCGACTCATACGCCCGATCGAACGCCTGCATCACGAGCGTACGCACCCGCTGTGCCTGCGCGTAATAGGCGTCGTAGTAGCCGGCGGACAGCGCGTAGGTCCCGAGCATCACCCGGCGCTTGACCTCGGCGCCGAACCCGGCCGTGCGGGTGGCGGTGTTCATGGCGGCCGCGTCCTCGCCGTCGACCCTGAGGCCATAGCGGACTCCGTCATAACGGGCGAGGTTGGAAGAAGCCTCGGCTGGCGCAATGAGGTAATACGCCGACAGGCCGTAAGCGAACTCGGGCACCGAGATCTCCTCGACCTTGGCCCCCGCCCCTGCCAGCGCGTCGGCCGCCTCGTGCACCCGGGCGGCCACGTCGGGCGAGCAGCCGTCCACGAGGTCGCGGCACAGGCCGACACGGATGCCCTCCGACCCGTCGTGCACCGATGCCAGTGTCGGCTCGGGTACCGAGGGGAGCGAGGTGCTGTCGAGCGGGTCGTGCCCGGCGAGCACGTCGTAGAGCAATGCGGCGTCCTCCACCGTCGTGGCGAACGGGCCGATCTGGTCGAGTGAGCTGGCGAAGGCCACCAGCCCGTAGCGCGAGACTCGGCCGTAGGTGGGCTTCATGCCGACCACGCCGCACAGCGCGGCGGGCTGGCGGATCGATCCGCCGGTGTCGGAGCCGAGCCCCAGAAGGGTGAAGCCGGCTGCCACCGCAGCGGCCGAGCCACCACTGCTGCCACCGGGGACCTTGCCCGGGTGGCGCGGGTTGCGTGTCGGGCCGAACGCAGAGTTCTCCGTCGAGCTCCCCATGGCGAACTCGTCCATGTTCGTCTTGCCGATGGTTATCGCCCCGGCCACCCGCAACGACTCGACCACGGTCGCGTCATAGGGGGGACGCCAGCCTTCCAGGATTCTCGAGCCGCAGGTCGTAAGAGAGCCACGGGTGCACAAGTTGTCCTTCAGCGCCACGGGCACGCCGGCCAGCGGGCCCGGGTCGCGCCCGTCAGCCACCGCGGCGTCGACCGCGTCGGCCTGCAGCCGCGCTTCGTCGCCCACGACCGTGAGGAACGCGTTGAGCTCGCCGTTGCTCGCTGCCACCGCGGCCAACGACTCCTCGACCACCTCTCGGGCCGAGCGCCGCCCGGACCGAACCTCGGCCGCCAGGGCCAGCGCCGTGCTCACGGCGCCTCACCCCCGATGCGGGGGACACGGAACTGGTGGTCCTCCACCTCGGGCGCGGCGGCGAGCACCTCGCCACGGTCGAGGCTCTCTCGGGGCTCGTCGGGCCGCAGCACGTTCTGCAGCGCGATCGGGTGGGACGACGGCTCCAGATGGGCCAGGTCCAGCGCCGCCACGTCGGCCGCGTGGTCGAGCACGGTGCGCAGCTGCGCCGTGAACAGCTCGACCTCGTCGTCGCGCAGATCGAGGCGGGCCAAGCGCGCCACATAAATGACGTCTTCCCGGCTCAGCGTCACGCGGCCCGGTGCCCGCTCCTCGTGGTCGCTCACGGGCGTGGCGACGACAACACGCCGGTGACGAATTCCACCGTGCGTGACTCGATCTCGTCCCTGTCGTAGTCCAGCGTGGCCACATGGAAGCTGCGCTCGAGCTTCACCTGCTCGACGGGGCCCTTGGCCCGGGCCACGAGGAGCTCACTCGACACAGGATCGACAACGTGGTCCTGCAAGCTGGTGAAGACGAGGACGGGGCAGGTAACCGACTCCAGCTCGGCCTCCACCTCGGCCGCGGCGGCGAACAGCGAGAGTGCGGCCCGCAAGGGGAGGCCCGGGTACGCGGACTCCACCGCACCATCCATCGCGATGTCGGACCCGATGCCGGGCGCAACCTCCTCGTCGTTCTCGATCATCGACTCGACGAGGGCGATGGTGTCTGCATCGGGGGGCGCAAGGAGCGGGTTGACGACTGCGATGGCCGCGATCTCGGGATGGCGCTCGGCGAGCCATACGCTGAGCATCCCGCCCATCGACAGGCCGACCACCACGACGGAGTCGCTGCGCGCGGCCAGTTCCGTGTACGCCGCGTCAGCCGCATCCGACCAGTCCTTCCAGCGGGTCGGGAGCATGTCGGAGATCTCAGTCCCGTGCCCGGGCAGTAGTGGCATCTCGACGGTGAGACCCGCATCGGCCAGCGCCAGGGCCAGGCCGCGCATCGACTGCGGGTTGCCGGTGAAGCCGTGCAGGACCAGCGCGCCACGGCCGTCGCCGGTGGCGGAATAGGGTTCGGCGCCTGGAATGATGGGGGTAGTCACGCTGCGGCAGCCTACCGGTGAGGCGAGTAGGGTTCCGGCGGCCAGATGGCTCCGGGGCGGGGCGACCGAGGTCCTGCACCACGACCGAGACCGAAGAAGACGAAGGAGCAACGCAATGCCGTCGTACCCGTTCCTCAGCGACGAATGGCTGGACGAGGCCCGCAAGATCCGTGCGGAGTACGAGGGCAAGACGCCCCCCATCGCCCACGTCGTACGTATGAATCTTGTGGTGACAGCCGTGCCCTTCTCCGAGGACGACATCCACGCCCACATGGACACCTCGAGCGGCGAGCTCGTGCTCGAGGTGGGTCACCTCGAGGTGCAGGACCTCAAGGTGACCGTCGACTACGACACCGCCAAGGCGATCCTCGTCGAGGGAAATCCGCAGGCCGGCATGCAGGCCTTCATGGCCGGCAAGGTGCGAGTCGAGGGCGACATGGCCAAGCTGATGGCGCTGCAGGCCGGACCGGCGGCCAGCGACACCAACGCCGCCGAACTGGCCACACGCTTGCGCGACATCACCGCATAGCGCCCGCCAGTCGCCCTCAGGTGGTGTCAGCCGCCAAGGTCCGTGTCCGCGCGTGCCGGGGCAGCGGCCGGATGAACAGCGCACACACCACCGCCAGCGCGGCCATGCCCGCGCCAACCCAGAACGGGACGCTGAAGCTGTGCAGTAGCGCCGTGCTGTGGTGCACGTTGCCCAGGCCCGAGCGCCGAGCGATTGACTCCTGAATCGTCAAGACGACCTGGATCCCCGCCACCTCCCCCACCTGGGTGGCCATGAGCTGAGCGGCGCTCATGACGCCGTACTCCGACTCGGCCAGCTCGTTCGACATGGTGGCCGAAGTGGCGGGCATCGAGACGCCCATGCCAAGGCCCGAGAGCCCGAGTGCGATGAGGATGATGAGCAACCCCGATGATGGCCCGAGCGTGGCGAACAGGACCATCGAGAGGAACAGGGAGCTGGTGCCGACGAGCGTCGCCGTCCGCTCCCCCGTGCGCACCGCCATATAGCCGGCGATCGGCGCACTGATGGCGAAGAGCAGTGGTCGGGCCACCGAGATGAACCCGACCTGCGAGACGCTGTAGCCGTAGACCTGTTCCATGAGCAACGGGAAAAGGAAGAAGCCGCCGAAGTAGGCGAAGCTCGTGAAGCCCTTGGTGCCCATGGGGAACATGAAGTTGCGCCGGCGCCAATACGTTGTCGGCACCAGCGGGGTGGCGAAGGTGGCCTCTCGCCAGACGAACACCACGACCAGCACGACCGCTGTCACCCCCGCCGCGACGACACCGATCGAGGTCCAGCCGACAATGGGACCGATGCTGAGCACGAGCATGGCGGCCGTCACGGAGCCGGCCAGGCTCCAGCTGCCCACCCAGTCCATGCCCTCCCACACACGCGATCGCTCCGGGTGCCGCCCGCCCCCGCCATCCCCGTCCTCTCCTGCCGCGGCAACACCCCTTCGCGCCCGTCGCCCCGACGGCAGCAGGAGTGCGACCACCACCGAGGCGATGATCAGGAGCACCAGCTGGCCCCAGAACAGGGTCCGCCAGCCGAAGAACTGGATCACCGGTGAGCCGAGGGTGACGCCGAGGACCGGCCCGCCCGCACCTACGAGCGACCACCACCCCAGCGCCTTGACCCGGTCCGCGGGCGCGAACAGCTCGAGGATGATCGCCATCGACGCCGTGCCGGTGGCGGCCCCCTGCACCCCGTCCAGAGCGCGGGCGAACAGCAGCATCCCGACGTCGGGTGCCGTGGCAGTGAGGATCGCGCTGACCATGGCCCCGAGCAGGCCGAACTGGTACAGCCGGCGATGGCCGAAGAGGTCCCCGGCCTTGCCGAAGAACGGGGCGGCGACGCCGAAGGCCAGCAACGGGCCGGTCGAGGCCCACGCCAGCACCGAGAAGTTCGTATTGAAATCCGCCTTGACCGTGGGCAGGGCGACCACGAAGACGGTGAAGGTGATGTTCAGCGAGAGCAGGCCGGCCAGCAGCGCGACGAGGGCCCACCACTGGTAGCGGGGGCTCCGCACCGCCCGGGCCGACACCTTGCGGTGCAGCAGGGTGAACCAGTTCGTCTCGACCGAACCGTCGGCCCCGAGGGTCCCCATCGCCCCTCCGCCGGGGTCGAATTTGGGGTCGAGGAGCACGTCAGAGTGCTCGACCGGGGGCGTTTCCACCCGTGACACCCTACCGTTGCCGAATTTTCCCGATCCTGCGGCGAGGGGCTACCGGAAGCGGCGGAACCACCAATTCGGGTCGCGCCCGTGGGCATGGAAATGGTTGGGGATCTGCCGCATGACGCGGTCGATCGACCACTCGCCGGCGCCGAAGCGTTCGTCGGCAACCCGGGTCAGTTCGGCCATCATGTGGTCGACGTCGCCGTCGGGTGGCGTGGGTCCGTGGTGCTTCCACACCACCATGGGCACCCCGCACACCTCGCAGTCGGCCACCCAGCACACGTCGTCCTCGTGGTGCCACTCCGAGAGGCGCGCCGCCTCACAGAGGTCACAGGTCGGGTCGAACGGGAGTACCACCGCGCCGTCTAGTGGGTGAACAACTGAATGGACGAACCGGTCTGGACCGTCGACCCGACCGAGGGCTGGGTGCCCGTCACGTTGTTGTTCGGGCTGCCCGAGACGCCCGACACGCTGAGCCCGTCCTGCTGCAACGCGCTGGTGGCCTGCGAGACCGAGTCGCCGATCACGTTCGGCACCTGCGTCGTCGGCGGACCGGTCGACACGTTGACAGTCACGGCCGACCCATAGGGCGCCTGGGCCCCGCTCGCCGGGGTCGTAGAGATGACGTCGCCGGACGCCACCGTGGCGGAGGACTGGTTGGCCTGGGTGGCGGTCAAACCCACCGCCTGCAGCGCCGCCTGGGCCTGGGCGAAGGTGTACGTGGTCGGGATGTTCGGGACCGTCGCCGGCTGATGGCCGAGCGACGGGACGAGCGTGATGGGGCTCCCGTAGGGCGCCTTGGCCGGGTTGGCCGTGGACCCGAGCGACCACAGCACCAGGACACCGGTAGGCACGGTGTTGCTGTAGGTCCCCGGTGCGCAGACTGCCCCGAAGTGCGCCGCTTGCAGCGCCGTCGTCGCCTGGGCACAGGTCATACCGTTCAGGGCGGGAACGCTCACGTCGGGCTTCCCGTCGGAGACCACGATGGTGACCGTCGACCCCTCCTTGAGGCTCGTCCCCGCCGCCGGTGTCTGGGAGACGACAGAACCAGCCCCCACGGTGATCGACTTCACGGGAGCCGCCATCTTCAGGTTCATATGGACCTTGGCCACGTCCACCCGGGCCTGGGTCAATGGCAGGTTGACCAGGGCAGGCGTCGGGTGCGAGGGGGTGAACACCTTGGCCTCGAAGGCGGCCAGCAGCCCTCCCACCACGAGGACCGCAGCGACGATCGCCGCCACGATCCACCACGTACGCCGCCGGCTGCGAGCCCCGGCCGGCGTCGAGCCCTTGCCGCCGGAAGCGGAGCCCGTCTTGCCCCCGTACGGCTCGGCATCGAAAATCTCCCCGGGCCCCGCCCTCGTCCCGACGGGGGCGTCCTTCAGGCTGGGTGCGATCGCAGTGGCGGACCCCGTCGCAGCACCGGCGACGGCCGCCACCCCACCCGGATCGGTCAACTCGGGCACCCCGGGGGCCCGGAACCCGGTGATCGGAGAGGCGGCCTCCAAGTGAGGGATCACCAGCGGCAACGGGGCCGGCGTCGGCAACGCAGCGGCCAACGCAGCCAGACGGGCCGCCAGACCAGCCGCGTCCAGGCGCGCCGCCACATCGGGAGCAGCGGCACGGGCGAGGACGTCGTCGAGTGGCCCGAGGGCCGCGTTGTGCGGCAAAGGCTGCCCGATACGGGCCGCCAGCGTCCCCATCGTCGTGTCCGTCACGAACGGCACCGTTCCCGTCACGGCCTCGTACAGGACCAACGCCAGCGAGTAGACGTCGGCACGCCCGTCGACCGGCTTGCCCTCGGCCGCCTCGGGCGAGATATACCGGGCAGTCCCCACCATCGCCCCCGCCGGCTCGGTCCATGCCGCCTCGGCCAGGGCACGGGCCACGCCGAAGTCGGCCACGCGCACCCGGCCCTCCTCGTCGAACAGGAGGTTGGCCGGCTTGATATCACGGTGCACCAACCCCCGGACGTGCGCATAGGCCAACCCCTGCGCCACCTCCATCCCCAGCTGGGCCGCCTGCGAGTACGACAGCAAGGATCCGCGGTCCAGCAGATCACGCAGCGAGCCCCCGCCGAGATACTCCAGCACCAGATACGGCCCGTCCGCGTCCTCACCCCAGTCGAAGACCCGCAACACATGCGGATGGTTCAGGGACGCCACCGAGCGCGCCTCGGCGCGGAAGCGCTTCAGGAATGCCTCGTCGGAAGCCAGGGCGGGCTGGAGGACCTTGACCGCGACGTGACGCTGCAGCGACACGTCCTCGGCCAGGAAGACGTGGGCGGAAGCGCCGGTGCCCAGTGCGGAGAGCAGCCGGTACCGCTTCCCAAGGACCCGGCCGATGGAATCAGAAATCAGGGGCATCGGGGCACACCCAGGCTACCGATGTCCGCCACAGGTTCGGTGGACACCTCCCCACCAGGTCACCCCTCCAGCTCTCCCGTCTCCAACAGCGTCTCGAAGGACGCCGCGGCGAGAACCGGGGTGCCGAGCTCCTCGGCCTTCTTGAGCTTGCTGGCCCCCGGAGCATCCCCCACCACCAGTGCGAAGGTCTTCTTCGACACGCTCCCCGGCGACGTGCCGCCCCGCGCCACGATCGCCTCCTCGGCCCCCTCACGCGTGTAGCCGGGCACGGCTCCTGTGACCACCACCGCCTTCCCGGCCAGCGTCTGGGCGGGCATGGCCGCCGCCCCGTCCCCCCCGGACGCCGGACCGGCGGCACCCGGCTCCTCCGTGTTGACCCCCGCCTCACGCAGCCGCCCGACGACCTCCTCGTTGGTGGGTTGGGCCAGGAACTCGGCCACGCTGGCAGCGATGACGCCGCCCACGCCGTCGACGGCCGCTAGCTCGGCCTCCGAGGAGGCGAGGATTGCGTCCAGCGAGCCGAACGCACGGGCGATCGCACGTGCCCCGGTCGGCCCCAAATGCCTCATACCCAACGCCACGAGCAACCGGCTCAACGGCTGTCCTCTCGACGCCCCGATGGCACTGACGAGGTTGCGCGCCGAGATCTCACCGAACCGCTCCAACTCGCTCAGCTGCTCTACGCCGAGCTGGTACAGGTCGGCCGGGTCGTTGACCAGCCCCGCCGCGACGAGCTGGACCACTCGTTCCTCGCCCAGCCCCTCAATATCCATCGCCGAGCGCGACGCGTAGTGGGCGATCCGCTGCACGCGCTGGGCGGGGCAGTCGATGTTGGTGCAGAACGTGTCGCTCTCGCCCGGCAGGCGGACGAGCGGCTGTCCGCACGAGGGGCACGTGGCCGGGAACTTCCACTTCGGCTTCCGGCGCTTGGGCACGCCGGGGCCCTCACGGACCGGGCCGACCACCTCGGGGATCACGTCGCCCGCCTTGCGCACGATCACCAAGTCGCGGGGCCGGACGTCCTTCGCCGCCACCTGGTCCTCGTTGTGCAGGGTCGCCACCCCGACGGTCGAGCCGCCCACGAACACCGGTTCGAGCTGCGCGAAGGGCGTGGCCCGCCCCGTGCGCCCGATGGAGACGTGAATGGCGATCAGCCTGGTCGTGCGCTCCTCGGGGGGGAACTTGAACGCGATGGCCCACCTCGGGGCCCGCGACGTGGCGCCCAGCACGTCGTGCAGCGCCAGGTCGTCCACCTTCGTCACCACGCCGTCGATCTCGTAGGGCAACGAGTGCCGCTCCTCCGCGAGCTCGTGGCACCGGGCCACCACCGCGCCCATCCCCTTCACCCGACCGGCCAGCGGGCTGACCGGGAAGCCGGCCTTGGCCAGCTGGGCCAGCGTGGCGGTCTGCGTCGCCGCCGGCCAGCTGCCCCTCGCCGGCACGCCCTCCACGACACCGATCTGGTAGGCCCAGAAGGACAGGGGGCGGGTAGCCGTCACCTTCGGGTCCTTCTGACGCAACGCGCCGGCGGCGGAGTTCCGCGGGTTCACGAAAAGGCGCTCGCCCGCGTCGGCCTGGCGCTTGTTCATCGCCTCGAATTCGGCCACCGGCATGTAGATCTCGCCGCGGACCTCGAGCAGCTCGGGGTAGGGGCCCCCCGCCTTGGCGAGCTCCTCGGGCACGTCCTTCACCGTCGCCACGTTGGCCGTGACATCCTCGCCTGTGACGCCGTCGCCCCGCGTCGCCGCCTGGACGAAACGCCCGCGCTCGTAGGTGAGCGACATGGCGACGCCGTCGACCTTGGGCTCGCAGGAGAACGCCAGCACATCGAGGTCGAGCGAGGGGTCCTGGCGCCGCAGGCGCTCGGCCCAGGCGCGCAGCTCGGTCTCGTCGAACGCGTTGTCGAGGCTCATCATGGGGACCCGGTGCCGGACCTCTTGGAAGAGGCCCGACGGAGCGGCGCCGACGGCGTTGGTGGGCGAGTCGGGCGAGGCGAGCGACGGGTGCTCCTCCTCGAGCTCGCGCAGCTCACGGACCAGGAGGTCGTACTCGGCGTCGGGGATCTCCGGCGAGTCGAGCGTGTGGTACAGCACGTTGTTGTGTGCGATGAGTGCGCGCAGCTCCTCGACGCGCGCTGCCACCTCCGCCGGGACGGCGCCCTCAGGCTGGGCGGGCACGGTCAGGCCGCGATGCCCGCGCCGAGCACGGCGTCGGGGTCCTGCGCGTCGTAGAGGGCCACCGTCTGTCCCGGCGCGATCGGCCGCTGGGGGGCGTCGAAGCGCACCACCAGGTCTGCGCTGTCCGCCCGGTCCAACCGATCGACGGTGCAGCAGGCCGGCCGCCCGTGGGCGCTCACCTGCGCCACGGCGCGTGCGCCGGCGTCCAGCGGGTGGTCGACCCAGGTCAGGGACGGGCCAGCAAGGACGACCGAGGAAAGCAGCGCGTCCGCTGCGTTGCCGACGGTGACCCGGCGCGCCGCCACGTCGACGTGGGTGACATAGCGCCGCGTGCCGTCGCTCGCGTGCCCCATGCCGCGCCGCTGGCCGACGGTGACCAACTCGACGGCCTCGACCGAGCCTGCGGGCCGACCGGCGCTGTCCACGACGTCGGCCGAGTGCAGCTCCATCCGGCGGGACAGAAATCCCTGACGGCCCTCCGCGTCTCGTATGAAGCACACGTCCTGGCTGTCCGGTTTGGCGGCGGTGCGCAGCCCGAGCCGCCGGGCGTGGGCCCGCACCTCGTCCTTGGTCATGTCCCCGACCGGGAACAGCACCCGGGCCAGCGCGTCCTGGCCCAGCATGGAGAGCACGTAGGACTGGTCCTTGGCCCCGTCAGCGCCCCGGCGCAAGCGCCAGACGCTCTCGGCTCCGCCATCGCCTCCGCCCCCGTCTTCAGACACCCGGGCGTGGTGCCCCGTGGCCAGGCGGTCGAAGCCGAGTCGCTCGGACCGCCCGAGCAGCCGGTCGAACTTCATGGAGCGGTTGCACTCGATGCATGGGTTCGGCGTCCGCCCCCGCGCGTGCTCCCCGACGTAGGGCGCGACGACGTGGCGGTCGAACTCCTCGGTCAGGTTGAACACGTGGTGGTCGATGCCCAGCTGCTGGGCCACCCGACGGGCGTCGTCGACGTCCGCCACGGAGCAGCAGCCCGAGTCCGAGGGGCCGCCCCACAGCTTGAGCGTCGCCCCGACCACTTCATGGCCCCGCTCCACCAGCAGCGCCGCTGCGACCGAGGAGTCGACGCCTCCCGACATGGCAACGAGCACCCGCATGAGACCAGTGTGCCACCGGCGCTCAGGCTTCAATGACGCAGCGCAGCCACCGCGGCGGGCACCACGGCGAGCGCGCCGTCCACGTCCGCATCGGTCGTCCCGTACCCCAGTGCCAGCCGGACGGCGCCGGCGGCCAGCCCGGGGGCGACGCCCATGGCCGTGAGCACGGGGCTGGGCTCGAGGGCCCCGCTGGCACACGACGAGCCGCCCGAGACGCACACCCCCTCGGCGCCGAGCGCCACCAGCAGCTCCTCGCGCTCCACCCCCGGCAGGCACAGGTGCAGATGCCCCGGCAGCACGGCGACCCCCGCCGGCACGGTGCGGTGCGCCCCCTCGATCGCCGCCAGCAGTCCTTCAGCGAGACGGTCCCGCAGGGCCGCCACCCGTGGCGCCTCCGCGCCGCGCTCGGCGGCCACCAGGCGCAGCGCGGCCGCCAGCCCCACCGCGCCCACGACGTCCTGGGTCCCGCTGCGGCGCTCCCGCTCCTGCCCGCCGCCGTTCTGGCGCGCCGTGAGCGCCACCTGCGGGCTCACCGCCAGCGCCCCGGTGCCGACCGGGCCCCCGACCTTGTGGGCACTGAGCGACACCAGGTCGGCGCCGGCGGTGACCTCGGCGAGGTCGAGCCAGGGCGCGGCCTGGACCGCGTCGGTGAAGACGTGCGCCCGCTGGGCGCGCCGCCGCACCGCCTCGACGACGTCGGCCACCGGCTCGACGACGCCGGTCTCGTTGTTGGCCGTCATGACCGCCACCAGCGCGGCACGCGACGAGAGCGCCCGTGCCAGGGCATCGAGGTCCACGACGCCGTGGCCGTCGACGGGCAGCTCGCGCACGTCCATGCCGACCGCCGCCGCGGCCCGCGCTGACTCGCGCACCGCCGGGTGCTCGACCGCCGAGTACAGCAGCACGGCCTCACCCCGCTCCCGCAGCGCCGCCTCGGCGACCCCGAGGACGGCCAGGTTGGCGGACTCGGTGCCCCCCGACGTGAAGACGATCTCGCCGGGGTCGCGGCCGAGGAAGGAGGCCACCTCGTCGCGCGCCTCCTCGAGCAGGCGCCGGGCCCGTTGGGCCGGCGGGTGGCTCCCGGTGGGATTGCCGAGCGGGCCGGCGTGGACCTCGGCCATGGCGGCGGCCACCTCGGCCCGCAGCGGCGTGGTGGCGGCGTGGTCGAGGTACGTGGTGGTGGTCACCCCGGCCCGGCGCGGATCAGGCAATCCATACCGTCTTGGCGTTGGCGAACTCCTTGAGGCCGAGCTCGGAGAGCTCGCGCCCGTAGCCCGACTTCTTGACGCCGCCGAAGGGCAGCTCGGGAGCGGAGGCCACCATGGCGTTGACGAACACGGCCCCCGCCTCGATCCCCTCGACACAACGGGCGATCTCGTCGTCATCGTCGGTCCACACGCTCGAGCCGAGGCCGAAGGGAGTGGCGTTGGCTGCGTCGATCGCGGCATCGAGGTCGGGCACCGCCAGCACCATGGCCACGGGGCCGAAGATCTCCTCTCGGGCCACCTCCATGCCTGTGGTCACCCCCGAGAGCACGGTCGGGGCGAGGTACCAGCCGTCGGAATCGGGCACCCTCGCTCCGGCGTGGACGGTGGCACCCTGGCGGCGCGCCTCCTCGACCTGGCCCACCAGTTCGTCGCGCTGGGCCTCGCTGACGATCGGCCCCACGTTGGTCGCCGGGTCGAAGGGGTCGCCGACGACCAGAGCGTCCATGGCCGCGGTGAAGCGGGCCAGGAACTCGTCGGCTACATCACCGACCACGATGAACCGCTTGGCTGCAATGCACGACTGCCCGTTGTTCTGCACGCGGGCCGTGACGGCGGTGCGCACGCACGCATCGAGGTCGGCCGAGGGGCAGACGATGAAGGGGTCCGAACCGCCGAGCTCGAGCACGCTCTTCTTGAGGGCCCCTCCGGCGGCCGACCCGACCGACATGCCGGCCCGCTCGCTCCCCGTGAGCGTGACCGCCGCGATCCGGGGGTCGGCGATGAGGGCCGCCACGTCCTTGGACTCGACGAAGAGGTTGGTGAACACGCCGTCGGGAAGACCGGCCCGGCGGAACAGGTCCTCTATGGCCAGCGCCGTCTGGGGCACGTTCGACGCGTGCTTGAGCAGGCCCACGTTGCCCACCATCAACGCGGGGGCGGCGAAGCGGATCACCTGCCACATGGGGAAGTTCCACGGCATCACCGCCAGCACGGGGCCCAGCGGCTGGTAGTGCACGTAGGACCGCGTGGCCGACGTCTTGATGGGCTCGTCAGCAAGCAGTCGCTCGGCGTTGTCGGCGAACCAGCGCAGCCCGACCGCGCTCTTGGACACCTCGGCCTTCGCCGCGGCAAACGTTTTCCCCATCTCGGTCGTCAGGATGCGCGCGATGTCGGGCACCTCGCCCTCGAGCAGCTCGGCGGCCGTGAGTAGGTGGCGGGCCCGCTCGGCGTAGGTCGTCGTCTTGTACTCTGCGAACGCGGCAACGGCGCGCTGGAGAAGCGCCTCCACCTCCTCGGAGGTGTGGGACGGGAACTCCTTCTCCGTCTTGCCGGTGGCTGGGTTGATCGTCGCGAAGGCCATGTGCTCAGTCTTACCCGCTGCCCAGCCCCAGGTGATCGGGCACGGCGTGCCGCATCAGCTTGCCGGTGGCGGTGTGGGGCAGGTCTCGGGCGGCGATGTAGGTCTTGGGCCGCTTGTACGGGGCGAGATGATCCGTGGCGGTGGCCCGCAACGCGTCCTCGGCGCCGGGGGCAGCGGCTCTGTCGGCGACATAGGCCACGCAGACACGCTGTCCCCACTGCTCGTCGGGCAGTCCGAAGACGGCCACCTCGGTCACGCCGTCCACGGCGGCCAGCACGTTCTCGACCTCGGCGGGGTAGACGTTGACGCCGCCGCTGATGATGAGGTCGTGGCGCCGGCCCGTCAGGTAGAGGTAGCCGTCCGGATCGAGGCGGCCCAGGTCGCCGATCGTGCACGCCGGACCGCGCCAGGCCTTCTGCGTGGCCTCCTCGTTGCCCCAGTAGCTGAAGCGGGCGAAGTCGGGCATGTCGCACCAGATGGTGCCGCTGCCAGACGGGTCGTCGACCAGCTCGTCGGCGTCGTCGACCGGCTCGATGAACAGCCGGCGCCCGGACCGGGCCCGGCCGACCGTGCCGGGGCGCGCCAGCCAGTCCTCGGGCGGGCACACCGTGAACTGGGCCTCCGTCGAGCCGTAGAACTCCCAGACACCGCCGCGCCTCACGCGGTCCATGGTCGCCCGCTTGACCGACTCGGGGCAGGGCGCGCCGGCGTGGACGAGGAGGCGGAGCGAGTCGAAGGTCTCATCGACCCCGAGGCCGGGGCACTGGAGTATGCGCTGGAGGTGGGTCGGCACGAGGAAGGTGGTGGTCGGGCGGTGACGTCGTATGACGTCGAGCGCGGTCGGGGCGTCGAAGCGGCTCAGGATGGCGAGGGACCCGCCCGAGAGCAGCGTGCCCGTCGAGAATCGGATGGAGACCGTGTGGTACATCGGCGAGCACACCATGTGGAGGTCGTGCCGGTCGAAGTGCCATACCGACGCCTCGTCCTCGAAGACGGTGCGAGCCGTGGCCTCGTCCCAGATACCGGTGGTCACACCCTTGGGCCGCCCCGTCGTGCCCGACGTGTAGTGCATGGGGCGGGTGAGCGGGTACGGGGCGAGGTCGCAGGGCGGGCCGTCGGTGAGCCGGGCCAGGTCCGCCGGGTCGAAGATGCGGAGCGTGGGCTGCGCGTCGTCAGCCAGGACGTCGCGCTCGGCGGGGGTCAGGGTCGCGTTGAGCAGGACCGGGATGAGGCCGATCCGCGCCGCCCCGAGCACCGCACATATGAGGTCGGCGGACGAGCCGAGCGCGAAGGCGACCCGGTCGCCCCTCGTCAGGCCGCCGGCCAGCAATGCCCCGGCGGCACGGCGCTGACGGTCCTCGGCGTCGTCTGCGTGGAGCAGCTCGACCGTGGCGGCATCCCTGGTGGGCACCGGGGCAGCGTATGGCACCATGGCCGCCATGGACGAGGTCGCACACGCCCGGGCCCTGGTCGAGCGGGCGCGTCGGGTCGTCGTGCTGACGGGGGCCGGTATCTCGACGGACTCGGGCATCCCCGACTTCCGCGGGCCCCAGGGCGTCTGGACCAAGAACCCGGGGGCCGAGAAGGCGGCCACGCTCCAGGCCTACGTGGCGGACCCCGAGCTACGCCGACGGGCGTGGCAGAGCCGGCTCACCTCGCCCATGTGGTCGTCGCAGCCCAACGCGGGGCACCGCGCGCTGGTGGGCCTGGAGCACAGCGGCCGGCTCGACACGCTCGTGACGCAGAACATCGACGGGCTGCACCAGAAGGCCGGCACCGACCCGGAGCGGGTCGTCGAGATCCACGGCACGGCGCTCGAGGTGGTGTGCCTGACCTGCGGCGACCGCCAACCCACCGAGCCGGTGCACGAGCGGGTGCGTGCCGGCGAGGACGACCCCGCCTGCACGGTCACGTCGGCGGACGGCGCCGCGTGCGGCGGCATCCTCAAGTCGGCCACCATCAGCTTCGGCCAGAACCTGGTCCCCGAGGACCTCTTCCGGGCGGAGGCGGCGGCGGCGGCCTGCGACCTGCTGCTCGCCGTGGGCTCGACCCTGGCCGTCTTCCCCGCCGCGGGCCTGGTGCCGGTCGCCGTGCGCAACGGCGCGGTCGTGATCATCGTGAACGGCGACCCGACGGAGATGGACACGCTGGCCGACGTCGTCGTGAACGGAGCGATCAGCGGGTGCCTGCCGGCGCTGGTGGAGGACCTGCCGGCGGTCTGATGACAGCATGTTCAGCCAGGCCGAGGCGGCCGGGCCGAGCTACTCGGTCTCGGTCTCCGTCTCGGTCGTGAACTCGGCGTTCTTCGCGGCCTTGGCCTTGCGGCGGGGCTTCAGCGCGAACCACCAGATGCTGGCGATGGTCCCCAGCGTCACGGCGGCGGCCGCCACCGGCTTCACGACCTTTCGG